>ERZ1292632.3740-Hain-H43-01um-R2-3740-length-11431-cov-10_pt1 | contig 11431 bp, 6 predicted proteins | sample MGYA00564407_ERZ1292632 | MGnify/ENA primary metagenome ERZ1292632 (study PRJEB36523, sample SAMEA6512637) | groundwater metagenome | collected 2019-01-08 | study: AquaDiva: Metagenomics assemblies of 32 groundwater samples
GTTGGCGGGGAATGGCACCTTGCTCTTTTGCAGGTAGAAGGAGGCTATGATTTTCGTGGGGTCTGTGCTACTCCTGCAAATGGAGCACGCCTTCTTCAAGCAGGCAGGGCAGCGGGGACGTTGACCGGAGCGGGCCCTCCATCCGCCATTGCCGCAGCAGAGACAGTGGCGCTTGAGCAGGTAACGCCGTGCGCCGTCGTGGATGGTGCCGTCAGTGTTCCAGGCCAGGGGTAGCAGCGTTTCGGTGCCGTTCCACATCCAGGCGCGGCGGACTACGGCCCGGCCAACGGACTTGATGCCGTCCTCCGTTGGGTAGGTCTTGGCAACCGGGTCAGGGGTGTCGTCGTCCAGGGTCTCGTCATATTTGGGGGTAATGGACGGATTCAGCAGGGCTTGAAGCTCAGTCTCCTCCGCCTCCGTGAGCATGGCATCCACAGCCTCCTGGCTTGGGTCTACTTCGGAGTCGTCCAATACTCGCACGCCTGTAGTCATTGTGATTACCTCGTCCTTGCTAGGATATGAAACCCTGGCTCGTTTGTAGGAACCATTCTGTGTCCCACTGGAAGGTGGAGGACTATTTTCTTCGTGGGCGCTTCCGCTATACCCAGCCTCCTGCGCGCTGCCTGAATGAGCTCGTTACGCCGTGTCTGGATTATGCGGCACATTTCCACCACATCCATTGGGTTAGTGCGGGGTATGAAGGCCCGCTCCTTCTTTGCTTCGGCCAGATACTCCATCTCGTCCAAGGTGGTTTCCATGCCACCCAGGATGAGGTGGCCCACCCACCCACCACGGCCACGGGGGAGTCCCTTGCCGAAAACACGGGTCTTCTCCATCCGCTTGCCGTCCGCAGAGAGCTTCTGGATGGTGGTAACAGTGGTGCCGCCCGCAGAGACGCCAGTGTACAAGGATTCAACCTTGGCATTGCCGTCTCTGCGGTATTTGGGTACAAAAAAGTCCATATCAGCTACGACGTTGGGGCAGTGTTGTCATAGTCCCATTCTCTGCCGTGTCCATCCATGATCTCCCCGTACCCATAGTCCACCACCATGTTCAATTCTATGGAGCGGCGGGACTTGTCAGAGTCGTCCACTTCCAAGGTCACAGGCATGAACTCGTATATCAAAGCTGCCCCACGGTGGAAGATTCCACCCCGCACGTTGTTGCCAGACGCGACCAGGTTGGTGGAGATTTTGACGGGAGTGCCGAAATAGGAGCCGCTTGGGAAGTAGTTGGCCAGGGTACGCTCGGCGACAGAGGCAGGGGGAGCGGTCATAGGCGCATGGGAGTCCCCCGACCCGGTGGGGAACAGGGATTGGGAGATGTCGTTCCAGCCGTAGGGGGACATAATGGCCGACACCCCTGGGAACATGGCCTCGCTGATGGGTTCGGAGGCATTGCGGAGTTGTGCTTGGCCCGCCCCCAACTGACCAAGGGTGGCACTGGAGCCATCCGCCCCTACCACAGTGCCAAACCCGTCAATCAGGGTGGCGAAGTCCTGCTCCTCCTTGACGTTGATGGCGCTGCCCATTGCTATGCCCGCCTTGCGAAGGAACTCGCTGCCCTTCACAGTCCGCAGCATCTTCCTGGTCAGCTCTACGCTTACACCCACTTCCGTTGCGGAAATGGCTACGTTGCTGTCCACCAAAGTCTCGGACACCATATCCACGCCCTCGGTAAGGCCAAAGGCGGTGACACCGGGGAACTTGGGGGAGTTGAATGTGTCATCCATGCCCGCCTCGCCACGGATGATGTCGAAGGAGCCTTTGATGGCTAGGACATCATCCTTCAATGTCATGCGGGCGGGCCCGATGACCTTCTCTTGTAGATTTGTGATATTCGCGGAAGTTGTCATAACCATGTGTTCGGCTCCTGAGTGAATAGTTTAGGTTTTGTGAAAGAAACTATGCCCCCACTGTGATCTGGCCAGTGCGTAGGAAGTTGCGGTAAACGGCATCGGACACCTTGCCCTCTATGTGGAGCTTGTCAATGTTGTCCGCTGTCAGTTCAGCCCCGCCTGCACCACGACCTGAGTCGGGGTTAGTGGTATCCCCTGGGGCAGGCTTGCCCACTTTAGTAAGCATGGGGGCCAGCGCCCGCATCTGGGCTTCGGTGCCATCTGTGTTGCTGAGGAGAGGTTCGATAGCCACGCCGAACTCAGCAGAGATTCTGGCGGCCAGGGCTGCATGGGTCTGCTTGGATACGGAAGACTCCCGCGTGGTCAAGGCAGCCTCTCGCTGGGTAACGGCCTCTGTACGCTTCTGCAAGTCGGCTAATCCCCGTTGGGCGGCCCGCTGCGATTGCAGAAGGGTCAAGGCGCCTGGGTTATCCTTGTGGGCCGCATCCTCCGCCTCGTCCACTCTGGCTTGGAAGGCTTTTACGGCAGAGTCGTGCACTGCGCGGTCAGCTTCAAGCTGAGTACGTTCAGTGCCCAAGGTCTGCGCGTCACGTCCAGCACCGGATAAGGCGTCCGATACCATTTTTTCTGCTTGGGCTTTAGTAAGGGTAGGGGCGTCAGACTTGCCACCATCACCAGACTTGGATACAACTGGTGGTGTACCTTTTCCCGCGTCAGTGGACATCTTGTGCTCCTCCCAGGCGGGGATACCATATATTGTGTATAGAATAGGGTAGTGATTTGTAGTTTGTCAATGGGTGGTCATTTCTCCAGGTCGAGCGTTATCTTAGGAGGCCCCTTCTTGGGAGTAGGCGTAGGGGTAGGCGTAGGCGTACCCTTTGGTGGCACAGGGGTGGTCTTGGCTCTGGGTGTGGAAGTGGGTTTGGGTTCAGCCTCCTTCCATCTATCCCCCACAGGCGAATACCCCTGACTCACGAGGTATTCTTCATAGGCGGGGTGGTTGTGGCGGTAGAGAAGCCTGTCTTTACCCTTGGTGGACAGGGCGTCGTACTCCGCTTGGTTAGTATCCAGCTCTGCGGGGCGGGCTGTGGTGGCCCTACTGCCAACAGGCGTGTACCCTTTCTCCGTCACCAGATAGTCGTCCCAGGCGGGATTGAGGGCGCGGTACTGCAAACGGCCTGCATTGGAGGTGAGTGCGTCATACTCAAACTGGTAGGGCACAAGGTCTAATGGAGGAAGCCCGCCACCCATTGCGGCCCAAGGGATGCCGAGTTCCTTACCCCACTTGACCATGAGGGCCACGGCTGCCTCAGATTGTACCTTGCCACCGTAGTGCCAGAAGCCCAATATGGCATCCAGCTCAGGGTTGGATTTACGTAACTCTTCGCGGGCATCTACCAATAATGACGGGTCGGCGGCAAGCAGGGCTTCCTTGGTGTCCGTGTCATTTTTGCGGTCTGATAGGTCTGCGGCAAGGAGGGCTTGTACCTGGGGGATGAGTTCGGCTGGCACTACCCCATCGTCCAGGTCGCTTTGGGTGAACTTGCCCGTGGCCTTAGCAGGCAAATCCCAATATCCCGCCTCGCTCAGGGTAAAGCGGTTCTGCCATAGGCGGATGGCCCACTCAGGAAAGCCGTCGTCACGTTTGCCTGACTCCAGAACGAAGCGCACCTTATCGTGGACTTCCCGCCCCCACTCCTGCTCGAATATGGATAAAGCAGTATTGTAGGAGTCGAAGTCGAAGTCGCCATTGGGCAGGGTGCGGTCTGGGGCCACGACATTCTCTATATAGTTCCAGTACGCCTGATCGAACATTTCGGCGTCAGGCAGGCGTTTGGCTTTGGACTCCTCCCACTCGGCAAACAGTTCCTGATATGTGGGTTCTTCGCGCAGTATGTCGTTCTTAGCCCCGTAGACGTTCATTACGTCTCCATACCTGTCACGGAGCCAGAGGGTGTCCTTGCCGTCAGCGGCGACTCCCGCGTCAATAGCGGAAGTCAGGTTATCCCGCACTTCATCTTTTATGTCCTCTATAGAGGCCGTGTACTGTCGGAAGGCCGCCCCGCCCCGGATAAGGGAGTCCTTTACTGCATCGGCGTACTTTGCAGCTATTTCAGGGTGATCCTTCTCCAATGCATTGAACATCTTGACCTTTTGGAAGCGGTTGAGGACACTGAGCACGGAATCATTACCCCCAATCAGCTTTTCCAACTGCTCCTCGGTCAGGTCATCAATAGAGTCCCAGACGTGCAGTTTGCGGAGTTGGGCATCGAAGTTCTCCCAGCGGGTTTCGGGGGAGGTGCGCCAGCCGAAAGAGTTAGCAAGAACGGACAGGGGGGTCTGAGGCACGCCTGATTTATCAAACAGGATGTCCTGGGCCGAGATAGGGACGACCTTATCCGCCGCCCAGCCCGCCCAGTCGGATATGGTCTCCAGAGGGTAGCCCAAGAAATCCTGCTGGGCGGCCGCCTCAAGAAGGATGCCTGGCAACGGGGCCGCCTGGGCAAGCCAGCCACGGATGAGGGGGTTCTTCCACTTGTCAAAGGTTAGGAAGTCCATCGGCTCATTCTCACCAATGCTTAGTGCGGAGGCGGCGATGTCGGCGTTCATGCGGATGAGGGAGATCACGGCACTCCCTAACCCGTACCAGTGGCCGTCAACCTCTATGGACATGAACTTCCTGCCGTCACGGAATGGGTCAAGATAGACTTTGTTGCCAGTCGCCTCCCCCCACGCCTTGTACATGATGACGGAGCCTGCAACCGCTTTGGCCAGGTCACGCCGCACCATTGCGCCTGTCATGCCGCCCTTGAATACGTCGGCCATATAGGAGGCCACGGCGAGGCGGTACTGCGGGGCAAAGGACACCCAGCCACGCAGGAGAGCGGATAGGTTTGCAGGAGTCCCCAGTTGGGCAAATGACGCCTGACCCACGGAGCGGTCAAGGTACCTGGCGAACTCCGCGCCCTGGCCCGCCTTCTTCCACGTATTGCTGCCAATCTCCCACATCAGGTCTTTGTACACCGTAGACCACATAGAGAAGGCAGCCTGACCACGCCCGTAGGTCTGGCCCACCACCCACTTGCCGCCGGGGACTTTGCCTGCCAAACGGGTGACGGCCCCCATAGACTCAAAGAAGTCGGCAGGGGCCGTGGAGCCGAGATAGAATATGCGGTCATTCATAGTGGGCGCGCGAGCGGCGATGTATCTGTCAAAGGAGCCTGGGCGAATGAAAGCGTCCACCATGCGGATTGTGCCCTCAAAGGCTTGTCGTGGGTGCGCCCAATGGGCTATCAAGCCCTGAATCATGCCAGCAGATACGTCTATGGCGGCTTGAAGAATGACTGCGGAGCCTGAGACCTGTGCAGATACTTTCAGGAATTCGTTGGCTTCATCGTTCAGGAGTTTGGATGCCTGGTCTGCGATAGACTCTGGGTAGATTTGGTTCTGGAACATGGGGTGAGGAAGGCCTGATGCCGTGCGGATTTGGCCTTCGTGTTGACCCAGGCGGGGGCGGGACACTTCAGCGAACTTATCGGCACGGGTGGCGCGGGCCTGGAACCAGCGTGGGGAGGTGGCATCAATTTGAGTAGTCAGGCCGGCAGAGAGGTCTTTGAGGAGGGCCCCCCGTTGGGCGTGGGTATTCTTATAGATTTGCTTCAGTATACGCATTGAGGTACGGGCATCGGCATTCACAAAGCGAAGAGCGGCGTCTATTTCACCCGCACGTACAGGGTGGGCGGCATCAATCTTCACGCCACGCACTTCCTGGATGAGCTCCTTGAAACGGGCAGGGGTGAGCTTGAGCTGAGTCCACACCTCACCACTGAATCTGGCTATCTCCTTATCAAAGGTGGATTCACCCAGGGCATAGGCAGCGTCCAGACGGCGGGCAAAGGCAGGAGAGCGGCGACGGAGTGCGGACATAGTTGAGCCAGAGAGGATCTCGCCCCGACGCGCTCGTTGGACGTTGGCCAGGGTATAGCGCAGGTCTTCCATCTCCTTGCGTACACCAGTCCAGGCGTGCTCTACTCCTGGGTAAAGGGCTTGGAGGCGGCCTAGCGGGTCCACAGGCAGGAGTCCTTCTGCCCTACTCACTACTTCAGCCATCCCATCGGCAAAGCGTTTGTCGGCAATGGCCTTGAACACGTCGTCTATGTAGGAGGACACATACGTTTCAAGGTTGTTGCCGTAGCGCAGCCCGTCCTCTATACCTGTAAGCTGGGATTCGTAGCGGCGGTGGCGCATGGAGGAGACAATGCCGCCCACGGAACGGGAGCCCACCCTCTTGGTCTGAACTATGCCTGCCGCGTCCACCTTGCCAGTAACCACCCAATGCACATACTCCTGGAACGGCTCAAGTCCAACTTTGTGAATATCCACGCCTTCCTTGATAGCTATTTGAAGCACATCATCGGTCAGCCCTATAGCACGCTTGGCGTATAGGGAACCGTTAGGGTGCGTAAACACATAGCGGTCTGGAGCTTGTGCTATATCGCCCATAGCCAGGGAGTCCAGGTCGTTGAGAGGGCGCACCATGCGTATGTCAGCCATAGCCAGGTCGTTGACACCCCAGATTTGCTTAGAAGTGCCCAACTCGTGCATTGCGGCTAGGGATTGCGCCTTCTGCCCCTGCCCTATGTCAAGGATAGTACGGCGCATCAGGACTTCCTGGGTGACAGCTTGGGTGAGTTCTTGTTCGGTAGCCAGTTGCAGGGGGAGGACGCCTATCTGGGTGGCGGGGGCCATCTTGCCCAGCAGGGGGATGCGCTTGGCAATACTCTTGAAGGCGTCATCAGTAAACATCCACGCCTTGAGGGATTGGGGAGTGGGCAGCTCACGGAGAAGGAATCGCTCAGTCCTACCCGCTCCTCCGCCAACCCCACGTGGCGCACGTCGGGCCAGGAGCTTTTCAGCCTCCAACCCCAGCCGCTCTACGCCACTGAATCCCGCCTTGGTGATCCCAGCCGCCGCACGGAATGGGGCCAGCTCCGCAAACTGGACACTGCGGGCTATCCCCTGCATAGTGGGACCGAGCAAGGGCACACGGAGAAAGGGCTTAGCAAGGGCGAAAGCGCTCCCACCCATAGGCAGAAAGTACAACGGGTTAGCCATCTCCGCCACGAACTTCGCAGGCCCGCGCACGTCCCGCTCCATAAAATAGATGTCCCACGCCTTGTTCACGTCGGAGCTGAATATAGCCTTCCAGCCGTGCTCCATGAAGGCCTTGTTCATCAGCCGCTCTGCCGTGTTGACAGTATCCTCTCCACGGCCCAGCAGTTCACGGAGAGGGGCGCCCGCATTCTCAAAGGCAAACCCAAGCTCCATAAGGCCCGTCTTCCACCAGCCGTCCGTGAATTGCAATGCGCCGGAGAGTTTGTCCCCTATGGCGGAGAGGAACTCGCTGGACGGCTGCGGGTTATCGGCAAAGAAGGACACACGCTGGTCTGTGGGGAGATCTGGGAACGCCTTTTTGACCAGCGCCCAAGTATCGGTAGTCACCCCCCTGCTGCGGATTTCTTCCCAGAATGTCTCCTGCATAGTGGGGTTTTCGTCCGTGGCCCAGGCGAGCACGGAGTCCAAATCGCGGTCTGGGAATATGCGGCGCAGGATGCCTTCGATTTCGGAGCCTTCACCAGGGGGAGCGCCAGTGAAGAAGGAATCTATTTGCGGGGAAGTCCAGCCCAGCAAATCCAGGATGAACTCAGTATCCGCATTGCGGCCCCTGGAGAACACGTCATTGAGGAAGGCGTCCTGGCCCCCTTCAGTGGCAAGTTGGGCTTCAAAGTTGCTCAGGACTGTGGTGGCAAACTCATTCTCGTCTATGTAAGCGGCGGCCCCCACATCAACGGCAAGGGTGGGCAGGATACTGTGAAGGGCGGTGGCCACCTGCAACATGGTAGGAGGCACAGGGGGAGGAGAGACGAGTACAACGGGTTCTCTTGGCGGCTTCGTGACAACAGCAGCAGGAGGGGGGGCAGGGATAGGCACAGCAGTAGGCGCGGGTACTGCCAGGATGGGAGTTGGTGGCATGGGTGGAGACGCAGACACGGGTACAGGGGGGCCCCCCCTTGGTTCAGGCAGGGGTACATCCGTAGGCGTGGGTACAGCTAACAGACCCTTAGGCTTCTTCTTGCCCTTCTCCCTTTCCAGCCGTGCCCGCAGGTCATTCAGCCGCTTCGTGGACAGGACATCATAGAGGCTATCTTCCTTCGTTACCATTGCTGCCCCTGTTCTGAGAAAGGGTAGGGCCGCTGAGAGGAGGTAACACAGGCATCTCCCCAAATGCGTCCAGCCGCTTCTTGTTGCGCCGCTCCAATGCCGCCTTCATCCTATCCAGGTCAAGAAGGGGGGCCTGTTGGCCGTTGATTAGGGCCATGCGGCGTTGTCGGGCTATGGCAAGGGAGGTGAGCACGCCCGCATCAAGCTGTTCACGGGTAAAGCGGTCTGGCACTATTTAGCCCTCCTCTCACGTCCCCCTGCCACTCCCTGCATTTGGGATGCACGTTTATTGGATGCGGCCTTTGTGCCCTCATTCACCAACGGGGCCAGGTCAGCAGGGTTGCCTGGTATAGGCGCAGGGAGCAGGGGCTTCTCAAACTCCCCCGACATCAAGGACTCAATAGAGGTCCCCATCTCATCAGCCAGGATTTGCGCCTCCACTTCACGTTCCTCTTCAATCAAGGCCAACGCGGTACGGTAGCGCATGATATTGGGGGAAATGAGCTCTGCGTCATCCAGCCGCTTCAACCTGCGTATTTCGGCTGGGTTCTTCACCTTGAGCACGTCGGACAGGACTGTTTCTATGCCGAAGAACTGGAGCGCGACCTGGGCGATGGAGTACAGGGCCACGTCCGTTTCAGGCGACTTCAGGGTGTACAGGTAGGTTATGCCGTAATTCCCCTTCAAGTCAGCAGTCGTAAAAGTGCGCTCATGACCCCGTTGCCCAAGTTCTATAGAGGGGATGCCCAGCGCCAGGGTCTGTTCAATAATCATGTAGGCCATCTGCTGCATGACCAAGCCCTTGGTGCCAAGGCGGGGAAGGAAGACCTGGCCGCTGGACTCGCCCAACTTGACCAGGGCCACGGCGGATAGGGGGAATTGCGTATTCCCGAAGTCGGTATCGGCAAGGGAGCCTTGTTGAAGGAGGCGGGACAGGATGGATTGCAGGAGTTGGCCCGCCTGGTTCACGTCGGCTTGGGGAACCAGTTTGGCCCCGCCTGTCTCAGACGCAGCAGTGGTAGTGCCTACGTCGCCCACACCCGCAGGCACCTCTCCCTGCTCACCCTCTGGGCCATGCCAGGTACGAGGGGCCTTTACAGATGTCACATTTAGGGTTTGCAGTACGGACGCCATCAGATTGGCCTGCTCAACAATGTCACGGATGAGGAAGAAGATGGACTCACCTCTATGACTAATCCTGTCCTCGTCTTGCAGCATGGAACCCATAGGCACGACTTCCAGGGCAAAGGGGGGCTTCTTATAGCGGTTAGGGCGGGTGCGGATGAGCTTGCCCCCCACGTAGACTTTGTTCGTGTCCATGTCCCAGAGGTCGGTTACTTTGAGCAGTGCGGCGGTCCCTGTGCCCTGTGCGCCCTCATTGAAGGAAAGTTGGTTAATATCCCACTTAGGGTATTCACTCTTGATCATCTTGGGCGAGCGCCAGGTGTCATAAGCGGCCCAGAGAAGGCCGTCTTCTCCCATTTCATAGGAGAAGTAGCGGGTGTCCACAGGTAGGATGTCGAATACCACCTTGCCGTTGTAGGGGCGGACTGTGACACGAAAGGCGACCCTGCCACGGATGTCCACCTGCTCCGTGGCGAATGGGCGTATGGTGGGGTCTCCACGTTGGCGCAATCGGGCGTCGGCGGCATCAATGGCGGCTTCGATGAAGTCCTCTATCTCCTTGGCGGCGTCCTCGAAGTCTGTCTTGTTGGAGGATACCTTCACCTGCTGCTCGGCACCCATGAGGGAGGCATGGACATGGGCGGCGAATGTGGCGGGGATGTTGAGAGTCAGGTTGATTATGCCGGTGACGGCCTCGTTGTCGGAGTCCCGCATGACGTAGGGGGACAGGTAGTACATGTTCTTGTCAGCGTCCATGCGTTCATGGAGCTTGGCGTCCTGGATGAGGGCGGCTTCTACGTCACGAATATCGGGCATGGCTAAACGAGTCTCCCTTTAGTATGTGTGCGCTGTCCAAAATGCCTGGGAACACGTTCTTTAGGAGCGCCCCCGAACACGTTATCCCTTCTTTGGGTGGCCTTGTTCACGCCTACTCTATCATGGAACCCACTCAGGATATAGCGCTCGGCATCCATGTAATGATAGCTGGATTTGTTCTCGATGTCATCAGTCGTCGTGCCGGACGCATCGGGCTTGTAGGAGTAGGAGGTCTTTTGGCGGATGTACTCCTCACAAGAGGAGAACACATAAATAGCATTTCTTGCATGTAAATCATACACCCGCTGGATGCCCACCTGCACGGAACCAATCGTGGGTTCCGCAATAGGCCAGCCATTCTGGGTGTAGTTGTTGCGCCAGCCGACTTCTTGATGGGAGCCGCCGCGCCGCATGATGACTTGGTGGCCGGCGGTAAGGCGCTTCAGACGGGCTACTTGACCCGCTACTGAGACCCCGCTGGGACGGCCCTCGTCAACCAGGTAGAAGATGCCTGTGGACGGGTCGTAGGCATATATAAGGTAGGCGGGGTTGTTGCCGCCGAAGTCATGTCCAACGTAGAAGGGCCAAGATGCGTGTAGCTCGTCGTTCAGGTTGAACGGTTCTATGATGCACGCCGCCTGGTCAAAGGACTTATACACCATGCCCTCTGGCCGGGTGAAGCGGCCCCGGTAGAACATGTCGAACACATGGGGGGGCAGGGTACGGCGAGCACGTTCAAACTCCTCTTTCGGGTAGCCTGGGTTGGCGGTGGAGTCGAACTGGATCACGTCTATGTCAGGGTCGCCTTTCATCCACGGGTCGTAGATTTCAGATTTCAGCCATCCCATGTTGTAGATGGTGGTGGTGAGGAGTGCGCGGCCTTTGTGGATGGCTAGGCGGCGCAGGACCGCCTGCCACGCCTGAAGGGTAAACTTCGGTTGGCCTACTTCATCCAGCCATGCTGCCTTGTAAGTGGCTGATTCGAGACCGCCCTCGGAGTCTGCGGATCGGAGAATGATGCGCCCGAACATGGGTGCGTCCTTGGAGCCCTTATCCGCCGCCCAGAACTTGCCGTAGGGTTGAAGGTTCTCGGACAGCTCCACGATTTTGTCGCCCGCCCAATAATAACCAATGTGCAGGATGTCCTCGAACAAGTAGCGCAGGGCAGGGAGCATTTGCAGCTTGAACAGGTCGTAGGTGGATGTGCCGGCCAAGAAGTCGCCCATGCCACGGGAGAGGTCGGCGTTAGAGTCCTTCATACTTTGGAGGGCCGTGGTGATTTCACGGTTCAGCCACCAGGGGGCGAATGAGGTCTTGCCGCCTTGAGTACCCGCCAATCCTGCCACGAATCGGGCCTTGGACTCCCACATGCGGGACTGGCCTGGGTGGAAGTTGAGGTGGAGTTCCCCG
>ERZ1292632.3741-Hain-H43-01um-R2-3741-length-11430-cov-21_pt1 | contig 11430 bp, 21 predicted proteins | sample MGYA00564407_ERZ1292632 | MGnify/ENA primary metagenome ERZ1292632 (study PRJEB36523, sample SAMEA6512637) | groundwater metagenome | collected 2019-01-08 | study: AquaDiva: Metagenomics assemblies of 32 groundwater samples
GTGATTGTGCCTGCATGGCAATAGTCTGGTTCGCCTTATCCTCGTCTTCAAGCAGCTCATCGATCGGAATATCACGCGCCTTGGCCCGATACTCGAGAAGCTTCCGAACCTTAACGTGCGGTAATTCATCTGCCGTCAGTGTCGTACGGAATGCGTCAAGTGACTCTGCCAGCACTTCTTTGGCAATCAAGCTCGTCGACCCGCGCGCAATGACATCATGGTCCCCGTCGCGCAAAGGATTCGGATCATACTTCTTGTTCCACGCAACAAGCGCAGACACAACTGAAATCGTAAATGTGTCGAAGTTACGCACCGTGTCCCGTATTGGCAGTGCCGCGGCACCAAGGAACATGCTCGCATTCTTCTGTGTGCGCAGCGCTTCTGAGCCACCCCCAGACACATCACCAAGCGACGGCGGCGGAAGCCCCGACTCCTTGTCCGCGATCTCCATGAAAATGTTGAACAGCGCGATCAGCTCAGTCAAATGACTATCAATCGGGATATTCTGCACAGCGCGCGTTTGCGCCTCAACCCCGGAAGCCTCCTTCAGCCATGTTTTGTTCTTGCGCAGGTTCGTATCCGTCCCCGGCATGAGCAGATCCATGTTAAGCTCAAGCTGCGTCCCGATCACGCTCGCGTTATCCAGCGCAGAGCGAGCTACTTCGCAAATCGCGAACTGCGAATCCCGCAACGTATCGCACTGTCCGTTGCCGAGGAGCGACAGATCATCTTCTTCAAATACAAACTCGTGGTAATTGCGAATCGTGTTGGGAAACGGCGAAAGTTTCGCCTTGATAACTGTGTTCTCGATCGACCAGACGCTCGCTTGGAATGTCTTCCCGAGGCTATCATCCGCGATCGTAGCGCCGCTCGCCTTGAGTTCATGCCCAGTAACCCCGCCCCAATATGACAGCACTTCGTACTTCCGGCCGTCAGCCGTCGCGGTTGTACGGTCACTCTTGGGCTCCGCCTTCATCTCCGTCTCCCAATAGCGGGCGCGGTAGTTCCCCTCCTTGTGCTCGCGCAGCCACTCATTTACCCTGTCACCCATGAAGTCCTTGCGATCCGCGAGTTCCTCAACCTGCCGGCGAGTCATCACATTGCGCTCGAATATACCATCCTGCTGATCGAGCGTCTTCGCTGTCATATCCGGATACCAGTTCCACACGGGGAGAAACTCGAACAACGGCTTCAACTTCTGGACCTCAACCGCCTCATACTTCCCGGTGTTAATATTCCTCCGCCACGTATTCGCAGTATATGACTTGTGCATCGGCCCCTTGAGCACACCAACATTGTAGAGCACCGCGGAGAACACTACCCTGCGCGCGAGTGTTATATACTCCATTTCAGCAAAGTCATCCTCGCACTTTAGCTCCATCCTAGCCGCTTTGTGCGCAGCGTACTCGCGGATCGCCTTCTCGATTTCCTCGTCTTTGCATTCAACCTGAGACGGGTCGATCCCCTGCTCCTGGGCTTTCCTCGTAACCAATATATCGAGGACTTCCTGCAACTGCTCGAGTGAGAGACTCGGCATCGGAGAGTTATGCACCCCGAAGTTCTTCTCCGTCTGCGGGAACAGCATCTGCATCAATCGCGCAACAGTGCCAATCACTTTCCAACGCGTAACTTTCGGATATGCCTTGGATTGATCCGATCCGATCAGGCGCAAAACTTCCGGGTCGTAGATCCCGCGGAATTGACGCAGGCTTTTCAACCAGCGTGTTTCAGCATCCTTGCGATCCGTTTCATGTACTTCAAATAACTTGAACAGCCGCTGTCCAAAGTTCTTCAGCGCAGTTTCGTCAAGCGTCGGTGTAATTATGTCAGCCATTGGCTACCTCAGCATTTTAAGTTCGGGGCATGTTGTAGGAATTTGAAGACTGCTGGCGCCGCAGCGAATCAGTGAATGGATCGAACTCTGCGCGAACCTCTGCCTTCCGCCGGCCTCCGTCGGCGAAGTACATATCAGCATATTCGTTCGCTTCACCAATATGCGAATGGTCATTCTTGTCAACGTCTTCTGTGTGCCGCCCATCTTTAGTCTTCTTATACATGAATTTCCCGCTCATCGCTTGTATCGTTACCTCGCAATTCGGATCGACGAGATATGCAGGATAGGTCTTGTTCACGAGAAATTTATCCGTGGCGCCGCGCCGCGCAACCGGGGAGTTCGTATCAACGAGCTTGATTCTGCGGAATATCCCGCGTTTCTTATATTGCCTGAAAATATCCACGCACGTTGTTTCGTCGCTCTGCGCACGAGTCTCGCCCGACGGGTCGCCGGTGACAAAGATCTCAAAGTCCTTGTATTTCTTGCGGAGCAACGGCAGCAACTTGGTCTCGATCGCCCGCTCGAGCCCCATATCAAACGTGACAATCTCGTCCAGCGTCAATACGCGGCCAAATGCATCCTGCTGTTTGAGCGCCATCGCAGGTGTCAGCCCGAAGTCGGCGCCGATCACAAGCACCAATTCCTTGTTGGGGATAACCGCCCCCTTGGCAACATGCAAGTCGCGACTAAACTCTGGATGCACTGGCCGGCCGCCCTTCGATCGGCCATATTCTACAAGAACATTAACCCGAATGAAGTCGTCGGTTTTGTCTTTTATCAGATCCTCGTAATAATGAGGAATGAGATTCTCGGTATTTTCTGCCAGGGGATTCATCCGATAGGCGCCATCGGGATTTTTCAGCATTGCCGGAGGCTGTTTAAACAACATCCACTCGTTTTGCTTTTTTGTCTTTCCATCTTCCGGATTTAGCTGGCCAAACATCCGCTGAACGTACGACCCTTCTTCCGGAGGGTTCGTATCCGCCCACATCCCATACCATGAAGGGCCGCCATCTTTTAGCGCAGGAAACTGGCCAATACGCGCAGGAATGGTGTCTATAATCTCGCGATCAATCTCGCGCACCTCGTTAAGATACGCCCCGGTCACTTCGAGAGACAACAAGTTTTTAACATCGTCGGCAGTATCGAGCGGGCGAAACAGCACCTCGGCCCGGATGTCGTCTACTTGAATGAAGTATGTCGTGCCAGTTTCCTTGTAGTAGCCGATAGTGCCACTCGGAAACCAGTTAAGAAACGTACTCATGGTCGTGTCGCGCAACTCCCGCATGGTGTTACGCACGACCATCCACTTGGAGCGGCGATATCCGTCCGGGCCGCGCTTCTGCATAGCCGCGCGACGCACGATCTCGACTACCGAGCCCGAGCTTTTCCCTGAGCGAAACGGCCCCATGATGTGCCGAATCCGCGCGTCCGACTGCATGAACGCGCTGATTACCGGAGGGAATTTAGCAGTCAGATTAAGCACTCGGCAGCCCCCACGTATCGGGCAAACGCCTAGCGCTCACAACCAAATCGTGATGCCCAGGGTAATGCCTCAAGCACCAATACGCCTGCTTGCGGATCTCTGACCGCACGCGCGGCGTCTTCTTTGGATCTAGCAAGGCAAATAGAAATTCTCTTGTCTGAATTACCGCTCGTGTGCGTTCAACAGGGATAGTCATCGAAACTTCCTCAGCATCCGCTGCCACATTCGCATGACAAACGACTCATAGATCCTTCGTACTGGTTTCGCACACACGAACTGCGCAATTTCCGCGGCAGTGTAAGTGAACTTCGTTTCCCACTGCCCTTCGAAGCTTTGCATTACCCAGCGTGTTCTCATTTCTGTTTCCTCTTTGCAGGGATAGCACCCAGCCCCTTGTTAGCATGCTTATTCGCCGTAGCGATCGCAATCCCTTCCGATACTCCGTGCGCGATCATGGCACTCGCTTGCGCCGCGGCATGTTTCGCAGCACCAAGACCAAGTTTCTTGTTGTGTTTCTTTCGAAACTCTTCAGGTGTCCAAGGCATATTCAATCCTTCAAAATAACCGGCAGCTCCTCTGCAAGAAGTATTGGCTGTATCGTGCTGCCGATTGGGCAGTCATCTTCTAGCGCCGCCCTGAAGTTCATATATGACCCGCCGCAGCGGAAGCAGCGCATGTAGTTATAGGTACTGTCCGCAGGCAGGATAGCTATCCCCATATGCACCCAGCCGCAGCTCAAGCAAGTAACATTTGTCATGCGGCCTCCGGTGGGAGGTTGTGCAGGAACCGAACGCCGTCCATGCGCTCAAACTCGATCGTGCCGTCCGCCCGGGTGTCGATCATTCGCACGATCTCGCGGTTCTTGTGCGCGGTTTCGGGGCCAATGAATGTTTTCGCCATATCATATCCCGCAGTTTCAAGTGTCGCGTTCAGCGCGTCCTGTGCCGCGCCGGCGGGGATACACTTCGGGTGGACAAAGACGCGGGCGCTCATTCCAGCACCGCCTGCGCTGCGGCGAAGCACAACCCTGCGGCATCCGATGGGCGAATCTCGACTCCCGCGATCGTCACAACCATCTCCTTCCCGTCGAGGATCAGAACAATATGCGCCGCATCGGTATCGGTCTTTTCCCACTCAGCGATCTGGGCTCGCGCCTCATCGAACACACTCAGATCCCCGGACTTCGGATCGACAACGTGCAGGCTCATGTTTATTCCCCTCCGATATAAACAGGCGCTTCAACTATCAGCTTCCGCTCCTCGCGTTCTTTAATCCGTTTGCGATTAGTCTCGCACTCTGCTTCAGTTTTACCGGAACCAGGGGAAAGAAACTGATATGCCTGCTCGTCAAAAAACTCATGCACCCGGTTGATTGGAGAGAAATACCCCATATGCGTGATTGGAGACGACCACCCGGCGATCGCTATCCTTGACGGCACACCAATGAACTCATACCCGTCGTCAACCACGGCAAACATCGCTCCGCCGGAGTTTCCGAATATGATCTGAGCGCTGCTCATCCAATAGAGCTTGCCATCGATCTCGTCGCCAAAGTGCGTGATGATGCCGGTCGTCAGTACCGGATCGTGCAGCAATGCACAACCCACCGCCACCGCAGGGGAGCCAATCTGCAAGTCGCGCTCGGCGCCAGGCGCCATGACACGAGCGACATACATGGCCTGTTTAACGGTTCTCAATTTGAGAATCGCCATGTCGTGATCTTTGTCATAGGCCACAATCTCGGCGTCGGAAGACCAATTCAAAGGGCGATTCCCGTGCAGCACGTTGGTCCAATCGAAAAACTCAACCTGCACCAACTGGCGGAACTCCCGCTTCCTCTCCCGGCCGACACGCGAGTCCCATTCGTTCTTGATGGTAACCGCCTCATCGATGACATGATGACACGTCAAGGCATAGGTGTTGTATGTCCCATCCGCTTCGTTTTTATCCGAGTAGATGATTGTTCCGCTGCCCCCGGCCTTGGTTGTCTTGACGCGAACCTGCGGATACAATACTTGCTCGTGCAACCTGGTTACACCGTTCATGGCATCATCCTTCTATGGTTAATGGCTCGTGTGTTATTACCGCTTGTGGCGCTTGCCCGCTGAACGTGATATTCAGCGTCATCCCGCCGCTTGTCCTGCCGTCGTCCTTCTCTTTGGGCTCGAGCCCGCCGACCTTCGCCGCCCACTTGATAATGTCAGTGCGCACCGCGGAACTGATCGTGATGTCAGTCGCCATTGCATAGGCTTCCGGCAGCAAATCCTCAGCGATCGCACGCACCTTGTTGCGAAACGACAGCCCAGTCTCAGCGACCTCCTTGCTGATCTTCTCGAGTAGCCCAGAGAATGCCGGCTGCTCAAGCAGCACTACTGCCTGCTCCGGGGTGTAGCCGTAGCGGCCGAACACCTCGTCGACCGGATCGATCTTCAGTGCAAGCTCGCAGGCAAGGCGCTCGTGATTTGTCCTATAGATTGCGGGTACCGCGGCGAGGCGATCGACAGTGGAGGGAAAATCGCTCCCAACGAGAACGTTTAGCGATTCTTTCATCCTACTACTCCGCGCATCTTGCGCAGCGCCGCTTCGAGTTTGGGGATATCCATTGACCGGCATGACCCGATCGTTGTTGGGTGAAACTGGCGCCCCTCATCAGACTCCTCCACAATATCGAGCAGGACAAAGAACTCGCGAATACCTTCGATCGCGGTGTCGTAGCGAAGTTGGATATTCTCTGGTTTTGCATTCATAATTTCAGTATCTCACATGTGGCGAGTGTTGTACACTTTTGCTGTGTAAAGAGCTTTACATCTTGTCAATTTCTTTGCAGAATATAAAATGGTGGGGCGATGTCCGTGGGGGGATAGCTAGTCTACGGGGTTACGTTGCTTTACCCCCAAGCACTTCAACTAACTCGCTTTTACGATTTTATGTTAGCGTGCGCTCACACTGCCTCGCCGTCCGACGATCATGTGACTGTCGGCCTGACAGTGTGACGGTGGGGCGAGGTCCGCCTCACTGCCTGACAGTCACGCCTCTTAGAGCCTGACAGTGCGACGGTGGGCGAGGTCGGCCTCACTGCCTGACGGTCTCGCCTCTTGAAGCCGGGCAGCGCTGGAGCCGGGCACGTGACGTGCAGCACGCCGTAGCGGCCGGTGGGCGAGGCCCACCTCCACCTCCACCTCGGCGTAACGGCAGCGTGACGGTCGCGCCTCTTCAGGCGGGAGGCGGTGTGATATGTCAAGCGCTTTACCACAAGCAAGAACCATGCCAGCAAAATGCTAATATACTACCGTTCGTCGGTCGCAGGCTACCGTTTGTCTACCAGATCGGTGAATGTAATAAACGGCGTAGCAGTGTATGCTGTAAGTGTATGATAATACATATAATATAGACTTATTACATTTACTACACAGAATCTACAGAGCTACAAAGCAAATAGACCAATGTGGTGCATTGGTTCATTACGAGGTATCGGTTTCTCCCCTTACTAAAAAAACGCGTATAAACGTAATAAGTGGCGTAACACATCCCCTAACCGCCTGATCTTTCACCGTATGTGATAGCTTCGGCCGAGGCGACAAAATGTAATAGCTGCTCATTATTTATACAGGCGAATGTAATAACCCGCGTAAATTTAGCCATAAATTTAACTTATACGGTAAACAAGCTCGGCATTGGTTCGCTATTGGTCTGTTTCATACGTAAATTTAGCTTAAAGCACAAACTATGCTAAATTATAGCATAAGCATAATCTATGCCAGCGTATTTTAACTAATCTGTCAGGATATAAAATATAGTGCGCCAAGCTATAGACATACTAAACTAGCTATGGTCTAATCGGCTATACGCTAAACCGAGGATAAGATCGTGGATAAGCATACAACAAGAGAAGCTTGGTTGACCGCTGGCATAGGCGAGCTACGGCCGCTCTTTAGTCAAGCGGGTCATACCGTGCCTGATAACGTGCGGGTTACGTGCGGCTGGCCCAGCAAATCGGCGCTCGCGCGCAAGCGCCAGCGCATAGGCGAGTGCTGGGGTGCTGAAAACTCCGACGCTAGGGTTTTTGAGCTATTCATCAGCCCTAGCCTTGCATCGTTTAAACAGGTTCTTGAGACCCTGGCGCATGAACTTGTTCACGCGACCGTCGGGCTTAAGATTAAGCATGGCGCGCCGTTTAAACGTGTTGCGCTCGCTATCGGGCTTGAGGGTAAAATGACCGCTACGCATGCGGGCGACAAGCTCGCCGCGACACTAGCGGGCATTGCTGAGCACCTCGGGGACTATCCACACAGTGAGCTACACGGCATGATTACCGGGGAGAAGAAACAGGGCACCAGGCTACTTAAAGCCGAATGCGCTGTGTGCGGCTACACTGTGCGGATAACCCGTAAGTGGTTAGACTTTGCTGGTGCGCCGCTATGCCCGGTGACAGACTGCGACGACTACAGCAAGCCGCTATCAACTGAATTCCAAGATGAAACCTAAGCGCCAGATTTACCCTGACCCGGTATCGCGCCTGGTAGCGCATAGTGTGCTACTGCCTAATGAGTGCTGGCACTGGCTTGGCAGTGTGCAGACTAACGGCCGGCCACGTATTGCCATACGCGATGCACACGGTCAAAGCAAATGGATACTGGTTACGCAATATATTATTCGCTACGTGCATGAAGAAAAAATCCGGCGAGCGCATAAGGGACTGCACAGTTGTGATAATGCGCTATGTGTAAATCCTGGTCACGTCACGCGAGGAACGCAGCGGCAAAACGTGCGGGACTGCGTAGCACGCGGCCGACACGTTAGCGGATTTCAGGTTCCAGCGGGATATTACGCTGGTAAATATCTACCATCATTAGAGAGGTAAACCGTGAAAGCTTACTTGGCAAAAAACGGAAACACGCAATACAAGCCATCATTCGCGGAAGTCGAAGCAATCATTACCGGCGAGAACAATGAGGGATTTTGCCTTGCTTGCGGTAACTGGCAAAATGGCGTTGAGCCGGACGCGCGCCAGTATGTGTGCGAGTCTTGCGGCGCGTCGAAGGTATACGGCGCCGAAGAATTGCTAATGAGAGGTCTCGTGTATGACGGGGGGAAAGAATGAACAGGCTATTCATCGGCTGGCTAGCTGGTATGATCTGCGCGGCGATATTGATCGCGGGAGTGTTTCACTTCCGCGCACCGTCGATACTTAGTATCTATTGCGCGCCGGGAACATGCGGTAGCGCTCTTCCGGTTATACAGGGCATACCAGGGGTGGCGAAAATAATCTGGATTTAGCCGGAACTTTTGAAAATACATAGCGTCTTAATCATTAGCTAACAGGAGTAAAATCACATGATGAGCTATGAACAGATTGCAAGCGACGCAGCAAAAGCCGCGCGGACGGCCAAGCGACGCGGCAAGCGGCCGGTGTTCCTATCGGCGTTGTCGGCTGATGGTATCCGCAATGCGGGGCCGGTTCCCTTTCTTGGCGACTACGTGCCGAGAGGGTTTAAACGACTTCACGTTCGTGACACATTTGGCGAGCGGTGGGGACACGGCACGGCGGACGGGGAAGCGCTGCTGGTCGATAGCTCCGGTTTCGGTTCGCGCGGGGAACTTGCTCTCACAGATCAAGAGTTCGCGGAGTTCACGCAATATCACCCCGGCTACGCTTACGGCATTCTCGAAGCGGGACAGTTCCAAATTGTGGTAGGGGTGTTTAAACGTTCCAGCAAGGAGGTAGCATGAGTAACTATACAAACACTTTGCACCGGGACGCAAGCCCGAAGCACGTATTGACGCGCGCCGGGATAATCCGAAGGAAGTCGTTAAAACGTGGTAGCCGCGCGGATATGAAACAACAGTTTGCTTACGCTCACGCACGAAAGGCAGCGTTTGAAGCGCTGGCACACCCTGATATTGTGATTGAGAACCACGGCAGCGTGGTATTGTTCCGTTGGCACACTGACGCGGGGCGGGACTGGTTGCGGGATAGTGTCGAAGATGATGCGCAATACTTCGGTTCTGCACTTGCAGTTGAGCCACGATACGCCGACGCGTTAGCGGAAGGTGCAAGTGCGGCCGGTCTAACAGTGGGGTAAACCATGAATCGCAAACTAACCCTGCAACAACTAGTCAATGCAGGCGCGTGCCCGTCGGCGCTTGACGAGTTCAGGCGCCGGTTCGGTGCCGAGGTCGCCGTGACCGCTCGCACGGCTGTGGCCGTTGCGGGCGTGTTTGACTTCGACTGGGCGGCATACTGCCTACTATCCGCGCCCGCTCGGGCTGCTCGTGACAAGGCCATCGCGCTCGCTCGGGCTGCCTACGATAAGGCCACCGCGACCGCTTGGGCTGCCTATGACAAGGCCACCGCGACCGCTTGGGCTGCCTATAACAAGGCCATCGCGCGAGCGTTCGCGCATGCTTACAACGAGGATAAACCATGACAATTAAAAAAGATTCCGCTATCCGCATCGCATGCCCTGCCGGGACGGAACGAAAGTATCCTGCGTTCTATGAGGCGTTCGAAGGGCGGTCTGGACGGGTGCTGCACGGGTTCGCTAAGCATCCTGATTTGTTTTGCGTGGACGTATCGCGCAAGGGCGAGTCAGGACAGTTTATCAATGTTGAGCGGCAGTGGCTCGCCGCTGTTAAAGGATAGTCAAATGAAACGCTACGTTATCGGTTTCGGTTTCGAGTTTGATCGTTACGGCAAAGCTATCAATATCTGCGCGGAAGAGCCCCATAAAATGTTGGATACTGTCGCGTTAATAGTGGAACTAGCGGCTGCGATTGCAAACGTTCCTGCTTACTCCCTGCGTTTCGGTTCGGGATCATGGGTCAATGATGCCGGAAATCGCGTAACGGAGCAAGGCGCGACAGCGGAGTATATCGCGGAAGATAGCGAACCGGAAAAAATCCGCGCGCTTGACTTCGCGCGTGAGATCAAACATGCGCTTGACCAGGAAGCTGTTTTATTCTACGCGCAACCAGTTGAGCAATTCCAGTTTATTTAACAGGGTGGAAGTGAAACCGCCCGAGCGCATCGCAAGGTGCGCTCCAACGGTGTCATTACAGAGGGGCGAACATGGCATACAGAAGGACGGCTAAGAATTTAGACTGTGGCGCGCGGGCAATGCGCGCACTGATGGGCGGAGAGTATGACCCGGTAGTAGAGGGCGATGCCGCTGTGACGGATTTAATCTGTGACTTGTTGCACTATGCCCGTCAGCATAAAATGGACATAGGGGATCTTTTATGGCGCGCAACTAAACACTTTGACGCAGAGCAGGAGGGGAAAGAATGAGCCGCTCCGTATCCCGTCCGAGTAACGCCCAGGTTGTCGCGTTCGCGTGCATCGAGCCCGAGGATGACGATGATCTGAATCAAATGAACTGGGATGACATAATTGAGAACCTGACGGCGGAACTTCTCGCCGCGTTCCCAAGTCTCAGAGAGGCTGACCGCTGGCTTGATCGAGAGGATCACGTAATTGCGGAGAACGGCCTAGCGGCCTTCGGCATTAGTGAATACTGCGGGCTTGTCGCGGTCTGGATCGTTCCTGACAAGTATGAGCTTAGCTGCAAAGTGGATGATCACCCCCTATCGGTGAAGTGGATCGCTTCCATTGAGAAGCAGTTTCACAAAATCGTGGCTGGGGTGTTCGGCTTCGAGCTTCGGCATATCGCTACAATGAGCAACGGAGAAGCTTTCTTCGAGAGGGTAGGGGCATGAGCCTCCAACCTGATCGCAGTATCCCGACGTATCAGAATCAGCTTTACTACGCTGCCAGACTGGCGGATGAGCGGGGGCTTGAGGTGTTGAACAACCCGCACGCGATGATAGGGCGGACGTGCGGTTGCGGAACGTGTTTCTGCTGCGCTGCTTTACAGGTTTACAACGAACGGAGGGTTTATGATTGAACAACTGAAACTAACCTGCGACAAGGTGGATGACATCGCGGCACTGCTCGGCGCGGTGAAAGTTGAGCTGGTGAGTTCTAATTATTCTGCGGATGACCGCTACTATGTCACCCTTGCGGAACCTGCGGGCGTGCGGTTGTTCATCGCTGGTCCGTGGAGACGCAAAGGCCGCATCTATATTAGCGGGGAGTATCCAAGCTACGCAGA
>ERZ1292632.3742-Hain-H43-01um-R2-3742-length-11425-cov-5_pt1 | contig 11425 bp, 14 predicted proteins | sample MGYA00564407_ERZ1292632 | MGnify/ENA primary metagenome ERZ1292632 (study PRJEB36523, sample SAMEA6512637) | groundwater metagenome | collected 2019-01-08 | study: AquaDiva: Metagenomics assemblies of 32 groundwater samples
AGCCGCTAGCCTGACCAATACAGCAGCCTTCGTTGTTGGGGCTACCTCAGCCGGGGCGAACATTGCCAACGGTGTAAACATCGCCTATGTAGCTCTGTGGCAGTCCGCTGGGTGGCTTGATACGCACCTTCAAGCAAACGTCGCAGTGGACCGTTGTGCGCAAATGGCTGGTGTCTACCCAACTCGAGCCGCTGGGTCCGCACGACCAACTGTGATGGCTAGAACATCGTCCGCAATGCTGCGCAAGACTGTCTCTGGCGTAACCACGCTCTACAGAGTTGGCAGCAACTGGCCCCGTGTTGAAAAGTTGTCTGGCATCACTGGCTATTTGTCTGAGCCGTCAATCATTAACAAGCTGCTACAGTCCGAGACTTTTGGGACGACGTGGGTTGCCCAGGATGCTGGAGACACAATTGATTCAACGGGTAACACGGCGCCGGATGGTACAGCTACAGCAGATGGTCTTATTGCGGACGCCACAGATGGCCAGCACGGCTATAGTCAGGCAAGCGCGACTAACTTAACAGCGGCGACATGGACGTTCAGCGTCTTTGCTAAAGCAGGAAACAAGAACTGGATCCAGATCAAGAACACAGCCTATGGTGATGCCGATGTTCAGTTTAACGTTTCTACCGGCACTACCGGGACGGTCGGGATTAACGTCATTGCTAGTTTTATAGAGAACTATGGGAACGGCTGGTATCGCTGTGGCATGTCATTTACCGGCACTGCCGCAGCACATACAATGCGCATACAGACAGGCGAGTCAGACGGTGATATTGTGTTTGCTGGGGATGGGGCAACCATCAACACCTATGTCTGGGGGGCCCAACTCGAACTGTGGTCCACGATGACCTCCTATATGCGTACAGCTGCGGCTGTTGCAACACGAGAAGTAGACCAACTTACGTTTGCGTCCGCTAGTAACTTAGACCGTAGTCATGGGTCCGCTGTTTGTCGTGTGCTTGTGCCTAACTACAACAACACGGCGGCTAGCATTTTTATGGAAGCCAACGACGGGACGGCTAACAACTACATCGCTGTTTGGGCCACGTCAACAGACGTTGCCCGGGCTAGCGTTGGCTCTGGGGGCGCCGCGACGGGGCAGGTTACAGGCACGACGGATGTAACGGACGGAGTCAACACGACGCTGGCAGGGTCTTGGCAAACGGATGATTACCGTTTATGCGTTGACGGCACGGCCGAGGGTACGGCAGACACGAGTGGCGCAGTTTCTGCGAACATCACGGCGATTAATATTGGGCATTCACTGGCCGTAACGCAGCCCGCTGGTACGATCAACCGCTGTCGCATCTTTCTTAGACCAGGAGTAAAACAGTGAATAGCAAGTGGTTTCTAGGGGTTACTGCGGCGGTGGCGGCGGCATCGATTCTGGGCTGTTTCTCTGTCCTGTTTAAGCATGAGCGGGATATCGCTGTGCTGCAAACGCAGATGGCCCAAGTTCTAACTGACGTAAATGGCAAACTTGACCAGCTATTGCAGTCAAAAGCTAAGTAGGGTATAGTCATCCCATGGAAGAACTGTTGACATGGGCGTTTGAGGCGTTTAAGACCCTAGCAGCGTATGGCCCGCTAGGGATGGCCGGCGCTCTTTTGATGATCGCTGTTCGGCTGTTGCAGCTTCCTTCTATTCAGGCTGTTCTACCCGACCGGGTGCGCTGGGTCAATTTGCCCCCATTGGCAAAGGTTTTTGTCCCTGTAGGCGGTTCTCTCCTCGCCGCTCTACTTGCCATTGTTGGTGGCGCCAGCGCACCCCTTTCGATTTCATTGGCACTTGCTGCGGCTGGACTGTCTATCGGCGGGCATCACGCGACTAAGGCGCTTGGGGAAGCGCTTTATATGGGCGCACTCAAGAAGGACGCCCAATACGTACCAAGTCCACTTCGGGATAAGATGTCCATTGTTGTGCCGTTCCCCCGGGTGGAACCTGTAGTTTTCGCCAAGGCCCCGTGACGAATGTAATTGGTAAAGCTCTTGCTAAACACAAGAGAAGGTCGTTGGAGGACATCGCCAAACTGGTTGTCCATAGAACGATGGATCTGCCTGTAGAGCTGTTGATTGCAGAGTATCGCAACACAGGCAAGTTTCAAGCAGGCTGGTATACTGGCGGGCTGTTCCCTTACCACTTCTACATGCCCCGATTAGGTGGGGCAAGCCATTGCTACCAGACACTTCCACTAACAGCGATCGGCCCCGCGGCGCTACGGTCGTTGAACAAGGCCGGCATTCATGTCGCACTTGGCGGTGACTTTCGCAAAGAAGCCCCGCCGCTCGAACAGGGCCAGGCGCTTGTTATTTTGTGCGCTAAACTTATGGACTGCTTTGATGGGCAGTTGGCTATCTTGGGGCATACTGAACTAGCCGGCGCGAGCAAAGACCCCAGCAAAGAGTGCCCGGGGAAGTATTTGAACCTAGGCATTCTACGCGCGTCAGTCAACGCATCCTTGGCCAACACATGCAGTAAAGCACTTGTGCCGGCGCTTAATGAACAGGGGATCATAATTTAATGGCAACTCCATGGATTACCGGCCCACTAACGGCCGACGAGTTTCCTGAGTATCAAGATACGCCACCACTAGCTGGGCCGCGGCGGGCTCCTTGGATAACCGGGCCGCTGACAGACACTAACACGCCCCAAATGGCCCAGCCTCAACAGGTCCCACAAGGCGGGCCACACCCAGACGACCAAAACTTTGAGTTTGGGCCCGGGTATAACCGGCGTATCCAAATGGATCCGATGCAGGTCACCGGCCAGGTCGATCCCAAGATGGAGCGCTTTTCTCGCTTGCTGGAAGCGCGGCGGCGCCAGCGCATGCGGCAGCAGTTACTCCAGCCTACGCTTAATCAGTTCAACGAGGGTCTGGCAATTCTGGACGAGTAGTTCAAGGGGCGTTTGAGGAGGCGCTTTGAAGCTCTTACATCTAGACCTTGAGACATCACCCGCGGTTGTCTACGTATGGTCTTTGTTCAACCAAAACATCTCGGTTGATCAGATCATCAAGCCAACTTCTGTGCTATGCTTCACGGCAAAGTGGCACGGGGAAAAAGACCTCTTTTTTCATAAAGCCGCCCATCAGACTGGCCGTGAGTTTGATAACATGATCAAGGCGGCCTATAAGTTGCTATATGAGGCCGACGCAGTCTGTCACTACAACGGGTGCTCGTTTGACATCCCACGACTAAATCAAGAGTTTCTTAGAGCGGGTATGCCCCCACCACCAACGATCCCACAGATTGACCTGAAAAAAGTCGTTATGTCCAAGTTTGGTATGGTGTCTAGCAAACTTGCTTTTGTAGGGCCCTATCTAGAGATTGGAGAAAAGGTTAGAAATGACGGCTGGCCCCTTTGGGACGGCTGTCTAAAGGGCGACCCTGAGTCCTGGGCGAAGATGGAGCATTACAACAAGGGCGACGTACTTTTGCTGGAACGCCTCTATACAAAAGTTCTGCCATGGATCGAGAACCACCCGAACCAAAACTTGTATGTTGATGAAGTAGAGCCTGTGTGCCCCAACTGTGGGAGCCCGCGGCTACAGCGACGAGGGGAGTATAGGGCCGCGACATACATCTATGACCGCTATCACTGCCAAGAATGCGGCCGTTGGTCTAGGGCCCGAGGGCGTAAGAAGACAACGATGGTGGCAGAACGTCGATGAAGCTGCCGATCCCAAATACGTTCGAGCTAGGCGGAGTCAAACATACAACCAAGCATGATGAAACGATTTCTGACCACGGGCTGGACGGTTGTTTCTTGCCGGCACAAGCAATCATCAAAATCTTGCCAGGACTACAAGAAGATGTTGAGGCAGAAACGCAGGTTCATGAATGGGTTGAGGCAATCAACGATCGCTATGAACTAAAGCTCAAACACGCACAAATCCAAACCGTGGCCGCCGGGTTCTGGCAGATCCTTAAATCACTTAAAGCTTAGTCCCTGGCGTTGGGCTGTCTGCCGCCCCGGGACAAGGGACGGGCTTCCCTTTGAAAAGCAGAGGCTCATCTTTAGTAGGCTGGTTGCACAGAACGGCGCATTGACCACCGCTGACGTATAAACAGCATTGCGTCGGTGGGTCATTTGCATACAGTTGCTCACATGCGTACAGCGCCAGCCCGTGCGTAGAAGGCGGTGCTTGAGGAAAGAAACACATAGGGTGAGCCCGGCCTTCTGGCTGTGGCTCATCCTCCGCGGGGCCTGCCCCCGTCAAAAAGCATGTTACAACGCCCAGCGTTGCTAGTCCTACTCTCATACCATCACCTGCAAGTTGCGTAAATCTTTGCCACATTTCGTCTCGGTCCGTAGCTTTATCGTACAGCCGTTCAACGTGATTGTCTGTTGCATGGCGTCTTCATGTACGGCCTTAATCCGCTGTTCGTCTGCCCCCTGCGTGTCTATTTCATCATGGATCTGAAAAAGGATTTGCTCATCGGCCAACAAGTTACTTGCCACGGTCAGGATTGCTTTGTTCATGATGTCACCTGCCGTGCTCTGAATCGGGAAGTTTAGCGCCTTAGTTGGCTCGATCTTCTCGCCATAGAAGTGCTCACGGCGGCCAGAGAGCGGTGCTTCGACATACTTGCGCTGGCGGCATTCTTGGAGGTGATTTTGCTGCCAGACTTCGATAGCTGGGTGGGAGTTGAACCAGAAGCGTATGACCTGGCGCACTTCTTGCAGGCTTAACCCAGGGCTCTTAGGCAACATCTGCTGCCAAATTTTCTCTGCGCCGGCCCCGTAGTTTAGCCCATAGACGACGTTTTTAGTCAGCTTATACCTTCGGTCATCCTTAGTAATCGTCCGGTCCTTGAACATCGTACGGGCGTTTTCAAGATGTACCGACAAGCCTTGATCATACCAGGATATGATCGGCTCGTCACCTGCTAGCATTCCAACAATGATTAGCTCAAGCTGCGAAAAGTCCGTGGAAACAAGCACTTTGCCCGGGTCTGGCAAGAAGATATCACGCATGACCCCGGGTAGATTCTGCATGTTAGGGTCTTGCGAACTCCACCGGCCAGTCACTGTGCCGTAACATTTCCACGTCGCATGGACCCGCCCATTAGGCATAATGGGCAGGCCGTCTACATAGCGGCTTTTCAACGTTGCGAACTGCCGGTATTCCAAGATCGTACGGGCAAGCTTACCGGCTAAAGTTGAGGCCTGTGCGATGCGCAACAGCACGTCGTCATCAAGCTGTGGCTCACCCTCCTCCGTGTAGGACGTAGGCTGAATGCCAAAATGGCCAAAGAACAGGCGCTTTAGGTCGCGGTGCTGCCCTGTTTCGCCCAAGCGATATGGTCCCACATAGATGTGGGAGCGGCTCTTTAACTGCTTTCCTTTAACGACGTGGGAGACTGCCAGAAGGCTTCTAGGTAAAGTGGTGAAGGTATCTTTGCCTCGTGTGGCGTGTTCAGATCGTTTCCCAAGTTCGGCGTCCAGGCGTCCACGATGGTTAGCAATGCATCCTCGATCGACCAAAACACCGTGTTCTCGCATATGTAGCGCGAGATGTCCCAGTTGTAACTGCTCGTTGTACAACGCCTCACCATTGTTTACTTCCTGCAAGTCTACTTCTAGACAGTCCTTTAAGACCCGCCCGACCCAGGCGTCTTTGGCGTTGTATAAACAAAGGACATCGATTTTCTCCTTGGCAAATAGCGCAAGCCCGCGGTCGTCGCCTTCAACCTTGTGCTCTGTCTTCCATCGAGGCGCGTGGAGATAGCAAGCAGAAGTAAACCCAAGGTCGTGAGGCAGAGCAGGAGCGACCACAGCATGAGCCAAAAGAGTATCAAAAACTTTGCCACCAACATGTATGTTATGCACCTTCATGCCCAACAGATCGTGCTGGGCGTTGTGCATCACTTTGACGTTGTCCCCTGCAAGTATCTGGCCAAGTAGCTGGACTTCTTCAACCGGGTTTAGCTCAAGAGGAACAGATATGGACAGTTTACTTGTAGCGACACCAATACACCGTATACGCGCCCCCGCCATCGGGTCGCCAATGTTCTCAATGTCAACCCCAATTGGTTCATGGCTTGCTAAAATCTCCTTTAGACCCTCAATCATACGCGGGCCGGGGGTAATAATCAACTCTGGCCAGACCCATGCCACAGGCCAGGCCGCGCGCTGAAGGGCGATCTTAAAGACCGGGGTGTAATGCGGTGCCCGTAGCACAAAGGCTGGGTGGACCGCGGGCATGATGGACTTGCCCCCAGGGCCAGGGAGGTAGCCGCCCCACCAGCTCGTGATCTTGTCCTTGCTCCCGGGCTCGTTTAAAGGTCCGTCTGGGTCGGCTAGAGCCCAGTTTGCCTTGCCCCCCATAGCTAAGACCTGCGTTGTAACAACTTGGGCTAGTTCAGCCTCTAGCCTGGGCCGGCAACAGGTCAACGCTTGCTTCCACTGGCCTGTCTTGAACTTTTTGGGCGGCCGACAAAGAAGGGCGTTCGTAACATGACAGCGCTTACGGCTTAGACCAACCTCAGATAGCCGATTGTTTAACCACCACCCAGACGGCCCTACAAAGGGCTCGCCTTGCTCAACTTCATGCTTCCCTGGGGCCTCGCCACACAGGATTAACAGCGCGTCGTTGTTGACGGTCGGTAGAACAGGGGTATGCTCTTTCAGTGGGCACTCATCGCATCGGGCGCCTAATGTTCTAGGGTCAACCGATGGCTGAATAATAGGCAGCTTCACGCCGCTTCCTTATGTAGTATGGCCGTATTGAATTACAGTGCCACTTAGGACCAAATAGGACGATTATTGAATCTCGGTTGAAGCCTTTAAGCTTCAAGGCCGGGTCTGGTGACTCGTAGTTGATTCGGCAATTAGGGATCAGCACCGTCCAGCTACAGGCCCAATCATGAAACCACCGAGTCGAAATCCCGGCTTGGAGCAACATGCAGGCGCTCTTGACCTTATGCATAGTAGCTGCAAGGTCTGCTGTGACTACGGCCCGCCCTGAAAAAGCAAACGGAGGGTTGGCAAAAACGTTGCCACTCCAGCAATCGTTGTCGAAGCCATCATTACCCAGGGATCCGTCTAAGTAACTAGCGCACAGGGCGTTGTCTTTGTCTGCGAAGGCATCTAGTGTAAACGGGCCGAAGTCCTCGTTAAGGATATCAAAGAGCCACCGAGGCGTCCTATAGTCTTGTCGTAAGGCCAAGTCAATGCTCCTTGTCTTTCTGGATCAAAAGCAATCCAAAGTAAAGTATGTTTGCCACAGCTGGCACTAAAGGAAAGCATACTTTACTACAGCGTATGAAAAAAGGGTGGGGACATTAAGCAGGTGCTGGGCACTAGCTAGAGCTATCAGCACGTTAAGAGGCCCCCACCCTTTGTTCTTACTCCGTAAAGCCTTCCGTCACAACCTGCACCTCAGTCGGCGGGTCGTTGATCGGGCAACAACCGAACGCATTCAAGTTGATATACGTGTTACCGTCGTTGCCCTTCTCAGCCTGGGGCTGGTTAATAAAAGTCTCCTGCTTCAACTGATCTGGGGTCTTCCAGTACGTTTGCACGCGCTCACGAATCCGTGCACAGATTCGCTGTCGCTCTTGCATGTACTGATCCTTAGTCGTCAGCTCCGCACCATCATCCGTCAACCAAACCTGGCCTTGACGCTTCGGGAAGCGCGGAAATGCGGCCGGCTCGATGGAGTGCAAGAAACTATGCCACTGCCCCATCGTATTCGGTGCCACGGTTTCATACTTCTTTCCCGTAGCCGCAGGGTTCTTCCACGGGGCCTGAAGCCGCAGATACGTGCTCGGGTATACCGGCTTGTTCTGCGCATTGATCGGCTTGCACTCTAGCCGAAAGCCGTAGCTGCCAGTATTCTGGTTGACCTCCGTGATAACGTCGGTTACACAAAACCGCATTGCCACGTCGGTGCGCAAGACAGGAAACTCTGCGTCCTTCTTGATCTCTTCTGCCGTAAATCCAGGCAGCTCAGTAGGCTTGGTCAATTCGCTCATTACTTCTTCTCCTTCTTAGCGGCCCGCTTGATTGCGGGCGACTTAAAAAACTGGTTGATCTTCTCTGCTACAGCCATCAAGGTCTGCCTATTGCCTATGACAGCGTGGTATTCTCCATACTTGTCACTAGCCAACACGGCAAACTTACTTCGGGCCAAGGGCTCCACACAAAGCACTTTAGTCTGGGCATTCATGCCAGGTTTCCTTTGACGAGTTGCATCATTCGATACAGGTTTGGTTTCTCTTTCGGTTGAAAACAACGATATCGGCACTTATACTCAAAGCCGGGGTAGCCATATGGGTAAATTGCATAGTCAGGCTCCTGCTTGCCGAGTTTCTCTGCGATCATTGGGAACACGCCGGAACACTGCGCGCGCAAAAAGTCCTTGGTCTGCCCCGCGAGGTCAATACTGATATCAAAGTTACCCGGCGTCTCAGTTGCAAGAGCTTTATTCTCCATCTGGGCCGCAAAGTCACCTTCCTTGAAGACGACCTTGCTCTTGCTGTGACAAGAGAAAATCACGTTGCAGGGCAACCCACGCAACACTTTAAGTGTTTCGTTATGCTCCCCAAGGATTGCTTGATACAGACCAAATTTGCCATCAGTGTATCTATGTTGTAGATCAGCTAGCACTGCCTTGTCAAGTGCGCTCCACGTGTCGATTGCAAGGGTGTGTATGTTATACTGCTTTACGACTTCTGGCAGTATAGCCACGCCTGCCCGAATCTGCCCAACCGTGGTGCAGGCAGACAAGTCTATAACCGGGCAGTCCAAATTAACGGCTTTAAGGCTATCCACACCACCACGATCAAACTGGACGATTGCCACGCCCTCAAGGCTTACAAGCTCAGGGGCCGGCAATTTGGCCGGGTAGTTAGCTGCTGCACTAGCGATTGCTGTAGTCTTGCCGTGGCCTGACGGGCCGTAGAGCATCCACCAAACGTGTTGACCTGCTACATCCACAGCCCGCTGGACGAGCTTCGTAATATCCAGCCCAGCCGCTGTTTTAACATCAGCTAGCTTTGCCATCTAATACCTCTTGCAGGAACCGCCTGCGTACGGGTGATGCGAACACCAACGGTTATACGCCCGACAGTTGTGAGCCACGCCCAACGTTGCGTCAGACTTTGCAAGAGCCGCCCCATGGGCCATCTTTTGGCGAACGACAGCTTGTAGCTCCGTATCCGGGGGGCTAATCAAAAAGTGCCGAAACTTGACTTCCTTCGTCGTGATGGGCTCCACAACGATCATACCCAACACCGGCGTTTGTGAGAACAGGGCATTCCAACACATCATGTAAGACGCGAACTGATCGCTCTGCTGATAGAGCAGTGGGGCGTCCCCGTCAGCCTTGCCCTTGGTCTTCCAGTCAACCATATACAGACCACCAGGAACAAGCACCAGCTCCGTGCTCGCCAGTACACGCTTAGCCGACTCTTCTGTAGCCTTAATGATCAAGTCAGGGCGAATCGTGTAGGGCACGCCAATGACTCCCTGCATGGTCTTAGCTTGATCTTCGTTCCGCTGCTCTGGATATTCGACCTCAATACCAACGATTTCGCCCCAAAAGTCGGCCCCCGGGTGGCGTCGTATAAATGACGACCAAACGCGCTTAGCTTCGTCGATAGCTTCGCCCCAATTGATATCGCCTGTGGGCACAGAGGCCGGGTTATCTTCTGACTTGCTGTAATACAGCTCAGCCATTTGGTGAAAGATCGTCCCGACTGCGCTACTACCAGACGTATTCTCTTTGTGCTCTCCGGCCTCTTCGTCCAACCGAGTCTTACGTGGGCAAAAAATCGCGCCGGTATAGTAGCTATTCCCGGTCCCAGACGAGCCATGTCGTGGTAGGGGCAGCACTGCGAGCACGTTGCTCATTTGCATGCCTCCTTGCACTCAAGCACTTGGCCGGTGTGCTCTACACACGCCACAAGTGCGGCGCGGTTATTAGCGTTGTCCTCTACCACAAAGTAAGCCAACGTGCCCATTAAGAGGCAGGCCCCGCCAAAGACAGCCAACACGATGTAAACCGACCCTCTGTCTTCGCTATTCAAGATAATCCTCCTCTTGTAATTGGGCCGCAGCCTTTGTTAGGCCAGCTAACCACTCTGCATCAGAGATGTCAAGCAAATTCTCGAAGCGCCCGCCGACCTCACCTGGTTTAGCTGTTGTGGGGTTGATCGCGCGAAACTTGTCTGCAAGGCGGACTGCGATCACTTCATCAATCGACCCCGGCACAAGGCTAAAATATACGGCACTTGGTAGCTTTCCTGATAGGCGGCTGAAACGGAGCAACACTTGCTCCATAACACCCGGGGACCAATACAGCTCGGCAAAAATGGCTTGGGTCAACCACGTAAGATCGATCCCAATCCCGACCGACTTTAGGGCTGCGACTACTATAGCATCTGGCGCCGACTTTGCAGCTTCTAGTGCGTTTATACGTTGCGGAATCGGCACTGTACCATCCACATAGATGATCTTCTTTAGTGGCAGCCGCGCCGTAAGCCGCTCGAACATCTCCCGGGCCACGGCTTGGTGATAAGCTAGGGCACAGACGTGCGACGTAGTTTCTTGTGTATCAACAACCCAGTCTACTACCTGTCCTAGCTTCGCGTGGGCCGCCAACTCAAGGCCGCGTTCGATTTCCCCCACGTCTTGCGCCCCGCTTGCCACAGGATCGGTGGACATGCGCAAGAGCTTAATGTCAAACGGCGGCAGATATTCGGCCACGTCCTCCCGGGTAACCCGTGTGCTGATTGCTGACAAGCGCATTTTTAGCTCATCTGCGTGCAGTGGGTTAAGACCTTCAAACTGTGTCCTTGATTCTCCTGTTTGGGCGTTGATAACCTTCTCATAGCTGTTCTGATAGCGATGCCGAAACTTCCAGTGCGACCCAAAACGATCGGGCCATAGCATGTCTAATGGATTCCAGACATCGCCTATGTCATTAGGCATCAGGGTGCCCGTGAGAGCCAAGATATAGGCTTTTGGGTTGGCTTTCACTAGCTCTCGTACAGCCAACGAGCGGACAGACCCAGGCGCTTTGACGAAGTGGATCTCATCAATGATGATTAAATACCAGTCCGTTGCCCAAACGTCTTGGACGAGTCCATATGATACTATTTGTATCGGCGCCTTAGCTAAAAGCGCTTCATCGTGTGTGCTTATGGCATCAACCCCAGGATGGCCAGGCCACCATGTATCAAGTTGATCCTGCCATGATCGTTTAACCATTGAAGGGCACACCACCAAAACGCTTTGCACACCAAAAGCCTGCATCAACGTAATCGCGGCGGGCGTTTTACCTGTACCCTGCTCCCAATTTAGTACATACCGCTTTGTGGGCTCGTTTAGGGCCGGTTGAAGCGCCTGTATTTGTGGAAGATATAGACTCATGACCTAGACCAAGACCAAGACCAAGACCCAGACCAAGACC
>ERZ1292632.3743-Hain-H43-01um-R2-3743-length-11422-cov-4_pt1 | contig 11422 bp, 17 predicted proteins | sample MGYA00564407_ERZ1292632 | MGnify/ENA primary metagenome ERZ1292632 (study PRJEB36523, sample SAMEA6512637) | groundwater metagenome | collected 2019-01-08 | study: AquaDiva: Metagenomics assemblies of 32 groundwater samples
AAATATCGATGGCTTCCCCTTGACGGAGAGCCACCACAGCTTTCTTATACCCCTTTTTAACCCCTTCTGTCAATCCGCGACGACGAGGTTTTTCGTGAACTTTTACAATTTGAACAGCGGTAACATGCACTTTATAAAATCGCTCGATCGATTCGCGAACCGTTCGCTTTGTTGCGTCCGGCTTAACGCGAAATGTGTATTGCCCATTTTGAGATGCAGAACGCGCGCGTTCAGTAACGTGCGGAGAAATTAATACAAAACTGCTCGCAGGAATAAGTGGCACACTTGCAGGCTTTTCTTTTGATTCAACGAGCTCGACTTTTTCAGGCGCTGGCTTTACGCTTTTTCGTTCCTGCCTCATATCAAGACTAGTTTGTTTCTTTTGTTTTTTTAAAAAATCGAATAGTGCCATAAAAATATTATACTTTGATATGTGAAAGCGATTCTTTTGTAAGCACTAGATATTTTGGTATAAGTGCTTTTTCGACATTCACGTTGCGTGACTCTTCGATAGTGACATACGGTAAATTTCGGAATGCACGAATTGTCTCTGGCGCAGACTTTTCAAGCAGAATAAGTGTGCGACCTCCGCGGTTAGCAAAATTTGAAGCACCAACGGCGCCCGCAAATTTTTTAATAGTTTCTGCGGCAATTTTTGTCTTCGGTTCAGACATCGAAATTTGATCAACAAAAAATATTTCGCCATCTTTTAATTTTTTTGAAAGTACGACTGCAAGCGCGCGACGTCTGGTTGCGATATTAATTTTGCGAACATAATTTTTTGCCTTGTTTGGGCCGTGGGTAACACCACCTCCAACCCACAGGGGCGAGCGAGTTGAACCGTGCCTCGCACGACCAGTTCCCTTTTGGCGCCAAGGCTTTTTACCTCCACCCGATACATCACCACGATCTTTAACATGTGCAGTACTTCTGCGGCGTGATGTCATTAAAAGGCGTACTACTTCGTGTACCATGTCGGGATTCCAGCGAACGCCAAAAAGTTTTTCAGACAATGCGACTGTACCAATATTTTCTCCGAGCTGATTGTAGAGTGGCTGTTCCATAGAAATTTATGCAGTAACTTCTAACAGTGTGCCCCGTGCACCCGGCACTGCACCGCGAATATACAATAGATTTTTTTCAACATCAACTTTTACAATTTTCAAACCAAGGATTGAAACGCGATTGCCGCCCATGCGCCCGCCCATGCGCGTACCCTTTACTACCCGTTGCGGCCACACCGCACCGATAGACCCTGGGGCGCGCTCACTATGCTTTTGACCGTGAGTGCGTGGGCCACCTGCAAAACCATGACGCTTTACCACACCTTGAAACCCGCGTCCCTTAACTTTGCCGGAAACTTTTACGATATCGCCTTCTTTAAATATTGAAACATCGAGTTTTGACCCTTTTTCAAAAGTACAATCAGCCTTGAATTCACATCGTGTTTTCCCAACTGCAACTTGTACCGACTGATAGCCATCAACTTCTTTTGTTTTTACTTGGGTTACTTCCATCGGGCCGGCCTGAACAACCGTAAGTGGGATCACGATGCCATCTTTGTCAAAAATTTGACTCATTTCAACTTTTTTACCTAAAATGAATTTTTTCATAAAAAATACCCCGCCACGGCGGAGCCAAAAGGCACCTAAAGCCGCTCCCTTTCTAGACAATATCTCTAGAAAACATGGTCTATTTGTAGTACATAGAGTTTAATTTGACAAGAATCGCCTGCAAGCGTACAAGGAAAGAAACCCACCTTGAAAAGGAGACCTCTCATGGCCACAAAAAAATTGAATGAAGCAGAACTCGTAAAATACCTCTACAACGCAGGCGCAATCAGAATAGCAGAGTCACCAGACGACGAAATGAAAATCGACGTCGCTCTCCCACAAATCATCGGCCCAAATCCACCAATCCGCAAAGACATCGCCCACATGTTCGAAAATGCACTCAAAAAGATTTTTCCTGACGAAATGCGGTATGCAAAATATCGTTTTGGTTGTGTTGGAACTGGCGCTATTATGCCGATCATGGGATTGCTTTCGTGTCCAATCGCAACCATAGACTCCTATTCTCGTGTCCGAGAAAAAATGGACACCAAGCAGCCATTCGCATTAGTAGACGATGTGCTACGAACTGGCAATACGCTGTCACACGAACTAACGCTTTTGCTCAGTCAAGGTTACAGAGTCAACACTATCATTGTTTTTTTTGATGAAGAGATTGGTGGTCAAAACCGAATTCACGAAGAATATAAAAGACTTTCGCGCATGTACTTCGGGCACGAAGAAAAAATCAAAATCGTGGTTTTGATGCCACGAGAAAGAATTCTTGAGCACCTTGTAGAGGCAAAAATAATTTCACGAAAAGTATAGGGGGAATTTTATTTGACATAAAATTCTAAACATGCTTAAATATGAAAGGTAAATATTTCTTTACCCAAGGAGGTTGAGAATGAAGAAACGAATCTTGATAGTGGAAGACAACAGAGATTTTATCGTGATTCTGCGCTCAATGCTGAAGAGAATCGGCGATTTCAAAATTTTCGTCGCTCATGATGGAATCGAAGGCGAAGTAACGTGTGAAGCGCACATTCCCGATCTCGTAATAATGGATATGCTCATGCCGGCGATGAACGGGATCGAGGCAACTAGAATAATGCGCCGACACTTCCCCAAACTTCCAATCATCATGTTGACGGCATCCGACACTCGTAAAAACGAGGAAGACTCCATCGCCGCCGGATGTAACGCATTCCTCAAGAAGCCGATCTCTCTCGCCCAGCTCCGCGAGGCAATCTGCAAATTCATTCCATGCTCATCGCGAACCGCCACCCTAGCACTTTTACAATAGCATCAAGAACAACCGCCCCAAGTCACGGATGACTCGGGGCGTTTTTTTTATTTCTGTACTTTTCAGCGACGTTTTTCAAGAAGAATTACACGACGCTCAAGTGCAGCAAATTCTTCGATATCTACTTTTTTCTTAAAACCATGCTTTATGAATTCGATGTCTGATTTAATAACCTCAACATCCATAACAAGACCTCCGATCATTTCAGTATGGAGTTCGAGCTGTTTCGTATGTGCCTCAAGTAGTTTTGTATGAGAAGCGAGAACCTCACCCACAAGAGTTAGCTTATGATCAACATGCTCAACCATCACGCCAAGCCCGCGAATTTCATGCTCTATATTAAATGGCTTTTTTACTAATTTCTTGGAGTCCTTTTTCATATGTCGGATTATATGCCCATGAGATAAAAACTACAACCCCTATAAAAATACGGATCGTGGGCTAAATTGGTAGTTCGACTACCAATTTAGCAATTTGGACGCCGGACGTCCAAATACTAAAACCACACCGCCCCAAGTCACGGATGACTTGGGGCGTTTTTTTATACTCAACAAAAAACTACCCTTACGGGTAGTTTTTTGTTGTCGGCCATCCAAAAATCTACATCTTTACTTCAATGTCGACGCCGGCGGGGAGATTAAGATTCGTTAAGGCATCGATGATTTTTGCGCTCGGCTCCATGATATCGACAATGCGTTTATGAACACGCATTTCGAATTGCTCACGAGCGTTCTTGTGAACGAATGTTGAGCGGTTTACGGTGTACTTTCGAATTTCTGTCGGAAGTGGCACCGGCCCTACGATATCGCCACCATAGCGGCGAGCAGTATCAACAATCTGTCGCACTGACGCATCGATGACCTTATTGTCATACGCGCGAATACGAATGCGAAGTTTGTTTTTTTCGGGTACTGCTACGGCCGCTTTGGTTGCCATGTATTATTTAATGATTTTGGTTACAACACCTGCTCCAACCGTTTTACCGCCTTCGCGGATAGCAAAGCGTTGACGCTCCTCGAGTGCTACTGGCTGAATAAGCTTGACGACAAATTTCATAGTGTCGCCTGGCATAACCATTTCGGTACCGGTAGGAAGCGTCACTTCGCCCGTTACATCAGTTGTACGAATGTAAAACTGTGGCTTGTATCCTGCAAAAAATGGCGTGTGGCGACCACCTTCCTCTTTTGTCAAAATGTATACTTCTGCCTCAAAATCAGTGTGAGGAGTAACAGAACCTGGCTTTGCAAGCACTTGGCCGCGTTCAACATCTTCTTTCTTAAGACCTCGGAGCAAAAGACCAGCATTGTCGCCTGCTCGACCTTCATCGAGTGATTTGTTAAACATTTCAATGCCAGTAACCGTTGTCTTCTGTGTGTCTTTCATACCAATGATCTCGATTTCTTCAGAAACTTTCACAACACCTCGCTCGATACGACCGGTCACTACCGTACCTCGGCCTTCAATTGAGAATACGTCTTCGACTGGCATCAAGAACGGCTTGTCCAAATCACGAACAGGATCAGGAATGCTATTATCAAGCGCATCTGCCAAATCCAAAATTGGCTTTACGGCTGGATCATCTTTGCTTTTTGCCTCTAACGCCTTGAGTGCAGAACCGCGAATAATGACAGCAGTGTCGCCAGGGTATTCATATTTTGTAAGTAATTCACGAATTTCTTGTTCAACCAAGTCAATAAGTTCTGGATCGTCAACTGCATCGCATTTGTTCAAAAAGACGATGATTGTCGGCACGCCTACTTGGTGAGCGAGCAAAATGTGTTCGCGAGTTTGTGGCATTGGGCCATCAGTTGCGGCTACCACAAGTACTGCGCCGTCCATCTGAGCGGCACCGGTAATCATGTTTTTAATGTAGTCGGCGTGTCCTGGAGCATCGATGTGCGCATAGTGACGCTTTGCCGTCTCGTATTCTGAGTGGTGAAGTGCAATTGTAATCCCACGAGCGCGCTCTTCCGGAGCATTATCGATCTGCGAGACGTCTTCTTTGCGAACCTTATTTCCTGCAAGGTCCAAGCAGTGTAAAATCGAAGCCGTCAATGTGGTCTTACCGTGGTCAACGTGACCAATAGTTCCTACATTGAGGTGCGGCTTCGAGCGTTCAAATTTTTCTGTTGCCATATTTCTCTATGTAAATGGTTAATGAATAATATAAATATAAACTAAATGATAGCGAAATGTACGCGACTTGTCAATTCGCCCGCCGTAGGCGGATAAACCTTATACTGGAAGCATTTCGAGCGGAAGTTGCTCTAAATCGATGTCTTCATTTGTAACTTCATCGGCAAAAAGCGCCTTTTCTTCGTCCATAAAGATATTTTCTACTTCTTCCCCTCTTTAATCAGCTCGGCTATATTCTTAGGAACCTCCTCGTATGAACCAAATTCCATAGTATAAGAACCGCGGCCTTCAGTCATGCTTCGCAGGTGTGTTACGTATCCAAACATTTCTGAAAGTGGCACACGCGCATCAATCACTTTTAAATTAAGGCGGTCTTCCATTTTTTCAATACGACCACGCTTTGAATTGAGATCTCCCGTAACGGTGCCCATAAAATCGGCGGGCACAATAACTTCTACCTTCATGACTGGCTCGAGAATCACCGGATCTGCGCGACGCGCCCCTTCTTGCAATGCCATGGATCCTGCAATTTTGAATGCGGCCTCACTCGAATCAACTTCGTGGTACGAGCCATCGTATGCGGCGACCAAAATATCTACCAGCGGAAAACCAGCGATAACACCACGGTCAAGCGCTTCACGAACACCTTTTTGAATCGCTGAAATAAATTCTTGCGGAACAACGCCTCCTTTGATCTCGTTTTCAAACGCGAATCCCTTACCGCGCTCTTGTGGTTCTACTCTAACGCGCACGTGCCCGTACTGCCCACGACCACCTGATTGTTTAATGTATTTGCCTTCTGCCTCCGCAATTTTACGAATTGTTTCTTTGTATGCTACTTGTGGTTTGCCAACATTTGCTTCTACTTTAAATTCGCGCTTCATGCGATCAACGAGAATTTCAAGATGCAATTCTCCCATGCCAGAAATAATTGTTTCGCCAGTTTCTAAGTTTGAACTAATGCGAAATGTCGGGTCTTCATCAGAGAGGCGTTTGAGTGCCATGCCCATGCGCTCTTGGTCAGCTTTTGTTTTTGGCTCAATTTTAAGATCGACAACCGGTTCTGGAAACACAATTTTTTCGAGAATAATTGGATGATCAGGATCAGAAAGAGTATCTCCGGTGGTGGTGCCTTTGAGCCCAACGATAGCGCCGATTTCGCCTGCATACATTTCTTTTACCTCTTCACGATGATTTGCATGCATGAGGAGAATTCTACCTACACGCTCTTTTTGATCTTTGGTTACATTATAAATATACGAGCCCGCAGTAAGCGTGCCTGAATACACCCGAAAATAGGTTAGCTGACCTACAAACGGATCGGTTTGCAATTTAAATGCAAGCGCAGAAAATGGGGCATCATCTTTTATCTCGCGCGTAATATCTGAATCGTCTTTTGGATCTTTGCCTTTTATTGCCGGCATATCAACTGGGCTTGGAAGATAATCAAGTACACCATCAAGAACAAGTTGAACGCCTTTATTTTTGAGCGCTGAGCCACAAAAAACAGGAACGAGTCTGTAGGCAATCGTTGCAGTGCGCAACGCACGCTTTAACGCATCGAGCGATATTTCTTTTCCTTCAAGATACTGTTCGGTCAAGGTATCGTCTGTTTCTATAATGCGTTCGAGTAAAAGATGACGCTTCTCGTCTGCATCTTTTTTCATGTTTTCTGGAATTTCACCTTCGGTGATTTTTTCACCGTGCTCGCCCGAGAAACGATATGACTTCATTCGTAGCAAATCAACAACACCTTCAAAATGATCTTCGAGACCTATTGGAAATTGTAAGGCAACAGCATTTGGAGTAAGGCGCTCCAAAATTGAACCAAAACTATTATCAAATGACGCGCCAGTGCGATCAAGTTTATTTATAAAACAAATACGCGGCACTTTGTATTTATCTGCCTGGCGCCACACTGTTTCCGATTGAGGCTCAACGCCAGCGACACCATCAAAAACAACTACCCCTCCATCGAGTACTCGAAGAGAGCGCTCAACTTCTACTGTGAAATCGACGTGGCCGGGAGTATCAATAATATTTATGCGGTACTCGTTTTCTTTTGTTAATTTTTCCTCCGACGCTTCAGTCGGAGCCCCGACCCCCGTTTTTTCGGGGCGTCGGGGTTTTCTCATCTGTGTGTGAATCCACGAGCAGGTTGTAGCAGCCGATGTGATGGTGATACCACGCTCGCGCTCTTGTTCCATCCAGTCCATAACCGCCTCTCCTTCATGCACTTCTCCGATTTTATGTGAGACACCCGTATAAAAAAGAATCCGTTCTGAAACAGTCGTCTTTCCTGCGTCAATATGGGCAATAATACCAATATCACGAGTTCGTTCTAATGGATACGCGCGCATATAGTGTTACCAGGAAAAATGTGCGAAAGCTTTGTTTGCCTCAGCCATTCGATGAGTATCGAGTTTCTTTTTGATTGCGGAACCTTCATTTTTGCTTGCAAGCACCAGTTCTTCAGCAAATTTCTTTGCCATTGGCTTTCCTTTTTTTGCGCGACTTGCGGCGATAAGCCAACGAAACGCAAGCGCAATGCGTCGCTCGCCCCTCACTTCGCGTGGTACCTGATAGTTTGCGCCCCCAACACGACGGCTTTTTACCTCAACTTGAGGGCCCACATTGTTAATCGCAAGATTAAAGAGTGCAACCGGATCAGTTTCCTTTTGCATGCGCGCGATCTCTTCGATTGTGTCATACATGACTTGGCGAGCTACAGACTTTTTGCCATCGCACATTAAATAGTTGATACATTTGGCCAACAAAAAATCGCCATATTTTGGATCAGGCGCGATATCGCGTTTGTAATTTCGTTTTCTTCGCATAATGAATTATTTTTTGATTATTTTGCCTTTCTATTTTGACTTCGGGCGTTTCGCACCATATTTACTGCGACCCTGTTTGCGCCCTTCGACGCCTGTTGCATCGAGCACACCACGAACAATGTGATAGCGAACACCCGGCAGGTCTTTTACTCGGCCACCGCGCACTACAACGACGGAGTGTTCTTGCAAATTATGACCAACGCCAGGAATGTACGCTGTTACTTCCATGCCATTGGTAAGACGCACACGAGCGACTTTACGAATAGCAGAGTTCGGTTTTTTAGGAGTCTGTGTTGTTACCTTTATACATACGCCTCTTTTAAACGGCGAAGGATAATACACGCGCTTGTTGTGAATCGTATTGAAGCCAAAACGAAGAGCCGGTGCTTTTGCCTTTTCCGGCACTAGTTTTCTGCCATGTCGTACTAATTGCTGAATTGTTGGCATATCTAAATAAGTACTCTCGAGGATACCAAAGAAACTGCCAGCCGTCAATCTTTTATACCAAAAAAACGGCCCGAGGGAACGAGCCGCCACTGCTACAATTTAGAAGGTAAGAATTGGGAGAACAATTTCACAATCTCGCTCGCCAGGAGCGATAATCAAAACCCTTCCTCCTTGCGATATACATCCGACAACTGTTTTGAGTAATCCGAGACCTAGCCTGAACAACTCGGCGCGAGAACTACAACCATAAGCATTTTGTAACTCATCAACCACTGATATAGCTCGTTCTGGAATATCGATCTGTACTCTACAGCGATCAACCATGTGAAATCCCTCCTGTGTGAGTTAATGTAAAGACATCCAATACAACGTTATCACTGTGAGTATTTTTTTTCAATACACAAAAATGCGACTATCAACAATTCTGAGCGTTGACAGCGGTGATACACTTTTGATACACTACGGATATGCCAACGACAAAAAAACGTATCAATATTAGCCTTTCTCCTGACATGGAGCGCGCAATTGACGCACTCGCTCGTCGGGATGATATGCCCGAAGCCACCAAAGCGGCTGACCTTCTTCGGGCTGCGCTAGAAACAGAAGAGGATCAAGTGTGGGATACACTCGCCACCACGCGCGATACAAAGAAATCAAAATTCATCCCCCACAAAAAGGCGTGGATGTAAATTTTACAATCGTCTACCACGAGCTCGTTGTTACAAAAGATATTCCTGCTCTTGATAAAACATGGTGTGTAAAAATAAAACGATCTATAGAATCAAAGCTTGAAACAAAGCCAGAAGTTTTTGGGCATCCACTTCGAAGATCGCTTGCAGGGTATCGCAAACTACGCGTTGGCGACTACCGTATTGTTTTTCGTATTGAAAAGAAACTTGTGAAAATTTTAATTATTGCGCACAGATCGCACGTTTATCAAATTGCCGCAAAACGCAAATAATGCTTGTATAAAAGAAAAAGCGGCCTGGGTGAGCAAGCCGCTGCGCTTTTGCTAATACATATTATCGTCGGACTCGTCGCACAACCATGCGCTGCGTGATTTTTTGCGTTTGGTTTGAGATGCGCTGTCGATCGATCTTTTTGGTTGGCGACCATATAGAAGCCACAACCCCAAAACCAAAATGCCCGAAAGGACGAGTACAAACCCGTTGATCGGATCTTTGATATATTCAAGAAGATTCATAGCCTCACCTCCGATTCTCTTTCGAGAGAATTAAGGATGCTCACGATTGGAGAAATGTCGTATCCAGAGACTACATGCGTAACACCAAGTTTCTCAGCTCGAGCAAGCTCTATAGGATCGCCCGCCGAATGAATGATCGTTGGCGTAAAACGGTATTTTGGCCAAAGCCTAATCGCCCGAATACATTCTGCAACGGGGCGAAACCCGAAATCAGTACTCAAATCAAAAAGATCAAATTTACGCTCGTCTCGCGCTTTCTCCATAACAGAACACGTCATAGAGCCATATTGAATCTCTTCCCTATAGATTTTTTGTTCACCCGTCTCACGCATAATGCACTTCGTGTACAGTGTCATTGGTTTTTGACAATTTTTACTGTGCACCAACACAACTTCCGCATGAGGAAAATGAACCTTGATTAGCTCTTTGATTCGTTCTGCCCATTTTGAAGGCCAACTAGCAACAAGGATCCTCATATCGCCCCCTTTTCGAGTATTGTTTTAACTCAATTCAAAGTGCTTTGACCTCAGAATATACCGAGAACTCAACGCAAACAAGTATCAAAAAAATGCGGTGCCAAATGCTGCCACTAACGCCGGGGCAACGCCTGCAGCTATATAGAATAAATTTGCAAGAAGATTATATTTTTTCTTTGGACTCAAAACAATATGCGCAACCGCAGCAATACCAAAAACAGCAACCGCACTCACGTATATGGGCAGGGCATCTTGAATAATCGAATCCCACACGGAAGCATTATAATCAGGCCATGGAGCAGTTAAGAAAAATGTACTTAGCAAAACCGCAATAATGCTAATCAAGAGCGGAGCTAAAGAATACGCTGAGATACCTTTCATATCTTCTATAATAGAACGGCCTGCCGTGACTCGCAATGGAAATAAAAAAAAGCCGGAGGGAAACATTCCTCTGGCTCGGTGCTACTTTTGTATATAGCGTAAAAAGAGAAAATCATCGCTCTGCTTTACGCTAGAAAGTGCGAGCTTTGGCGATGTCTTCGGATCAAAGAGCACACCTTGAATTGGTGTTGGTCGTGCAACCGCGCGAGTATTCCCTACAAGACGAGGTGAGAGCGTAATAAAGAACTCATCAATATACCGCATAAACGACCCCCATACTGTCGGCCCGCCTTCGATGAGTAAAAGATTGATACCATACTCGCGCTTGAGATCCACAAGAACCTTACGCTCAAACTCACTCGGGGCAAATGCTTTGACAGTGGTATTTTCATGTTTTTGAATATTGAGCAACTTACCAACACTCGACTCAATGGTATAGATAATATTGCGAACATCGGATGCATGAAAAATATTTGCACTCAAAGGAATCTCCGCTTGCAGAGTAACAAGTACGCTCGTTGTTTCTTTCGGTTTACCAAGAGAACTTCTCGCGGCATCAAGCAACTCAGCACCCTCTGGATAAATATCTTGTGGCGTTCCAGTGCCATCGCGTTCCATATGAAGCGTGCCCCTGCCGAAAAGCCGAGCATCGGCGACCGTACGAAGAAGCGCCACCAAAAAACGATCGTTTTCATAACCGCCTGCGATGAGATTACCTCCTTCGCTTCCTGGAATATCGGAATACGAGATAATGCCATCAGCGCTTTCTACCCAGCACGCGATTACGCGTGGTAAATCAGGATCGCGCGGAGACAAAAATGCAAGTGGCCCACCGTATAGCTCTTCGATCTCGACAGGGAGAGCAAGCTCAATGCCACCCTGAAGTTCATCGAGTAAAGTTTTAAATGGAGTCATAGGCTCTATTTTCTCCTTTTATGTGTATTTGTTCAAGGCTCCATACGTACACTACGGAAGCCGAGCGTGCGAGTCAAATAAAAATGGTCGGGGTGGGGAGAATTGAACTCCCGCTACAAGCACCCCATGCTTGCGTACTACCACTATACGACACCCCGATATTTGGTGCG
>ERZ1292632.3745-Hain-H43-01um-R2-3745-length-11412-cov-7_pt1 | contig 11412 bp, 10 predicted proteins | sample MGYA00564407_ERZ1292632 | MGnify/ENA primary metagenome ERZ1292632 (study PRJEB36523, sample SAMEA6512637) | groundwater metagenome | collected 2019-01-08 | study: AquaDiva: Metagenomics assemblies of 32 groundwater samples
TAAAAGGACAAAAGAAAAACACTCGTAGTGTCTAGTTATTTTCTTTAAGTACGCTTTTGTACTAAATAGCACAAAACTCTGACTATGAAGATTCTAGAGGTAGGCGAAGACTAAAACATGTTTAGGCTTTCATTGCCTGCCATGCCTAGTTTAGCAAAAAATTTTCGGAAAACCAATATTCAAAAATACAAAAGAACCAAGAAGACCAAATACCAAGACTTAAGCCTTTGGCACTACCAGAGGAGCCGCAAAGACACCGCCATAGCCATCGTCACGACTCCAGACGTCCACACGCAAGCCAATGGCGGGATCGAAGCTACCAACGTTAGCGACGCTAGAACCCACTGTTGGAGTTTTTGTTCTTGCGTAGTTATATCCATCTTTTTCTCCAAATAAGTAATTTCTTGTTGCATTTAGGTGGGTAAATGCTAAATCAACATAATCAGGAACTTCTCCCATAATAGCTTCTACTCCTTGTATCCTTGTGCCAAGATCTTCTGAGAACCTTGCAATAAGATCTTCTTGCTGTACTAAGGTTTTGTTATTACTTTTTGGAAGGAATAATTTAGCTGGGTTTATTGCAACTTCTGAGTGCATAGATGTCAATGCTTCAAATTGAGGATTATCTCTATGCCAAGTTGACCAAAATTTTCTGCCTGAATCTCTTACCGAAGCTATAGATTGAGCAGTTAATTCATAAACTGCGAATCCTTGATCTCTTAATGCCTCCTTAGCTTCCTTCGTAAATCTTCTTACTTCAACTGGTGTAGCTTCTTTTGCGACTGCTACTTGAGGCATGGGAATATCCTTACCTCTATGCTTAAGCATAGTAGCAATTAAATCAGCATTTAGTGTATCTTGAGGATTTCCTGTTCGTCTTAGTTCTCTTTCGAGCCATTGCATTGCCATAATCGGTGAATTATATCCTGACTATGGGGCTTTTGTCAAGCATAATTTGCTTTATTATCTGTTGAAAGTATACAGACGTAATTCTTTCCCTCTTGACAAGCCATGTATAATTTATGCACACTTTTGTTTGAATATGAAAAACCTTGTAGTTGTTGAATCACCAACCAAAGCACGCACTATTTCCCGCTTTTTAGGGGCGGATTATAGCGTTATTGCTTCAATGGGTCATATTTATGATTTGCCAAAATCAAAGCTTGGTGTAGACACGGAAAAAGATTTTGCTCCAGCTTATGAGCTAATGAAGGATAAGAAAAAGACAATAGATGAAATTAAAAAAGTTGCTAAAACTGCAGATAGAATTATTATGGCAACTGATTTGGATAGAGAAGGAGAAGCTATTGCATATCATATTACTCAAAATCTTGATGTTAAAGATGTAGATAGAATTGTTTTTCATGAAATAACCAAAGAAGCAATTGAAGAAGCACTTAAAAATCCAAAGAAAATAAATAAAGATCTTGTTGACGCTCAAACCGCAAGAAGAGTATTGGATAGGTTAGTAGGCTATAAACTGTCTCCAATACTTTGGCAAAAAGTAAGAAGAGGATTATCAGCTGGACGCGTTCAATCAGTTGCTCTAAGACTAATTGTTGAGCGTGAAAGAGAAATTGAGAAATTTAAAAAAACCCCATATTACACAATCTTAGTTAATCTTAAAAAAGACGCCATCGAGACTCCTTTTGAGCTTTTGGAAATTAATAAAGAAAAAATTGAAATATCAGAAAAGCTTGCTTTATACGATGGAGAGTATAAATTTACTAAAACTTCAATTGAAACAGAGGAAAAAGCTAAAGAGATAGAAAGCGATTTAAAGACAAAACAGTTTGTCGTATCAGATGTCGCTAAAAAAGAAATGAGAAGAACTCCACCTCCTCCTTATACAACTTCCACTCTGCAGCAAGATGGTGCAAGAAGAATGGGTCTTTCAGGAAGAAGAACAATGCAGCTAGCTCAAAAATTATATGAAGAAGGATACATTACTTATCACAGAACTGATTCAGTAGTTATTGCTGACAGTGCAAGAAAACAAATGACAGACTATGTGCAAAAAGAATTTGGCGATAAATATTTACCAAAAACCCCAAGATTTTATAGAAATACTTCTAAAAATGCTCAAGAAGCACATGAGGCAATAAGACCAGCTAAGGTTAATGTATTAGGTAATCAGGTTGCAACAGATCTTGGGCCTCAGTTTGGTAAGCTTTATGAGATTATCTGGAGAAGAGCTTTGGCTACTCAAATGGCTGATGCTATTACAGAATCAACAGTTGTTATGGTTGACGTGGGAAGTGGAGCATATACTCTTAAGGCAAATGGATCTGTACTTGTTTTTGAAGGATTTTTGAAAATTAACCCATTTGCTCTTGACGATAAAAGGCTTCCAGATTTTGTAGCAAATGATAACCTTGATCTTATAAGTGTATTATCTGAATTTCACCAAACACTTCCACCTCCAAGATATAATGATGCTTCAATAATTAAAACCCTAGAAGAAAAAGGAATAGGAAGACCTTCAACCTATGCAACAATTATCTCAACCATTGAATCAAGAGGGTATATAGAAAGAGAAGAAGCAAAGTTTAAGCCAACATCTGTAGGATTTGCTGTAAATGATTTTTTGGTTGAGAATTTTTCAACAGTTGATGACATTCCATTTACAGCTGATATGGAAGATCAGCTTGATCAAATAGCAAATGGTGAGAAAAAATGGGTACCTGTAATTAAGGATTTTTATGAGCCATTTGAAAAAACTCTGGAGAAGGTTAAAGATGCAAAGAGAGTAAAAATAGAAGTAGAGCAAACAGATGAACTATGCCCTGAATGTAAAAAGGGTAATTTAGTAGTAAGAACGGGAAGGTTTGGAAAATTTATATCATGTTCCACTTTTCCAGATTGTAAATTTACTAAGCCTTTAGTCCAAGAAACCAATCTAATTTGTCCAAAAGATGGAGGAAAAATTGTGGTTAAAAAAACTAAAAAGGGCAGAAGATTTTATGGATGCAATAATTACCCAAAATGTGATTTTGCTGCTTGGAAATTAGAGGATATAAATAAATCTCCTGTAGAGAAAAAAACTAAAGATCAAAAAGAAGCTACTGTGTAGGGCAGCTGTCAAATTCACAATTAGGTCCGCTTCTTCCCACATAGCTTCCATCAGAGCACTGCTTCGCATCCTGTGCACAGAAAACATCCTTATCTTTTGCAGAGGGAATTTCCTCAGAATCGGTGAATTTGAAGGTGGAAAGAATTTGTTGAAATGTTTCTATATCTGTTCCTCCTTCGCATCTAGGACCGTCACATTTAACAAAGGATATTGTTAATATTTTTCCGGTTCCTAAATTTATATGTGTTGCAGAATAATCATTCTTTTGTACAGAATCTTTTCCCGCAATGCTAATATTGTTAAACGTTACTGATTCACTTGATGGAAATTCTTTTTCAAGCCAATCCCTTGAAGATAAATTTCCTGAATTGTTTTGAGAAATTACATGAATTATATCCCTATTGGAAAGTTGAAGATTTATATCATTTACTTCATCTTCTGGTAATACTTTTGATGCATTCGGATATTTAAAGGAATAATTATTTCTTTCAAAAGTCTGCCAGTCTGCTGTAGGATCATAGACAACAGGATCTTTTGGAGGAATTGTAGGACTTGTTGGATTTAATTCTTTAAGAACTGAGTTTTTACCTAACATAAAACCACCAGCTAAAAACGCTAATAATAAAGACAACGCTACAAAACCAATAAAGATTTTAGATTTTAAAATAGAAAATTTGACGTTTGTTGTTGCAGGAATTTCCTTTTGGGGAAGTGGTAAGTCAGTTTGTGGTTTTGATAAAAATTCTTCGTTTTCCATATTTAAAACATTTGTCCTAATATTATAACAGCTGTAACAATTACGACCTGATTAATTATACCCCAAGGCATACCTAAATGTGTATCAAATACTTTTTGTAGTCTATAAATCCAGCTAAAGGGAGGAAAATTCCAGTTAAAGAAAAGATACGGAGCTGTTAGCCAATCTGGAAGTTGTGACATTATGATCATAAAAAAAGCATAATAAAGATTTGTCTTGGGGAAAATAAAGACTATTAGTAGATAAGAAACCAATAAACCAATTGTAAAATCAGAAACTGTTTGAATAAAAAAATTAACTTTACTTTTGTGCTTTCTGTGATAACTTGTATCCCAATGGGGAAGAGCATCAACTAAAAAATGCGAAGCAATAGCGATTGGTATTGCTAAGGCTGGATTGGCTACTTTTGCGGCTATAACTGTACCAATTATGGCGTGTCCGGTTGCTGTCATTTGTAATATTTATTATCCTCTTTTGTTTAAATCCTTGTCAAGCAAGTAGTCTAACTACTTGACAAATGTATAAAAATAATACAACAATATATTAAATGAAAAAGATTTCATCTTTTTTAATACTCATAGCTATATTAGTACTTGCCTCATCAAGGGTTTCTTATGCAAATCCACAACAAGAAGTATTAGGTTACTCATCTGGTTCAAATTCTTTCCCAACAGTAACAGCGGGAACAGGATTTTTACTTCCAGATAATCCTTTTTATTTTGCAGATAAAATTTTCCAAGGCTTAAAACTTGTGGTTGCGCTTTCTCCTGAAGCTAAAACTATAGTTCAAACTCAAATCTTAGGTGAAAGAATGGCAGAACTTCGTGAAATGTATGCAAGGAAAAGCAGTGAAGGAATAGTAAAAGCTTTATGGGAATTAGAAAAAGAAGCGAGTAATCTTGCAGAAAGCGTAAGGGCAGTTTCAGATAGCAATAAGGGAAAAGAGCTAGCCAAAAAAGCAAACGATGTTTTACGAGATTATAGAGTGATTTTAGCAGCTGCAGCTTCTACTAGTTCAGATGGTCTTGCCTTAAAGCTTGATAGCACAAATCATTCCTTATTAGTTTCAAAATTAGAAGTAGAAAATTTCCTAACAATTGCTGATCAAGAAGACGCAATAGCTTCAGATTTGGAAATGGAAGTTGAAAACGCAGTATTAGGAGCATCGACTAAAGCTGAGAAAACTGAAAGAAAAATTCAAAATCTTGAAAAAAGAGCTACTAAAGCAGAGCAAATTGAAAAGAAAAAATTAGAAGCAAAGGCAAAAGCTAATGCAAAAAAGATTGAAGCAAAGAAAATATTAGAAAAGAGAAAACAACTCGAAGAAAAAAGAAAGAAATTAATTGAAGAAAGAAAGAAAAAATTAGAAGCTGCAAGAGAAGCGTTAAAGAAAGCAAGAGAAGCAGCATTAAGATTTAAAGAAGCTCAAAAAGCTGAAAAAGAGCTTAAAAATGAAACAGAAAATGAAATAGAAGATGATGATGATGACGAAGAAGATGATGATGAAGACAACGACAACAATGATTCCTCTAACTCAGGTTCAGGTAGTTCAAATTCTGGCTCAGGGTCTTCAAGTAGTGGATCGGATGATTCAAAAGGTAATTAATTCTATTCCAATTCTTCTCTTTTTGCAGCTACAAACATAAACCACTGTTCAAAAAATCCTATCAAGCCTTTAAATGGAGCTTCAATTATAAAATCAATAACTAAAAGTATAAAGTTTATTTGAGCAAAGCCTTCTGTCAATTGTCTTCCAACTCTAATAACAGGAATAAAGAAAAACTCAAAGACTGGGGTTAAGATGTTTTGTTTTCTAACAACTGTATAGCTATTAGCTGTTTGATAAATTCTATATGAAAGAAATGAAATTATTGCAATAAAGAAAATAAATATTGATTTACTAAGAATATTAAAATGAAGAATTTCTAGAAAGAATAAGATGATTCCAAATGCAAGAAGGATGGTAAATACCCAAAGAGCTGAGAATACATAATCTTTAAAACTTACTTTATTTCTCTCTTTTGTTTTAATAACAAGCTGTTTTGTGATAACAGGATCTTCTACGAATAATAATTTTTGAACGTCATTAAATATGGTTTGTGAATTTTGTTCACTTGGTGTTCTTATTGTTATGCCTACAATACCCATAATAGCTGGAGGTAAAATCGTATTTAGTGTTATTGATAACCATTGAATACGACCTAAAAATATACTTTCAAATGCTCCTTCAACTGCAATTGCAATTATGGCTTTTGTAAAAAGAATAAATATAAAGCTTCTAATAATTGCTCTTTGAATTTTTCCTTTTATTGTTTTATATTTTCTCTCACATATTTCAAAAACTCTTTCTTTTAATACTTCTTGGTCTTTGGCTAATAATTTTATATTGCCTTTTTCCTGAATCAATAGCTCAAAGAGTATTAAAAAGGGTGGAGTAACTCTTTTAATATGAGCTAATATTCGTTCCTTTTTGGGATAAGTAAGTTGTGTTTTTATTTCCTTATAGCCGTTTGCAAAGTTACTAACTACATTTTCAAAGTTAGCCTGCGTTAGTCTTCCAAAAATTTGCCTAAACAGTTTATATCTTAAAAATGCGATATCGTCTCTTGCGAAGCTTTTTCTAATTGCTAGAAAAACTTGTATATCTTTTGTTTGTTCACTTTCTTCTTCAATGGTAATTGATTTTGATAAAACTCTAAACATAAAATTGGCTACTGCCTCTTTTTCTTTATTTGGCAAAAGAATATAAAATATTTCACAAGAAAGTATTTCTAATATAAATTCATTTAAGTTATCTGAAGAAAGTACTTTTTGTTTTCCAATTTCTCTTTTAAGTTTTAAATGTAGATCTATTGAATTTCCAACTTCTTCAATTAAAGAATGGGGTACAGTTGCATTTGGGAAATAGCCTGCCCAAATAAGTTCTCTAACTAAGTCTTTGGCAATTGAGGTAGAATTTGTTTCCAAAAAAAGCATTCTTTTGAGCATTCTTTCAATTGCTCTTCTTGGAATTGTTTCTTCTGATCCATAATCCATTGCTGTCCTAAATTTTTCATACCATGAGGCAATTTTGGAAAGGAGATCATTAACTGTTATTTTTTCATCGTTTAATTGATTTTGTTGTATTTCAAAAACACTGATTAGAGAAATGGCTAAATTAGAAAAAGAATAAGACATATTAAAGTAGACGAATTATAGGGATACAGCAAATTGTTGTCAAACCCAAGATTTAGTATAATCACATAATGATAAAGCTTGGAGCAAGAGATTTAAGGACAACAAAGGGTGATCCAGAGGTTATTAAAGCCTTAAAAAAGAATCCAATTTATATTATAGTAGATAATGTTTTAGATACATATAATATTGGAGCAATCTTTAGATTAGCTGATGCAACAGCAGTTGAAAAGGTAATTCTTTGTGGTCAAACAGAAACACCACCACATACAAGAATTAAAAAAGCTTCTATTAATACAACTGAATGGGTTAATTGGGAATATAGAGAAACAACTCTTTTAGCAATTACTGATTTGAGAAAAAAGATACCAAATATTCAAATTGTTTCAGTAGAATTGGATGAAAAAGCAGTTTCCTATGATAGCTTTGAATATAAGTTTCCGATTGCTTTAATTGTTGGACATGAAAGCGATGGTATTTCAAAAGAAGTCTTAGATGCATCTGACGGCGTAGTGCAACTTCCGATGTTTGGGGTAAATAAAAGTTTAAATGTTATGGTTTCTTTGGGGATTGTGTTATACGAAGTTATTGAAAAACAGATTAAATCTTAAGTTATTCAATAGCTTAGGGTTTTTTTTTATTCGCTGAAATTTTTTCTAATAAAGGCCCAATTTTTGGATCCACACTAATAATTGTTCCTAGAACTGGATAGTAAAAAATTCTTAATGCATTATTTATAGGAAGAGATACTTTAACATTTATGTTTGGAACTCTGCTTGATTTAGTTCTTAAATCTGTTTCAACATCAATTCTTGCTCCCTCAGGTGTTAATCCTTCAGCCTCTGTTTCTAAAAATCTAGTTCTAACTATTGTATATTCCAAAGATCTTAATCGTTGTGTTCTAGCAGATTTTCCTTGCCCATTTACTTGTGCAAGTTTAATATCTTGTCTTAAAACGTACAGCTCTGAGCAAGTACGTACTAGATATGAAAGTGGTTCGTCTTGTGTAATAGTTTTTTCACCTAATAAATCTAATCTGTCTGCCAAAGGACCATTTCCTAAATCTGTAAGTCTAATTATAGCGACTTCCTGCTTTCCTAGGAGTTGTTCTGCTGGTAATAAAATAGTTATTGGGTTTTGAGAATAAGGATTAAGTTTTTCATCTTTGCCTTGTTTTAATTCAACTTGGATATCAACGGGGATTCCTTGTTTTCTAAGCTTAAGTAGTAATGTAATGTATTCTTTTTTCCTTGTGTTTAGTTCATCTGCAGCTGCCTTATCAAAAAAGGGAGTGTCCTTAAGTTTTAAATGACTTCTTAGGTCTCTAATTGTTATCTTTAGAGCCTCTAAGGTTGCATTAGCTACGGCTTTTCCTTCCTCAAGATGCCTAGGATCCTTAGTTGGTTTTTCGCTTATTGCGCTCATAAAGTTAGTATTTTAGCATAATTAGGCCTATAATACAAAAATAAAATAAATTTTAATTATTGTGTTATTATTTCCTTATGGGAGTTGTTGCAAATGGTGGACCAGAGGGTATAAATACCAAGCCGCTAGAAGCCCCTTATGTAGGAATTGTAAGAGACATTGTGCATAAAAAAATACCAGAGCATGCAAGATCTTTTGATATAACTCTTGATGCGATTAATGAACAAATAACAGGAAATGGTTTATCTGTTTGGCAGTCTAAAGATCAACCTGGTGTAGGTTTTCTTGCAGGACATTTATCTATCGATCCTAACTTAATTCATAGAATTGCTGGGCAGAGTGAGGTTTCTCAAGACATCAAAGCTGTAGAAAGTGAAGACGAAGAGGGACCAGGGCTTGGACATTATGTTTATGTAATAGAACCATCTTTTGGCGTAGGCGAAGATGGTAGTGCTCTAAGTGCTCTAGACATGGGTATTGCAAGATTTATAAGTGAAATGCCAAAGGTTGCAAGAGCAATAAGAGCTGGAGAAAAACCTCCTAAAGTTGATATTTATATGGTTGGTGGGCCAACATCCCTAGGTGGTCAAGTTACACCTGAATTTGTTGAAAAAGTAAAAGCAAATGGTTTTAGTGAGTATGGAGCTTTATATGCAGAATTTTTAAAAGGTCAGGTATCAACTAATGAGTTTGATTCAACAAGAATTGTATTACAAGGAGCATCAAAGGGAGCAATCACTTCAGATCAAACATTTAAACATTTACCTACAGAAATGCAACAAAGAACACAACTTTTATACGATAATCCAGCAGGAACTCATGGGCAAAATCTACCAACTCAAATAGGAAGAAGTATAAATATGGGTGTTGGGATGGCAACAGAATTACTAGTTAGGCAATTTGCTGGTTCTGTTAGGAATGGAGCTTTTACTAGCCAAAAAGAATTTTATAGATTAATTTCGAAAGCAAAAGGAATTCCACAAGATTCGGAGGAACAAGCACGACTAAAAAGCGAACTCTTTCTAAAAGGAGAAGTTGCAAGCTTAGCTAAAGGAACACCTTTAGATAATGATCAAAGATCATTTTCCAAAATATCAACACCTGATTCTGTAACTATAAATTTTAGAAATATGGCAAGAGTGGTATCTGCCCCAATTACAGAAAGAGCTATTCAAATAAAAGATAGATTGCTTGGTAGAAAACTTGAACCTAGAAGAGCATTAACAGTTAAAGGGCATGATAGAAGATTAACTTTTGCAACAGGAAATACAGTGCATAATTTTCCTTGGGTAAGAAGTATTGATTCAGGCGCTTGGGCTAGAAAAATGGAATATGTTGAAGATTCAAAACTCCCTAATACTTAAGTATTAAAGACGCCATACTTTGAGGTGATTCTATTGGCGGGATATGTCCCGAATGAGGAATAAATTCAAGAGTTGAAGAGGGAATTAACTCATGAAATTTAACAGCATCATTTCTTCCAATGATTACATCATTAGATCCATGAATTAGATGAATCGGTACCTGAATTTTTTTTACTTTGTCGTAATTATAATGAATGCCACTAAAAAAGTTTTCTTCAACTGCGTCTTCTTGTTGACTAGGCTGAATTTTTATGTAGTGCATAATTAAATTGATCTTTTTTCTTATACTATGTACCTTAAGAATATAAAAGCTTAAAGGTGTAGTAAAAAATCTACTTCTCCAAATAAAGAAAACCCTTCTTATTTTTTTAGGTGATTTCTGGGTAATATTAGCTAAATGTAGGAATACATTTTCACTCATTGTTCCCGATATATAAGGAGTACTAACTAGGAATAATTGTTCAACAAGATTTGGAAATCTGACTGCAAGTTCAATGCAAACAGCTGTTCCCATACAATGACCCACTAAGGTTATTTTATTTATACCTAAACTATCTAGGAGAGTTTTTAAATATAAAGCATAATTTTCTATAGAAAGATCTTTTTTAAATCTTGGAGATTTTCCCCATCCTGGGAGATCTGGGACAATAACAAAATATTTTTCTCTTAAACTCTCGGCGACGCTTAAAAGATCGTTATGATTCCCAGTATAGCCATGTAGCAAAAGAAGTGGTGGTTTTTTCTTTTCTCCTAATACCCAATAATAATCTTTGATTTCATTATCAGTCGAAAAACTAAGCTTTGTTGCTCTGTTAAATATCTGCTTCATTAAACTATAATAGCATAGGTTTAAAGCAACATTCTCCTTGACTTTCAATATAAAATAACTATAATAGATTGACTATGTAAAGATTCTTGCCAAAGACGTTGGTTGAAACCCGCCTCTGGCGGGATTTTTTATCTTTACTAGCCTTACATTTGCACTTTAACAATTTATTGGTGAGGAACAAGGATTAAAACTTTTGAAGTGAAAGCTAAAAGCTTTCCAATCAGAAAGTGGTAGGAATTTTTGTCAGGTTATTCCTTTAAAAGAAATCTGACAAGGTATTAGTTGTAAAACTAATCCAATTTTTTTGAGAATTTGATCCTGGTTCAGGATGAACGCTGGCGGCGTGCCTTAGGCATGCAAGTCGAACGGGGTCCGCAAGGACCAAGTGGCAGACGGGTGAGTAACGCGTAGGAATCTACCTCTAGGCGGAACATAGCCATCCGAAAGGATGGGTAATTTTCCATAGTCAATTTATTGTAAAGCGATTAACTTCGCGCCAAGAGATGAGCCTGCGTCCTATCAGCTTGTTGGTGGGGTAATGGCCTACCAAGGCGATGACGGGTAGCTGGACTGAGAGGTCGATCAGCCACAACTGCACTGAGACACGGGCAGTACACCTACGGGTGGCAGCAACTAGGAATATTCGGCAATGGACGAAAGTCTGACCGAGCGACGCCGCGTGGAGGATGAAGGCCTTAGGGTTGTAAACTCCTTTTGATAGTCCCTTCACGGACTATAGAATAAGCCTCTACTAACTACGTGCCAGAAGTCTCGGTAATACGTAGGAGGC
>ERZ1292632.3746-Hain-H43-01um-R2-3746-length-11408-cov-6_pt1 | contig 11408 bp, 9 predicted proteins | sample MGYA00564407_ERZ1292632 | MGnify/ENA primary metagenome ERZ1292632 (study PRJEB36523, sample SAMEA6512637) | groundwater metagenome | collected 2019-01-08 | study: AquaDiva: Metagenomics assemblies of 32 groundwater samples
GCCCCGACCTCGGCATACGAACCACCCTTGATCTGACGGACGCGCTCCAGGCGGGAGACGGTCCGCTGTTTGGCCAGGGCGAGGCGATGGACCCGGAGGGGCACCAGGAGACCCTGTATGCCGTCGAAGAGATCGACCGGCAGATTTACGACGCTGAGCAGAGCATCCGCGAAGTCGTTGGTGGGGAAGTGGAAGAAGAACTTTCTCAGGAGCCGGACTTCCTGTCGGAAGTAGAGGCCCAGCCCGAAGCAGGGGCGGAGCCAGAACCAGAAGTACCCGCACAGACCATAGCTCCCACCCGCACAGAGGCGACAGAGGCCGGGGACCAGTTCCTCGTGCCTGGCACGGAGGCCCGGAAAGTGCCTACGACGGCCAAGCGGAGCGCAGAGGATCAGGGGCTGTCAGGGTTGCCGCTGTCGCTGGATGGGCAGGAAGCCGCGAAGACGGAGCAAACGAGCCTGTTGCCGACTCGCAAGGGCGAGCCCGCGCCCCCGGAAGTTATCGACGCCAAGGCGGCGGGGGCGGCGCTTCAATCTGGGCGTAGTGGCATGTTGCCGAAATCCCCCGGGGGCGCCCCCATTGGCGAGAAACGAATTTTGCGCGGCGCTGAGTGGGAGAAGATCGAGGCTGCGGGCAAGCCGAAGTGGGTCAACGTCGAGACGAACCAGGTGGTCAGCCCGGAGCTGTTCGAGGCCATGTCCCGGAAACTCGGTGACTCGGGCGTAGTCCGTGAGGAGGCTGCGCCCTACGGGGGGGGCGACGACGACCTGGCCATCGCGGAGGAACTGACCCAGGAGCTTGGCCTGAAGGGTTCGGACCAACACCCCCTTCGTCCCGCCATCATCGTGCCGGGCATTCGCACGATGCCGACGCCGGACCAGATCATCCCCGAGGGGCGCTACGACGTAGACGACGACCAACTGACGGATGTCAACGCGGCCCTGACCAACTTCAAGAACGGCGGGGCCGCCCACATGGTTGCGTCCGGCGCGGGGGTGGGCAAGACGCGCGTGATCGAGGCCGTGGTGGACTCCTACGCCCGGGACACCGGGAAACCCGTCCTGATCATCACCAAGTCGAGACAGATCATCGACGGGGCCTTCGAGCAGGACCGCATAGCGCTCGGCCTTCCTCCGTTCGCCAGACTGTCCACCATGAAACCCACCGGGCCGCTCCCCCTCCCTGAAGGGAGAAGGGCGCTGGTTGTCATCGGCACCTACAACGACCTGGACAGGTTCATGGTCTACGACAAGTTCGGCAACCGAACGTGGACGATGCCGAAGTTCGGGCTGATCGTGTTCGACGAGGCGCACGCCCTGAAGAACATGGAGTCGGACCGATCCGGCCTGGCCGCGCTGGCGGAAGCCGACCACCGGCTTTACACCACGGCAACGCCGATGGACCGCCCTGAAGTGGCCTTCTATTTCCTGCACCAGGTTTCAGGCAGGCCCGCCGACGAAGTGCATTCCAAGCTCGGGTTCAAGGTTATCAACGGCCCGGACGGCGAGTTCAGGTGGGTACCGGACAGGCTGAAGGGTGAATCCGAAGAGGATGCGCGCCTCCGCGCGCTGAACAACACGATCAAGTTCCGGGACGAGATGGTCGGCAAAGGGCTGATGGTCCGGCGGGAGTATCCGTTCTGGGGCCGGGTCGAGATCGTCAAGGCCAGCGTGCTGTCCGAAGACGACCTTCAGGAGCAGTCGGACAAGATCGGCTTCTGGGAAATGGAGTCCGCCACCATTGGACGCCGGAGCGCAACGCTTCAGATGTTGCAGGAGTTGGGGTTCTGGACGGAGGCGCGAAAGATCGACTACGTGCTGGACAGCGCCACGCGGGACATGGCCGCGGGCCGGTCCGTGGTGATCATGGCGGAGGGCATCCACGAGCGCAAGGAGTCCAAGTCCACCGGGAAGAAGGAGAAGGGGTTCATCGAGGAGATCGCCAAGGCCCTTGACGCCCGCAACGTCGAGTATGCCAGGATCTACGGGGACCACCCGAAGGCGTCCGAGATCCAGAAGTTCCAGGACAACCGCGTCCAGATCGCCCTTGCGACCACGGCTTCCGGGGGGACCGGCGTGAGCCTGGACGACATCCACGGCGGGCACCCGAGGACGATGTATCTGGCGACGATCCCCTACAACGGGGACGACCTGGAGCAGGCCATCGGGCGCGTGTCCCGCCGCAACAGCAAGACGCCCGCCATTGTCCGAATGGTCACGGTTGCCAACGGGCTGTCAGACGTGCATCGCGTCAAGATCGCGGACCGCAAGCTGGAAATTCTCCGGGCCATCCAGGCGGGCAAGGATCCCGACCGGGCGTCCCTGGAGCAGGCCCTGATCGCGGGCGAGGGGTTTGTGCGTGGGGCCGCCGCCGTGCGGGAAGAGGCGGCTCCCTACGAAGTGGAGCCCGCGATGTCCCCGGCGTTCTACTCCGTCGTTCGGCGAACCATCGAGCAGAAGATGGGGGGTTCAGCCAGTCCTGTCGGCTTGCTGGCAATGCTTGAAAAGACGCCCGGCGTCAAGTCTGAAGAGCTGGAGGATACCGGGCTGAAGGCGTGGCTGAAGGACCCAGACAGGGGCTCGAAGGTCAGGCGGGAGGACGTGCTTGAGTATTTGGATGAGAATGGGTTGAAAGTTGAAGTGAAGATGAGGGGGGACAAAGTGCCGGAGCTTGGCTGGAGGCATGGCACGGAAAGCAATGAATGGTGGGCGACCCTCACGGTTGTCGAAGTTGGACAACCCGTGCAAGCAAGGGTCAAATTTATTCCGTGGCCGAAGTATGGATCCTTGGATGAGCCTCGGGGCAAGTGGGTGGTTGACCTGCGAAGGGGGAATGAATTTACGGAACAGATCGGGGAATACAATACCCCAGACGAAGCGAAGGCCGGCGTTGCAGAATATGCCATGAACGAAGGATACGCGGGCGCCCCGGCAAAATACTCCCCGACCGGTTATCCCGCCGCGTGGCATCCATTCGCCGATGCCGTGACCCGCCCGCGAGAGATGCTGCTGACATTGCCGTTAGGCAATGAGAAAGAGCTTGTTGGCGGATGGCTGAAGATTGATGCTGATAAATCATATCGTGGCGGCCACTACGGCGATGTAGCCCCCAATGTTGTCGCCAATGCCCTGCTTGCCGATGTGGACCTTGGCGACGGACAGCGAACGCTGCTGGTGGACGAGACACAAAGCGACTGGCATAAGGAGGGGCGGAAGCTGGGGTATGGCAACCGGTCGGAAGGACGACCTCTAAGCGAGATTGATGATGAGTTAGAGCTTACCCGTGGTCGGCTTGCCGCTATCCAAGCCCACGAGCGAAATTCTGGAGTCGAAAGAAATGTCGAGGCGCAGACAAGAGTGGATGAGCTTTTGCTCAAGATAGATGCCCTCAACGTAGAACTTGATGTAAAGGTGAAAAATCTGAACACGGTCCCCAACGCTCCCCTCAAGAAGTCCTGGTCCGAGCAGGTGTTCAAGCGCGCCATTCGCTATGCCGCTGAGAATGGTTATGACCAGATCGCGTGGCCGACTGGAGATACGATCTCGGGCAAAGGCGGGCGGTATGATGTGAGTCGGTTCATAGATGAAAGCGGCATCCAGTGGTACGGCAAGAACGACAGCGGGGCAATGATCCAGGCTACGACCACGGAGGGCGAAGACCTGGGCGGCCAGATGTCCAACAAGCAGATCGAGGACACCTTCGGCAAGGGCATCGCCAATCAGATTGTAAGCTCTGTTGAGCGCAGTGGTCAGATCACCGGCGACAACCTCCGCGTTGGTGGCGAGTGGGCGCCCAACCTCTACGACAAGAGTATCGTTTGGTTTTTGAACAAGTACGGCAAGCAGTGGGGCGCAGGGGTGGGGCAAGGGTCTGTCATGGCGGCCTCCGAGAAACCCGGTCATTTCATGCCCAAAGCCCCACAGCAGACGCCTATCCACACCTTCCCCATCACCGACTCCATGCGCCAGGACGTGATGCAGAGAGGCCAGGCCATCTACGAAAGGCGGCCAAATTATGACCCCGACCAACTCAGCCTATTCCGCGCAAAGCCGCAAGGAACCCCCGAAGACCTCGGAAGACAGGCCATCGACGACATCAACCGAGCCGCTGCCAATGCGGTATCCCAAAGGGGAGGACCACGGCGAGATGCTGGACGACCTGGTGGCGTGCTACCGGGAGTCGCACAGACCCTTGCCACCCGATCTGGAAGAGTGGGAACGGTTGAGGAAATTGGGGCTGAATTGCATGGCCGCGTTGAACCATCTGTCTTCGTGGGAAAGACGGTCAGAACCTCTGCCGACATAGCGGCCATCGGGGAAGCGATAAGGAACCCGAATACGGAAGCCATGCTGGTCGGCGCAGTGGACGACAAAGGCGCCATCAAGGCCATCCAGGCCGTATCCTCCAGGCTCCCATCGGCGTCCGTCTCGTTCTTCGGCGCGACAAAGAAGACCCAAGCCGCACAGCGCGACTTCGCAAGAGGCAAGATCAGCGTGGATGAGCGCGACCGGATAGGCGAGGCCTCCATCTACGAGGAAACATACCGGCTCCTGAACTGGGTGCGGCGATCTGGCGGAACGCAAATGTTCCTGCTGCACAACCACCCCTCCGGCGAACCGGACCCCAGCGTGGACGATCGGATCGTGACGGAGACGATGGAGAAAGTGGCCGCAAAGCTTGCCCCGAGGGTCGGCATGGACCCGGCAACGGTGTTCATGGGGCACATCGTCGTCAATTCCGGCAAGTATGGGTGGATGCGCAAAGGCGACGTTGGTGTCGAACCGCTTTTAGAGGAGGCCGAGCAACGATATACCACGGAGCAGCCGGGGGAAGCCATTTCGCGGCCCGAGGACATCGCCCGCATCGGCAAGACCCTGACCGTTCCCGAGAACGCCGTCGCCCTGATCTTCGGGGATAATAAGAACCGGGTGCGCGGCGTGGAGATCATGCCTATCGGTGAATTCGTCCGCCCGGACAAGGCCGCAGACCGCATTCGTGGCCTTGCCAAGCGCGTGTATGGGGGGTCCGCCGTCTTCGCCTACGTCACGACAGGCCCACGCGGCATCGTCGGCAAAGCTAAGATTGAGCGCGCCGTCCAGGAGTTGATCAAGAGCGGAGCCCTAATTGACGGCGTTGTCAACGATCAGTCCGTCCGCCAAACCGGAGTGCGCCCGTCGCCAGGGAGCGTGCTTGGTCGGAATTTAGGCGAAAGCCTGCCCGTCTACCGCATAGCCGAAGGCGAGGCCCCATACGAAGCCTTCACGGACGAAGAGGTGGATGTCCCCGTCGAAACTCGCGCCCTGTCCGCCAATTTCGACCGTCTGGACCGCGTAGGTCGTGAACTCAGGTGGTATGACATGCTGCGGTCGGGCCAGGGCATCGGCCGCATAGGAGGCCCACGGGCCGAACGGGCGATGAACCTGATGATGCTCGCGGCCGAACGGCAGGGGCGACGCGCCCGGGCCTACGAGACGACCGGAGACGCCCTGCTGAACCAGGCGCCGAAGCGCGAATGGGTGGACATTGCCCGCGCCCTGGACACGGGGGACGTCTCCGCGCTGTCTGTCCCCGGCAAGAAGGCCTACGGGGCCCTGAAGGAGATGCTCGAGGTCGCGCAGCGGGACATCATCAATGAGATCCGGGCGCGCGGCGACGAGGTGGATGACGACTGGGGGATCGACGGGTCCTACCTGCCGCACATTTTGCCGGGCAACTTCCTGATCCGGGACAAAGACTCCGGCAACGTCGTGGGTTCGGCTCGGAACGGCCTGATGGCGTGGTGGAAGATGCGGGACCTGAAGAAGGCCGACCCCAGCCTGAACCTGATCGTTGACGCCAAGCCCGCCCCCGACTCCGACGTGTTGCGTCTTCCGGGGCCGATCTACGACCGGATCATCAAGGGCGTGGCGCAAAACCTCTCCGAAGCCCAGTCCGACATCAGACAGGGCACGCGGGGCATCCTCGGGAAAGAGGGCCGCAGACAGAAAACCTTTGGGAACCTCCTGGAGCGCACGGGCACGGCCGAAGGCTACACGCTCGACCTGCGGAAGATCCTGAGCGCATACTTCAGCGGGCTGTCTCGCTGGCAGGAATTCACGCTTGCGAACCCGTATGTCATGCGGGCCATCGAAGACGTGGAGGCGAAAGGGTGGCGTCGGTTGGGCGCCGAGCTGCGGAGACGATGGGACATGGCGTGGGGCTCCTACCCGACGAGTTCGGCGCTGGTAGACAGCCACCTGAAGGACGCGCCCGGCGTGAAATATCTGTGGAGCCCCTATGCGCTCAACAGCGCGGCGCAGTTCTTCCAGTCCGCCACGGCTACGCTCATGCTGGCCAACCCGGGGTTCCATATCCGCAACAGTTTTCAGTTTCTCGAAACGCTCTGGCCCATCGTGACAACTTGGCAGCTCGCCAAGGGCGCGTGGTCGTTCGGCACGAACAAGGGGAGGGAGCTCCTGCGAAGGCACGGCGTGTCGGCGGCGGGCAAATACGCGGGTGGCATGGCCAAACGCAAGCCGATCATGGAGGCCATCGAGCGTTACGGGCGTTACGCGCCGCCCCTGTTCTCCGAGTCCCGGAACCAGGAGATCGCGTTCCTCACGCTATACCACATGGCGCGGGATATCCACTATGAGAAGATCGTCCCCCAGGAGCTTCTGTTGCCGGAGCTGCGACACCTCACGGGCGACCGTGGGTTGAAGCGGGTGACCGACGTGGACATGGAGACGCGGGCCGACGCGGCGGCGGCCATCTACGCCAGGATACACGGTCAAATTCGCACGCAGTTCCAGGGCAACCCCGCCGATCACCCAGGCTTCGTGCGCGGCCCGGTGACGAAAGTGGTGTTCCAGTTCAAGCGGTTCGGCGTCAAGGACCTTGAGTTGCTGTTGGACATCATGCAGAACCACAAGCAGTTCACCGACGCCCCCTACAAGGGCAAGAATTACAGGATGACCTCGTTCGTCAAGTACTTCCTGGCGCGGTCGATCCTGGGCGGGATCAAGTGGTTGCCCCTGATCGCGGGCGGAGCCGTCGCCGTGGTGAAGCTGAAGAAGGCCATCGAGGACGCCATCGGCAAAGACTACGGGAAGGCCTTCGCGGACGGCATCATGCAGGGTACGCTGACCATGTTTGGCCTGGACTTCAGCGACTCGATGGGCTTCATGTATGTTGCGCCGGGCGAGAATACCTACGAGACGGCGACGCGGAAGGTGGGCGAAACGGCGCTTGGACCGGCCGCAAATCTGCTGCTTCAGACCGGGTTCGAGTCTCGCCGTCCGACCAAGCGCGGCGACACGTCAACGCCGATGGAGCGCACCGGGCGGTTCATCGAGGAACGGTATCCCCTGACGCGGTTCGCGCTGGGCCTGATGCATCTGGCGGCGGGAGAATACGACACGAAGACGCCGGGCGGCCAGAAGCGGGCGGAGCAGACCTTCCTGGAAGCCCTGGCGCATGTATCGAACGTCCGCACGCTGCCGGAGAGTAACCAGAGGATATTGTACAATGCTCACCGCGAAGCCGCACTTGAAGCCGAGCAGGTCAAGAACAAACTGATCAACGCACGAATGGTTGGCGACGCCGTGACGTTCGACGAGCTGATGGGGCAGGCGGCGAAGCTTGGGGTGGCGGTCGATCTGCGGGAGATCGTCGAGGAGGCGGAGAAGGCCCAGGTGCGGGGCGACATGACCGAAATGGAACGGCGCGTGGCCCAGCTCCCCAAATGGCAACGGGACCAGATCCGGGCCGAGGGGCTGATGACGGACGAGCCTACGTTGCAGCGGTGGGCAAAGTCAGACCGCGAGGGACAACGCCAACACCTTGCGGACCTGATCGTCCGGGGAGCGCGAGCCACGGGGGACCAAAAGGTCGCGCTACAACGGGAATACGACGCCGAAGTCGAGCGTTTGGGCGGGCTGGGGGCGGTGATCCAGGCGTACCAGCGGGATCTTGACGAAGCGGCGAAGAAGCAGGGACGCAAGCCCGGGGACGCCTTCGACGCGTGGTTTAACATGACAAAGGCGCGCGCCACAAGCGAGGCCAGGGAGAGCTTTAAGCAGGCCGCGGACTAAGGAGATCGCCATGTTCCGGAGATATTGTCGAGACCTGACGGCGCTGTTCATCGTTGTCGTGGCGCTGGCCCTTGCCATGTCCGGCTGCGCCGGCCACAAACAGACCATAAGCGGAGGTAGTTGCTATGCCGTGGAAAGTCGTTAAGCGACAGGGCGAGAAGCCCTGGAAGATCGTCAAGACGAATACGCGCCGGGTTGTGGGGTCGTCGGCTACGCGCAAGGACGCCGAGGCATCCGTTCGCGCCCGATACGCGGCGGAAAACCCGAAATGAGCAAGGCCAAGTCGTTCACGATGGATCTGACGCTGTGGCGCGTGGGCGGCAATTACCGCTTCAAGGGCGTGTCCCCCACCGTGGCGCTACCGCCTTACATTCGGGACCTCTACATCGAGAGCTTCGCTATGGGCTCGCCCCCGCCGAACAAGATCACGCTTTCGGTGTCCTGGGAGCCGCCAGAGGATAGCGTAGATGAACAAGCTGAATAGCACGAAGAAGAACTTCAATGATAACCGCGTCAGGCACGCGGCCGTCCGCGTGCTGCAAAGCGCGGGCGTCATGCTCGACGCGAACATGATCATCCCGAAGTCCAAGGGCGGCCAGGTCCCCAAGTTCGAGGGGTTGGAGCGCGAGCTTCAAGCGCGGCTGAGGCTCACCTACATGAGTGTGTTCCTGCAATGGGGCAACTACACCCCGGCGCAGGCGGCATTGAGGGCCGGGTATCCCAAGAAGGACGCGGACGACGCCGAATTCGTGGCCACCCTGGTAAAGCGGGCGCTCGAAGCCGGGCTCGTCGCACAGGTCGATATACGCCCGAAAGACCTGTTCATGACCGAGGTCTACAATTCGTGGGCCACGGTCATTCACCTTCGGGACCACAGCGACAACCACAAGGTTCGCCTGGCGGCGGCGCTGAAACTGCTGGAACTGGCCGGGTTCAAGTATGGCGAGGGGGCGTGGGACACGAAGGAAGTGACCGAGGACGAGATGTCCCACTGGACCAAGAAAGAGCTGATAGCCTACTTCACCAGCGGCGGGGAGCAGATCCCCGAACGGCGCAAAACCGAATTCGGGCTTACAGAGGTCCAGGGCGGCAATGACGGCTTCGAGGACGCGCAGACCGTGGACGAACCCCGAAAGGGCAAGGGCATGTTGGCGGGGTAATGCGGCCCCGCTCGTTGTCCGGGCCATTTTTCATCTTTTTCACTTTTTTCTTGACTTCCGCTTGCGTGTTTCGTATATTTCCCACATGGAGGAACCAAATATGTTGAGTGCGGACCTCAAGCGTATCCGTTGCACCCGGAACTTCACGCTGAAGGACGTGTCCCGCGCGACGGGCCTGTCCATCCCGACCATCTGGCGGGCCGAGAATGGGCGAAACCTGTTTGCCCGCACGGAGCACAAGTTGGAAAAGTTCACGATGAAATGGCGGGCGCTTGGGAAGGGGAGAGTCCCGAGCAGATGACCCCCGCCGGTCCGGGTAAGGGGAAGGTGCGTAGGGGTGGGGCGACGCTTGCAGGGAAATCCGCCGACTATCCCGCGCACCACCGGACAACAACAACCGTTCACGACACGGAGGGCAACATGAGGCCGTGCTAATCGCGCACCTCAGATTCCACAGACGGAGGAGGAAACAATGAGCGAACAGCAAGCACCCCACGACTTCGGGCAGCCCCAGCGCCCGGGCGAGCCCGCCAACTGGTGGCAGGACATCGACCTGGACGAGGACTTCCCATTGCCGCCGTTGGCCATCAATGGCCAGGAGCCCGAGGCTCCCATTGTGCCAGATGAAATGGCCGCAGAGCGCCACTTGAAGGCCGTGGCCCGATGCCAGGCAGAGGAAGCCGGGGTCCGGGCGCACGCCAAAGCCCACCGTGATCGGATCGCCCTGTGGGAGGCGGGCCACCTGCGCCAGATCATGGGCCGGCAGTCGTGGCACGAGAGCGGGTTGCGCGTGTGGTTCCGGGCCCTGGGGCGGAAGTCGATCAAGCTGGTCTACGGGACCGTGAAGACGGTCAAGGGCAAGGATAGCGTCGAGGTCATTGACGAGGAGGCCTTTCAGAAGTGGGCAAAGACCGATGAGGCCGTTGACCTCGTGCGGGTCAAGCGGGAGCCCAAGAAGAACGAGATCAAGGCCTGGATTGAGGGTGATGGCCGCGGGGTAGTGCCGCCGGGCCTGGACCTGAAGACGGGCGAAGATACCATTAAGATTGACGCGCGCTGAGAAAAGAGCAAGGACAATGCTGGAAGACAAAGCGATGGCGCAAATTTCGGAGCGCGTGCGACGCATTCTGGCTTGGTATGCGGCTCCGCCGAGGGTATTCAGGATCCAGACTACCAGGGCGCCATTTGGTGGCGGAGATTTTCTTGAGGAGGTTCAGGTGGACCATAGCGCTAGGACGAAAGAGGCCGAGTCCATGCGCGACATGGCGCTAACGCTCGTGGACTATGTGCCCACGGCAACGTCCCCAACATGTACCCAATGGACGGACCCGGACAAATTGATCCACATTTGGCACGGGCCAACGTCGAAATTGCTGACGGTGCAGCTCAACATGGGCGACGACCTCGTGACCGTGTTGTCGGCGGACATGGGCGGCATCCGCTGTTACCACCCCGGCTTGTGGGTGGACCATTTCAGGATGGCCTACTGCGAGGCCGAGGGCGCGATCAACGAGGCCAGGCAGCATCGTTCGGAGACCGAGCGCCTGGAGGTCGAGTTGCGGTACACGCCGGTGGACGACAGTAGCGTATTCGGAGGGAGGTCTCATAATGGGTGAAGATCCAAATGGCCGTCTGCCGGGCGACGCCGACGAGCCGCGAGAGCCATTCGAGGAGGACCGGATGCTCGGCCACTGTGTCCGGCGGAAGATAAGGGTCACGGATGAGGAATGCTTGGAATGCTTCCAGCTGTTCCGAACACAGTACGAACGTTTCGAGTGCGGGAACCGTCGCATGGTCTGCGTGGCGGTGAACATCCGGCCGATCGCCAGCATCCGGCCGGATCAGATCACCGCCGCCGACCTGAACGCACTGCCCGAGGGGAGCGTCCGGGCGATCTTGGGGAACATCGTCATGGTCGCCCAGACCACGGACCCGGACAGCCCGACAGGGAGGACCGCCTTGAGCGAGGTCCGGCTCCATATGTCGCGGTTGCCAGTGGAGGTGTTGCCGGTATGAGCGCCTGGGTCTGGATCATCGCCGTGGCCGTCCTGCTGTTCGTGGGCGGGCTCGCGTGGATGTTGTGGGATATCCGGCACGCCTGGTTCGAGGACCCGCTATGACTCTTCGCGCTCTCATCTTCGGCGGCGCGTGGGCCCTGGCCCTGGCCACAATCATC
>ERZ1292632.3751-Hain-H43-01um-R2-3751-length-11397-cov-4_pt1 | contig 11397 bp, 11 predicted proteins | sample MGYA00564407_ERZ1292632 | MGnify/ENA primary metagenome ERZ1292632 (study PRJEB36523, sample SAMEA6512637) | groundwater metagenome | collected 2019-01-08 | study: AquaDiva: Metagenomics assemblies of 32 groundwater samples
TTGGGCATTGAAGAGTTGTCGGACGAGGACAAGAGCCTGGTGTACCGCGCACGCAAGATACAGCGCTTCCTCAGCCAGCCGGTGCACGTGGCCGAGGTCTTCTCGGGTATCCCGGGCGTGTATGTGCCGGTCGAGGAGACGATCCGCTCATTTAGGGAAATTTTGGAAGGCAAACACGACGACAAGCCGGAGAGCGCATTCTATATGAAAGGAGGTATAGACTCTGTTTCTAAAGAGTAATATGGCGATAAAACCAACGTGTGATTTTTGTAGAAAAGAGTTAAAAGCTTTTGGCGGAATTTTATTCAGCCCCCCAAAAGGTCATGCAGTTAAAAAATATCACGTTTGTATTAATTGTTTTAAAAAATTTGCAAAACAAATTAAGAAATGAAAGTAGTAATCGCAAAAGTTGACGAAGTGCTCTATGGCGGCGAGGCGCACTCTTTGACCGTGCCGGGGACGGCGGGGGAGATGACGGTGCTTGCCCGCCACGAGCCGATTATCACGACGCTCAAGAGCGGCGAGGTGCGGGTCAAAAAAACCGCCGGCTCCGAGCCGCAGGTTTTTTCCATTGAAGGAGGCGTACTCGAGGTCAACGCGCAGGGCGCGACAGTGATTCTCTAATATTGTAAAATGGCCTCCGAGGGCCCTTAGCTCATTTGGTAGAGCGCCTCCATGGCATGGAGGAGGTGACCGGTTCGATCCCGGTAGGGTCCACCAATGGTGACTTCGTGAGTGTGTGTTGGTAATTCAGGTTGAAGATGCGCCCCAAAACCACGTTTCCAAAACCGGTTTCTCTGTCGTAGGTGATTCCCTGTGGAAATACCAACTTTTGGAACCGGGCACGAAGTGTAGGCGCAAGATTGAGCCACTGCTTCGTGAGATCCCTTATCGCTTGATTTGCATATTCGATGCCGGTCTCGATGTCGTACTGGTCGATTCTGGTCTCGCTAAGGGAGATTTTGGCGACAGCGACTTGGTTATCAACCTCGCCTATGCGCTCCTTGAATTGTTCTTGTGTGTATGTGCCGTCTTCTTTGAATTTGAAGATACTCTTCCTTTGCACTTCTAATTGCTCTAGCACTTGCTCGTGCTCTTTCGCGCCCGTCACGAGTACGTCCAGTTGGTTATTCCAATGCGTCAGCACCGTTTCGGAGAAGTAGGTCAAGAATATATCTGTAGGAACGACCCGCTCAAGCAACTCTGCAAACTCTGTCTCAATCTTTTTCTTGGTGACAGCTTTGTTCTTCAATCGGCATTCGCGAGTGTAGCAGTGATAGTAGGAGTACCCGCTGCCGTTTCTGCCGCTGGAGGTGCTTCCGGTGAGGAAACGATTACAAGATGGACATAAGACCAGACGGCGCAGAGGAAACACTGGATTACTTCGGTCCCGAATCGTGCGTACCTTGCCACCCTCCCTGATAAAGCGGATCTTGAGCATCTCCACCTCTGTGATTATCCCTTGGTGCTTGCCTTTAATGTACCGATCGCTGCCATCCTCAGCGATAGCCCAAGGATTTGGTAACAGACCGGCATAGAACGCGAGATGCTTCCCGAGGAGCCGATCCGTAAATTGGAGAGAAGGTTTGACCCCTGAGAGTTTCTCGAAGTCAGCCTTCTTCAGCTCGTTCATTATGTCGGTCTGCGTAAAGATTTCACGCGCATACCCCTTCAGCATCTTTTGCAGAAGGGGTGACACTTTTTCGTCAAGCTTGTCCGGCTCCGTCTTTTTCTCGCCATGCAACTTGTTCTGTGCACACACGTATCCAGTGGGCGGCTTGAAGGGCCATATGCCCTGAGCGATACGCGCCTTCATGCCATTGGAGCATCGTACGCCACGGACAGCGTTATCAAACTCCGCAAAGCCGGCAAGCATCGTTTCCATGAGCTTCTCCGTCGGATTGGTGCCGATGGGTTCCGTTACCGATTGCAGCATGACGCCATATCCCATGAGGATTTTGCGGACATAGAAGTGATCTTCCGCATTGCGAGCGAAGCGATCAACTTTCCATACCACGCAGGCATCAATGGTACCCCTATTCTTTCGGCAGAATTCCATCGCCTCAAGCAATACCTTCCGGTCTGCTGTCTTGGCGGATGCGCCTTCCTCACGGAAGACCTGTAGCACCTCTAGCCCCTGTTCCTCGCAATACTTGCGGCACCGAGCCTCCTGGTCGTCGAGAGACGTGCCAGCGACTTGTTCCGAGGAACTAACGCGAATATAGATGATCGCGTGTCGCTTGCCGTTGGTGTTCTTAATTTTGATTTTAGTTTTCATAGTGTTTTAGTACTTACATTGTAATCCCCGGAGGCAGCGCTATTCACATACCTCCGGTGAGTTTTGGAACCGGTCAGTTTTCAGCTTTGCAGAATGTTATACAGTGAAAACTGGACTGGGGGGTTTCTTATTTTGCTGCCGTCCTTAGTTTTTTGGCAGCCAAACCTCGTCGGACGCGTAGGCTTCGCATTTCTCGATCGAAGCTTGCAGCTGCATCGTGGATACTCTCCATAAACTTTCGTTCCGAGTCGTTTCTTTTTTTCATGTTAGTTAATTAGTTAAGCGGCAGTAGTGTGCCCTCATTGAATCTATCTTGGTCGCTGTGCCCGCCGTTCACCGACGCGATATCTATTTCGATATCATGGAGAGAAGTCCCCAAGTTGATGAAGTGTTGGGCGCTTGGGGTAAGTCGATCTATATTCGTCACAACGATTACATCAATTTCACCCGCATGATTCCAACAATAATCCGTTGCTTCCTTGAACCCTTTCCGTTCGGGGTCCATGCCGTTGGTGTCTTCGTCGTCCCAATATACGCCCATAACTTCAATGCCATTTTTAGCGCAGAATTCTCGGCAGATTGTTTTTTGCTCCGAAATGTCGATATTGTGATGAGCGTATACGTCTCCTTCGGGCTGGATACCACCGTAAATCACATCCGCTTCTACACCATTTGAGCGAACATATATGATCCCGCATGCGTTTTTCCTTTTATTTTTCATGTTTATTTTTTGATTTTGTAATTTCTTTTTCGTCAGTCACACTCCCATCTGATTCGTCCGTCACTTCCTTCGGCGCGAGCGCGTAGAGTCCGCGATTGTGTGGACCTGTGCTCTCGATGACCTCGTTGCTGTCCACAAGTTCTTTGACCGCCTTACGGGTCTTGGTTTCAGATAGCTTGATCTGCTTTGCCAATACCTTTATAGGCATGGGTTCGGACACCCCCGCCAATACAGCGGTTATGGACTCCTGTGCCTTAAGCACCTCCTCATTTTCGCTATCGTCCTTGCCTTGGTAGACAAAAGACACTCTACCCGTCGCTTCCGTTACCAATGTGACCTTAAAGCGGTCGAGTTCTGGCTGTACGCGAAGTTTTGTTTGGGTGATTGTAATCATGTCCTTACCTTTGCGATCAACCGCCAAGTGACATTCGATGGCGGCTGGGATGTCAGAGCTACCCCGGATGTTCTGCGCGGTGCTTTGCTTGCCGAATCCGAATTGCTTGCGGTGGTGGTGAATAACTACCACCGAGCGCTCATCGCTCGATAAGCGACTAGCGGCTTCGAAGAATAGGTTCATGTCTTTGGCGGTATTTTCATCTCCGCGATGAAATCGGACAAGAGAGTCCATGACCACGAGCGCAGGATTAATCTCTTTCACTACCTCTACAAGCCGATCAATGTGCGATTTGTTGTCAATCTTTATTCCTTCCTGCGAAAGGAAAGATATATTTTCGTTCGCCTTGGCACCGAGAAGTTCGAAGCGCTCCTTCACGAGGCGCAACTGATTCTCCTGATCAATGATGAGCACCTTTCCCTTGATAGTCTCGAAGTGCCCGAGGAACGACGCTCCAGTAGCCACCCTCACGGCGAGATCTTGTGTCAGGAAGGTCTTGAAGCTCGCGGGCTCTCCGGTGACTGCCGTGATTCCTCCGAGCGGGATAAGGTCTTTTACCAGCCATCGTGCCGGCGGGAATTGGCGTTTGTAGAGATCTGTGAGCGTGAGCGGCACAAGCTTCAGTTCTTTTCGTGATGTGCCGGAGACTTCGCTGCCAGCTATGCTATCGAAGATTGTGCGTAGCTCAGCATCACTTAGTGGGGGCTTATTCCGCGAATTAACGAATTGTCCGGCAGGATACACGAACGATTCCCACTCATCGGATGGCAGTTTCTCTATCATTCTACCGAAGAAGGCAGCCATGTTGTCATTCCTGCCACCTTCGGGCGTGCCGGATTCAATCGCTTTCCAATCACGCTTCTGCTTTTCTTTCGGAAACAGGTGCGAGGGAAAGGGTGCAAGCGGGATGTCTTTTGCAACCTTATACGTCCCCATACCTTTCCCGTCTTTCCGCAGTGCCTGCGAGGGAGGTGCTACTACATAGCCACCATCGCTACGCACGTCTATATGAGTCTCCTCGTTTTTATGAGTCCATGCTTCTGGGGAATACTGGTAGTAGAGGTGCAATCCATCGGTGGTGGTCTCTACAGTTTTCGTCTCGGGGAATGGACTCGGATCCCCACCCTTGTATGTGTCCACGTCAACGACAGAGATCCCAGAGATTTTGCCCGTGACGATAGCAATGCCGGCATCCGGCGACTGTTGCCACCACTGCTCCACTTCCGCGTCGGTCGGACATCGCTTCTGATATTCGCCCCAATCTACCAAGGGTTTCTTGTCTGCATTTACAGGGAAGATAGACATGCCCCGAGAGACATACTCCATCGCCTTGCTGTACATGCTTTCACTCTTCTTTTTTGTTTTCATCTTTTTTTGTTTTTCGCTTACCCCACCAGTCGTCATAGGCGACTTCGGTGAGAAGTTGAGTAATATCCCGGATTTCTTCCGCTTCCTGATCCGTGAGATTCAGGGATGCAAAAAGTTCTTTTGTCCGCTCTATGCTTATCATTTGCTATTAATCGTTTACTAATGCCGAGAAAATTCTCGGTCATGTGCAGTAAGAGGGGTGGCTCACGACGGAGCTACTACACTGAGCTTTTAATGGCTCATCGACGATGCAATAAGATGCAGGAATTAAAAAATCCCCTTAAACGATATAGATACGAGGTATTAGCCTCATATACATATCGCTTCTGGGGACGTTGTATGCGCTGCCTACCTGCTCGCGCTTAGACCCGTGAACGTCGCAAAGGGTCACTCCATTTTTTATTTTACATCGCAGGGTGGGTAGACTTGCTGCGATAGGAATAGATATTTATTTCAGTACCTTGCTACGCAAATGCTACTGGAACGAGAGGAATCTATATTACTCTCGAACTTCATTTTATACATGCCAGAGATATTTATTGTTCAATCGAGAAGCTTTTGCCTCTCCTGCGACAACTTTATCATAGCACTTGCCAAAGTCAAGAATACGTTGCGTTATGCAACGCTAAGTGGGCGAGCGTCAATACAAAATACTGAAAGACGTTGCAAACCTTGGATATTTTTTGAAACGGCAACCGTTTCAAGCAAAAATGGTTCAGCAAATTACGACAAAATACAGCCAACCTCGCCGTGCCTAATAGGGTAAATGTCCCTGATAACAGATATCGAGAAACGGGGACGATATAAATCTACAGAGATGCGATCCAACGTCTACACCCGCTTTCAGAGGCTCTCGAACTTGAGCCGTGCGACTAGGCATCGCCTGGAGTTCTTTGTGGGTAAAACAAGCCATCCCCGCCGCTTGTATGGCGTTGCTAGGTCAAGCGCTCACATCGTCGCCCGCCCGACTTTAAAATTTTGCGCAAAAATTTCAGAGCCCATGCAGTTTTGAGCCGGAAAAGGGACCCGAAACTTTAAAAACTGTCGCCCCTCGACGCGGGGAGCCTAACCTACCTCCTTACCTTCGTTGACACCCATAACCGAAATACCCCCCCCATAGCCCAAATACTTACGACTGGAATAGTGAAAGAAATAATTAATTCTTAAGCCAACACATCTTCTTTAGCGCGCACAGTCGATGCGTGTCTTTGGCATGCACTACAAAGCTATGCAAAGTATCAAAGAGATCATGGCGGGTCCTTCGATTTCCGGTTTTACGGGATCGACCGCCACCCGCGACATGGTTGCGGCAGAGATTGAGCGCCGTTATGGCAAGGCGGAGGTGAAGAAGTACGATCCAGAGGGAAATACGTGCCTCACATTCGCAAAGTGGCTCTCGCTGGGTTATGCCCCACGCAAGGGTGAGAAAGCGATCCGCAGTCTCACTTTCGTCGAGCAGAAGGATACGGAGGGCAACGTAATTAAGAAAATCCCTCGTCCGGTTTTTCTTTTCTACGTGAAGCAAATAGAGCCTCGCAAAGAGAAAGTCAGTTAATCATTAGTCAATCGTAATTAAACAAAATCATTATGTACACTCCAACCTACAAAAGCCGTTACCCGTCCCCGTACCAAGTGAATAGGAAGCCTTACGCTGCGCCGAAAGCAGAAAAGAAAGACACTCTTCGCGATGAGATGAAAAAACTCCTCGGTGAGTATAATTTCAGCGCAAAATTTGAGGAAGATGTGCAAACCGCCAACACCTTCAATCAAATCCCCGGTATCGTGGCGTTCATTTGCACGCTGAAAATGGGCGACAAAGTAATCGGTCAGGGCAGAGGCACGACCGCGATAAATCAAATAAACAAATTTATCGTCAGAAACATCAGCTTCGCGTTCAATGCTTCGCTTGTTGATGCAGTTGTACGGTCAACGAAAATACAAAACGTGTTTCGTCCTGATGCTCTTCCACATCCTTGGGCTGATGCAAACTCTGCTTCGCCAAGTTCGTACAGCGCAGATGCTCCGGACACGTCCGACGTAGCCACCCCCAAACAGGTGGAGTATCTAAGACAGCTGATTAGCGTCAACATGGACGAAGGTGAGCGCGAAAACATGGAAGCGCAGCTGAGCGAAATGACCAAGCAGGAAGCCTCGAAGATGATTGAGTCCTTCCGCCGGTAAAGCATCGATATGAAATATCGAGTCTGGCTGTCGGAGACAGAACTACTGCCGGTGGAGGTCGAAGCCGACAGTCTCGAAGATGCTCGCACGAAGGTTGACGCGAAAATCTACGAGGGAACACTGTGGGAAGAGCAATCGATTGAGATTGGTGAAAGCAGTCTCGAGGTCGAAAGTATCGAGCTGGTCGAGTAGCCGGTCTTCAAACATTAAGGCGGTATCCCACATAACGGGGTACCGCCTTTTTTGTTGGTCCATTTGTAATTAACGCTTTGTCAAGTTATAGTAACTTATCTGCCTATGAGGAAAAGTGTCTCAAAAGAAGATGGTTTGCCGGACATCCTTACTCTTGAGCAGGCGTGTAAATTGCTTAACTGCCACCCGAACACTCTCCGGAATTGGGACAATAAGGGGATTCTGAAAGCAATTCGCTTTGGCGCACGGAAGGATCGCCGCTACAGAAAGAGCGATATTATGAAGGTGCTCAAACAAAAATAATATGTACCTCTCCGATAATGAAAAACGAGACATAGCGAAATACATTGAGGCTGGCAAGCCATTGCCGGATAAATATCGCTTTCTCCTCTTCTCAGACAAGCAAGAGGTGGAGCTCGTGTGGAATGGCAAAACATCAGACGTTACCAACGTCGTCTTGCCATTCCAAGTCATTGAACAAGTTGATGAGCCGAGAAGCGAGAAGGAGACGAAGCTCCAGGGCATGCTCTTCGATGTTGATACACGTGGTCGGCAAATTAGTGACTGGACGAATAAGCTCATATGGGGCGACAACAAGCTCATCCTCTCGAGCTTAAAGAACGGTCCGCTGCGCCAAGAGATCGAGGAGCAAGGCGGCATAAAGTTAATTTATATCGACCCCCCATTTGACGTTGGTGCAGATTTTTCAATGAATATTGAAATTGGTGATGAGGCATTTACAAAACAGCCCGGAGTATTGGAAGAGTTAGCTTACCGTGACACATGGGGCAAAGGTACGGACAGTTTCATTGCCATGATTTATGAGCGTCTTTCTATCATGAGAGATTTGCTTGCAGTAGATGGGAGTATCTATATCCATTGCGACTGGAGAGTCAATTCTTTTATTCGCTCAATTATGGATGAGTTGTTTGGTTCACAGAATTTTGTAAATGAAATAATTTGGCGTCGAACAACTGCTCACGGAGATGCTAAACAAGGTGCCCGTAGATATGATATGGTCCACGACTCAATCTATCTGTACTCAAAAACATCCGACCAATTCATCTGGAATACACAGTATGTGCCATTTTCTGACGAACAGGTTGAACAGCAGTACAGTAAGGTCGAGAACGGTAGAAATTACCGTTTGGTAACCCCGACAGCATCGAAGCCGGGTGGAGATACATCATACGAATGGAAGGGTGTACGACCGCCAAAGGGACGTTATTGGGCTTACTCAAAAGATAAGATGGCAGAGATGGATGCGGCGGGAAAACTTTACTACAGCAGTACGGGGCAACCGTACATGAAGTACTACCTTGATGAACGTCCGGGTGTCGCAGCCCCCTCTATTTGGGCGGATATGCTACTGTCTCCAACTTCAAAAGAAAGAGTCGGATATCCTACACAAAAGCCAGAAAGCATCATCGAAAGAATTATTAAGGCATCTTCAAATGAAGGTGATTTGGTGGCTGACTTTTTTGCTGGATCTGGTACAACGCTTGCGGTCGCCGAAAAGCTTGGTCGTAAGTGGATTGGTTCGGATCTTGGTAAATTTGCGATACATACGACGCGCAAACGCATGATTGGCGTTCAACGTGAGCTCAAGAAGGCAGGCAAAGATTATCGTGCGTTTGAGATTCTTAACCTCGGCAAGTACGAGCGCCAGCACTACATCGGTATCAATCTCGATTTGCGAGAAGAGGACAAACAAAAGCAGATTGCGCAAAAAGAGAAGGACTTTGTTGCAATGATTCTCTCCGCATACAAAGCAGAAGCGTTTGACGGCTTTAAGACCTTCCACGGCAAGAAAAATTCTCGCCTCGTTGCCATTGGTCCTATCAACCTCCCTGACTCACGCCTCTTTGTGGAGGCAGTGATCGATGAGAGCGTAGAAAAACAGATTACAAAAATCGACGTGCTTGGCTTTGAGTTCGAGATGGGACTATTCCCCAACATCCAAGAGGAAGCAAAGAGCAAAGGCATTGATCTTGCACTCAAGTACATCCCTCGTGATGTCTTTGACAAACGAGCCATAGAAAAGAATCAGGTGGTATTCCACGATGTCTCTTACATTGAAGTGAAGCCTATTGTGAGGAAAGGATCGGCGGCGATAGAGCTCACGGACTTCTCTGTGTTCTACAACCAAGACTCCATCAAAGAGGTAGAAGAAAATCTCAAAGCTGGTGGCAAGAAGCTCATTGTTGAAAACGGTCAGATTATAAAGGTATCGAAGGACAAGGACGGCATCGTAGGACGCGAAGTGCTTACTAAAAAATGGACGGACTGGATCGACTACTGGGCTATCGACTTCAACTTTGAAAGCAAGAAGGAGTTTGTACGCACGAAGAACGCAGAGACCGGAGCCATCGAGGAAGCGTGGACCGGTAGCTACGTGTTTGAGAATGAATGGCAGTCATTCCGTACCAAGAAAGATCGCAACCTCGAGCTTACGAGCATCGTTCGAGAACTCGGCAAGGGCAAACATAAGATTGCGGTCAAGGTCGTGGACATCTTCGGCAACGACACGATGAAGATAATTGAAGTTATCGTATGAGCGGAAGCACAAAACAACCGACGGTTTTCGTCTCATATAGTTGGACTAGCCCTAAGCACGAAGCATGGATTCTGGAGCTTGGGGAAAGGCTATTAACTGATGGAATTATAGTGATCCTAGATAAATGGGATCTAAAGGGAGGACAGGATAAATACGCCTTTATGGAGAGGATGGTTTCAGATAAACAAATAAGCAAAGTTCTGGTTGTTTGTGATAAAAAATATCAAGAAAAGGCGGACGGTCGTGATGGAGGCGTTGGGACAGAGAGCCAAATTATTTCTAAGAAAGTCTACGATGATGTTGGTCAGGAGAAGTTTATACCTATTGTTTCAGAACGCGGGTCTGATGGGGAGCCCTATCTCCCAGCTTTCATGGCGAGCCGCATTTATATCGATTTATCAGTAGAAGATTCTTATGAAGGAAATTATCAGAGACTAGTCAAGAACTTATACGGGAAACCTTCCCTTGATAAACCTACGTTAGGAACTCCGCCACCTTATGTGACAGAAAACAAAGGAGTTGAATTGAAGACGATCCACAAAACCGAACAGGTGAAAGTCGCAATCCTCAACGACAAGAAGAATAAGAATGCTCTGGTAGCTGATTATTTTTCCGAGTTCCTAACATCACTTAAAAGTTTCAAAGTAACATCTGGCGAAGGAGAGGAGTTTGACGACGCCCTTGTCCGAAATCTGGAATCCCTACTACCGCTTAGGGATGATTTCGTTAACTTTACCCGGAACGTATTTAAATATGACGACAGAGTGAATTTAGAGGAGTTCCACGACTTTTTTGAGCAACTGATTACTTTTCAATTTAAACCCGCGGAAGTTAATCAGTGGCGTACAATCGATTTTGATAATTATCTGTTTTTCAACTACGAGCTATTTTTGTACTTCATAGCAACTCTATTGGATCTAAAAAAATATAAGGAAGCTGCTTATTTCATTAATAATCAATATTTCTTCCGCAAAGACAATGTCAATCAGTTGGTGCACCTAGGTCCCTCCATACTCAATAGGTATGTTACGACATTAGATGAAATTAGGAAAAAGAGACTGAGCCTAAATAGAGTAAGTATTACAGCTGATCTTATTAAGGAGAGGGCGCTACGACCCGACCTACCATTTAGTGCTCTTGTGCAGAGTGACTTGATACTTCACTACTTAACTGCGCTCTATACTCCCTCTGATGCGTTCCAGTGGTGGTTTCCGAGGACCTCAGCTTATAACTCACACTGGACCACGATAGAGTTGTTTGAGAGATTGATATCAAAAAAGCACTTTGAAAAAATTAGAGATTTATTCGACGTTAAGACGGAGGGAGAGTTGAGGAAAAAGATTGATGCTTACGCGCTAGCTCTCAATGAGCACGGAGGAAAATACTATGACGATTTCTATTACCGAATACCAAAGTTGACAGAGGTTATCAAGATTGATGAGGTCGCAACGATATAGCTATGGCACTCCACCCAAAATTTCCGAAGTCTCCATACGTAATCCTCGATCCGGCTACGCGGTGGTTTCCTGCTGATGAGACCTTGCGCGATCAGGGGTATGAGAAGCTCCTGCCTCCACTCGTTGCGGAACTCCGCAAGAAGGTGCGCGATTGGCGAGCTTCTGACTATGAGGGCGCAAGTGATACCAGTCGCACTTTACTCAAGTGGTGGTTTCTTACCGATCACCCGAAGGAGCTTGCAAGCGGAG
>ERZ1292632.3752-Hain-H43-01um-R2-3752-length-11396-cov-12_pt1 | contig 11396 bp, 10 predicted proteins | sample MGYA00564407_ERZ1292632 | MGnify/ENA primary metagenome ERZ1292632 (study PRJEB36523, sample SAMEA6512637) | groundwater metagenome | collected 2019-01-08 | study: AquaDiva: Metagenomics assemblies of 32 groundwater samples
GTTTACAGCGTGGACTACAAGGGTATCTAATCCTTTTTGATCCCCACGCTTTCGTCTCTCAGTGTCAGGAATGCGCCAACCGACTGCCTTCGCCTTTGGTGTTCCCCACGATATCAACGGATTTCACCCCTACACCGTGAGTTCCGTCGGTCTCTCACATCCTCTAGTTAGTACGTTTCGGAAGCGCTTCCGTGGTTGGGCCACGGGCTTTTACCCCCGACAATACTAACAACCTACAGACGCTTTACGCCCAATAATTCCGGATAACGCTTGGGGCCTTCGTATTACCGCTGCTGCTGGCACGAAGTTAGCAGCCCCTTATTCCCCAGGTACAATCAAAGTTTTTCCCTGGTAAAAGCAGTTTACAACCCGAAGGCCTTCTTCCTGCACGCGGCGTCGCTCGATCAGGCTTTCGCCCATTGTCGAATATTCTCGACTGCTGCCTCCCGTAGGAGTCTGGGCCGTGTCTCAGTCCCAATGTTGGGGGTCGCGCTCTCACACCCCCTAGCCGTCATTGCCTTGGTAGGCCGTTACCCCACCAACTAGCTGATAGCCCGCAGGCTTCTCCCCAAGCGCCCCGCAATATGCGGGGCTTTACTCTTGCGAGACCATCGGGTATTAGCCCCGCTTTCGCGGGGTTATTCCCGTCTCGGGGGCAAATACCTACGTGTTACTAACCCGTTCGCCGCTATCCCCATATTTCTCTTGCGAGAAAAGTGGAGACCGCACGACTTGCATGTCTTATCCACACCGCCAGCGTTCATCCTGAGCTAGGATCAAACTCTCGTTTGTAACCCCGTGATGGCGTTAGCCATTTTACGAGGTCGTCCGAAATAAACTGCAAAAGAATAAATAGATTTAACTTTTCATTAAATTTTCAAAGGGCAAGTGCTAACCATTCTAATGCCTTAACAACTTGATGTCAATGTCTTAATTTTATTGTTCCCCTTATTCCCATTTTTCCCTTTCTGACCCTTTTTTATTTTAATTTTGATTGCCTCCACTCGGCAATTTTTTTATGATCGCCCGAAAGTAGAACTTTTGGCACACGGAATTTTTTACCCTTATATTCCAAAACCTCGGGGCGAGTATAGTGTGGATATTCCAACCCCCCGACTACGCTCGGAGCAACCCCTTTTTTCTTTTTTCCTCCCTTTTTGCCCCCTTTCACCCTTTTTTCCCTTTTGATCAGAAAATCCCAGTGCGACTCTTCCTGCAATGACTCTAAATTGATAGCGCCCGGAATCAATCGCGTCACCGCCGAAACAATGGCCATAGCCGGCACCTCGCCGTCGGTTAGCACATAAGGGCCGATGGAAATTTCCTCCGCCTTAAGAATTTTAACCACCCGCTCATCTATGCCTTCGTAACGACCGGTGATAAGAATTAGTTGATCAAATTTTTTAGACCAATCATACGCCATTTTTTGATTAAACTGCTTGCCCTTAGTCGAAAAGACAATAATTTTAGTTTTTTTGCTTGCCCTGAGCGAAGTCGAAGGGTTACTTTTTACTTTCAAGATAGAACCAACGGCTTTGATCACAGGTTCGACTTTGATCACCATCCCCGCCCCGCCGCCATAAGGCGAATCATCCACGGTTTTATGTTTATCATTAGTAAAATCCCGTAGGTTGTGGATGTGGATATCAACCAGTTTTTTTTCTTGAGCCCGTTTGATTATTGATTCGCTAAAATAGGAATCAAATATCTTGGGAAAAATTGTGATGATGTTAAATTTCATATTCTTTGAATATCCGCCCCGATATTTTTTAGACGGCCCTCTAAATCCTCATAACCCCTATCTATATGCTCCACACCCGAAATCACAGTTTGGCCTTTGGCTACTAGAGCGGCAATCACCATACTCATGCCCGAACGAATATCATAACTGGTTACTTCTTTGCCATAAAGCGGCGTCGGCCCGATTATTAAGGCGCGATGAGGATCCATAATCACGGCGTTGGCGCCCATTTTCATAAGTTCGCGAACATAACTTTGGCGGGCTTCATACATCCACTCATGCACGATCGTCGCTCCTTCGGCTTGCGTGGCCAAAACCGCGAAGGGCGGTAAATGGTCGCTCGCTAATTTGGGATAAAGTCCCGATTGCAACCGATGGGCTTTATAAGAAGAAGTCGGCGGAATAATTGCGATTGAATCGCTAGCAATATTAAAATTAACATTCATTTTTTTTAGTTGAAGCATAACTGAATCCAAAAATTCAAATTTAACCGGCGATAAAATTAGATTACTTTTTGTGGCCGCGGCCAAAACCGCGAAAGCGCTTATTTCCAATTCGTCGGGAATAATTTCGTGGGTTACTTTTTTAAGGCCATTTTTTGAACCGTTTATTTTTAAAGTGGTGGCGCCGATACCGCCAATAGAGACACCGGCTGAAACAAGAAAATCACAAAGATCCTGTACATGCGGTTCGGCCGCGGCCAAACGAATCTCCACGGCCTGATCCATGCCCGCGGCCAACAACAAAATATTTTCGGTGGCGGTAACCGAGGGCTCTTCCAAAATAATCGCGCCGCCTTTAAGTTGGTCTAATTTTAGACACAGGTTTTCACCTTTTCGGAGTTCAACTCCCAAACTGGAGAAGGCATTGATGTGAGTATCCAACGGTCTGGCGCCAATAATATCTCCACCGGGATAAGGCATTTCCACTTCTCCGAAACGAGCCAAAAGCGCGCCGGTAAAAAGTACGGAAGCCCGAAGTTTTCGAGCGCTGTCCGGCAGAGGTTTTGAGATCAAATTTTCGGTATTGATAATAAGTTCATTATCGCCAAACCAATTATAACTACCGCCTAAATGATCAATCACGCCCAACATGCTTTCCACATCTTTTATTTTAGGCACATTCTTAAGATGGGTCTCTTTAACTAAAACCGCTGCCGCGATTAACGGCAACACAGCATTTTTTGATCCGTTTATTTTTACTTTACCCTCTAAATGCTTGCCGCCCTCAATAATCAATTTAGACATAATAACTTTATATCATAGAGCCATCTTATAAACAAAATAATCCCTCGCTTACGCTTGGGATTATTTTGTTTTATAAACCGATCCTACAAACTGCCGACCACATCATCCACCGATCTGTCGGGTCTGGGAACATGGGTACTGCCGGCCGGTTCTTCTATCTTTAAGTTCACTCGAGCGCTGTTTTTGGCTCCCACCACGCGCAAGAGAGTTCTTAAGGCCCGGGCGGTAGCGCCCTGTTTGCCGATTACCACGCCCATATCGGCGGGATTAACCTTTAAGGTTAGGAGCACGCCCATTTCATCAACGGTGCGGACAGTGGCAACATCGTCGGGAACATTCACCAGCGATTTTACCACAAACTCCACGAATTCCTGGTCAACTTGTTTCATTTCTTTCTTCTTATTCTATGAATCTGAAAAACTGCGACCTTTTTTAATATGACTAAGTATAACTAGCCCCAAAATTTGAGTCAAATTTTTAATTTTAAGCTGCTACTTCCTCTTTGATTTCTGACCCTGTTGAAACTTCAGTTTTTTCTTCTGACTGTGATTCTACTATCTCGGCTGATACAATCGGTTCCGGTTCTGTTTTGACTTCTGGCTCGGTTGGCGCGGCTGATTCTTTCTTGGCCGAACCCTTCTTGGGTTTCCAGGTCTTAACTTTTCCGCCGCTTAAAATATTCATATCCACGAACATATTATGAAGCGTGGGCGAGACCTGCGCGCCCTGGCCAATCCAAAATTTAACTCGTTCCTCCTGAACTTTTTTCTCTTTGGAATGGGGATCATAAAAACCAAAAAGCTCCAGGGCTTTGCCTTGGGGTTTCCATTGTTTATCTTGCAGAACGATTCTGAAAGACGCTTTATTCTTTTTGCCGACTCGTTGTAATCTGATGACTAGCATATTCAAATGATAATTAAAAAAGCCATTCACTAAAATGACAGCTTTAAGATAGTATCAAAAGATAACTATTTGGTCAACTTCTTATGGACTAACTGAAGGTCGGTCCTTCAGTATACAACCAATCTTTAGTGAAATCCCGAAACGATTTGCCACTGCAAAAATACTCAGGAAAAGATTGATAATCAACAAGTTTATTTTCTAAACGAGATACCCCTAGATAATCGATGTAGCTCGAGTATCTATAGCCGTTTAAGTGCTTTTCTGCCACTTCTTTATTTTTAATACCTTCAATCTTCCAATTTAAATCAATTAATTTAATAGGATTGAGGTGTATATAAGAAAAAAGATATTTTAAGTATTCATTTCTCCTTGCGTGTGTAGCTTTAAATCTACCCCCAAATAATGAACCGCTGCGTTTATTTTTCTTATTGAAATACATAGAATAACCAGTCAAAATCTTTTTCATAAATTTTGAAATACCATTTTTTGATATTTCTTTTACAAGAATATGAAAATGATTAGGCATTAAAACATATGAACCTATAGCAACAATATTTTCTCCTTTATCTATATCCCAAATTTCACTGAAGGACCGACCTTCATTTTGGAGCAGATTACCCAAATCAACAGATTTATTACTATTGCAAAGATATAGAAGCAAAATGAAACGATCATAATCACGGGAATTATTAAAAATATTCCGTTTGTCCACTCCACGGTTATATAAGTAATAATATTCACCAACCGAAAAAGAATAGTTTCTTCTCATGATTAAAATTATACCATAAACACTGAAGGTCGGTCCTTCGGTAAAAAATAGCCGCTGGATTTTGTTTCCAGCGGCGGTGAACTGTCCGACCCCGAGTGTTTGACAGTAACTAAACCGACTGCAATTTTAACGACAACAAATGCGAGATGCCGTCTTTCATGGAGACGCCGTAGAGAGCGTCGGCGTGGCGCATGGTTTCGCGGTTGTGAGTGATGATTATAAACTGGGTTTCGCGGGCGAGTTCCTTTAACAACCGCATAAATTTTTGAGTGTTGGCTTCATCCAAAGCCGCGTCAATTTCATCCAGCACCATCACCGGCGGTTTGCGAATACTGGCAAGCGCGAACAATAACGCAATAGAAGTTAAAGTTCTTTCTCCGCCTGAAAGCGTGTTTAACCCTTTTATTTTTTTGTTGGGCAACTCTAGTTTGATGTCCACTCCCCTTGTTTCGTCTGGATCCGAATCGTCTGTTCCCAATTCTGGATTTGTAGTTCGCAATTCTGATAACGCCGCTTTGCCACCGCCAAAAATAAGCCGGAAATAACCCCCGAAAACATGACTCATCTCAGCCAGCGTGTTTTTGTAACGCTGATCCACTTGTTTATCTAAATCCCGCGCCATTTGTTCCAAAGAAATAACTGTGGCGGTCAGATCGGCCGATTCTTTGGACAGAAATTCAAAGCGTTCGTTAACACCGTCGTGTTCTTTGACCACACTATCATCTATCAAGCCGATCTCATCCAGTTTATGTTTTAATTTAAAAATTTTATCTTCCAAAGAAGCCGTGTCTGGTTCAACCACATTAACCAACACCACCGTGGATTTTTCCTGTGGCCGATCCGGTTGGGCCAAAATATCAGCCAAAGTAACCAGGCCTACTAAACCCAAATCGCTATGAAACTTTTCGCGATGCAATTTTAATTTTTCTTCTTCTAGATCGGATTGGCGCAATAAATTTTCAAAAACCACTAATTCACCTTCTTTTTCGCGATAAAGTTTTTCGGCCGCCAGAGTTGTTTTTCTTTCGTCGCTTAAATATCTTTCTTTTTCGTTCCGGATTAAAACCAAACCATCAATTTTTTTTCTTAAATCGGTCTGCTGGGTTAATAAATTATGAAGATTACGCTGAAGTGAAGCGAAAGTATTGGGATCGGCCGCGACAGCCACGCCGGTATTAATAGTGTTAAGCAAATCCTGCAAACCCTGCAAAACCTTAGCCAATAAACCCCTCAACGATTCCGGATCCATACCCTTAAAATCAACTTTAATCTGGCCAACTAGGCCGCCGATTTTTTCTTTTAAGTAATCCACACTCACCGGCGGTTTCTGTTTTTCTCGCTCCATTTCCAAATTTATTTTTCCTTCTTGGCCAATAATCTCTCGGGAGAGTTTATTATCTTCTTGCTCTACCCCCCTGATTTCAGCCGATAAATGCGCAATCTCGGAATTAAATTCCGTTTTTTTATCAAAAGAAAACAATCCTTCCCGCAGTTTTTTAACCTCGGCCGCCAGTGGGTTTAATTGCTGTTTTAAGACCTGGGTTTTTTCGGAAAGTTTTTTTTCCTGCGCCATTTGAGCCCAATATCTTGATCCGAAAAATTTTTGCGAGAGATATTTGAGTTCGGTTAGATAGGCCTCTTTTTTAAGCAGTTTTTCTTTTTCTCTTTTTAAGTTTTTTAACTGGGGCGACATTTCCGCCAATATAGCCGATATCTTGGCCAAATTATCTTGGGTGTTTTTAATTTTTAACCGGGCTTGATATTTTTTATCTTGATATTCCTTTACGCCCGCTGCTTCTTCCACAAAGCCCCGAAACTCCTTCGGGCTTAAGTTTAATAACTTATCCGATAGGCCCTGTGACAAAACCCGAAAGGAACTATCGCCTATTCTTGTCTGGGACAAAAATTCCTCGAAATCCGACAACCGCACTTTGCGGTTGTTTAATAAATAATTATTTTCCCCTCCCTTGGAAACAACCCGCTCTAAAACCACCTCCGCAAATTCCAACAAAGGGTAACCCTTCGTTAACGAAGGGTTACCCTTTGTGTCACCGGACATATTAAAAGCCATGGCCACACTGGCCTGAACCAAAGCATGGCGAGCGTCCGAACCATAAAAAATCAAGTCCTCGCCTTTTTTGCCGCGAAGATTTTTAACGCTCTGTTCCGCTAAAGCCCACCTTACGGCGTCCACTATATTGGATTTGCCTGAACCATTCGGTCCGGCGATAACAGTAAGACCTTTGGGAAAATCCAAAATGGTTTTCTTGGCGAATGATTTGAATCCGTGAAGTTCCAAACGAGAAAGATGCATACTTATATTTTAACAAAAAAATCCAAAATATTATAAAATATTCTGGATTTTTATAATATTTGAAGTAATTTTATTTGCCCAAAGCGTCTTCGGCCGCTTTTTGTTCGGCTTCCTGTTTGGAAGGTCCTTGGCCTTGGCCGGCTAAATTATTTTCCAAATAAACGCCTACCGTAAAAATTTTATCGTGGTCGGGACCGGTTTCTTCAATAACTTTATATATCGGGGTAATGCCGTGTTTTTCTTGCGACTTTTCCTGAAACGAACTCTTGGCGTCTTTGTAAAGATTATTTTTTATAATGTAATCCAAACCGGACAACACATTTTCTTTAACAAATTTTTGAACCGTCTTATAATCGTGATCCAAGTAAACCGCGCCGATTAAGGCCTCCATAGTATTGGCTAAAATAACCTGGCGGGCGCGGCCGGTGTCTTTACTCTCGCCCCGAGACAGCATTAAAAATTCATTAATACCCAGACCCCCGGCGACTTGCGCCAAATTTTGATAATTAACCAAAGCCGCGCGCCAGTTGGTTAACTCGCCTTCGGGATTGGGGTAATTATTATAAAGATGTTCCGTTACGATCAATTCCAAAACGGCGTCGCCTAAAAATTCCAGGCGTTCGTTGTTTTCTAGTTTGCTTTCCGGATTTTCGTTTAACCAGGAGCGATGGATTAGGGCTTGCTTTAAAAGATTTTTATTTTTAAAAACAACCCCCAACGCATCCTCCAACTTCTTCAAATGTTCCATTTGCCAAATTCCAAATTACAAAATCCAAATGATAAATAAATTTCTAAGTCCAAAATCCAAATTTTGTCATTGGACATTTGTGCTTGATTTGTCATTTGAACTTTTAACTTGGTCATTTATTTCCTCCTGCTTTGACTTTGATGTATCATCTTTAAGCGGCTCGCCGATTTCGCGATAGATTGTCCCCAAAACGCCGTTCACAAATTTGCCCGATGATTCGCCGCCAAATGTTTTAGCCAGTTCAATGGCCTCGTTAATAGCCACCTTGGGCGGAACTTCTTTATAGTCGCCAAACAACAATTCAAAAATTCCCAAACGCAAAACATTCCTATCCACCATGGTAATTTGCTCAATCGGCCACTCCGGCGCGGCTTTAACAATAACCTGATCGATTTTAGACAAATGCGAAATTATACCGTCAATAAGCTGGCGGATAAAACCATCATTCTCCATGCCGGGCCCAAATTCTTTAGCGCTTTGGGCGATTATTTCGTCAAGTTTGGAACTGTCCTGCCCCCTAAAATCCCATTCGTACAAACTCTGCATGGCGATTGATCGTGAGAGGTGTCTATTGGCCATATTTTTATAAGAACGAAGTGATTAGTTAAAAATACCCGCCCCGTGAGAACCCCGAGTTCTTTTATGGGGCCATAATTTTACTTTTGACTTTTAGCCGAAAGTTGTCTTTCTTTTTCTTTCTTTTCTCTCTTGGATAATTTCGCCATCACATCCACAACCTGTCTGCCTTTATAGACGCCGCAATTATAACAAACCGTATGCGGAATATTTTCACGGCCGCATTTGGCGCACTTAACCAAGTTGAGTTTTTTCAAACCCAAATGGCTGCGCCTATGCCCTTGTTTTGATTTTGTTCTTCGGCCTCGCGGTACTCCCATGTTTTTCTGTGAACGAAGTGAGCAGTTAAAAACATGTGTCCCGCCGAAACTTTAGCGAAGGCGGACCATGACCGCTGCCACTTCAATCAATTTTACAATGATAATAACAATAACAAAAACCGATATTTTAGGCAAACTGGGACAAACACAACTTTCTAATAATAAAGCGATCGCTGTATTATTAGAAGTTACTGCTTCTATCGGTTTCGCAAACCGATAGGATAAAAAATTTTGGTTCTGATACACTGAATTAGTTACGCTACGCTTTAGTTGATCAGTTAATCAGTTTATAATTCAAACTGACAGCGAAGCGAAACTAGCAAACTAACAAACTTAAAATTATGTCCTCCCGTTTTACTCATCTCCATGTTCATAGCCACTATTCTCTTTTAGACGGCTTGGCTAAAATTGATGATTTGATTAAGCGCGCTAAAGAATTAGAAATGGACGCACTGGCGTTGACGGATCACGGCGCCATGTACGGCGCTTTGGAGTTTTATAAAAAAGCCAAGAAGGCGGGAATAAAACCGATAATTGGTTGCGAGTTGTATGTGGCTTACGACGGCCTCCACAACAAACGCGCCAACATTGACGACAAGCGCTACCACTTAACGGTGCTGGCCGAGAACGCCGAGGGTTATTATAACCTCTTAAAAATAATAACGGCGGCCAACTTGGAGGGCTTTTACTATAAGCCCAGAGTGGACCGGGATTTATTAAAACGCCACGCGAGTGGCTTGATAGCGCTCTCGGGTTGTTCCAATAGCGAAATTTCCAAAAAAATTCAGACAAGAAAAATTGACGAGGCCGAACAGCTCATTCATAAATATCAGGAAGTTTTTGGCCGCGATAATTTTTTTATGGAAATCATGCCGCATAAAATTCAAGTTGACCAGGAGGCCGTCAACCAAACCCTGCATTATCTTTCGGAAAAAACCGGCGCCAAATTGGTGGCCACCAATGATGTTCATTATATTAAACCCGAAGACGCCGAAGCCCAGGATATTTTGCTTTCGGTCGGAACCGGCTCGCATGTGGGCGACAGCGATCGTTTTTCTATGAAAGGCGTAAATCTGGCTATGATGTCCCAAACGGAAATGGAACAACTCCTGCCCGAATATATTTCGGCCATTGAAAACACCAATATCATCGCCCAAAGAGTAAATATAGAACTTGATTTAGGCCACTGGACTTTTCCGGATTTCAAATTACCCGAAGGCGCCGCGCCGGATCAAGAGTTAAGAAAAATCGCGCTGGCCGGTTTTTCTAAAAGAGATTTAGAAATAACCCCGGAGTATTCCAACCGGCTGGATTACGAATTAAAAATAATTCAAAAAAAGGGTTACGCTCCTTATTTTTTGGTGGTGGCGGACTTGATTGATTACGCTCAAAGAAACGGAATTTTGAATAATATACGGGGCTCGGTGGCCGGTTCGCTGACCACTTATTTAACCGGCATTACCAAAATAGATCCGTTAAAATATAAAATTCCGTTTGAAAGGTTTTTAAATCCCGATCGGCCTTCGCCGCCGGATATTGATATGGATTTTGCCGATAACCGCCGCGACGAAATGATTGAGTACGCCCGACAAAAATACGGCCCCGACCATGTGGCTCAAGTCGGCACTTTCGGCACCATGATGGCGCGCGCCGCCGTGCGCGATGTCGCCCGCGCGCTCGGCCAGCCCTATGCCACCGGCGATAAAATCGCCAAAGTCATTCCCTTGGGTTCGCAGGGCTTTCCCATGACCATTGATCAAGCGCTAAAAATAAATCCGGAACTGAATGAAATGTACCAAAACGAATCCGATGTTAAGCAAATAATAGACCAGGCCAAAAAAATGGAGGGCGGCGCGCGCCATATTTCGGTTCATGCCGCCGGCGTGGTTATCGGACCCAAGCCGTTAACCGAATATGTGCCGTTGCAATTGGATCCCAAAGGCGGTCGAGTTATCACTCAATACGATATGCATTCGGTGGAAGACGCCGGTTTATTAAAATTTGATTTTCTGGGAATAAGAAATCTGGCCATTCTAGCTAACGCCGTCAAACTGGTTAAACAACATAAAAATATTGAAATTGATATAGAAAATATTCCATTGGATAATCCCAAAACCTTTCAATTATTGGCCAAAGGCGAGACCGCCGGTTTGTTTCAGTTAAACGGCGACGGCATGACTAAATATATTAAAGACCTAAAACCGACAACAATTCACGACATCAACGCCATGGTGGCGCTCTACCGCCCCGGCCCTTTGGAATTCATACCCGAATATATTCGCCGAAAACACAATCCCCAACTGGTTTCTTTTTTTGATGAAAGAATGAAAGATATTTTGGATCAATCCTACGGCATTATCACTTATCAAGACGATGTGTTGATGATCGCCATAAATTTGGCCGGCTACTCTTGGCTGGAAGCCGATAAATTAAGAAAAGCCATGGGCAAAAAAATTCCTAAAGAAATGGAGGAACAAAAAAGCAAATTTCTGGAGGGCTGTGTTGCTAATGGTATGGCCGAAACCAAGGCGCAAGAACTGTGGAGACAAATAGAACCCTTTGCCGCTTACGGTTTTAACAAGGCCCACGCGGCCAGTTACGGCCGAGTGGCTTATCAAACCGCCTACGCCAAAGCCAATTTTCCACACGAATATATGACGGCGATTTTAACGGCTGAATCGGGCGATATAGAAAAAATCGCCGAAATGATTAACGAATGCCAGCGCATGGGCCTGCGGGTTTTGCCGCCCGATATTAACGAAAGTTTTAATGATTTTA
>ERZ1292632.3754-Hain-H43-01um-R2-3754-length-11394-cov-5_pt1 | contig 11394 bp, 19 predicted proteins | sample MGYA00564407_ERZ1292632 | MGnify/ENA primary metagenome ERZ1292632 (study PRJEB36523, sample SAMEA6512637) | groundwater metagenome | collected 2019-01-08 | study: AquaDiva: Metagenomics assemblies of 32 groundwater samples
TTGGAAAATAATCCTGAATTAAGGAATTTGAAGAATGCCGAGGAAAGGTTGGCTGACGATTTTATTGATTATGTCAGATTCAGAAAAACATTCCCTGGAAAGATAGCCAAATTCTTCAGCGATTTATTAGCCGCCATTAAAAGATTCTTGGGTAGGGTTCCCAGGGACAAGATAAAGAATTTCTATGAGGATGTTATTCAGAGGCGTCGACCAATGCGACCGAGAGAAAGTGAACGGATGATTAAATACCGGGAGATTAAAAAGATAGGAGAAGAGCCGATTTCCGAGCAGGAATTGGAAGCCTTCAATTATATCCAGAAGGAATTGCCGATGCCAGAAGAATTAAAGCCAGCACTTGAGGCATTGAAGAAAAGAGGTTTGATTAGCGAAACTTATGTGCCACCAGAAAAAGCAGTCAGGGGATTAAAGCGAGGCAAAATCCGGGGAACAATTACCGAAGCACAGATTGCCAAAACAGAGAAGGCAGTAACAGAAAAAGGCATTTCCCGACAGGTTTATGCCCAGCTGAGAAATGGCTTTACTGGAGTTAAGAGAACAAGAATTGGCGAATTATCTACCGAGCAGGCCGATGAGCTTTTTAGAACTATAATGGATTTGACGCCCGACCAGATGGGTAAAATTAAACTGGTTGATGCCGAAACTTTGGAAGCGATGAGGGATTTTATTCCACCGAATGTCCTCAGCAAAAGAGCGATTACCACTGGCGACATCTTCCAGAACCTCCAGGAAAAAGACATCAGCTATATCGTTTCATTATTTCGACCCATTAGAAAAGTCTTGACTAGCGGGGAACTGACTATAAATGAGAAGTCAATCGGAGAAAGGATTTATGACACGATTTCTTTGGCCGAGGAGAATTACCGGATGCAATTCAGAGATTGGCACGAAAAATATGTTGAACTTTACCAAAAAGCTAAGAAAGCTGATAAAAATGTTGATAGGAATGTTTTTGGCTATATTGAGTTTGATTGGGAAGTTCCAGCTCAAACGAAAGCATTGGCCGAGTTTCTGAAAAAATTCTATGCCGATTCTTTGTCGGTGATGAAACCATTAAGGGTAAGGCAAAAGTATATCACTCATACCAGACCGACTTTTTGGGAAAGAGTCAAACAGATTGGATTGAAAGAGACATTGCGGGAAGTAGTGGAGCCAAACATTGACAGGGTGGAAAGAATTGATCCAAGTCTCATCGTGGCCTTGGAATACATTGTTTCAAAAGAAAAATTCAATCCCTACAAATTGCCTCGCTCGCAATATTCCGCTTATAGCAAACAGCTTAGGAAATCAGTCCAAGCTTATAGCGGTTTATATTTCTATAAAAAGAATTTCGATCCGATTATGCCGACAGTTTTGAAGCAGAAGAAATTCTTGCCAGGTAGCAAGCAGAAATATGTGGTCAAATATCTCCAAACGGTCAGTGGTAGGCCGATGGATGCCGGTTTGTGGCGGGGGCCATTTGGCCGAACTCTTAAAAGAGCAATCAATACTGGTGTGAGGTTTGAATATGGCGCTTTGTTGGGCTTAAATGTTTCTTCGGCATTAGGCAATATAGCTGGCGGAAACTGGAACAATATAGCTGATATTCCACCTGATTTATTGGCCCTGGGCCATAAAAGGCTTTTATCGCCTCAGGGGATAAAGATATTGAGAAAATATGGTTTTACCGAGCAGACTTTGTGGCTGGAGCCGGTGGGTGGAGTCACGGCGAGATTAAGCAAAGTAGAAAGAGGGCTTTTCATTTTTATGCAAGGGGGAGAAATTTGGATGAGAGGGTCGGCTGCCTTTGCCAGAATGCCCGAAGCCGAGTTCAAGAGCGGAGAACTGAGCTTTAGGACGAGAGCGATTATTAGAAGGCAAATTGGCAGAACTCAAGGATTGTTCGGCCCGGCGCAGGCACCATTACTTTCCCAAGTGACCTTACTACGACCAGTTTGGATGTTTAAGCACTGGATGGTTAATGAAACCGAGATGTTGCTTAATTTCAGCAAGGACTTCATCCAAAGATATAAAAGGAATCCCGGCTGGACAGGCAAGACAATTGGGAACGCTGGTTTTAGGAAAATCACCAAATACCTTATTATCGGCACTTTGTTCTGGCTTTTCGGCCCGGAGTTTCTCAAAAAGGAAGTCAGGCAGAAATTAGGTATTCCCGCAAGTTTGATAGGGGCAGTCATTGATTTGATGAAGGCACCTTTGTATGAGGATTTGTATTTAGGGACGCAACTGATGGTGAGGGCGACCAATCAGGAGTTCAGAGAAGCCCAAGAAGATTTCTTTTTATGGGCAATGCGAAAACCTATTTTGCAGAAGTTTAGGGTTTTCTTTCAGAGTTTTATTGAAGGAGCATTAAGAAGCCCAACTGGAGAAATCCAGGAGAGTATGACGAAAATGGAAGCATTGAAAAGGCTATTGGTGGGTAACTGGACAGAACAGGGAGTCAAAGAGAATGAACTGAACGAAATGTTGAGCAAACTTCTGCCAATGGAGAATTACACTAAGTGGGACCAAAACCTCGGTTCAAGGTTGATTAAGACCGACTACCAGAAAAATAAGGAAGACATAATGCGCTACATCAAAAACAAGGGCTACCGGTCAATTAAAGAAGTAAACGGAGATAAAGTCTTGGTCGATAGAATAAATAGATATAACGAACAGGTCAAAGAAAAACTAAAAGAATTTTTCAGGGAGAGGGACAAACTGACCGGTGAGATTACATTTGAGAAAGAGTGGGAGTCTTATGTCAAGAGAGTTACCGTCCAGGAGGACGATATTCAGCGATGGTTTGAAACCGAAGAGGAGTTGCGGACGATTCCGAGTATTTTAAGAAGAACAAGATGAAAACAAAAGAGATAGCCACTAATGTTATTACTTGGATTATGGTGTTAGTTTTAATGTCATTTTGGTTTTTAGTAAAAAGGGGTGGTTAACCAATAACCATTGTCAAATATGCCTGAAAACAATAATACAAAACGAGTCCCTTGGTCAGTGTTTATTTGGATCATCGGAATAATCACCATAGTCTTTGGTTGGGTTTTTGTTTCTATGGGTCAGATAAACGGCAAGGTTGAAATCACCAACAACGATATGACGAGCATTAAAGTTATGCTGGCCGAAGTTCGCAATGATGTATTATGGATTAAGGGGACACTTATTCAGGGTCAGTCGACAATAAATAAATAAAGGAGGTTTCGTTGAAGAAATGGTGGTGCAGGAAAAAGCGGAAATGCCTGCCGATGAAAAAGGTCAACCACTATTGCCTTAAAAAAGGGTGCAAGAATCTAAAAAGGAGGAGAGATGTTTGAACAAGGGTTCTGGTTAAGGGTATTGCTCTGCCCGAAATGCAACAGGATTTACGACCCAGACACCTATAACGGCCTGAAATGCGAGTGCGGAGAAATGCTTGGAGAAACAATGATTTGGTGTTCGATTGATGACTAAGATGTGGCAATAGTGAACCTCCTAATAAAAAGGCGGGAGCATCAATGAGGAATTGCTCTGCTCTCGCCTCATTAAACATGATAAATAAGGTTATTTTCTTAAATGCTGGCCACCACTTGGCAGACCCGGGGATTATCACTTCTTATGGTAGAGAGGCTGATTTTAATATAGCGGTTAGGAACGCTTTGATTCCCGAATTAGACAGGCAGGGATTTGAAGTTAAGGCAGTGCCAGACAATTTGCCTTTAAGAGAATCGATTGATTGGGTTAATAATCTGGCCAAAAATCTGGATGATGGATTGGCATTAGACATCCACTGTAATTGCTGTGCCTTGGAAGGCGCTGAGGCCTATTATTATGCTGGCATAGATTCCTCTAAAAGATTGGCCGAAAAGTTGGTGAATGAATACTCAAAGGAAATGAGTATGCCAAATCGGGAAGCAAGGCCAGACACGATTTCTGCGGTGGGAAAGTTGGCCTGGATTGGGGAAACGAATTGCTGGGCCACCTTGCTTGAAATGGGCTACTTAGATAACCCGAATGACGTTTTAAAGATTAAGGATTACCAAAAAACAGCAAAGGCGATAACAAAAGGAATATGTAAAATCTTCGGCATAGATTACAGGGAAGCAACTTTGCCGCCAGCAGAAAATCGGGAAGAGATAAAGAACAAAATAATTGAATTGGTCAAGAAACTTTAAAGGTCGGTTGACAGAGGTTTATCATTAAACATACAATATAAATATGGAAACAAAGAATATTCTCAAGTCAAAAACAATTTGGATGGGTATAATTGAAATAGCGATTGGACTTCTTGTCTGGTTAAGCGGCCAAATAGAAGTTGGGGCGGTGGTAACAGGCAAGGGTATTATTGACATTGTTTTAAGATTGGTAACGAACCAAGCGGTTGTTGTTCTTGGAGGAAAAAAAGAGTAGGTTCTTATAAATGTTAGACAACTTCCAAAAGCACAAAATCGCTTTGTGGTTGCTATATGCCTTTATTTTCTCTGCTATGGCTTTGGCTGTCTTCTTCTATCTAAAAGAGGCCAGACCTGTCCCAGAAGCCCGATTTGAGCCCCACACAGCGATAATAATGCAGGGCAACTCCCTGCTTGCTATCAGCCCTGTTGAATATCCGCACAAAATGGTTTATGGCAGTCTAATCAGTTGCTTAGAAGGCAAGGAAAGCACAAGCGGAGAAAACCTGTATGGGGATTATGGCTATGACTGCGACAATGTTCTTTTTGAAAGTCCTTACTGTTCTTTTGGACCGTTGCAGTTTTGGCAAACAACCTATAAGCAATATTGTATTGATAAATATGGCTTGGGAAAAGACATATTTGATGCCAAAGACCAACGAGTTTGCACCGACAAAATGTTGGAAGAAGGATTGATTTTCAAATGGACAACCGCCAAACTCTGTTTTTAAAGGTCGCGCTAAAATAACAATTTTTTATTATGCCAAAATTTTTATATTCCGCCATCGCCTTTGACGATGACGAACCAACCCCCGAAATCCCAGAATCGCCCGAGCCGGAGATAAAAGAACCCGAGACGCCAGAAGAGGAACAATAGACATGCGCGACCCCGGCAGTTTCTTCGACCTCTGCCGGGGTTTTTGATTGGGGGGATAATGTTTCAAAACTGGCATTTTTGGGCAAAGTGTTAAAAAACAAGGCCTCCATTTGCCCGTCTTAGAGGTTTTCGGAAGGTGAGTTGATACTTACTACCTTTTGTAAAGGGCTTGACAAAGTAATTTGATAACCTATAATAAGGGTATGAATCAATATTACTTAAAATATGTAAAACCTTGGAGGGAAAAAAACCCTGAAAAAGTTAAGGCACAATTAAAAAGATATCTCGCAAAACATAAAGAAGAAATATATAAAAAACAAAATGCGAGACGAAGAATACAATATAAAAAATGGCGAAAGACTCATCCTTATCAAGTAGCACCACCAGGAATGGGGTTTGATACAATAAGACTCAAAGCATTAGCCAGAGATAATTGTCTTTGCCGAATTTGTAGTTTAGATGGTCAGGAAGTTCATCATTTAGATGGAACTGGAAGTAATCACTTAAGAAAAAAGCAAAACAATAAACTCAACAACCTTATTACTGTTTGCCATAAGTGTCATATTAAACTCGATTTGAAATTAAAGAAACTAAAGAATGGTTTTAATAAAGGAAAATGGCGAGAAGAAAAAGAAAGGAATGTTCAAGTTATAGAACTATCAAAAACATTATCTCAAACTCAAATATCAAAGTTAATGGGAATTACCCGGCAAAGAGTAAATCAAATTATAAATAAATTGGCCAAAAGAGAAGCGAGCTTGACAGGTGGGTTGGGTCTCTGATATGATGATTAAAGTATGACAAACGAAATCTGCCGACAATTTAATATATTAGAATACGGGAGATTTCGTTTCTCCATACTTCACAATCGCCAATTTCGCAAGAGATTGGCTTTTGTGTTTTTATCAATGGCGCCCTCTGACCTTGTGATGGGTTAAAAAGGTCTATATCCTGCCTTTAATAAAAACTCCGTTTGGAAGGGAAACTGAAGATTGCGGAGTAAAAGAAGAAATGGCTTGACGACTTCCCCATTTTCTCGGCAAGGAAAATCCTTGCTTCAAGTTTCTTCATCGCAAAATTGCTGGGCTGTTCACGGCTCTAAAAGGTGAAGGCAGGTTTAGTAAGTTTGCGACTTCAACTTCTGATTTTTCAGGAGTGGAAGTCGCTTTTAACTACAAGGCAGGTTTAGTAAATTATGGATTATCAAGATTACTTAAAATCAAAATATTGGAAAGAAAGAAGTAAAAAATAAAGAAAAAGAAATTAAGTGGCGATAAAAAAAAGAAACTTATGAAATACTTTACACAAACCATCATCTCAATCGTTTTTGTCTTAATTATAGGTTTAATGATTTGGAGTGAAACTAAAATTCAAACCGAGATTGCCCAAGCGCCGCAAGAATGCCCGGCTTGTTTAGATTGTCCTGAACCCCAGTTATGCGAACCAGAAGTAATCATCAAAGAAGTTCCAATAGAGAAAATCAAAGAAGTCATCAAGGAAGTGCCTGTGGAAAAGATAATTTATCGGGACAAGGTTATTTACCAAACAAACGACCAGGATTGTCGGATTGAATTATCAACCTGTAAAAGCGTCAGGCAAGATTTGTTTGCTATGTATTCAGAAAATCTGAAGGCGCTAGAATCGTATCGGGCGACCACCACCGATTTCAGGATCTCATACCAAAACTTGCTTTACCAGTTTGAGACCTTGATTGATTTGACCTTCGGGCTCAACAGGGATTATCTGTTCCAGCCCCGATTATCAGAAAGGCTTAACGAATTTATTGAGATTGCTTCAACGAGCCGGGCATTTCTGGCGGGACATAAATAAAATTAAAATAGAAAAAGACGAGAAACAGCTTGACAGGGCTTGACAAGATTTCTTAAAGGCATATAATCAAAGTAAGGGTGTGGACAACTCAAACCTATGGAGAACCCAAAACAAAAAAAACAAAGAGAAAAACGGGACAAAGAAATACTGAAGCTTTATCCCGATTTGACATTAGAAGAAATCGCCAAAAGATATAAATTGACACGCCAAAGAATCAAGCAGATTTTGGCGGGATTAAAGGTCGAATTAAAAACTAAAAAGCAAATACTAAGATGATTACTTGGAGACAATTACAAAACGAAAAAGCGCGCCAAAAACAAAGCGAGAGATTAAGAACCATTTACTGGTATGGCTTGGCCGGATTAGCAATAACGCTGGCTTTTGCTTGGGGAGCAAGCATATTGCCGCCAACATTATGATGGAAGATTTCATAAAAGACATGGCTGAGCAGTTAAACGAAATCCGAAGAAAGGCATACGAGGCGGGCTATGAAAAAGGCAAGGAAGATGCCCGGAAAGAATTTGAAGAACAGCAAGCAAATTATCAGGAAGATGCGATGGAGAAATAATACGAAGTCCTTGTGGAATTAAAAGGTCTGCTTTCAGGGGAGGGCACGCTGCAGAGCTTACCCCTCCCTGAAACAGAAAAAAAGTTATGAACAAGAAAACAAACAAAAAAAAGTTGAATCCTTATACAGAAAAAAAGAATAGTGAGCCATTAGTGGAAATTAAAGAAGCAAAAATAATTGAAGATATTGACCTACCAGAAACTAAATCTCTTACCTTAACGAAAGAATTTGACAAACCAATGGTTAGCGTAGAGGAAGCAAAGAGAGATTGGGAGCTATATCAATCGTTGATGAAAGCATTGATTAAAGAGGGCGATGTGGCAATTATCAGAGGAAAGAAAAAAGCTACTAAACAAGGGTATCAAAAAATAAGTAGATTTTGGGGTTATTCTTCCGAACCTATTAAAGAAAAAAAAGAAATAGAAATAGCCGACAAAGATATTTGGAAAAGGCTTGAGGGACGGAATGTTTGTGTTGTGAAAAAGGGAGAACCCATAACTATTTGGAAAGTATGGGTAAAGGTTATTGCCCCAAACGGAAGGTATGCGACAAGGGGAGCTACCTGTGCATCAGCTGAAAGACCATTTAATAATCCCTATCATGACATCAATGCTACGGCTCAAACCCGGGCCTTCAAAAGTGCTGTTGATGCTTTAAGCGGAATTGACCTTGAATTATTTGAAGAAGGTGAAGAACAAACCGAACAAAAACCGAATAATCAGCCGGCGAACTTAAACAAAAGAAAAACAGAATTTCAAGAATACGAATTTAATGGCCGGAAATATAAAAGAAAGATTATTGATGGTAAAGTAGTCCAAGAAGGAATAGAAGCCGATGCCTGGATGCCGATGTATAAAGCGTCGGGGTATCCGACCAATCCCGCCTTGCCGGTCAGCGAAGCTCAAAAGGAGTGGATATTAGACGAATTAACCGCGAATGAAATTGACCCTCTTGGTGTGATATTCGTTCTTGGCCGGCGGCCAAACACTAGGGAGGTTAAGATAGACAAGCTAACTAAGGGCGACGCATTTGATATTATTTGCGCTATTAAGAAAGATGAATTTGAAAAATTGATAATGATAGAAAAAAAAGAAATTCCAATTGCCGAACCGCTAGAAGAATCAGAACAATAAGGCTCGCCTGTTTGTGGGAATCGGCGACCTTCAAGGAAAGGACGATTTCCACGGCAGGATAGCCTGGAACATTATAATTAAAGGTCGATTTATGAAGAAATATAATTATAAGTTACTTACTGTCAAAGGCATTTCAAATCTCCAGCCGGAGAGATTAAGGGAACTAAAAGAAAGAGGTTTGACGATTAAGCAGTTAGCCGAAAAGTGTGAAGTGTCGGCAGGCACGATTTCGGCCCGGTTAAAAGAACTGGGACTTACTCGGAAATATAAAACCAGAGAAAAAATAAGATAATAATATGAAAAAACACCCCAAACAGCAAACAATGGACTGGAAAAAAATTGATACAAAGTTAGAAAATCTTCTTCGTTGGTTAGTGAAATATGGTTATGAAATGGGTAAAAAGCAGATAAAAACCCCGTATAATTATACGCTTGATACCGATATTGTTAAGAAAGAGTGGCTATTTATTAAATCTCTCCTTTCCCTCAAAGAGCAGGAAGTATGCCGAAAAATGGGGGCAGAATGGATTATAAAACTGCACCAAAGAGAGCAGGAAGTGAAGAAGGAGATAATAAAAGAGATTGAGAGATTAGAAAAAGAAGATTGGCAAGGTTGTAATTTAGCCATCAAAGCCCTCCAAGACCTTAAGCAATTCTTAAGCAATTAACCCCCCCCACCGCAAGGTTCGGGGTAAAGGTCGGGAAAAATAATTAAGAAATAAAAAAATGCCGATAAAAAATACAAAAGATTGGGAAAAAGCAACAAGTGGAAAACTTAATCCTTATGCTAAAGCAATCGTGAGGGTAGCAAAAAAAGTAATAGAACTTTTGGATAAAGCAACGGATTTTGATGCTGATGATTTAATTTTGAAAGCCAACAAAGAATTAAAAGAAGGCATTACTGGAAATATGGCTGGCATGATTGCTTTATTGGTTTCAAAATATCATAGTCGGGGGGAAGAATTTAGAAAAAGTTGGAATAAATATAATGGGAACGAAAATGCGAAAGGTGTAATAAATCCAGCAATTATGACTATTAAATAAATCCGAGGGGCTCCCAGTAGGGCAACCGCTGGGGTTGAATACGAAAGCAAAAATATGGAGAAAAAAATAAGACCACACGAAATACATCTTAAATGCGGACTTGATATAATAGTAGATATGGCAAGTCAAACTTGGTGTAAAGGTTGTCATCAGAAAATCTGGTGGGCGGTAAATCCCAAAACCAAAAAGATGATGCCGATTTGTTTAACAGGATTTATGGAATGGGATACTCATTTTGCTAATTGCCCGATGGCAGATAAGTTTAGAAAACGAGGAGAATATATTAAAAGTCAAATTAAACATTAACTTTCAGGGGTCTGGGTGGTAGCCCTTAAAAAGATATGAAAAGATTACTTTGTTTATTAGGATTTCATAAATGGCAAAAGCATTTAGAGTTTGATCATACTTGGATGTGCCCATTTTGTATGAAAACAATAGCGAGAAGTTTTTGTTGTTTTGCGAAAATTATAGTTCATAGAGGGTATGAAAATGGCTGGCGAATATGTTCGAAATGTAAAAGAATTTTAGATTAACCCTTAACAAGATAATTGTATGAAGAAACCCTAATCGCACAAGAAAATAATATTATGATTGCAACAATGATTATTTTAATAGGAATGATGTTGCTTACAATATTAAAACCACAAGCAAGGTTAATTATAATTATATTAGCAATTTTAAGTATGATTACTTTTTATTTTGAAAGTGAAATTCCTGAATCTTATAAATGGATAACGGACAAAAAGATGCTAACTCCAATAGAAACAAATAATATAGAAATTATCCAACCAATGTCCCCGAATAAAGAAGAAAAACAATAATTAACCGCCCCACCGACCCAAATAAAATAAGGCGGGGGGAAAAGAAAATGAAAACCAAACCATCAAAACTCGTCATCATCACCTTTTTAATAGCCCTCTTTTTTCTAGGATACTGGGTTTACGACAAATGGCCGAGATGGGAAATAAGAGAACATCTTTTAATAGCCACCCCAGATGATTATTCTTCTGCCGATTGTATTACTTCCATTGAAGATGGTTGTTCTACTGCCAGCTTTAATTGGAATTATTACCCAGACACAAAAGGAATAGTGGGCGAAGTGGTGCAAAAGTATTGTGAATATCCGATGGGTTACGCTCGTTGTTACATCAAGGAAAAAGTCCACACTTACCGCTAACCAAACAAAAACTTATGAAGAAAAGAAAGGTGCTATCAGAAATTGGCGGAAAAATTAACCAATTTATTAGAATCTTAACTTAAAAGACAAAAGAGTACGAAAAACAATAAACAACCGAAAGTTTTTATTAGGAAAGATGAAAATGAATATTGGGGAAGATTTGATAGACGAATTTGGTGTGATAAGTGTGGAAGAAGTAGGACGATAGAAAACCTGAAACAAATTCCGACTCATTATTTATATCAAGACAATAAAGGGCATTATTTGAATCCATTATTTGAGGATTGGTATTGGCTTGGCGGATTTCCAGGACACGAACATATTCACCCTAATAATCCCCAACAATAACACCATTAACCCCAAAGATATGAGAGAAATAAAAGAAATAGCCGAAAATGAGATAAAAAGAAGAAGTAATAATGCTATTGAATTGGCTAAAAGATTTCCAGATTTAAGAGGATTATCTTTTGAAAAAATGTTAATGAAATTACCTATGGATTTAGATTTTATTACCGCAAGCGAATTATTTGAAGAATTAAATCGTGAAAAGGGTTAACTCCCTAACCCCAAATCTATGAGAGAAAGTAAAACCCTATCAGAAAACCCGA
>ERZ1292632.3755-Hain-H43-01um-R2-3755-length-11392-cov-7_pt1 | contig 11392 bp, 18 predicted proteins | sample MGYA00564407_ERZ1292632 | MGnify/ENA primary metagenome ERZ1292632 (study PRJEB36523, sample SAMEA6512637) | groundwater metagenome | collected 2019-01-08 | study: AquaDiva: Metagenomics assemblies of 32 groundwater samples
TACCACCCTTTTGCCGAGATTCGGGGGAAGACATAGCCCAAACAAGGGCGGAGCTTTATTCCGCTCTGTCCGGCGTTGGCAAGGTCCCCCCTGAATATGGGGCCATAGCGGTAATGAAATATATGAGATGGGATTATTGGCAATATCGGCGCTGCCCCTTATCGGTGCTCAAAAAAATAGCCGATTGGATGGAGGCGGAGAATATGGTTAGAAAGGCGCAAAGTGGCTAATGCTACGGCAGTCCTGGTCTTGGAGGCCAAAGACCATGCCACTGCTCAACTCAAGGCTTTCGGTGCTAATGTCCAGGAGGCGGGTAGGCAGGCCGAGAAAGCCTCCGTTAACACGGCTAAAATGGGCGGTAGCGTTGGTAGTTTGCTAGACCGGGTTAAGGCGGCTCAAATTCCCTTGCGAAATGTCTCTGCGATACTAGGAGGCTTTGGGCTTTCCTTTATCGGCATAGCCGCAGCCACACGAGGCATGATGGGATTGATAGGGCAGGCAATGGCTGCTGACCGAGCATTTTTAACAGTGCAATTAAATATGAGGCGGTTTGGTTTTTCCCTGGATGAGGCTGCCAACCGTGCCAGGGAGCTACGCTCCGTTCTGGGCACCACAGCGATGGTTGAACTTGCGGGGATGGTGGACGAATTTGAAAAGTGGCGAATAGCTCAGGCGCTAACGGCTAAACAAGGTAATGATGTGCTCAAACTTTTGAAAGAATACGCCAAATGGACAGGCACTGATTTGCCTGCGGCATTCAAGGAATTGCTGAAACATCAAGAGATTTTTGGTGACGCTGAAGGGATAAAATCCTTCGCTGAGGCAGTAAAGGGGGCTGAGAAGAACGCCTCGGATTTGCAGAAACAGCTAATCCGAGTTGGGGAAATTTGGGGGCCCATAGGGGAAAAACTGGCAACAGGAGCTTTATGGACTTTTAGCAATCTGGCCGAAGGCATAAATATAGTTGCGACATTATGGGCAGGATTAGAAAGCGACTTAAAGGAAAGTGTAAAACTCTGGGGTAGAATATTTGAGGAGATAGGCAATCAATTAAAAACTCCCTTTCAATCGGTTTGGAATTGGATAAAAGCGGATTGGGCGAAAGGAATAGAAATAGACCTACCAGCTCCTATAATCAGTGCAATCACCTGGATAAACGCTGAAATAACAAAGTGGGGGCCGATACTTCTGGAAAATCTGGCCAAGCCTTTCCAGTGGTTTGGCGAATACATGGCAAACAGTTTTTGGCCCTGGCTGTCCGGTATCTTCGCTAGAGCCTGGGAAGGCATAATCAAATCTGGTGCCGAAATGTGGGGAGGCTTTCTGGGTTTTTGGGTAAGTCTCGGAAAGAACTTGGCGGATTTCTGGATAGAAAGGTGGACAGCTATAGGCAAATGGTGGGTGGAACTTACAACTGGTATAGCCAGTTTTTGGCGAGGTGTCTGGGAGGGTATGAAGGGCATCGGTATTTCAGTTTACAATTTCATTGTGGACCGCCTGAACGATGCCCTCACCTGGGCAAATTCCGTCATCCGTGCCATCAATTCTGCTTTAGGGCGTATCGGCTTGGGCATACCTGAAATATCTTTGCGCATCGCTAGAGCCACTATGCCAGCCCCAGAAGCGGTTACTGCTATGCCCAGTTATACCGCTCCAGGTTTTGCTACTCCCATTGGCGGCACCATAATCATACCCATCACCATTGGGGATAAGGCTATCACTGAGATAATCATTGATACCCTCACGGGGGCGGTTCGGCAGCGAGAATTATCCGAATAAATAGCCATTTCATATCTGGCTCAGGCTAAAAAGGCTTTACATAATAGCTTTACATAAATATAAATGCCCAGAATCGCATTGTAGGGCATTGTAGGGCGAAACGGCCTAAAACGGCCAGGGGGTAGTATAATACCATCCAGGCTAAAATAAGCCGTAGGCTTAAAGATTTGAAGGGGAAACTATATTATGTAAAGTGGCAGCGAGGATTATGTAAAGTTACAGGATGAAGTTATGAAAGTTCGTCTACGCATTGATGGCATTGACCGCTCCTCTTTGCTACCCCGGACTAGCTGGACAATAGAGGATTCCGAGGGGAAACGCATATCCACTTTGACCTTGCCCCTAGAAGACAGAACGGGAGCGCTGGCAGCCTCGGCACTTAAACTGAAAGAGGTTATTCTGGATGATCCCGATGCTCCCACGACCCGATATTTTTTGGGCATAGTTACCCAGGTGGATACCAGACCCCTGGCAGGCGTGGGGCTCAAACACGATATTGTTTGCCAGGAATATGGTTGGCTCCTAGACCACTACTTTTATACTGCCCGTTATGCCAACCAGAATGATTCAGCTATCATCTCCAATGCCTTTGCTGGCGCTGGCCTTTCCGAAATAGATGCCACAACCAATGTTCAAACGGGGCGCTCCATTGAAAAGTTTGTTATGAATAATAGGAGCCTTCGGGCGATGATGGATGCCCTGGCGGAAATAACTGGGTATATCTGGTATGTGGATTGGACAAAAAAATTAGTTTATCAATCGTCTTCAGCTTCAGTTTCCGCCTATTCGCTAACGGATGCCCCCTCAATTGCCACCGATTTGCGCTATCAAAAATTGATGAGGTCAGAAGATTATATCGGTTTTGTAACAAAAATATCAATTACAGGTGGGATAGTCTTATCGGCGGCGAAATATGTTGGCAACGGGCAACTCGGTAGCAACGGTGTGGATACGGTTGTAACCAGTGGGGACATTGCCACCGGGCCTTCAGATACTCAAAATCTACCCGATGTGGATATAAACACAGGTTCAGATGGTTCGCCAATTTGGAGTGCTCAAACGGTAGGGGATAAAGCGGGAGATGATGTCTTAACTGACTTTAATTGCCTTTGGGATTGGATGAACCTCCAGCTAACATTCAATACCGCCCCTCCGAACCTCACAAAATCCTATCGGCTATATGGCCGTTCCAGGCAACCCTTTGCATTTGTGTATGAGGACGCGGCAGCATTAGCCGAAGCAGGGCGTTCCCTGACAATGCATATCAACGATGAGGATATTCGCACGGAGAAGCAAGCCTATGACCGCATAACCGCTATTATTCGTGAGAAAGCTAAGGCCCGGGAAAAAGTAACCCTTATTTCTAATGAGGACACCTTCCGCTCCGGGCAGGAGGTAACCCTGGTCAACGCCAAAATGGGCATAAACAAAGTTTATTCCATACGGCGCATCGTTACCCGCTTTCTGGGGGGAACTTTAGCTTCCAGGGAAATGACTCTCACCAATCCCGCTAAACTTAATCCTGATGTGCTGGACATGATAGCAGCCGGCTGGCGGGCAGCGCATCCAGTTATAGCAGAGCGGGATTCAGAGATGCTGGTAGTTTTTATGTCTTTCACCGAAACCGCCCTGCCCCTGGCGGATGCTACGCTGGAAGCCTTCGGGACCAGCGGGCCTTACCGAATTGTAGCCAAGCCCGTATCTTTTTACCCCTTTGAGGAGGGACAGGGGGCTATTGGTGAAGACCGCTATGGGGACAATGATTTGGCACTGGTGGGGTCCCCTACCTGGGAACAGGGGAAAAAGGGCTATGCTATCAGATTTGATGGGTCAACGCAATATGGTAAAAAAACTACCGCTTCCGGCCTACCCACGACCGCTATGACTATTGCCTGCTGGATAAAAATTGATATTTTGGTTAATTGGCGGGTGATTGTAGCCCACGATAAATTGAGTGATGGCGGCTGGAATTTGAATGTAGATTCGGCGGGTAATCTGAATTTCACAGTTCACAGCGGAGTTAGCGATTATACAGCGAGCAAATCATGTCTAGCCATCAATACCTGGTATCATGTGGCCGGGGTTTACGATGGTGCCAATGTCAAAGTTTTTATTGACGGCGTGGCCGGCACCGATGCTGCCCTGGTGGGGGCCACACTGGATTCTGTGGGGGATTTATATGTCGGATGCGATGACACCCTGGCTAATTTTTTTGATGGCCTTCCGGATGAACTTTGGTTGTTCCCCTCGGCTTTAAGCCAAGCGGGAATACAAAGTTTGAGGGACTTTAAGGAAATTCGTGTGGGCTTTATGAAGTTGATGGCATGAAAAAAGAGACTATCAAAATTAGTTGCAATGTTTTTTGCGTAGCTACTGAACCTATTCCTATTCGTGATTGGCGAACTGGACGCTTTTTACGAAGATTCCATCCCAAAACACATGATCCCTTGACTGGCCCTATAATAGAAAAAATTACAGCCCATAACCTGATAACTACGCTAGGTAAAGTTCTGCTAACCCGCTTCCTGGCCGAGGAATCGGGGCGAGACACCGGAGTTACCTGGCTGGCTATTGGGACTGGCCTAACGGCACCGGCCATTACTGATACTCAACTTACTACTGAGACGGCACGCAAGGCGGTGGCCACCCCGGTCTATCGGGTCAGCAATAGGTTGGAAATCAAGGGCTATTTCCCATCTGCCAATTGCAATGTATTCGTCAAAGAGGTGGGATTATTCGGCCATTCCACCGCTTCGGCAACGGCCAACAGTGGCGACCTATTTAACCATGCCCTTTTGAGCAAGGATAACTCAGGGGCTAGCCCAGTGGATTTGACTTTTTATATCATCGTAACTATTGGGTAGGAGAATAATATGGCTTTCAATGATGCCATAACCTATACGGGGCCTTTCGCTGGCGATGACCTGGGAACACCAAACCTATTTAATGGGCTAGTGTTGCAATATGGCACAGCGGCAGCCAGGCCAGCGGCGGGAAACAAAGGCGTCATTTATTGGGCAACCGATACAGAGATTGCATCCTACGATACGGGGGCTGCCTGGGTAGATTTGCCCTTTCTGAATACATTGGCTCAGACCATTACGGGTATAAAGACCTTTGCCTCCATACCAGTTTTACCAGGCTCCGACCCCACAACAGACAATCAGGCTGCCAGAAAATTATATATAGATAGCCTGATAAAGAGAACCTTTGGCACCTATACAGGAGATAACACAGATAATAGAGCAATTGCTCATGGACTAGGCTCCACTCCGCATCTAGTTATAATCGGCGGTGTCAATAATACCGTTCACGCTTTCGTTACAGGAACAAGAATAACAACTTTCACGGCTAACGCTTTGGTAACAGTTTGGGACGCCACAAATTTCTATGTCAGTTCTACTACAGTTGCGATGAATAATTCGGGCAATAGCTATAATTGGATAGCATGGAAGATTTAAGGAGTGAATTATGCGCTATTGGAAACGGCTTAATCCCGATGGAAGCACACGAACAGTAGAATCCTATTCCCACGAACAGCAGATAGAAGGGGAAATAGAGATAACTGGGGCGGAGTTCAAAGCCTTTCTGAATTCTCTGACTCCGCCCCCGCCTACCGATTGGAAGTCGCTATGGTTGGCTGCTGATACGGTTAATAAAAAACTAACTGTGCTGGCAAAACGGCTCGGAATGGAAAACTAGAAAATATGAATAGTCTTACAATACCCATCCTAATCAATATCGCCTCATTCTTCATAGCTATAATTGTATTCTGGTTTAAATTAGGTATGGAGCTGGGGGCCCTACGCCACGAAATTACGGCGTTGAGGGAACTTACCGGGGAGAAGGTTTCGGGTTTACGGCGTGAATTGGATGTCCTGCGCACCGAGGTTACCCAATGCCAGCAACGAGATGCCTCCAGCCATACTGAATTCCGAACGGCTTTGAATTCGGAGCGAAAATAAGGCTAGATTGTGTCTATCTTTTTTGACGCCTTTATGTGCTGTAAATGTAGTAGGATAATACCGCCTCGGAATACTGATGGCGTGGCAACATGGTATTGTGAGGAATGCGGTAGCCAGAGGTTGAAGGAATTAAGCTTCGGATACTTCCCTAATGCCGAGAAGGGGGCTACCCCGGATGAGCTTGAAAGGCATTTCGGAGTAGTATAATTTGTGGTGGTTCAGGAGACCTGCCAACCTTCGGGGCTTCCCCCAGCTAGTTGACCTACTCTCCTAAGTTATGTCGCCTCCGCAGTAATCTCAATATAGTCATTTGGCGACTCAACCTCTCTGTTTAGCCTCAACCACTCAGCCGTTGGCTGCCCCCCTTTCAGGGGGCCAGAGGTGCCTTAACCCTGCGTAGCAGTTTATTCAGCCAGAACCACCACAATGAAGCTATTATACTACAAACCGGCATTAAAAAGATTGTCAAAATTCCTTGACAAGTGTATTATAGTAAATGATGATACTATGCCCCCGGCGGGTCTTGAACCCGCAACCAGCGCCTTTAGTGGAGGGCCGTTCTTTCCTTTTGAGCTACGGGGGTAAAATGAGAGCACCGGGATGAACTCCGGTGCTCTCATTCTTTATGGGCCTGTTCATAATCCAGGCAGCCTTCCTACAAAATACTGTTGTGATTATACTATATATTCCCCGTCATCATCGGCGACGACAACTTTGGGGCACGGCAATCCTTCTGGCCTCTCGCAGCGTTCATCCCATGCGTTATAGAGAGGACAAAGGGTACATTCAGCCCACCCGCCCTTGACACGGATAAGGGGTATCTCAATTTTATTTTGCATTTCAGCCTCCGTGATAGAATGAGTTCTATAATATTCTGCTATTAGCCATCCTAACTCAGTAAGCCGCCTTGCCAATTCATGCCCCTTATAGAGTCGCATTTTTCTCCGCCGGCCAATTATCCGATGAATCTTCCCATTCGCAATGATTAAATGGGCAATCCTCCGGATTATGAACATTCGCCCGCTTACAGCCGTTAATGCAAATTGTAGTCCTGGCGTGAGTTGGCCGGGGATTTTGGCGGGTAAGATGGGAAGAAAGTTTTGTCACCGCTCTCAGATAGGAAAAGTAACACAATAACCACCTAAAATTATCCCAACAAATAGGGCAGGTTGCATCAATCGCTCCTTTGTGAAGTTTGAGGTGTTCAGCTTCATCCTTTGTCCATTTCTCCAAATCCCACCCCTCCAAATCTTTTTTCTCCATCTCTTAACCTCCCACATCGCCAATCAAAAGTTTAGCAGTCATTCTGGTGACAACTTCACCGTGCCTGGGCATCCAGATTTGGGGCAGACCAATAAAAACTCTCCCTGGATAGTCAAATGGATAACTTGCAATGGCGTGCCACAGCGAATACAAGTTTTAGCGGATTCTTTCCAATTCATTCTGTTTTATCCATAATCGTGTTAGCCTCCTCCACGGTGGTAGGCATTGGTGCCTACCATGCCTTAGCAATAAAAGGGATAACTATCTTTAGCGCTATCCCTAGAGCTATCCCTGATAGCAAAATGGCCAGCACTATAATCACCATTGTTACCCAGAAAAATCCGAATTTCATTCCTTTTTCTCCCTAATAATCATATTTACTTGTATACGAGATTTGGCATACTGGCTTACCCAATGTTTGTCATCTTTATTCCCTCTCGGCAACAAGCCTTTTTGATCGCTTACATATTGCCTGTAATCTAAGGCGTCAGTATCCACTAATATTTCCCCTTTAATTTCAACTAAATATTTCATTTCTTTAACCTCCGTGCCACTGTCGTGGCTGATATCGGTATCCCACTGGCCGTTAGCTCGTTAGCGATGGCCTCTAGTCCAAGCCCCTTTTCAGCCAGGGTTTTTATCACCAAAAAGGGGGCAATATTCAAGGGTCTGCCCCCTACTGACCACCCTCTTAAATTCGTAGGACCAAATCCAGGGATTTGGGGCCATCCCCTTTTTGCGTTTATTGAGGGCTGCAAAGTATTTCAAAAATTCCTCTTTGGTAGCAAAGCCCTCTTTGACCACATCGTCCAGAGGCATATCCTTTAGCTGTCGGCATTTGATAGCCATTATTTCCAGGGTAAGGCGGGAGGCCTTCCTGGGCATAAACAGGCTGGATTTCCACGGCGTAAATAGGCTGGATTTCCACGGCATATCCCAATCTGGAGAATCGGCTTTAAAATATATTCCACCCACATCTTCTTTCCAGCTCTCTTTTATCCAGAATCTATCACCGATTAAATGGCGGGGGCGGATTCGGTAAATAGTTCCTGCCTGGGTGTAGTTATACGGGACATGCAAATACTCTAAGTGTGGAAATAAATAGTCAACATAGGGTATGATAGCTTTTTCCATTCTATGAGAATTATATTGGTCACCAAATCTAGGCGGGATAAAATTTTCTGAGCTATCCCAACACAATTTAGACCAGTCCCCCTTTGGACTAAGCACGGAGTTCTGGCGGGTAAGAATCTTGCTGTCCATCGTCTTTTTACCCGCCAGAATTAGCCGAACCATTGGACATCCAAGGAATTTAGGATATTCTCTCATTTCCCCCTCCTATATTCCAGATACCCTTGTTTCCGTTCTTTCCAGTTACGACAATCTAATGGGCAATTTACTATATGCCACCCTGGGGGGAGTTCGTAGTAAGCCCTCCTCAGCCATTCGCCATCAATAAAAAAAGTTTGTATTGTATAAAAGTGCCTCAAATATTCTTCTACCTGCCAGGCCACACGCCCATTGGAAATCCAGAGACCTTCCATGCGGTCGTGCGCAGTCGGGCTTTGAATGTCATCAAACATATTCAGTTATCCCATCTCCCTGATTTTAGGGCAATAACGGCATTGAAATTTAGCATAATCATCGGGAACTCCCTCCCAATAATGTGCCCCACTGGGAGAATTTGGGCAACGCCAGCTATCCCCTTCTCTGTAGCCTTGCCAGCTCCTATAGTTGAGTCTGTCAGGGTCAGCCATTGGGTGGCCGGCCACTGGTGGTAGAGGCCCCCTAAAATGCTTCCTTGCCTTTTTCATTTACCCTTTTCACTTTGGGGTCTTAGGGCAGCTAAGGCATTAACTATCCCCAAATTATAGCCCGCCAAATAATGGTCACCATTTGGGGGAGGGATAAGGGTTCCCTTAATTGCCTCTATATCTGCCTCATGCTGCCTCTCCAAAAGCCCCTGCTCAACGGGGGTCCAGTCCCCCACAATAATCCCTTTTTTATCTCTTGATTCCATTTAACCTCCTTTTAAAATGGCACTTCACCATCGGTGGAGCAGCAATCCAAGATTATCCGTATGCTCATTGCTGCTACCTGTATGCACTCCTCCCGGATTCCTACCACATCCCAGCTCGGAGGCTTACTAAATACCTCCCTCTCTAACTCCCGGAATTTCTCTAACAATAGCGCATACCCCTCGTGTGTGGAATGTATTGGCCGATATAGGTCTCTAATCCGTTTCAGCTCCGTTTGGACTTCATTGAAGACTATATCCCCTTCCATGTCTCCCTCCTTTCATGTTCATTATTGCGGCGCTTCTCATAAAGTTTTTCACCGCATTCCTTGCATAGGAATATTCCCCCACGCCGCTTGGCTTCCTCGCATATTTGCTTCCGGGGCGGCTGGGTTTTCTTTTTGGCTTCCTTATAGTCCAGTCCGGAAATTTCCACCTGGCTTTTTACCGAGTGGCCACAGGCTGGCCAAGTGCTGCGGCGAGATAGCCCGCGGCGATATACCCTGCTGCAGATTACACAACGATAATATTTGCCCTCTATGAGAAATTCAGCCATACAAATCTCCCCTTAGCCCCCTGGCCTGCCCCTGGGAGCTAACAATAATTGACCGAGCGGATAGTATAGGCTAAAAGCCCCTCCAAATTGCCTGGCATCCCCCAGAACCAGTCGGGCGGTAGGATTTCACGGCCTCTCCTGTATGCGGGGCAGATTGGGAAATAGCTTTAGGAGATTGTTTTTAACCCATAGCCTACCGACATCCAACCGTTGATTCTCCCAAAAACGGTCTATCCATTCCCGCTTAGGATGTATAGCCCCTGGACCAGTTTGAGCACCCATCACGAGCCAATCCATGTCATACACATCCACCTCTAGCAGTCCCAAGATTGGCTCCCAGCTAATCCACCTGTTTCCCTCCACCGCTCGCAAATCATTGACTATTTCTAACTGGCGCTCAAACGATTCAGCGCCGGTAATACTAGCTCCTGCCCAGGCATTCTGAGGCCAAGGATTGTAACATCGCAAAAGCTCAGGAGATTTGGTTAGGAAATAATATGTGTGCTGGGGTGTTTTCTGAACTATCTCCAATACCCTATCCATATTTTTAATGATGGTGCCGGGGCCGAACCCATCCCCAGTGAAACCCACCAGGATGTGAGCAGGCTTGCGTAATCGTAAGGGGGCCTCTAAGAGTTGCTCATTAAATTTGGGCATAAATCCTAGTGCATATAATTCCCCATCCCATTGGGAACGATAGCGGGTATATAGAGCTCGTGCCCGGCATTTGTCCCTGGTGAGACACACCGAGGCAGGCTGGTCGCAGCCAGTCCAAACAGGCCAGTGATGAGTCCCATACTCTATGCGTGTTCGCTTCATTTTAGACCTTCTCCTTTGTAGCGGGGGCGGGAGTTGAACCCGCTTCTTAGGCGTGTGAGACCGGTGCCTTACCGTTTGGCTTCCCCGCATATAGTCCCCCTGGCCTGCCCCAGGGAGCTTTGAACCAATGAATGAACAAACAGTAGAAACGAAGCAGCCCAAGCCCCTAATCCCCGGCGAATGCCGGGAGGTTTCGGTGGCTTACCTAACTGGTGGCAGGCCCAGGTGTGGTCTCCATTTGCTCTACGGTAATCGAAATCTTGGGTTGCTCCGAATGAAAAAGAGGTTCCATAGTCTCCACCCTAATATATTTATCATTGACTCCTGTGGCCGATTCCACTGCATCGGCCACGAGCTTAATGGCATTGTGGAGGTCTATCGCATTCCGACGGTTTTTAAACCATCCCTGGATTGTTACCTTTAGGGGGACCCTGGGATACCACTTTGTCCAGGCCAGGGCATTTTTGATTTTGACAGTTATCTCATCCCTGGTGCTGGCGGCTTCATCGGTATATTTCCACTGCATATTGCCGCCGACTTTAAAATGATTGACTGAAATGGATTTCGCCCCCCTGTAGGGAATAGCTATATGTATGCTATCCATCACGGCCCTCTGGGGCATTGCATCCCGCGTGGCCTGTTCGTAGACATTCTTGGCTTTGGCGAGAGCCCTCTTAGCCTCTTCGTAGGTCTTCTCCGCCTGGTCAAGCGCCTTCTTGGCCTGGACAAGAGCCTCCAACATTTTATTTGCCGTCATATATTTCTCCTTTCCGCCCCGGGTCTTTCAGCACTCCGGGGCTACTGGGAAATATTCCCTTAGTATATCGGCAGCCCTTTTGAGGGCCGCCTCCCTGGTGGAGTGGTAGGTAGCCTTGGTGCTACACAAGGCGGCAGCCTCGGCGCTGAGGAAAACGGCCTCGGCGCTATAGGAGGCAGCACAGGTGCTATAGACGGCGACCCTGGCACTGAAGAGAACGGCCTCGGCGCTGTGGA
>ERZ1292632.3756-Hain-H43-01um-R2-3756-length-11390-cov-4_pt1 | contig 11390 bp, 10 predicted proteins | sample MGYA00564407_ERZ1292632 | MGnify/ENA primary metagenome ERZ1292632 (study PRJEB36523, sample SAMEA6512637) | groundwater metagenome | collected 2019-01-08 | study: AquaDiva: Metagenomics assemblies of 32 groundwater samples
TATCAAGTTAACAAGCTTATGTCTGTTATAGAATTAGTATATTTTAATGTTTTTTTAATTATATTATTTGGCTTAACTGGCATTAGTCAAGTATACATAGAAATACCGCCAGAAATTGATGTTATTTCTTGAAATTTTGTTTTTTTTATAAAATTATAATGCATTATGATCAATTTACTCCACAAATTTCAATTCATGATTCGCCACCTGAATATCCTAAAGGTTTTGTTAAACTACTTCTAGCGCCAGTAATTGATTGAGAGCCTCTTGCCCCTCCGTATGTATTTCCTGAAATAGAATTATCTATAGTTTGATCTATTTTAAAATTTCCAGTTGCAGAATTTGTTATTTTACTAGATCAAGTTTCTGATACTTGAAGTCATCAATATACCATATTGCTAGTTGCATATTGTGATTGGTTTAAATCAACAGCTCAATAATATTTTCCACTTGCGCTTGATGTTAAATCATTTATATAAAGATTTCCATTAACATTTGTAATTAAATAAGAATTATTACTTAATAAATTTTCAGAATCTAAATTTCAACTATATGCAGATATACAAAAATATCTAGTTGCTGGATACGCACTAATTGTTTCTTGTGTTCCGTATTTATTTATCATATCATTTGTTGGATAAGCAAAGCATCCACTAATAGCCGCCGAAGCGGCATCTTGAATTTCATAAGATCAAGATGTATATAAAAATTTATTTACATATGTTGAAGCATTTCAAGTTCCAGTAATTGCTCATTTTGGTTTTAAATGTTCTCCATTATAATAAATTCCTCTGTTTCCAGTAACAGCCTTTGTTCCAAATATGGTAGAACCAACTCCGGTAATTTGATTAGTATAGCCATAAGACGAATCAAATATCCAAACATTCGAAGCTGTGACGTTCACTAAATCCGTATCAAGAGCAGAAATGCTATTAGCAGAAATACCAAAATCTTCACTCGAATTATAAATGTCAGAATATATTTTTGTATATGCTGTTAATTGCGGAGAATATCCATTATAAATAGAAGGTGGAGTTATTAATTTCATTCGTTAATTCCAATCAATTGTCACTCTCATACATTACTTATATTTTTTGCAGAAATTACATCGCATGTAAAATACGTATAATTTGTAGAATAATACTCTCCATTGAAATACATTCATTGATCTGGATATTCTTTTGCATAAAAATTATTTGTATTTAAAATAATATCAATATTTTCGGACTGATCACCTATTAAAATACCAGTTTGTTGAATTTGATGTAACCAAAATCTTCCCGTTGAACTGGAATTTTTAAAATTGGTACATATCAGATTTGTACATGCGCAAGCATTAGCAGTTAATTCTCTGCTGCCATCCGTTAATTGTGTATAAATATCTGTAATATGAGAAACATCAGATAATCCAGATACCGACAATGTTGAAGGAATTGAAATTAACATTTTACAAAACGCTCCTAAATATCTCTATTCATTTATATGATGACGTTCCTTTTCTTAAACATATAGCAATTCCGCTATAATTTATTAATGTTATGTTATCTTTTCATGATATTTTTTTCACATGTCCTTCATAAGAAGCACTCGCGTTTAAACTATATGCTATAAATACATTATCTATATCATAAGAATTAGATACCGTTAAAATACTAGATGGCGTAGTATCAATAATATTAATAGAATAAAAATATATTGGATTTGTAATATCTCCAGATAAAGAAAAATTATTAACATAAATACTATTTATATTTATATCTTCTGTATATGATGTAAGTGATTCATAAATGTATCTAACATCTGCTGCACTTATAGGTTGACCAACCACCATTCCAGAGGGAACGCCCATTATACTCTTATCCTTATATTAAAATTATATTCATTTAAAAAATCTTTTTTAATTGGCTTTGGAAATTTACCAATTGCCATAACATCATTATAATCATTCATTAAAAATACTGTTGTAATATATGATCTAGGATGTAGATTTTTATTAATTTGAGATAGTTGATCAAGATCATTTATGGTATTGAATTTATACTCGCCAAATGAATTTTTTGCTGTAATATTTGATGTATAATTTGCTTTATCTCATGATAAATTTAAATTTATTTTGTAATCATGATAACATTGAATATAACTATAATTAACAGTTTGTTCAAGAATTTTTCATCAAACAGCAGGATATGCTATTGATCCAAATAATGTAGAACTTTTATTATTTATTCTTGCTGTTTCAAAATTTGATCAATTATTTTCATTATTAAATAATATAATCAATCCATAATCCTTCAGTAATCCACCAGAAATTTTATAATAAGAATTTGCATCATAATAAACTTTTGCTTGAATAAAAACATAGTTTAATCCTAAATCATCTCATTCTTGTATCTTTAATGAATCTTTGGTTTTTGTAAATTGATAATTATTTGATATTGTAAACAAACTGTCTGTATACAAAAAAATTGAAGTATCATAATATCCGTAACCAATAAAAGAAGATCCTTCTAAATCTCCGGTTATAGAAATAATAATATCTGAATTTACATCTTCAAGTTTATCTTTAAATAAATGATTTGAAAAAGCAATGCAATGAAGAGAAGAAACAGAAGCTCCCGTTCATGGATTTGTTATATAATTATTTTTATTATAAGCATTAATTGGGAAAAATTGCGACTGAAGTTGATAAAAAATATTATCCGATCAAAACCAGCTTCCAGATAGTGTATTATTTTCATCCATTCCTCTAAAAAAAACCTTATCGGCATTTGTTCTTGCTGACAAGGTTCTTGCAGTAAACGAATTTATATAAAAGGGTATATTGCTATTATTTGAATCAAATTCTATTTCATTATTATCATATTTATATTCCAATTTTTCAACATTAAGAAATGATGAAGATGGAATTTGATGATAAATATATTCTCTGTCATGTTGAACTTTCATTTGATTCCTATAAGGTGATCTTTACCTTAAATAATGATCTATTATATTTATCTTTCTTTCTCGGAATATTAGTTTTAGCTATTGCTAAAAGATTATTATTGTCATCGTATAAACCAATTCCTGTTATATAAGTTGTTGGTGTTATAGAAAATTCATCTCTTACTCTTCTCGTTCCTACATACGGCGAAGCACTGACTGATCATGTATTATTTAATGAATAATTAAACTCTTTATTTTTTGCTTCACAGAAATAAATATAACTATTTTGATATTCAATTGAATTTGCAGTAATACCCTGGCATACAGAGCTTGCGGATACATTATTAATAAAAGGAGGTAATAAATTTGCCGCAGTTAATGGTGAATGAGAATTATTAAAGATACCAGAAAGTAATCCAGATACGGGTTCAGTTCCGTATGTCATAAAACAAAGCAATCCATCATCTAAAAATGCAGTTCCAACTTTTGTTGACGATAAAGCTCCATGATCTGTATTATAATAAATAGATGCTTGTGATGGATCATAAACAGTGGAAGAAGAACTATCATTAACTAATCTAAATGTATAAGCTGTGGTTGGTATAGCTCCCATTGGATATGCAAGTTTTATAAGAGCACCTTGTTGTCTAAGTCTGTCTAAAAATAATTCGGAATTAATCATAATAGTATAAAAACGATTGACAGAACTACCACTTCATTGAATAACATCCGTAGTTGGATCAACAAGATTAAAATATTTTGTACCAATAACACGATAAACTTCTTGGCTAGTAATATTACCAAGCAACGCAGTTCCAGCAGAATCCATTATCAAACTAGTAGATCCAGACATAGCAATGGCATGAGTAATTCAGCTAGATATACTTGTATTAACCCATTTATCTCCCGATCCATCAGTTCCAACTCCAGCATTTGATAAATTTCACAAAAAATAAGTAGCCTCATTTTGTTGAAGAATTAAATCATCTGCCTCAAACCTTTTATAAGTGTATCTCATTTTTATTTATCCTTTATTAAGTTGTAGACTGTGGGACAATAAATCCACCAACTGTCATAGTTATTGTTTCTGATTGAACACCTGAAGATTGTCCTTGAACCTTAAATGTAAACGTTGTATCTGTTGACAAATTTGCGCTCTGACTATATGTGATATTCATATTTACACCACCACCTGCCGCAACTTGTGTAACTGACATATTTTGATCTCATAATGTTTGGTTATTTACATCAATTATCGAATAAGTTTCAGAAATATTTTCAACATTATTGGTTTTAATAAATAATGTTGATGTTTTATTTGCTGATGTAATAGCTGGAGTTCCGTTTGCAGTTATAAATGTAACAATTTGAGTTCCTTCATCCATTGTTATTAATAAATTTTGTAAAGCGGCATTGTCATTTGTATTTGCTTCTAATACCGGAAGTGCTAATATATCTTGATCTGCATTATCTCCTAACGTAGTATCATAAAGATTATAGTTTACTCCATCATCAGAAACAGCAAATTGTGTGATTTTAAAATTACCAGATGCCATAGCTTCGCGACCCTTACGAGTCAAGCGAGCTTCAATTAAATTTCCACTCGATGATAAGAACATATTTAAATTCTCCTATTATGTTTGTTCTTTTATTGCTTCGTTTTCATCCACGGCAATTGTAAATACTCTTGGTGCAATTGAAAACTCTTTTTGTTCATTATTATATATATTCAACACTTGAATATTATATTGTTTATTTTTAATTGTTGACATTTCTCCTGATCCGTTTTGTAATTTAAATTCACCTATAGTTCTAGACATTCATAATGAGTCAGATGTTGATGAATTTCTAGCATCATATAAATCTGATAAATTCATTGAAATGAATTCATTTATTTTTGGATTAGATGTCAAAGCATCAATAATATTATATACTACATAAGGAACTTCTATTACAGAAAGTTTTATTATTTTATTTTTTATTATTTCACACTTAGCATAAGACGTATGCATAGAAGAATCTTCTTCAATAATAAATGATAAAAGATTTCCTGCATCTCCACTAAACAAATTAATTCCAGTAAGAAATATAGAAATAGGAGTTGCGCTTGGACCTAAATTTCCAAAATTAATTTCAGCATAAGCATTTATAACAGAAGATGATGCTAAAGTTGGAATATTAAGTGTATAATTTAAATGTCTAAATCCATCATTACCTAGTTTAATTAATAATTCGTTTGCACTAGATAAACTAGGATAACCTAAATCTCCTGAAGAAGCAAAAATATTAGAAAATGTAATAATTGGTTCTATATCGGTTTCTGTTCTTGATGGAACAATAATTTTAACATTTCCTTTTGGCGTTTGATTTCCAAAACGAGATAGTGCTAAATTTAAAGTTCCTATTTCATTATTACTTTCAAGTTCAGTTTTATTTCAAGAAATATTTAATTGAGAAATTTCTGAATGCGCTATTTTTTCTTCATAAGCATTATTTATTGTTCAATTTAAATTAGATAATGTTTCACCAAATTTAAACATTCCCGTAATACTATGCACATCAATTTCGTTTCCTTGAAAATCATTTCTCCCTCATGTGTTATAACTTAAATATTTTGCTTCATAAGAAGATAATGACATAATTTTAATATTACTATTAACATTAATTTCATCATCTGTAATTAAATTTGAATCTTTTTCTATAATACAATTATAATTTATATCATTAGATTGTGAGTCCGCATTGCTTAAAATTTGTTGATAATTATTAGATTCATTAATTAATTCCTCTGTTAAAAATTTAAAATCTATATACTTATTTGAATCATTAGATTCTTCTGATATTTCTGATTCTATTTGATTCGATATAAAAATAGATTCATCAATAATATTTAATTCTGATTCTATAAATTTAAATATATTGTCTTCTTGTTCTATAATATTTGATGATGGAATTTTTCATTCATATTTTTGCGTATCTAGAATATCATTTTCAATTAATATTCCACCTTCTGGATTTGATTTTGCTGGAACGAGATGATTTATAATAAATTTTATAATATTTTCAGAATATTGATTTTTTAATACTTTAAAAAATGTTTGAAAATTAATTTCGTCTGAATAATTTGATAAAAATGAATATACCATACCTCTCATTTCTTCTAATTTTGAATATGAAGATTTATAAAGATCATCTGGATTACCATATCAACTATCTATATTGTATATATTCAATAAATTTTTCATAAAATTATTTATAAGAGTCATTGGAGAAGTTCATATTTTTAATTTATTATTAGCTAATAAATAATTTGAAATATTGTTTTCAGTATCATCAACATAAATACCAATTGGATCAATTATTTCTCCTGCTGAAAATTTAATTTCTTCTGCTCTCAACACATATATTGTTTGTAATTCTGAAGATGCTGGAACTGTCGCTATAGCGTTTTTATTTCCTATTGCATCAATGCATTGTGTTATATTTTCTCCTCTTTTTGTAACATTCTGCCTTTTTCATCAATGAGTTGGATATGATTCTTTATATTTTATTGTTTCATAATTCATTAATGTAGATGACATGGAATTAATATCTAAATTATCATTATATAATTTTAATCCTAAATTTATTGTATTTTCTGATAATATATTATTTTCTTCATTAAAAACTACACCAGTAAGACTAATAGGAGAAGTTCCTAATCAACTAGACGTAATGGAATATAAATTACCTATATTTGATGAAGTAATGCTTCCATCATTTTTTTCGGAAATAATAGGGTTATAATATCCTATATATGATAATTGATTAGAAATATCATATGCAAGCGCAAAAACAGAGTCTTCTTTTACATAATCAAATATAGAAGATGTTGCAGATATTTTATTTGAATTATTAAATATAATAAAAGAACTTGACGATTTATCTATTTTAAAATCACAAATACTAGATGGATAATGCAAACTAAATAAAAATTGACCAGTGCTTGAGAGAGTTCCGTCTCTTAATGAACTAAAAGCAGGATACATAAAGTGATAAACTACCATTAAAGGATCTGTAAAAGATCCGGTTGCACTAAATTGATTATTATTTTTTGAAATAGTTATGGGTTCATATTTTCAAGTATGGTACGTAAATCCTGATGTTGGAATTTTATTTGAAACAGTCACATATTCTTCTATTTGAATTAAATCTTCTGGTCATCCAAAAATATTTTGAAGGGTTCTTATTGATTCTTTTGTTCCTTTTGTTTTTATAACTTGAGTTATGTTATTTATAAACGCCCCCTTAAAGTATCTAGACAAATCTTTTTTATTGTAATTAACTCCATTAATCGCTTGACAATAATCCATTAAGTTTTTTTCAGTAAAATCATATAATTTTGAAAAACCCAATGATTCTATAAATTGATTTAAAATATAATCGTTTGGAAGTTTATCTAATTGATATTCTCCGGCATAAATATTATTCATATCTTTTGTTGATAAATATAAGTAATCAAATTGTTTTCCTATTAACCTAATAAGAGTATCAAATTCTTCATCTTTTTGCGTCATTATGTCTGGAATAAAATTACAAATCATGTTCATGTTTGTTTTATCATATTCAACTGCGCTTATTGATCAGGCTGCTATATTTGAAACAACAGTATTATCAACAAAATAATGTTGTTTTCCTTGTAAGATTCTTTGGAAATAAGGAATGATTACGAAATATTAATCTGAGCTTGTAGGCGCATAAATAGCTCCGGTTATTGAGGCAGTAATTGAAGAATTTTTAATATCATTAGCGAAATATTCTGTAAATGGTTCTGATTTAAATTTTCAAGAAAGATATTCAGAAATAAATTCATCATTTGTTGTAATAGATAAATTATTAGCAGATACTCCGTATTTTTCAAAAGTAGGATATAATTCTAAAACTTGATTGATAGCATTGTTTGTTTCAAATTCAGCCGAACCAAGTGTTATAAAATTAGAAAACGAAGAATAGTCAAGATGATCTAATATTCCTCTTTTATCATTATCCGCTAATGATTGAAGAGTTAAATCATATGATGAAAGCGAATCTAATGTATAAGTTTTACTTGACATTTATTTTTCTTTTTTAATATATGAAATTTTTTTAACAAAAATATAGAGCATAAAGTGTTTAATATAAATGAGTACATTAAATATCTGTCCTTAAGTAATGTAATACGGGCATTCCTGATTCTGTTTTTGTAGTAAAATCTAGCTCTATTTGATATACTGCCTTTGTATTACCATTTTTATCTTTAATCGATCTTCTATAAATTTGATTTCCATTTGGTAATAAAGTAACAAATTCATCAAGATATTGACCATAAAAGAAATTATAAACCGCATTTTCTATATTTAATTTGCAATCAATAAGAAATGATATATTATTTATATAATTTTCAAAAGCAAACATTTCGGCTTTTATTTCAATTTCTCTTCCTAAATAAATTTTTAAATCTCTTGGATTATCAGATAACATAGACTTAAAAATAGGATATTTTTTGTCAATTAATCAACCTACTAAATCTGTTATTTTATTTGAAGTAACATCATATCATCCACCTCCTGAAGAAATAATATTTGTAAGTCTTATAAAATTTTTATTATATATATTCAAAATATACTGACCCTCAGATAATGGAGGTAATTTTAATGAAGAAATAGTTCCGGCTTTAGCAAAATCTTCTTCTCCTAACATAATTACATTATTGTTTGACAATCCTCGTATATCTACTAAAATTTTACTATAATCAATATCTTCAGTAGTTTTTGTTTGTCATACTTGATAAGGTAATTCCAAAACTTTATATCTTTCGCTTAATGCCGATATGCTTCTATTTAAATTTTCTATTTCAATTAAAGAATCATAAATTCTTCTATTTCTATCAACAGTTATTCCATAAGTCTCATCAATTAATCTTAATTGTTCATAAAGATTATCTTCTCAATCTTTATATCTAGACTCATAGCCCCAAAAACTAGTTATAGATTCTTGTCCAGATATTGATTGAATAAGTAATGTAAGAGCGTCTACTCTATCATTTCAATAAGAAAGTTTATCTATAATAACTTGCGTTAAATCATAAGATTGATTATTTGCAGTCATTGAAGACATTTTTTCCACCGTATAAGTAGAATATCAATTTTTTGCATTATAAATAGAAAAAATAATAGCTTCTTTTAATACAGGATTAATTTCTGATGACGTTAATGATGTTGGAATAGAATCATATCTATTTGCAACATCTTGCCACAATGATTCCATTTTATTAATATCATTTTTTAAATCTATGTAGCTTCTATTCGACATTTTTTTTATCCTGATTCATTAAATCTCTATATTTCGTGATAAGTTCTAATTTAATATTTTTTCAACTAGTATTTTTGCCATACTTTAAAACAATAGCATTGAACATTTTTCTATATTTATCTCTTCCATTAAAGAACTGATTACCAATTATATAGAATCTAATAAAACTTTCCATATGATCTCAGGGAAAATTTGCCATAATAAAAGCGTCTTTAATATTTCTTTTTTTGCATTCATTTTTTAAATCATATTTATCTGTAATTATCGACAGTAAATATAAATATTCTAATTTTTTTGGACAATTCTTATATGTGTCTTTTATTTTATCTCCAAAAGGAGGATTGAACCCATCATTATCAAAATTTTTAACTAACCTTCCATCTTTGAGTGAACGTAAGCTTCACGCATCTGGGTGTAGATATATTGGTATATTTAATTTTTTTGCATAATTTATAATTAAATTTCTATATGATTCATCCTGTTGTATGTGAATACTTTTTATATATTTTGAAACATTTGGCATTGTTTGTTTTTTAGAAATAATTCTTTCTTCAGACTCATCTTCGTAATGTTTGGGTGTTCTATTAAAATAATTAACTTGTGTTGTTTTATAATTATATTTAATTTTTTCTGTATCCAAAACAATAATAGGTCTTGCTGATAATTTTAAAAATGATGATTGCAATGTTCTGGTGGTTGATAAAAAGAATGGATAAATATGAACATTATCTTCAGGATAAAAAACATCTGAAGCTATACTTAATATAAATTCATTATTTTTTAATATATTTACTAATGATTGCGAATAGGTTGCGTGATATAATACGTTTTCTCTAACTTTTTCATTTAATGACTCTATTCATTTGGCTCCATCTGGTTGTGGATTTGTATGAATAATTTTACAATCAGAAAATTCAATTTTTAATTGATTATATAGTTTTGTAGCATAACCCTTTCTTCTAAATTTTTCATTTACTTCTATAAAATGAATATAAACTTTATCTTCATATTTTGCTCAATCTAAATGTCCATAAACTTCTTTGTCTTCTGTTTCTGGATTATAAATGTATAAAGTTCCCTCTGTTTGTCCATGATGATAACCTGTACAATTATTATAAAAAGTTTCTGGATTTGTTGGGTTTGAACTTTCTTGTAAAGATTTATTAAGTTTTCCTAATTTTTCATTTCACGTTGATTGTCATTTTCTAACATAAAAAACAAAATCATTTGTTGTATTTATTTTTAATTTTCTAAATAACATTGATACTTTTGGAAAAAGAGATCTACAATATGGAGTGTTTTTTTTATTTCCTAAAAATTCATGCTCTAGATATCAAATAAAATTATCTCACTTATTTGCTCAAAAAAAATCAAAATATTTTCTTATATTACTTTTTATTTTTTCTTCATCTCAAAAAATAATATCAATTAAAATAGATAAATTTTCCTTAAATTCTTTAAATCTTTTTGATTCATATTCTCTTGTAGCATCTGAGGCTTTATCTTTTGTAGCATCTTCTTGTTCAAAATTAAATCTACTATTTCTGTTTTTATCTAGTCTAAAATGCAAAGACCTGCTTGTGTCTAAGTTAAGCGGATCTCCTTTAAACGTAAAATAAATTGGTATGTTTAATTGTTTTGCCAATACTTCTAGTTTATAAACATTATCTATTTCTAATCTAGGGTGCATTTCGCTATATCCCTTTTGATCAACAAAAATTTCTTTTATATAAGAATTAAAATTTTTTATATAAGGAAAGTTACTTACAAGTTTTTCTTCAAACTCAAAACGAAACGGAGATTTATTAAAACTGCTAGTATAACTAAATGGCATTAATTTATATTTTTCTTTTAATTTTTCTCAATCAATAACAAAAATTACATGATTATCTCTTCCAAAAATTACATTAGGGTGTCTAGCAAATGAAGCAAAAAAATATTTATTTATTTTAGAATCATTTCTTTCTAATCTGTTTATTCATGGACTTAATTTTAAAACATTTTTTCTCAATATATTATAAGCACTAACATATCCTGTCATGTGATATAAAACTTTTTCTCTAACGGCTTCTAATAATAATTGATCTAATATATCCATTAAAAAATTTCCTTATTTGTTTCTTTTGGAACTCCCC
>ERZ1292632.3757-Hain-H43-01um-R2-3757-length-11387-cov-87_pt1 | contig 11387 bp, 22 predicted proteins | sample MGYA00564407_ERZ1292632 | MGnify/ENA primary metagenome ERZ1292632 (study PRJEB36523, sample SAMEA6512637) | groundwater metagenome | collected 2019-01-08 | study: AquaDiva: Metagenomics assemblies of 32 groundwater samples
CGGCGGCGGCTGAAACCTTTAGAATTACAAGTCTTGGCTCAATAACTGTCCCAACGACAATTACAGCGGTCGGCACGACAGGAAATCAAACTATTAACAAAGCGGCGGGAAGGGTTAATATAGCGGCGTCAGGAACTACAGTAACCGTTACAAATTCACTTGTTTCAGTTAATAGCATTATATTGGCTGTATGTGCTACCGCAGATGCGACAGCAAGAGTTACGAATGTTGTGCCAGGGGCTGGAAGTTTTGTAATAAATATCGTGGCTACGACAGCGGAAGTTGCTATAAACTGGGTAGTAATTAGTTAAAATTATTAAAAATAGAAAGGAGTTTATTATGGCAGAAAAAATCACAGTCAAAAAGATTATCGCGGGAGTAGATGACAAAGGAATAGATATTGTGTCCTTCGATATTACGCGTGAAACAACCACTACGACTAAAACGGTGGCTTCGGTTAATACGACTGAAGAAAAACTACTGGCGGAATTAGCGGAACTGCGAGCTCAAAAACTGGCGAATAGCAAGGAATGGGACGCTAAAATCGCCACTAAACAGGCGGAGATTAACCGATTAGTAATACCAGACGAAACAGTGGATTTAACGCCTATTGCAGAGCCGATTATAAAACCGATATAACCAAAATGATAGATAATTCTTTACTTGAATTGGGAACAACTTTTGTTATTAGTTTAGGACTTTTAGAAATTATAAAAGTCTTGGTAGGATTTTTGTATAAAAAAAATGGGTCTTTATCTGGTATGGTTAATCAAATAGCCAATAATGACTTAGTGCATATCTATGATGAATTAGTTACAATAAACAATAAAAATAATAAAATGATAGAGGTTCTTATAGAAATAAAAACAATTTTACAAGAAAGAAAAAATTAAAATGGTTTCATATTTACAGACAGATCCGCGTTGGGCAAACCTTACTTTTTCGTCCGCTAAGTTATCCATAAAAAAATATGGGTGCTTTATAGTAAGTCTAGCGACATTAACTCAAATAGAACCGCCCCAAACAGCCCAGAAATTGACACAGGCGAATTGTTTTGACAATAATGGGCTACTATTATCGGAAAAGACGGCAAACGTTTTACAACTTGATTTTGGAGGCAAGACAACCGACTTAGAAATTGCTAAAAAATGGAGTGAGTGGGTGATATGTGAAACAGATCATTATAAAAAAAGTGGGTATAACCAACATTTTTATTGTTTCAACACGATAACAGGCGAGCAATACGATCCGCTCGGATCGTCGGTCATCTATCAACCAAAAACTTATAGGTTATTTAAAGTAAAAAGAAAGGAGTATATGACCAAAGAACAAGCAATCAATATGGTATATGGGATTATTGAGCCGATGTGGCGGAGAATGCACAATAACGAAGAAGTGGGAGAAGCCGGAGTAATCAATTTGGGAAAAGAAGCTAACGAAATGGTGGAGAATGCTTCACAGGGCAAAGAATGGGTGGGAGCAGGCAAAGCCGAGCAATGGTATAACGAGGAACTGGCAGGACAGATTAAGGAACTGCAAGACGATAAGATTTTACTTGGCAAAAAAGACACCACGATTGCCGAACTACAAAAAGAAAACATAAATCTAAACAAATTATATGAAAGTGAAAAAGTTAATATCAAAGTGGCTGAAAAGGAAGTGGTCAAAATTATTAAAGTTAATACGCCAATAAGTGAAGTACCAGCGGTCGAAATAATCAAAGAATTAATACGGAGGTTAAAATGGAAAAAATAAAGGAATTAGCCAAATCAATATCGTTTTGGTATACAGTGGCGCTGGCTGTTGCGTATTTGCTGGATAGCACAGATGTTGTGCCGTCAGCTTACGCCAATGCAGTTGAGATATTCACCGCACTTGGAATTTCAATTAAAAGAATTGATGGTTTTAGAAGTTAAACGACCTTGCACTTATCTATAAAGTTATCCTGTTTAGCGATATAGTCATATGCAAGGGCGAAGGGAACGCTACAACCCTTCAAACAGGATAACAGGCTCCCGCGGGAAACGCGCGCAAGCGCTGACAGTAAGAGCATACTTCCGCGGGAAGTAATCAAAAAAGGACGACCGTATAATCGCCCTTTTCAGTTGTCAGTGCGTAAAGCAAAGTTTTCAACAATAATATAGCAGAAAATAATATACTTGTCAAGAGAGGTGAACATCTGGTCTATTTTTAAAAAGGGAATTTTATGAGACAAAATAAACAAAAAGGAATCAGCTTTCAATTAGGTACATTTGATGAAAAAAAATTCAAGGGGCATATTATTACTACTCTATGGCGAAAATCGCAAGTTGCTTTACGCGCTAACCTGATACTCTCACAGAAAAGGCATTGCTGGCTGAGAGTATGTTATCGTTTCAATGATAAAAAATTAGGTGATAACGAAGGAGTGTATAAAACCATAAAAGATTTAAAAGAAGCATTGGCACAATTTACCGAGAAAGCTTTACTTGATTATATCTATTCATAGAAAGACGAAATCTCAGTTATTTCCAAAATGGAAATAACTTCCACAAGGGCTTGACAAACTTATCGGTATGTGATAAGATTAAATTACTTGAAAATACGGGTAGTTAGTTTGTCCACGCAAACAAAATAATTTTAGCAAAACTGAGCTGGTGCGTGGACACCAGCTCTTTTTGTTAAAATTAAGGAGAAAAATGAAAAGCGAAAAATATAATCCCGATGATCCTACAATTTGGTATAACCAATCAAAATTAAGAGAAAAAGTAGAAAAAATACGCAAAATTTTCGGAGAGCCATTCTTAATTACAAAAACAGGTGAAATGCTTTATGAAGATAGTGTTGTTATACCTGCTTTTAGACAAGGAGGTGGAGATGACCAAGAATGATCCTATTTCAAATTATTTTGTTGTAAATAGATGTTTGTTATCATCAGATAGATGGTTATCTGAACCCTTCACAAGGGGACAAGCTTGGGTTGATATGTTCGGGTTGGCTCAACATACAAAAGGTTATTTTAGAATAAGAGGAATAAGAGTAAATGTTGAAAGAGGTCAGTTAGCATATTCACAAGTAACACTGGCAAAAAGATGGCAGTGGTCAAGGGACAAAGTTAGAAGGTATCTTAAAGAATTGGAAAACAACAAAGATATAATACAGCAAAATAATGAGGTAACAACACTGATAACAATAATAAAATATGATTATTGGCAAGGAAACAATACAACAAACGATACAACAGAAAAACATCAGAAAAACATCAGAAAAACATCAAACGATACACATAAAAAGAAGAATAAGAAGAAAAAGAAAGATAATAAAGATAATAAATACATTGCGAAAAATTCTTTTCGCGAAGAATCTCAGGTCTTTTCTTTTGACCAGTGGTTAGGGGGGGTAATTGCAAACAAACAACCGCATATTGCTCTTATTGGTCGGTATCTCAAATATAAAAATGCCCAACTGGCATCTAAAAAAGTGGCAAATGATGAAATAAAAAGGTGGGTGAAGGACGCGCGGTATTTAGCCGATTTTTCAGAGGAAAGAATACAAAAAACAATAAAAAAGGTTGAAAGTAAATATCCTGATATGTGGAATTTATCAACCGTAAGAAAGGAGATTGCTTATGGATAAAATACTAAACTGGGCGCTTTCGTATTCCAACCGCGCATCTATTATCCCTGTTGGTAAAGATAAAAAACCCTTAATAAATTGGAAACCATATCAAGCCAAAAAAGCTACAAAAGAAGAAATAACCGCTTGGTGGGAAAAGTTTCCCGGTGCTAATGTTGGTATTATAACTGGTCAAATATCAAATATAGCGGTAATTGATGTGGAAAAAGGTGGAAAAATAGATGATTTACCTAAAACAGCAATGGTTCAAACCGGTGGCGGAGGTTGGCATTTGTATTACGAATACTGCCCAGGAACAGAAAATAAAACTCGTGTTAGACCTTTAACGGACATCCGTGGCAACGGTGGTTATGTGGTTGCTCCACCGTCAATTCATTCCTCTGGTAAAGAATATGTTTGGATTAGAAAAGGTAAATTACAGCCATTTCCTAAAAATCTATTTGGAATAAAATCAGAACCAACTAAATGGGACGATGTAGCGTTAGGAATTACAGAAGGACAACGAAACGAAACCGCCTCTAAATATATTGGTAAATTGATGACAATATACAGCCCTGATACTTGGGAGAATACAGTTTGGGGAACTGCCAAGATATGGAACGAAAGAAATGATCCCCCGCTTAAAGAAAATGAATTGAGGCAAGTGTACGAATCAATTCAAAGGCGCGCGGTAAAAAACGAAAAAGGTAAAATTGAGATATTAAACGATGAACTTAAAATTGTGCATATTTCTCAAACAGAACAATTGTTTAGTAGTGGTGAAAAATTCAACACACAATATTCGTCAATTGATAAAACTATTGGAGGAGGCGTGGAAGACGGCGATTTAATAATTATATCTGCTCCAACAGGATCAGGAAAAACTGCTTTGATGCAATCTTTGACTTATAATTTTACTAAACAAGGGTTGCCTTGTCTATGGTTTTCTTACGAAGTTCTTTTGCACCAACTGTGGCAAAAATTTAAAGAAATGGGATTGGATGAAAACAATGTGGTTTTTGCTCCATTCAAAATCGCTAACGGCAATATTGATTATATTAGCAAAGCTATTCAAAAAGCCAAAGAAGAATTTTATACTAAATTTATTTTTATTGACCATTTGGGGTTTTTAGTTCCAAAATTGTATGGTCAAGATATATCAAGAAATTATAGCGCGTATTTACAACAAATTTGCCGAGAATTAAAAACGATTGCTATCAACGAACAAGTGATTATTTTTCTTTCTAGTCATATGCGAAAAACTGATAACCCGTCTATAAATGATATTCGCGATAGCGCAGGAATTGCGCAAGAAGCTGATTTAGTTTTTCTTTTAAATCGTAAAACAAATGATGACGACCCGGATTATTTTGCCAAAGAAACCCAATGTATTTTGGCTAAAAACAGAAAAACTGGTCAAGGATTAAAAATCAATTTGAAAATGTTTAGTGGAAAATTTGAAGAAACATATATTATAAATGAAAGGAAATTTTAATGAAATTAGATTGCTATACTTGTAAAATGGAAATTGAACCAAAAACAAGTTTTAAAATAATGCGTAATGGAACAGAACACATTGAAGCTAGATGCCCAAAATGTAATCGTTTTTTAAAATATTTGCCTCAAAAAAAGGATACAATTGTAAATTTTGGAAAATATAAAGGATTGAAATTAACAGAAATAATAGAAAAATATCCTGATTATGCCGAATGGTTAAAAAATAAAGGTATTATGGAATTAAAAATAAAAAGATTTGAATTACTTAAAAAATTGAGAAAGGAAAGCAACCCAATCAGTCAAATTGAAATTAAATTAAAAATTGATAAATTAGAAGAAAATATGTGTTAAAAAGAACATACAAAAAGCAAGAACGGACATCACGATGCTGAGACCTTTGAGAATAAAATCAACCCTTAGCAATATCTTATTAGGGAATAGGCAAGGACTTGACAAATAATAAAATATCTGCTATAATATGTATATCAAATAAAAGGTTATCAATCCACCTCTGCCACCTATTAGGGGCAAGTTATCAAGGATATAACCGTTAATGCGTGGACTTCCTACCCGTTCCACGCGTTCGGGTAGGAGGTTTTTCCACGATTCGCCCCCTGGGGCGAGGAAAGGAAATATGAAAAGAGGAGTAAAAAAAGAGGAGATGTTAATACAGATATTGCTTCGTCAAATAGAGAAGCACTATCCAGAATGGTTAGAAGAAAAACAGCAAGAATACGCGAATGATTTGTCGCAGACTAATAATTTTCTTTGTGATGAATGCGGGGCTGAATATGTGCCAGAGTTTAGTTATGGGGATTTAGATATTTGCGCGAAATGCGATAGAAAAGCCCTCAAAGAAGGAATGGAAAAATGGGACACCTTAAAACAGGAGGCGCGATGAGCGTTCAACAGAATGACGGATACCTTGATGCGTTGTATGATGATATTTGTTTTTGGGAGGGTTTAGCTGAGAAGCAACTTAAAGATAGGAATTTGTCGGGTTGGGATTTGGCGAGAAGCAAACTGCGACAAATGAAAAAGCAATATGCAAAATGGATATACTCAACCAAAAAAATAAATATAAATGAGAAATGGAGTTAAATGGAAAAAGAAATGTTAGACACAATTAAAAATTTGTATAATCTTGAAAACGATATTGATAAAGCAATAGAAAGAGCATATCAATCAGGAAAAAGCAATGGAGTTAGAGAATATCTTGCCGAAGAAATTAAAAAATTTAAAAAAGAAGAGGAGTAAAATGGAATTTTTAGCAAAAAATTATAAATTGCCTGTATCAGGGGGCGATTACACAAGGTTCACGCAAGGCGATAATCAACTGCGAATACTGGGAAGCGCCATTGTTGGCACAGAGGCGTGGACACAGAAAATAGGCGGAAAACCAGTTAGAAAACCAATGGGCGAGCCGTTTGAAGTTGCTGAGATAGACCCTGAAACCATTAAACATTTTTGGGCGTTTCCTGTTTGGAACTATCAGACCGAAAAAGTGGAAATATGCGAAATTACTCAAAAAGGAATAATGAAAGCGATTAAAGAATTGACGCAAGACGAGGATTGGGGCGACCCCAGCCAATATGATATTGTTATCAATCGCATAGGTGAAGGAAAAGAAACCGAGTATTCTGTCCGGACTAAACCCAAAAAGGAATTGAAAAAAGAAATTAAGGAAGATTTTGAAAAAATGACGATTGATTTGACGCAATTATACAGCAGTGGCGATCCGTTTGGCATAAATAATCAGCCAGCCGTAAAGGATGACTTTTTGATGGATGCGGGGGATTTATGAGAATAGATTATCTTAAAAAAACAGAGCCAACCGAATACGAAACTACCTTCCAATCATTTCGCGCGACAATAATGCTGTTGGTTGATATAATGCTGATAGGTTTAATTTTAATTTTAATACGATGAAATATAAATATCTTAAAAAATTTACTGACTATGAAAACCAATATGAAAAAAACTTGTGAAGGTTGTGGATTTTTACTTGATACAAGAATAAATCACCAATGCGACAAAGATGTTATGGAAGATAAAGAGAGACAAAAAGAAAAAGAGTTTGAACAATGGCGTAGAAATGAGATGGATAATTTAGAAGCTGATGAAATGTTAATAAGTGATTTTTAATTAACCTAACTTAAATAGTTAGAGAAAGGTAAAAATGAAAGTAATAAAAAAATATAATCAAATGAGAAGAGACCTTGATTGTGATGTAGTTTGTGAGGGTTGTGGTAATGAGGAGACAATTAATAATGCTTATGATGACAGAAATTATTGGGATAATGTAATTCCAAATAGAGAATGTAAAAATTGCAAAAAAACAAGTAATGATTTGGGAGTAAAAATAGATTTTATTCAGACGAGATACCCAGAAGGAGAACAACACTAATTAACAACCCTTAGTGCAGGCGCCTACAACGAACTGATAAAGATAGCGGAGTTTTTGGATAGAGCGGGGAAAATTCTTATTGACACAGAAAATAAACTGACTATGAAAACCAATATGGATAAAACGGGAGAAGCCCTTAAACTAACCGCAGAGGATGTGAGGAAATATACGAAGATATTAAGTGGTTCGGAAATCCCGAATAACTCAAATGAAAAGTAATTCACCTTTTTTACAGAGTAATATAATAAAATAATGCTTCTTGTCAACTATAATTTACAAGTAAATCATTTCTATGAATAAAAATAAAATCTTGAAAGGAGAATAATATGCACAAACACCAATTTAATATAGACACTCAAATCTGTGATTGTGGAAAAACCAGAGAAAAAGAAATGTCTGTAAAACTTACTAAATATCAAAAGAAAGAACGAAAATCTTTGGAAAAATTAGCATTGCGTCTTTATAACCCGTCTTAAGTAATTTCTATGAATAAAATGAAAAGAAAACCCATTTATTTAATGATAACTATTCTATTTTTAACATTGATAATATTTACTGAAAATTACACATATTTTTTTATAGGTGGATTATATATTTTAACTATAGAAACTTATTTATACTATAGATACAAAAAATGAACCCTAAACTATTCATCCAACGATTCAAAAATGAAAAATAATGTAATAATACAAGGAGATAGTTTAGAAGTTTTGAAAACACTTGAAAGTGAAAGCGTGAGTTGTGTGGTTACTTCTCCACCTTATTGGGCATTACGATGTTATTTACCAGATGAAGTTAAGTTAAAAGATAACTTAACCAAACAAGAAAAAGAGGATATTGTAAAGGAATTGACTTTATTAGGTATTGAGAGTATAGTAAGGTAATGAGAAATAATAAAGGACAATTCAAAAAAGGTTTTACTTGGAGAAAACCTAAGCCATACTGGAATAAAAAATGGTTATTTAATGAGTATATTATTCTTGGCAAAAGCACTGGCGATATAGCAAAAGAACAGGGTTGTTTAGATACAAATATACAATATTTTTTGATTAAGTTTGGTATAAAAAGACGCTCAATTTCAGACGCAAGAAAGAAAAAATACTGGGGACAAATTGGAGTTGATAATCCAATGTGGAATAGAAAAGGAGAATTAAATCCAAGATGGCTTGGAGGGATTACACCAGAAAGGCAATCATTTTATGTTAGTCAAGAATGGAAAAATGCTTGTAGTAATACTTGGAAAAGAGATAATGCAACTTGCCAAAGATGTAAAACTAAAAAAGAAACAGACATACCATTTCATATTCACCATATCAAAAGTTTTGAGGATAAAGAATTACGAGCAGATATAAATAATCTTGTTTTGCTTTGCGAAGTATGTCATCAATGGGTTCATTCTAATGGAAACAAAAAAGATGAATACATATTATAAAAAAGATATACCAGAACATTTACAAAAGTATTTTTGCCCTGCAGAACTCGGATTAGAGCCAACTTTTCAAGAGTATATTACTAAACTATGTGATATTTTTGATGAAGTAAAACGAGTTCTAAAAAAAGAAGGCACCTGTTGGGTTAATTTGGGAGATACATATTCCGGAAACAAAGAGGGAAAAACGGATAATAAAGTTTCACAATATTTAAAAGACACAACTACAAATCTACATAAAAAAGCAACTATAACTGAAAAGTGTCTTTGCCAAATCCCTTCACGCTTTGCGATAGAAATGACAAATAGAGGTTGGATATTACGGAACGAAATAATCTGGCACAAACCAAATTGTATGCCATCAAGCGTTAAGGATAGATTCACGGTAGATTTTGAAAAAATATTTTTCTTTGTTAAGAGTAAAAAGTATTGGTTTGAACAACTACGAGCCCCCTATGGTAAGGACGAACGAGAAGCGGGATTACAAAGAGCAAGAAAGTATGGTTATTCTGGTAAAGGAACTTATCAAGATTGGTATAATAATGAACGAAAAAAAACTGATTGGGTAGCAGGGAATAAAAACCTTAAAGAGGGTATGTATGCAAGCCGGGGTCAAAGTGAAAACAAACCGCCATTATTACACCCGGACGGAAGAAACAAAAGGGCGGTTTGGTCCATCATAACTAAACCATATAGCGAAGCCCACTTTGCCACTTACCCAGAGAAGTTAATTGAACCAATGATTAAAGCAGGATGTCCAGAAGGCGGAATAGTTTTGGACCCATTTATAGGAAGTGGCACAACAGCAGTAGTCGCTAAAAAACTGAAACGAAACTGGATTGGGATTGAATTAAATAAAGATTATATAGAAATAGCAAATAAAAGAATAAACGCAATTCCGGAGGCAATGCTATGAAACTAAACATCTTCTACAAAAGATTTCGTAATGAATACCGCAAACACAAGAAATTAGGTCTGTGGGTGGTATTAAGAGTAAGCTGGATTAAGTATAAGCACGATCTGAAACAGGTTAAATATCCAGCAATATTGACAAAATAAAATAGTCTGTTATACTATGTATAGTGTTTGGACTTTCTTGTTAACTTGCTGGATATGAAATTGAGGTGCGTTCCCTCCTTCGCATCTCGTTTGTACCCGACAAATTAAAAAGAAATATGAAACAAAAACAACTTATCGCTCGTATTCCAGAAAAATTACATCAGCAGTTTTTTCTGCAATGTCAATTAGACGGCTATCATATGAGCGAGAAGATCCGCGAACTAATAAGAGAATTTTTGAAGGAGAGAGATGATGCGATTCATTCTTAGATTTTTTTATTGCGGGGACGAAAAAGAAGAATTGGGTTATAAACCGCCTAGCTGTGTTTGGCATTGGCTAGACTATATATGGGCGGTTTTCAAAATTAAAATAATAAAATAATTAACCCCGTTTAACGGGAGAAAGGAATAATATGTCGGAAGAAAACAAATTGATAGTTGGAATTATCGTAGGGATATTGTGTTTTGTTATAGTTTTAATGTTTTTATTCCCAATTTATACCAGGTATCAAAAAAGAGCCGAAGCTAATAATGAAATATATGTTATAGAATTGGTCAGTAAATCAACCCAACAAAAAATAGAAGTAGAAAAACAGAAAGCACAAGTTAGAGTAGAGGAAGCAAAAGGGATAGCTGATAGCCAAAAGATTATTGACCAGTCCTTAACGGAAAACTACTTGCAATATATGGCAATTCAAGCCCAAGAGAAAATGGCAGGAAGCCCTAATCATACCCAGATTTATATACCCGTAGGAAATAATGGTATCCCTTTGATAAAAACAATAGAATAATAAAATAAGTGTTTATGTTATTTAAAAAAAAATACAAATTTGCGCCGGGAGATATTGTAAAACAAAAAATAACAGGATTTAAGGTCGTTTTACTTAGTCATAATTGGTTATTAGACCAGGGGGATGTTGGTGAATGGAACGGAAAAATGTGGGTTATGACTAATAAAAATACAGGATACTGGGAAAAAGGTAATTTTTTTGAAAGCGAATTAAAATAAATTAAGATAATGGCATTTCCAAAAAAAAATATATTAAGGGCAATCGGATGGAAAGATATGGGTTGGACAGCGAAAACCATTGAAAATGGAAGATATGTTGAGATGAGACACGAATTTTGCGGAAACAGACTAAAAATTGGCAAAGAAAAAGATATTATTTTTAGATTTTGTTCCGTCTGTATGGTTCGAATAATGAAAGAAAATTAAATTATAGGGGTATCGGATGCGGTTGACCCCACAATATGAAAACAATCTTATTGTTTATCGCCTGCTATACAACTATCGTTGCCACGCCACTACAACCAGAACAGATACAATTCAAATCATATCCTTTGACTGAGACACAAAAAAAGGAAATTATTTTAAGAGAAAGTGATTATGAAAAAAAACTTA
>ERZ1292632.3143-Hain-H43-01um-R2-3143-length-12952-cov-45_pt2 | contig 11386 bp, 22 predicted proteins | sample MGYA00564407_ERZ1292632 | MGnify/ENA primary metagenome ERZ1292632 (study PRJEB36523, sample SAMEA6512637) | groundwater metagenome | collected 2019-01-08 | study: AquaDiva: Metagenomics assemblies of 32 groundwater samples
TACAGTGGATAGTAAGAAGGAGATTAAGTTTGTCTGAAATCACTGTTCCCAGCAAACCCGCCACCATAAAACGCGACACTGTTAAGGTGCTCCACTCGGACCATGATGACTGTGACGTATGTGGGCATTGGAACCTGCCCATCACAGCCATCACAATTACTCACGCCACCGTCACACACACCACTCGGCTATGCGAAGATTGTGTGATCCTCATCGGTAGCGTCTAACACTACTATAGGTAAGAAAGGAGTTTATAGTTGTCTGAAATCACTGTTCCCAGCAAGGTCGAGGTTGAAACCCTCACAAATGCGTTTATGGACGCGGAGATGGCGTTGACCAAGGCAATCGACGCCATAGCTAGCGCCGCCAAAAAGGGCGACATGGCCGCAATCGAAGCTGCCGTGTTCGCCAAGAAGGATGCGGATTCCGCGTTGGTACGGGCAAAGAACGCTCTCGCATGCGCTACGGATCTAGTGGCCAATGCAGGGCGGATGCGAGTCAACGTGGCTGCACGCGACGCCATCAAGGCATGGCTGGCGGAATCGGCAGAGATGCTGGAGTCCGTTAGTCAGGGCACTACGGGGTTTCGTGTCACTGCCACCAAGGGCGACAATGGCAACGTGAGCTATCAGGTCAACGTGATCCCGGAGGTTGGAGCTATCACCCGTGCTCCCCGTGAGGGCGGCACCGGTGGCGGACGTGGCACATCCCTCGATCATCATGTTGTCGGGCACGGTACGGATACGCATGTTGGCTCAGCTAACCTGCTCCTCCAATTCGGGGGGGCGAAGGGTGCTGAAGCCGTCCAGAAGGCCAAGGATGGCATCATCACCAAGGCCGGCAACAAGGTGCCCTACGGGTACCAGCCGGACGTGAAGCGCACCATTGCGGAGCTGCAAAAGGCTGGTTACACCGTCACCACCACTGGCGGCAAGAGCGGCTAAGGGTTAGGGGAACTGAGAACGGCGGTTCCCCCAACTATCCTAAGCGAATGATGACGGATTGAAATCAAGGAGGAAAGCATGTCATGGTTTTGTTGGCGCTATAGGTGTCGAGTGCGACAACGGCTGAACCAGCTGAAGCGGAAGTAACTAGCGGGGCAATTGGGGAGTCAGCAATGGCTTCCCTTTTTGTTGCCCGGAATTTGCCCGGCTAGGTGATCCCCAAACGCGTGTATGGGTTATGGTGGCGAGTTCTAGGTGTGGGACGTAGAATGCATCATCCCCGCCAATCCGAGCCCGTGGCGGGCATCCTACGCGGTCATTACAATCGGACATATGGCCATGACAGGATAGCATGACGTGACATAACCCTATTGAACCCGTGCCTACGCGTATGGTAGCCTAGGGGCAATAATTGATTATCATTGCGGTCAGCGTGTTGTGCAAATCACAGACAATCGCCACTACTTTAGGATACTTTGTCGAGCTTGTGGAAGGACATTCAAGCAACATAAGAGGAAAACTAGAAATGATAATTAAACAGTACTGTAAAGATTGCAAGATGGAAACCTGGCATTGTGGCTTGGGTGTTTGCTTAGCTTGTCAGAGACATATGAATTGTAAGGATCATAAAGTATCTCAAAATCACAACTTAGGGAGGTTCTCAGTTAGCTGAGTTTGATAGATTGCTCTGATCAGGTAAGCACTCTGCACAAAGTTTGGAGAACACCGATGTCAGCTAGTGTCCGGTACTTCCACCCGTGGGATCATCCTAAAGTCAGGTTTGTTAAGGCCCAATGCATTATGTGCGGCAGGAGGATACTCTGGCCACAGGACTGCCTTGGGGTCATTAAGATTTGTGAGAACTGTAGTGAAAACTAAAACGAACCTGTCCGTAACTGTTTATGCTTTGGATGTGATAGGTATAGCAATGTCATCATGGACAGTTGACTTCGGAGAGTATGAGTTTGAGGACTCTAGCCAGCGAGAAGCTGTTAGAAATGCTGTACATGCTCTTTATTGCTCTCTTTGGGATGAGGCAACTGTTATCCTGTTCTCTGATGAGTGTCAGGACTCCGCGATCCGTAGAGATTCATACCTGCCCCCGTTCTCATTCTTCCACGGAGCTTGATAGGAGTGCCTATTGAATAAGCGCGGTACTAAGGTTCGGGAATATACCAACAAGCTCTCTATCTATGAAACACTAGGTAGGGAGCAACCTTATGCTATTTGGCAGAACGGTAGTGTGTTGAGGTTTGAACATAGCCTTAAGACTGCCGTTAAGTATTGTATATCTCATAATGGAACAGAGGAGAAGTTAGTTGCCCAAGATTTATGATCCAGATCACGAGTGTGAGATCGTTAGTGAGTGCTGCGGTAAGCCACTAGTAGACGATACCAACGTATGTAGTATGTGTGGTGAGTTTACAGGCGGTGAATGTACTGATCCTGAATGTGACGAAACGGAGGAGTAAAGTTGGCTAACAAGTATGACGATGCAACGACCTTAGAAAAGGCTGAGATGCATATCATAGATGCCCGAGGTAATGCAGGTAACGCAGGCCAGACTATAACATCTGCTGTTGGGGACATTCAGACTGCTCATGGACTTAGCAGTAACAATCTGGGACATAGGCTGAAGAGTGAGGACTTAATAGCTATTGCTCAGGTTAAGGCTACAATGGCACTAGTACAAGCTACACTAGCAGTGGCACATAGTAATATTGGCACTTACCTTTATGGCAAAGGTAACTCTTCGTGGAATGCTGAGTCCTGGCGTGACTACAACGCGCCTGACATTCTAGATAGTATCAAGGCTGGTAATGATGGGAATTCGGGATCAGAAGAAGTTCCTGAAGCAACGTCCGAAGCCTCCGAGTAGTAGTGACGACCCTGACCTAATACTAGCAGAAGGTAGTGAGGTTGAAATTGAGCAGCTTAAGAGGCGGATTACCAGAGAGTCTACCAATCAGGGCCAGAGTCATAGATCGTAAGTATGGGTATACCAAAGTTGAGACTGAGGATGGTGTAATTCACTGGCTCAGAGGTATTAATGGTACTGATGCTTCTGTAGGTGCTATCGGAACTGTACAGTATCGTAACAGTGCTACGTTCGGTATGTGGTTCTTTGAGGAGGACACAGATGAGAACTGAAATTCAAATGTTAAGTAATAAGGATAGACTGACACATGTAAGGATAATGCTTGTACGCAACAGTGCATCTACCCCTTTTGATGTTATCTATTTTGAATCAGAGAGTGGTTGTCTTAGTGCTTATCTCCCTTTGGAATGGCATAATATGATGCTGGAGGCTATTAGGAAAGCCTACCCAAGCCCTATTTGTCCTGCTTGCTACTCTATCCATATACCAGGCACTGCTTGTGAAACTCATGAGAGCTATACACATACTACTGATCCTCGCCTAGAGTCACCTGTCTCTTAGGTGGAGCCTCAAGAACTCCGTGAGTTCCTCCAGTGGGAACCAAACTTTCCTGATGCTGTTCTTGACAAAGGACTGTTGTATGCAGGTACCAAGGCCATACTCTATGGGCAGTACAAGGCTGGTAAGAGTCCATTAGTACAGAGGTTAGCATTACACCTAGCTAGAGGCCAACCGTGGTTAGGGTTCAAGGTACCATCTGAAGGCATATCAGTGTTCTATCTACAGCTAGAGATACCAGCACCACTATTCCAGAAGCGTGTTAAGAGTATGACTGATGGTAGGTGGTTGACTAAGAAGCCATTGACGTTGTGGACAGAACACTATCTCAAGCTGGACTTAGATCAGGGTTTATCTAAACTAGAACGCTACCTTGATAGATGGCAACCACAGGTACTAATCGTTGACCCTATATATAAGGTGCTGAGTGCTGATGTAACTAAACCTTATGCGGTGACACCATTCCTTGATAACATGGACAAGCTACTCGATAGATATGATGGTATGGCAATTGTGCTTACCCATCATGGCCGTAAGCCATCAATAGACGAGAAGGAGGGCAAATGGGGATCTGATGACATGTTGGGAGCAGGTCTGTTCTCAGCGTGGGCAGACAGCATAATCAAGGTAGAGAGAAAGGATAGAGAACTGAAGCTAAGGTTTGAGGTTATTAGACACGCAGAGGAAGATATAAAGCCAGTCACAGTTACGTTAGAGCAATTGTTTTCACACGAATATGAACTGTTGGAGGTTCCCTAATGCCAGAGAAGAAATGTCCTAAATGTGGTAAGCCCATGATGCCTGGACATAAGTGCAAGTAGAGGAGTAACTAAATTGCCTGAAGCCTTCGTCCCCAACGCGAACCCACCTACTGATAGTCGTACACCACTGATTAGGTTCAAGGGTGTACTTAAGCAGTATCAGGGTGAGGTTAGACACGACGATGCTCGTAACCGCGACTTCCAGATGGTAGTGTTTGACTTTACCGATGTAGAAGTCTTGGAAACCAGCGAACCTTATCCTTTCCTAATTGCTAAGATTGAGATCTCATATAGTGACAGAGCTGATACACGTTGGGCTGCATTCACAAAGTCATTTAGGAATGTGTGTGCTACTCAAGGTGGTAGCCTTGATCCTCTAGTTGGGAAGAAGCAGGAGTGGCATCAAGGCCCATGTCTACTCCGCCAACCTGTAGTTGATGAGGAGGGCAATCCTGTAGAAGAGAAGGGTAGGCCCAAGTGGGCTAACCAACCCTCAACAGCATGGCAAGTTGTTAGTGTAGAAGGCTTTGCCAATGCAGCTAACAACGGTAAGTTTAACGATGCACTACTGGATCTCATCAACGGTAAGACTGAGGAGGAGTTCACACAAGCACTATTTAACCAGTCAGAACAGTCAGAACTCAAGTCCTACGATGTTGATGAGTTCAATAAAACGGTGAATAAGCAGATCAAGCGAGAGCTACTTCCTATGTTGGAAGATGCCAAACTGATCAAGAAGAACATTGAGGGAGTGTGGAGTAAGGTATAATGTCTAGTTTGTCTACAACAAAAGAAACACCTTTTCTTATTCATAATATCAATTATTTGAGAGAGGGTATAGATGCTAACTATAAACTGACTATTGCTCTCCGTGATCGGCTCCGATGTGTATTATCAATAGAACAAGATAAAAACCCTACACCAGAAGTACGCGCACGAGTAGAGTCTAATAGTGGCAACTTGGCATCTATAGTAGGCGAGCTTCTGTCTGAGATACAGAGGAACAATAGCACCCTGTCACACATTCTTGATGGGTTGGAGGTATAACTTGAAGAACATCCAGTTTGAGATACAGAAAGACAAGCTCACCATTGAGGTAGACCTGACTAAGGACTTCGGTCCTTCTGTATCAGGTAAGACTATTATCGTAGCCAGCACAGAGGGCTTTGTTGGCCTTGACATTGACAAGCCCATTAGCTTTGCTGTCAATGTAGTAATGAAGAAGAACTAGGAGTTAGAAGGGGGATGTGACTGCGGCGGCGTGGTGGGAGAAACACGCTTAGGGGAACAGGGCGTTGGGCCTACCGGAAGCAGTTCCCTGAACCAAGCCCAACCAAGCCGGTTCGAATCCGGCCCGCAGTCTACCTCTTTCTTATATAATGATCACTGATACTATAGCCTTACTGGTAACATTAGGTATAGCAGTAGTTCTTATGGAAAGGATAGTAATATGAGATCCTTTGGTCCCAAGTCTACAGATCATCCAACTATTGGAAAAGATTGTCCAGCTTGTAAAAAGCCTTTTGTTGAGGGTGACTATACTACACTAGTTTCCCTTGGCCCAGGAGATGATCCTGAAGAGCAACGAAAGGCAGCCAGTGGTTAAGCCTATGATGCTGTTGCTATAGAGTGTCATTGGAAGTGTATAACAGGAAGGGGTGCGGACAGATGAAAACTTTGGTTAGAGTTAGTGACTGTCACAACGGGTTCTGCAAGCCCGAACTAGATCAGGTTGAGTACGAGATGGTTGCCAGTGATGACTTGGATTGTACGTGCTCTGAGATCAACTTCGAGGGCAAGCATGTTATTGAACTAAGTGATAGTGGGAAATTGCTTGGTGAATGGTGCCTGTGGCACGGTACACAACTTAGGCTGGACTAATGTGAATAATGGTAAGCACAGAGAGCTACTTCAAGAGGCAGTGATAAGTGGCTACCTGTTTATCTTGTGACAACTTTATAAATTGGAGAAGGCCTGTTGTCTATCTTGGTTATGATCGCTTTATTCATCTGGATGAGTTTGTAGACTACATACAGGAACACCCACTGTTAGAGTGGGAGCTAACTAGAGAGAGGAAGAAACTAATTGACTGAGAAACAAGAGCTTGGTAACTGGCTGGTGGAGCACCTTATGGAGTGGGACAAATGTGACTGCTTGATGTGGGTAGAACCCCAAAGTGGCGTCCACAGAGATGCTGACTGGCTCACCACCACTGGTGATGGAATGCTGGAGGTACTGAGAAAGATGCACGACCGGGGATTTGATTGCCTCGTGCAAACCTACTATGGGACAGAGGAATATCGAGCAGAGTTCTACCTGGAATCCCCCCAAGAGAGTTTTCTAGCGTCCACTCTGCCCCTTGCCGTAGCTCATGCTGCGAAGACAGCACTAGAGGCCAAAGCTTGAACTATCATCGCAATGAACGCCTAGAAGATCAGCTCTTAGATGAGCTTATGGCTGAGATAGATGATCCAGAGCGTAAGAACCAACATCCCTCAGTCACGGATCTTATCTACTGCCTGACCAAGAGCTACCTGGATATGAAACAGGATAAGATAGTTCATACTAGACAAACCAAGCTGTTCTTTACCATTGGCTTAGGACTAGAGAAGGCTCTGCTAGTGGCACGTAGAGATGCCCCTACCAACGGGCAGTTTGAGGGCATCTGGTATCATATGGATAGTCTCGACCACAGCAATCTCATTGAATTTAAGTCCACTAGGGTAAAGGCCGGAACCGAACCTGAAAAATTGCCAGAAGGCTGGATGAAACAGATCAAATCCTATCTCAAGACACAAGGGCAGACTAAGTGTAGTCTAGTAGTCCTTCACATCATACAGCCTGAGATCATATGCTGGGATATAGAGTTTAGTCAAGAGGAGATAGATGAGCAATGGGCATGGTTACAAAATAGAAAGGCTGAATGGGAAGTGTACGTAGGAAAGGATGAGGTACCTACGCCATTTCAGTTCAACATGCCATTTGAGTGTAACTACTGCAAGTACAAGTTCTTTTGTGACGCTACAGCGGATAGAAGCTAATGGAACACCCTAATGTAGAAGCAGCTGCTAAACTACTACGCAGGTATGGAGTGTCAGCATATGCACAAGAACAAGATATAGTTCTCTATGTAGTAGACAACTCTTCATGGGTGGAGGTATGGAGGTTTAATACTGTAGAGCTTCCTAGAGATGTTGATGCTTTTGAGAGTCCATCTGAGATAGCAGTTGTTGTAGTTAGGTGGGTTAGCCAGAACCTAATAGACATACATATGAGGAGGATTAAACATTGAAGCCTAGAGGATCAGTAGAAGAGAGGCTTTGGCGTTATATTACTATAGGAGGACATATGGTGTTGCTCTCAATCGAAGCTGACGAAAAGTGTGGAAAAACCACTATGGCACTAACTGCCCCTCTACCCATAGTATGTTTCTCTTTTGATCTTGGCACAGATAGAGCTATCAATGGTACTAAGTATGATGAGTGGTTCAAAGGCCTGAAGATAGAGCATGTACCATATGGGGCTGGAACTTCGTGGAGTGGTAACGATATTACTATCTACGATCTACCTTGGCCTCTCCAGCTAAACCAAGATCTACTGTCAGGCTTTACTGATTTGTGGTCATACTTCATGCAACTATTTGTTCGGGCTGCTATGGATCAAACCATTAGTACTATAGTTGTCGATACCATGACACTGTGTAGACGGGTTAGAGCTGAGGCCCACTTGCAAACACTACAAGAAGATAGTATAGCTGAGAAGAAGCGTCCTAGAAAACAATTACTTCAGATAGAATATGGGCCTGTTAATAACAGTATCAGAAGCCTATATGATGCTGCTAAGACTATGGATAAGAACCTAATAGCAGTTCACCATCTAACAGATGAGTACAAGCCACAACTAAAGAGTGATGGTACAGTAGAGTCTATGGCTACAGGAGCCAGGATACTAGAGGGACTGACAGGTACGTATAGAGCTATTGGTACGGCGGTAAGGAGTGAAAAGGTAGGTACCAAGTTCTTCTCTAAGATTGTAGTTTGTGGCGATAATCCTGTATTGGAAGGTATGTCTATAGTTGACTGTAGTTGGGATACACTAGTGGGTATGATTAGTAGTAGTCTAGGTGGAAGGATACAGATACAGAGACGGGGGCAAGAGGTAGCAGCCAAGTGATTGTTTGTGATATCCATGAACCTACTCAAGCTCAGTCTCTAATAGGACAGTCAGTACCGTGTACAGTGGAGGATCTTAATGGATCAGGTTGGGCAGACTACAGATGGAAAGACTATGGAGGAGCTTATGTCCATGCTGAAAGAAAGACTTGGGGAGAGCTTCTCGCTAGCGTTGACCGTGTGGAAGATCAACTTAGAAAGCACCTTACCAATCAACCAGCGGTTGAGCTTCGACTCATACTCGAGGGAGTTGTTATTCCGGTTGCTTCAGGTACAGCAATCCTTAGACCAACTAACCGAGATGCCATATATATCAAGGGACACTACTCCAGTATCAGACTGAGCTTGGTGTATGCATGGTTGTACCAGATAGGGAAGTATGTAGAGATATATACAACTCCTAACTATGAGGCTACATGTATAGCACTAGTAGCTTTCTTCAAGGGTGATCAAAAGGAAGAGCACAGTACACTACACCGGTATATCAAGAAGGTAGACTTCCACCCAAATCCACAGGTAACACAGCTTATGGGACTGCTGCCTAATGTTGGGGCTAAGAGAGCCGAAGCACTGATTGATAGGTTTACTACTACGTGGAACGTAGTTAGTGCTAGTCCTGAAGAGTTATCTACTGTGAATGGCATTGGGAAGGTATTGAGTAAGCAGATACTAAGACAAGTAGGCAGGACAGATGTATAACTACATTGGCTATGGCATAGGGGTAGTTGTAGGTAGTATTCTGATAGCTGAAGGGCCAACCAATGCACCACGTAGACCAAACGAAACCCGTGAACGCGTTTATCACCACTGGAGGATAGCATGGTAAAGGGAACACTAAACAAGGAGATAAAAGCTAAGTGTACTCAGTGCAAGAAGATCTATAGAAAAGCAAAAGAGTATCAGAGATTTTGCAGCTCTGCGTGTAGGATGGCTTGGCACAGTGAGAATGTTATCTGTATACATTGTGGGAAGAATGCTAGAGGAAACTAATGGAAGATATAATCTTAGGAATAATGGTAGGCCACTCATTTGCTACATCCATTTTTGTATGGGCTGTATTTATTAATAGAGGCCACTGGTGGGAATAGCATTTGCACCCGACTACAAACGAGATGAGCATGGATGGATCTTATTTCCTCGAGACTTAACAGATCGTAGGAAGCTAGTACCTAGCTCTATACAGAAGGACGTATCACTCCATCCTGCTAAGATGAATCTGTATCTCTGCCAAGAGATTATCAAAGCTTTTACTAAGCCTGATGATACAATCTTAGATCCCTTTGCTGGCGTAGGTACTACTATGGTAGCTGCACGTATGGATCGTAATGTAATACTGCTAGAGCTTGAGCAACACTATTGTGATCTAATCAGAGCTACTTGGCGATATTGGCTAAACAACGAGGACAATCTAGGGTACAAGCTAGGATTGGTTACTCTCGTACAAGGTGACAACAGGCAGATACTCCCATTACCTTGTGATCACATTATAACCAGTCCCCCCTATGGCTCCGATCTAGCTAAGAGTGAGAAGGGTAGTGGAGCCTTAACATCAAAGGAGCAAACTAAGATTGATAGATACACAGGTAGTAGTCTAAACATAGGTCATCTAAATCCTTTCCTCTACAATCAGACCATGATCAAAGTCTATAAGCTAATGATCACAGGTCTTAGATCTGGTGGTACTATTACCATTACACACAGAGACAGACTACGAGGAACTGAACGTATCCTCTATGCAAGAGATATTATGAAAACTATGTCTGGTCTTGGTTGTGATCTAACCTCTTGGGAGAAGTGGAAAGCTCCTGGTAGCATCCAATCTAGGGTTAATGAGAAGAAGGGTGTTGAGTCTATCCTTGATGAAGATATACTCAGCTTTCAAAAGCAGTGAAGTTCCTATCAGACATTCCCAAACCTGAAGGCTACGTCTACCTAGCCTCACCGTATACTAGTGAGAATGTAGGTGTAAAGCTTATTCGTCATCTATGTGCTGAGAGTGCTACAGCCTATATTATAGAGGCGGGGTTCTCAGTCTACTCCCCTATAGTACATATGCACTTCATGGCTGTTAACTATAACCTCACAGATAGAATACCCTGGCACCATATCAATCGGCCACTACTAGAATCATGCAGTGAGCTATGGATACTTATGATTGATGGTTGGCAGGAATCAGTAGGGCTAACAGGTGAGATTCTATTGGCTAGAGAGTTAGGTAAGCCTGAGAGATATATATACTCTAGTGAGAATGCTATACTAGTTATGGAGGATCACTAATTGAGTATCCGTTGCTACTATAGAGGCCCGGCACAGTCTAATGATGAGCTAGTAGACAGGCTCCTTCACATACCTTATCAGTCAGGTATGATAGCAGTAGACACGGAGACTATATCTATCAAGGACATAACCTGTATAGGTATTGGCCTACAGATAGCTCCTGATGAGTCCCTGTACATTGAAGTATGGCCAGAGCCTTCAGATCTACTACCATTGGTAACCAGTCTCATTGCTGATCCTAACATTACTAAGATCTATTTCAATGCTAACTTTGATTTCCGTGTATTGGAGTTCTTACATGAGACTGATAACACTCCTCTACCTGACTATACTAATATTGCCGATTCCAGTGTGGCTGCTCAAGTCCAAGGACAGGTGGATCACTCTCTGGATGATCTCAGTCTTAATCTTCTCCACTATAGCAATGATCTATCTATTGCTGGCTTACTAGAAGAGGCACGTATAGAGTGTGGACGGAAGTCTGTCACCATGCTCGACGTACCATTTGAACAGGTAGCTGCTAAGTGTCTCAATGACGTGTGGGCCACATGGCACCTATGGGGAAAGCTCCAACATACATGGCCTAATGCACAAAACAAAGAGTGCTATGACATTGACATTGCCCTTATATCTGTACTTAAATCCATGGAACGCAAGGGGCTACTACTAGACAAGGAGGTAGTAGAGTCAGAGTATGTTAGACTACGAAATGAAGTTATGGGGTATGTCGATGTTTGCATTGACATGGGCTTTAATCCAGGTAGTGGACAACAGGTGGGCTATATACTTGCCAGT
>ERZ1292632.3760-Hain-H43-01um-R2-3760-length-11378-cov-4_pt1 | contig 11378 bp, 16 predicted proteins | sample MGYA00564407_ERZ1292632 | MGnify/ENA primary metagenome ERZ1292632 (study PRJEB36523, sample SAMEA6512637) | groundwater metagenome | collected 2019-01-08 | study: AquaDiva: Metagenomics assemblies of 32 groundwater samples
ACTCCTCCCCCAGTTTCCCATCCGGTTCCCTCTCCGAGCGGATGTACCAGAGGCTTTTCAGATCTATCATCTGCCTCGTTTCCCTGTTCTCCTGCTCTCTCTCAGTCCGTGTTTTCATGTTATTCCCTCCTGTTTTTTCGGTTGTGGATTAAATTATTCCTGCGTCGTTCGCCCTGCCCTCTCGTGTATCCTCTGCCACAATATGAGATAATTCTCTGCGGATACCCTGTTTAGTATTCTCCTGTTTGCCAATCTGTATCTCATCCTGTGTTCCCATGCACGAATATTTATCCGGTTATCCATGCCATAATCTGCTGGTCTCTTCGGGTACAGGTCAAATATTATATTCATTTTTCCCCTCCTTGTTCCCGGCGGCCTATTCCGCCGGGGTCGGTTTCCCGTACTCCCTCACGAGGGAGTTTCGGCCCTTACCAGGGGCCTCATCAGCGGGATTAGGAATTATTCCTGCAATATCTCTCTATCTCCTCCCATGCCGTATCGGTGGCACCATCGGCCATCGCGGCGCGGATAGCCGCATGATAGGCCCCTGCGATCCGGCGATTGGATGTATGCAGGTTCCCTTCGTTGCCCGTCCATCGCACACAGGGTAGATGTGCAATGGTACGATCGGGATATATCGTCGCCGTCTGGGAGCAGTGATCCCATATCCCGACATTTACATCTCGGCTGATTCTGTATGTTTTTTCCATTTTCTTCCTCCGTGTTACCCCGTCTCCGGGGCCGCCCCGCGAAATTGCGGGGCGACAAACAATAAAGCAATGCACGTGCCAATTCTAACCCATTGTTTTCGTTGGGTTCTCGTTTTTGATAGTGTGTAAAAAATATCACACCAAAATCGAGAACTGATGTAACCTGCCAATTTTGCTAGTTATTCGCGGTGTGATAATTTTAACACATGCCGTGATGTTTTTGTTCGCCGATGCCGTAACCCCGCGTTTTGAAACGGTAATTTCGGCACTTTCTCGATGTTGCGACGACGAAAAATACATAACGAACCGCGCGCGCAATAGATACCGGCGCAAGCATTGCTACATACCGGCTCAAGCCGGTATGTCGCGCCGCCCAAATCCCCCTCTCCTCCCCTCTCCTCTCCCACTCCCCTCTACCCCTCCCTCTCTTCCCCCAAATAAGATCTAAACCAAGAGAAGAAAGAAAGAGAAGAAAGATAAGATTTGCATTGTAACGAAACAAAGATGAGTAATATCAGGGTGTTACAAAACTCAGTTATTTAATGTGGGAAAATGGATGGGAAATTGCTCAATGATATCAGGCTGTTACGAGCATGGGGATATACCGGCTCAAGCCGGTATACATACCGGCTCAAGCATTGCATGTTGCATGTTGCATTGTATTTGCAACATGTGTTGCATGATTGCTCTATCTAAGTGATAGCCCTCTAAGTGATAGCCCTCTATTAGAGCTATTGAGAGAACAGGGTTTGATTCCATCCAATCAATCGAGATTCCGTAAAGTATCAGCGCGCGGGAGCCAGCCGACGCCGCGCCGTCGGAGGATTCGTATTTACCGACGCTGGCGATAGTAATAATCCTCGTACTGGACATATTGTAACGTTATCGGCTGGTCGGTTCCGTCGCTGTGGCGGGGTAGGGGGGTAGGGGCATCCCGGCGCGTTCAGTATACGTAGTGTTCTGCTACTCGCCCCAATCCATAAAGGTTTCTTTTTGGTGTTCTCGTTTTCGGGAATAGTCTTGACAATGGTAAAAGGTTTCGGTAAAGCGAAGACATGGGAGACAAGAAACCGAGGATAGCTCCGAAATTTTCCCTGCCGTCGCTGCATGACGGCACCGTTTTGACACCAATCGTTTCAGTATCCACGAAAGCGAAGAGACCGAAGCAACGGGTTGACGTAACGAGGGCAATGGGGTTGAGGTTACGAGGGTTTACGATAAAGGAAATATCGAAACAGACAGGGAGTTCGATAGCCGCGATAAATCAGGGGATAGGGAGGCTTTTAAAATCATTAAGAATCCCGCCGGAGGAATTACCGACGTGGAGGCACAACAAGGCGGATATAATGTCGGGGTTACAGAGTCGGATAGTGGAGAAGATGGGTGAGAAAAAGAAGCTGGATGAGGCGTCGGTAAACAACCTCGCGTATGCGGCGCGGCAGTTAAACGACATGGAGCAATTGGAGAGGGGATTACCGACGAGTCGAGTGGAAGTGGACGGCATAATCGAGTTAGAGCAGGAGTTAGCGGCGTTGGAGGTAAGGCTGAGGGCAGAACAGGAGTTAACATGACGATAACGGAAGTTATCGTCGTGGTATTGGCGTTGGGGGCGATGTTTCTGGCGATATTTTGGGGTGGCGACAGGTCGTAGTTTCACGTGAAACCGGATGAAGAAAACCTTAGCAGAGGGAATGGCGGCGGCAGTCGGGCAATTCCAGACGGCGCCAGCGAGGGGTCGGTATATGGCTAGGGCGGTGTCACCGGAAGTCGTGATGAAGAAATCGGGAGAATATTCCATCATCCTCCGGGGGTTGCAGGCGGATCTCAATCACAGTCGTTACACGGGTTATGTACGGAAGCATAAATGCGGGGGTTCATGGCTGGGCTACAAGAAGCGTCGGTATTTATTCTGTCTTGTCTGCGGCGGACGCTTCAACGACCGCTGGTTTTTTCAGGGCCGCAGCAATTATCAGAACCGGCTGGAAGTCCGGGAAGATTCGAGAGAAGCGGTGACAGGTGGATGAAGAAATAAGGGAAGCGTTTACGGAAGTCAAGGCTAGTTTGGCCTCGATACATCGGCGGCTAGACGACAAGCAGGAGCATGACATTATTCTCGCGAAATCGCAAGCCGATTGCAGACTCGATGATGAACGCGCGCACGCGGTTTTACAGCGACAAATTGACGATGCCCGGCGGGGTTCGGGGTTTATCTCAGCGATAGTTTCGGGGGCGATCGTGGCGGTAACGGAGACTGGGCGGAGAATTTTCGGATAAATGCAGTTCACGAAAAACTTCAATCTTGCCGAACTCACCAAGACCTCTACGGGTCTGCCCAACATTCCCCTGGAGTCCGACATCGGCGTCTTGAATTGGCTCGCCATTTATTTGCTGCAACCCATCCGCGATAAATTTGGGCCGATGAAAATCAACAGCGGGTTCAGGAGTCCGATGGTCAACGCGGATCCGTCGGTGAGGGGCCACGAAAACAGTCAGCATCTTTTCGGGGAAGCCGCCGACTTCTGGTCGTTGCTGGCGTCTCTCGACGACGTCTATTTATGGGTCGCCGAGGACTCCCACTTGATTTACGGACAACTCATCAAGGAAAACCGGGACGGAAAACGCTGGCTTCATATTTCCCTGCCGAGGGTGGGGAAACCCATATGCGAAAATCTTGTTTTTGATGGCGTGAAATACTCGCCGTGGAAAGGTTGAAATTATGCGAACAAGTATCAAGAGAAGTGGACGAGTGGGGATGTCGGTGGCCGTAGGGGTTGCGATAGCGAACGCCATGCCCGCAATTGGCATCCCCCTGGAACTTCTGCAAATTCTAATTCCGACATTGCTATCGGGGCTGGCGAAGTTTCTGAGAGATAAATATCCCGGCATCAGCAAATACCTGCCGATTTAAAATGCCGCAAAATTCCCAAATAGTCGAAACCCCAGCCGTTGATTTACGGGATCGCCGGTTTCTTTTGGAACGCAAGATGGAACTGTTGCTTTCGATTAACACGGCGAAAACCAACAACGCCATCTATTTTTGGGAACCCTATCCCTGGCAGAAAAACGCCGACGAGAAATTCAGCACCTTCAAGAAAATCCAAGTCGTAACGGCCCCGAATAAAATCGGGAAGACCGCATACGGCGCCTGCCAAGTCGTATCATGGGCGCTGGGATTCAAACTTTGGGAGAAACTCCCGGATGGGTCTTTCGCGCCGTCAACCCTCGGGAAAAAACCGCCGGTGAAAATTCGTATCACCGGCGAAGACTGGTTGTTTCATATTTCAAACGTCATCATTCCCGAACTGAAAAAGTGGGCGCCCGTTGGCGAATATAAGACGCGGAAAAACACGCAGGGCGTTGAATATTCATGGAGTTTTCGCAATGGCAGCACCATCGAAATCATGACCTACGATCAGGATATTTCACTTTTCGAAGGCTGGATGGGGAACGGCTGGTGGGCCGACGAACCACCGAAAAAAGAAATTTATACCGGCATGAGTCGTGGACTGATGCTTACCGGCGGGAAGATGCTGTTGACAATGACACCTCTTTCAGAGGCGTGGATACTCGACGACCTCGTTCTTGCTTCCCGCGCCGATGTCGTGGTCATCGACGGCCTCACGATTTTTGATAACCCCGACTTACTCGCGCATGACCGCGCAATTCTGGAAAAGCATTTGAAGCCGGAAGATGTCGAGGCGTACCTGAAACAAATTCTTGCACTGGATCCGGATTCCCTGGGTAAATTCGAGATACCGGACGAAGACCGCGCAAGCCTTAAAATGGAGAAATTTTTAAAAGACGTTGATGAAGACGAACGTCCCACCCGTTTTCTGGGATGCTTCAAATCTCTGGTGGGTTTGATCTGCAAGGAATTCGAGGAAGATGTAAATGTCATCGACGACTTCAAAGTTCCCACGGACTGGCCGGTCGTCGCGGGCATTGATTTGCACCTGAAACTAAAAATGGCCATCGGATTTTACGCCACCGACAAGCCCGGAAACGATTACGTCATCGGTGAAGTCTGGGAAAACCTCGATCCGCTGGGCGTTGCCGACGCCATCATCCGGTTTAAAAAACTGTATTCACTGGATTTAAACGGCGCCTTTATCGACCCCCTCGCAAAAGGCGACAGCGCATATGTAAAAAATCGACTTGGAGAAGTCGAGGATTCTTATACCATCATCGAGCGCAGACTCGCATCGGCGGGAATAGAATTAATCGCGGGATCGAAAGACAAGAACTCTGGAATCCGCAATATCCGCAACGGGTTGAAGGGTGTTAATAAACGCCCGACTTTATTTATACTGAGAAAGTGCGTCCGTCATATTTTTGAAATCAAGAGATGGGTTTACGACGAAGATGAGACGCCAAAAAAAGAAAACGATCACATGATGGAAAACCTCTATCGTTACACCCTCTTTGGAAACAAATACCGTGAAGGGTGGAACAAGGTCGGAATGGAAATGTCGGCGGTTTCAAAAGCGTGTGAGGGCTGAAAATGAAAGATTTTCTCCTGAAAGATATTCCAATAAAAAAAGTCAAGAAACTCGATGCCGAAAAATCGCTTGATTACTGCCTTGATCAAATCCAACGCATTAAGACGGATCAGGAATTGATGGTTACCGCCGATACCGCCGCCGAAAATTATTACAAAAGCGGAAAACTCGGAAATGAAGTCAAAGGCCGTTCGCAGATCGTAACCTCTGATGTCCATGATGCCGTCGAAGGCGCTATACCCTTACTGATGAAAGTGTTTGCGGGAACCGATGAACCGGTAAAAATAAAACCCCAGGAAGGCACCGATCAGGCCAACGCCGATCTCATGATGGCTCTCGTAAATCATCAACTGCGGGTACGAAATAACTGGTTCCTGACGTGTTATGACGGTTTCCATGACGCCCTTCTTCTGCGACGCTCGGTGATAAAATACGCATGGGAAAATAAAACCGAAGAATATGTGGAAATCCATAAAGGTCTGACACGCCAGGAAATGTCGGCCCTTGGGGCGCAACCAAACGTCAAGGAAATCGCAATTATTGCGTCAACCGAAACCGCTGCCATACCCGAGGTAGGAGAGGAAGAAAACAGAACCTATGACGTTGAAGTGACTTCGACCTCTGAAACCGAGGGCCCCACGGTCAGAACGATTGCACTTGAAGAAATCGGGTTCAGCAGAACCGCGTCATCGTTTGAGAATATTTCCTTTATGTATCATCGTGTGGCTCTGGAAAAATGGGAATTTAAAAAACTCTACCCGGATGCGGACGCCGAAGAATTGGAATCCGCCGGGAGTTCCAGTGAAAGCTTAATCGATACCATAAAGCAAGAACGGTTTGCCGACCTCGGCGGCACCTCCTTCTTCTGGAATGACAAGGAACAAAAATTCATAGTTCACGAGTGCTATTACACTGACCCCGATACCGGAACCCCGTTGATGAACGCGCTTTGTGGCAACACCGTATTGGAATTGACGAGAAATAAATACGATGTCCCACCTTTCGTTATTTTAAATGCCTATAAGCGCCCACATCGGGTCATTGGGATGTCAATTTACGATAAGGCGAAACACAACCAGCGCAACCGATCCATGCTTTTGCGTGGACTCATGGATTATATTAATTTCAGCAACAGCGGCCGCAATCTCGTCGATGAGAAGCGGGTAAACATGGATGACTACCTCAATTGTAACTACCCGGCTGCGGCCATAAGGGTCGTCGGCGACCAGACAACCGCGATTACACCGTTGCCGACAACGCCGATTCAACCGTGGACGTTTACGTTACTGGAATTTCTGACAGCGGCGGGAGAAAACAAATTGGGGATTACGAGGATGTCTTCCGGTGTTCAGGGCGCCAGCACGAATAAAACCAAGGGCGGTCTTCTGGCGTTGATGGCCGCAGGCGGACAAAAACTCGAACTCATCACCCGCGTACTCGCGGAAACCGGTATCGCGCCGCTGATTATGGCGATGGTGAAGATGAATTTGAAATTTATGAGTAAGCCCGCTCAAATCAGGGTACTGGGGAAACCCATGACCATCAATCCCGATAATATCGCCGGGGAATACGATGTCATCGTTAACGTCGGTGTCGGCACCGGCGACAACGACGAAAGAATTGTCCAGGCACAGCAACTACTGGCTATTTTCAAGCAGGTATTCGAGGCGAAAATCCCAGTCGTTACCGCCGAAAATCTTTATCATGCCCTCAAGAATCTCTTGCTGGCGATGGATAAGAAAGACTACGAGATGTACATCACCGAACCCAAAACCGTGGAAACCCTGGCCCAGATCGCGGCAATGATGCCACAAGTACTTCCGGTAATTGCTCAAATCGATCCCGTGATGGCGCAACAGATGCAACAGTTTATGGCGTCTATGGGGATGATGGCAAAGGGGGCGCCGGGCGCGCAACCCGGAGGTATCCAGCAATCGCCCAGGGAGGTCAGACCACCGGAACAACCGGCGCAACCAGCGGTATCTTCGATGCCGATGCCGCAGGGGCCGGGGATGCGAGGCCAATAAAATGACGTTTTTTAAATACATGTTGGCGTATTTTGAAAAACCGGCGGCTATTATTTACCCCAACCTTTCCGATGATGAACGACTTAGAATGGCAGAGTCCCTCCTCAAAAACCCGTTACTAACGGCGATACTTGCGGAAATGAAGCGACAATCCTTTGAAACTTGGGTCAGCACCATCGACGCCGACAAGGAGGGCAGGGAACGCCTCTGGCTGAGCCACCGATTAATTCTTAAATTCGAGAATGAACTGAAATTTATATTGGAGAAGGCGGCATACGAGGACAAAATCAAGGAATTACAGATAGCTGCCGACGCCATGACTGCGGCGGAGGCTGAACCCATTGACTAAATTATCAAATCTGATAAACATCCCAATAACGAGACCAACCATATCGGAGTCTCAGAGGAGGAAGTTATGCCAGAACCGGAAGTCCTAGAGACCACGCCGGACCCAATCGCAGACGCATCGGAAGTCGAGACCCCAGACGATGGGGTAACTCCGCCGCCGCAAGCGTTACCCGATGAAGACCTCACGGGAGAAGTTGAACCTGGTCAGGCCCCCGTAGCAAAGTATCGCCTCAAAGTCCGTGGAGAGGAAAAGGAGTTTACCCTCCAGGAACTACAGGGCCAGATTGACGACATCGAAAAAAAAGGAAAACTCCAGGAAGCGGATTACACTCGTAAGTCCACGGCAAACGCGAACGAAAGACGCGCAATGGAGGCCAGAAAAGCGAGGCCCCCAACGTTCGATGAACTTATGCGAACGGATCCACAGGCGGCGGCGGAAACCGTTGACCACTGGCTCCGGGAAACATCCGGCAACGGGAACTGGCGGCAAAAGAGCAGGATCCATTTCGGGGAACCGAACTCCAATTGGAATACGACAAACTCGTGAATCTTCGCGGGACCTGTCGCGACCTCGCCGGATCCGCCAGCAACGCCGTCCAGGAAGTCTTTCGCAGTATTCCTGATTACGCGGACAAAGCGCCGAAACTTATGGAGTGGATCGCTGAAATATCGTCAAAGGATGACCCGCTTTACCCTCACGAGATCGCATTTCTCACCAATCCCCTCAACTATCCTTCCGGCGGAGGCCATACGGCTGTGAAAATCGTGAAATTGCTGAACAACCTCTACGACAAAATTCACGCCAACGAAACCGCTGCCGTGAAGAAGATCGTGCAGGTGCCGCAGGGAACTGTGGTGTCGAAAGGGGGAGGTTCATCGGTGCCAGCCTCAGCGGCTTTGAGTCTTGCATTTGAGAAAGCGAAAAAAACCGGCAGTATGGATGATTGGGCCGACTACAATCGCGTAAAGAGGGAAATGCGGGCAAAAGCATTAACACAAACAAAGGAGTAAACAAATGGCTGTAGATATTTATACAACTTACGAGTCAAAAGGAAATCGGGAGGATATAACGGATGAGATTTCCAATATCGCTCCCAAAGATGTTATCTTCATGAACTCAATCGGGACCGGGAAGGCAAAAGCGGTAAAACACGACTTCCAGACCGATACTCTCAGGGCGGCGAGTCTGGCAAATGCGCAGTTACAGAAAGCCGTACCGTCATATCGGGTTATTACACCGACGGTAAAACTCACCAACGATGTCCAGTTCCTGGATGACTGGTATCAAATTGCTGACGCAATGGATCAGATCGACAAGGCGGGCAGAAAATCGGAAGCGGATTACCAGGCCCCGCTCTTTGCCGCCGGGCTCGCAAAGGACATTGAACTATCCTTGCTTGAGCAGGTCGGCCCGGTTTCAGATACTACGGATCTCGCGGCAAAGATGCGCGGCGCGGAAAACTGGTGTGTGACCAACATAGACAAGGGCGCCAACGATACCATAAACGGAACCACCGGTGTCGTCACCATAGTTGATGGCGCCAGGTCCATCACGGAAGCCATGATCGGCGATACCTGCCAGAACATCTATTCGCAGGGCGGGGAGGTTCATACAGCCCTCTGCGGCTCCTACCAGAAAAGGGCGGTGTCCGAGGTTCTCCAGGGGGCCTCTCAACGCAGGTTTATGATCGAGAAGAGCAAGGTCGATGCCTCGGTGGACGTGTATGCCAGCGACTTCGGAACCATCAGTTTCAAAATCCACAGGGGTATGGCCACCTCTGTGATATTCTTCTACGACCCCAAGCTCTGGAAGAAGTGCTGGTTGCAGACCGTGAAGAAGGAAATATTGTCGAGGGCTGGCACATTCACGAATTACCAGCTTTCGTGTTCGCTGACCCTTGAAGCGAAGAACGAAAAAGGCAACGGAAGAATCGTTAACCTCGCCACGAGCTAGATGAAATAGAAAAAAGGAGAAAAAAAAATGAGCAAAAGATTATTGAATATATGTCTAGCGTTGATGGTGCTTCTTGGTCTTTCAACGCTGGCTTGGGCCGTGACCGAAAACATAATCGCAACCCCTTCGTCCATGAAGGCCGACGGTGTGAATAAGCTGGTGTCGATGTACCCGGCGGGGACTTCGGCGACGGAAGGGGGTTACACCGGGGCCACCTACTGGGTGACGCACAACTACAAAACCGCAAGATTCGTGGTGTATAATCTTGCCACCGGTTACACCGGTGGTATCTGTTATTTCCACGTGCTGGTTTCGCCGAATAAAACAAATTGGCAAAACATATGGGATACCACATGGTCTTCCACGGCGACGTCGGCGATGTTTGTCACCGGTTTGACCAACAGCACGGGCCTACAAAAATACATCAGAGTGGACGTAATGGAAACCACGCCTACACAGCCGTGTAAATTCGGCCTGTACGGTTATTTCCAGCAGTAGGAAAAGTTGAACCAAAATTCGCAAGAACCGATTGTCCTCACATCCATCAAGGATGTTGGGGACAATCGGATTTTTACACATCGGCAGAATATCACGGCGATCCTGGCGCAGAATTATCGGGCTCGCAAAAACAATCCGCGTGTGGTAATTAACAACACTCAATCGGGGTTCAGGCAAATCGCCAATATCCCCGATCTCGTGTCGATCCAACTCGAACGGGAACACCCGTGGATAATGGCGGACCCAAGATTGCTTGTGCAATGGCTGAGAAAAAATCCGCAATATCTAACAACAAGGGAGAGAATCTAATGTTTAAAAGCAAAGCGATGATCGAAAAGGAAAAGAGGATCAACGACATAGAACAGGAGACGGTGACACTTTATTTCACCGAAAACATCGACGTGGTGTCTATATGCGGTTGTCCAGTAGTCAGGGAGCAAACTGGAAAAAGACTGATTTACGTAAAAGTGCCGTCCGGTCTCGCCGATTACCAAGTTAGGAGTTCCGGGGGACGTTTGGTTTATGAAAAACCCGGCGGCGAGGATGAGAAGGAGGATGAGAAGGCAGAAGCAAAGACCGAAGCCCCGAAACCGCCACCGCCGCCACTGACAAAAAAATTCGGCAGGGAAATGGGGACATAATTGAACTATCAGGAATTGCAGGCACGGGTGGCGTTGTTTGCAAATCGGAATGACCTCACCGAAATAATCAAGGATGCCATCAACGAAGCCCTGGACGACTTCGAGTTGAGCGGTCGCTACAAGTACATGGAGGCCCGCGCGGCGCCGACGATAACCGGAATCCGGTATCTTGCGGCTCCAACAAGATATCTCGAAACTATTTCCCTTACCGCGACAGCTTCTGGGTTAAAGTATTTTCCGGCCAAGAACTTCGAGAAATTTATCTGGGAGAATTATCCATCAACAACAACGACGGGGACGCCTAAGTTGTTCGCGTACTTACCCGATCTCGCGCAATTGCTGATTCGGCCCGACCCGGACGTGACTTATGTTTGGGCACATAAATATTATCAGCGAAGCGTGGCCTTTACCCTCGCCGGAGAGACCAATTGGCTGGCCACAAATTACCCGTGGATACTGATTTATGGGACTCTGTTGGTTCTGGCTCCATATCTCAGAGACAATGACGTTGTCGCGCTCTGGAACGCCAAATTTGAGAAATGGAAAACTATATTGAAGGAATCGGAAACCCATGAAGAATTTGCGGGGTCTCCACTTGTGGTTCAACCGGTTTATACGGAGATTGTGGATTAAAAATGGGTTACGACACCGAAGATCATATCCGGGCCTGGACTTCCACGTTACCCACGGATGCCGAAGCG
>ERZ1292632.1115-Hain-H43-01um-R2-1115-length-27830-cov-19_pt1 | contig 11377 bp, 8 predicted proteins | sample MGYA00564407_ERZ1292632 | MGnify/ENA primary metagenome ERZ1292632 (study PRJEB36523, sample SAMEA6512637) | groundwater metagenome | collected 2019-01-08 | study: AquaDiva: Metagenomics assemblies of 32 groundwater samples
ACCCCGTCTTGCGCGTTGCCCGCCTGTATCAGCGTCAGGCCCATTTGTATTTGTATCTGCTGTTTTTTCGGCGAGTACTCGAGCGCCTTTTGCAGATGCTCGATGGCGGGAGCGGTTTGGCCGAATTGCGATAGGAACGTCGCCGCAAACAGCTCGAGCCGCGCGTCGCCCGGGCGCGACAACAGGAGCGAGTCTATCGCGCCGCGCGCCGCGGTAAATATATCCAGTTTTACTTGCGGGTCTATAGTGGAGCTGCCGCCGAGCCCCGACGCATACTGCAAAAACTGCTCGGTCGTCTCCTGCAGGCCCAGCGGACTGCCCGGCCACCGCACGGGGCCGAGCGCCGCAGTAAACTCCGCGAGATTCTTTTTAGGGTCTTTGGAAACCGCGACCACGACACCGGATGAGTTGCGGCCCGCTTCCTGCGTTTGGATGGCGCTCACAAGCGCGGACGCGCGCGCGAGCCCCGGCGCGTTGAGCGCCCACCCGCCGAGCAGAACCGCCACCACCAACACCGGCGCCGCCACCGCGAGCGCCTGGTCGCTAAGCGGCTTGGAGAGCGCCAACGACGGCGTCTGCCGGCTCGACAGGGAGTGCAAGTACGCGAGCAGGGCAAAGAAGTAGACCGCGCTTACCAGATTATCGAACACAAAGACATTGTTAAATGCAAAGCCGGCCAAAAGTCCAAGAAGCGACGCACGTTCTCCCGCCGAGAGCTCGCGCGCGCGGAATATCGCCATCGTCATCAGTACATAAAGCGACAGGTACAGCAAAAACGCGGGTACGCCACCGGCAACGAGCCAGTCAAGGAATTGATTGTGCGCGCGGTCAAACCACGACTCTTGGTTGTACATGCCCGGTTGATAATATTTGTTGAAGACAAAGCTGAAGTTCTCCTGCCCCCACCCTGCCACCGGCCGCTCCAATGCGCCTTGCACGGCCATCGGCCAGATGTACCGCAGGCGCGATGTAACGGTGGTCTCGGTAAGAGATATCGAGGCGAGGCGGCGCAGTGCCGGCACCTCTTTGACAAACGCGGTGTCGCGCACGGCGTAAATGAGTCCCGAAAAAACAACGACGGCGGTAAGCGAGCAAAGCGCGATATGGCGCAGGATACGCGACTCTTTGCCACGCTCGAAGAACAGCAAATACAGCGCCGCGACGATAATGCCAACACCTAACCCCAAGATAGCGCCGCGCGTCTCGGTAAAAAAGATGCCGAATAACTGCAGTACCAGCGCTATGCTGTAGAGCGTCTGCAATGTCGGTTTGTTGCGGGAGTCCTTAGTCCGCGCCAGCATATACAGCGTCAAAAAGAAGTTGATGAGCAGATACACCGCCAAGTAGGTCGCGTTGCCGAAGGTGGTGTCGGCGCGCGCGCCGCTCTGGGTTGATATGGTGGCGTAGCCCATGACCTGCATGAGCGCCCATCCGCCCTGCACGGAGGCGGCAAAAATAGAAGTGTTGAGGAAAGCGTTCCACAGCTTGTCCGCCGAAAGCATCGCACCGGCAACGACAAACCACGCAAACAGATGCAAGAGCCCGACATATCCCTCCATGCGCTCAAAGTTGCTCCAAAAACTCTTGATTGGGTCAACCGAAAAAAAAGTCGCTACCGCCATCCATACCGCAAACGCGACAACCGCCCACATGATGTTGGAGGCGCGCGGACGGTACTTGGGCTCGCGCATCGCCAACAGCACGTAGCACAGCAGGGCAAATTCGACCAATATCCTGAACGCGAAGTTTTTGCCGGTAATGTAGGGGAAGAAAAGGTTCGGCCAGAATCCGCCCACGGCGACGATAAAAGGGACAAATAACGCTACAAAAAGGGCTGACAGCGCGCCCCAGCGCAGATACGTCTGATAGTGCATGAGCGCCATGATAACACAAGTCTGCGGATATATAAAAAGCCCGTCTTACGACCCGTGCTGCATTTTATAGAAATAGGAGTCGTGGTTTTTAAGCAACTCGTCCGGCGTCCCCCGCTCGACGATATGTCCGCGATTGAGCACTAAAATTGCGTCCGCTTCAGCAACAGTGGAAGGGCGGTGCGCAATGATAAAAACGGTAACCGACCCGAGCAACTTTGCAATCGCCTCTTGTATCAACTTTTCAGATTCATGGTCCAGCGCGCTCGTCGCCTCGTCGAGTATCAGGAGCGCCGGCTTACCCGCAAGCGCGCGCGCTAAAACAATCCTCTGACGCTGGCCGCCGGAGAGCAACACACCGCGATCCCCTACGGCAGTTTGATACCCATCCGGCAACCCAGAAATAAACTCATGAATATTAGCCTCCTTGGCCGCCGCGTGGATATCTTCGACCGTAACCTCTTTATTATAAAAACGGATATTTTCCTCGATGGTGCTGTGGAGCAAAAATGCGTCCTGTGGCACGTAGCCTATGTTTTTGCGCCAGGCATCAAGCGCTATGTCCTCAACCGGAGTGCCGTCAACCGTAAGCGAGCCGGCGCTCGGCTTAAAGAGCCGCAACAATAGGTCGGCGACCGAGGTCTTGCCGGCGCCGGAAGGACCGATGAGCCCGACCGTTTGGCCTGCCTTCACCTCAAAATCAATGCCGTTGAGCACCTTTTTACCCTCGCCGTATGCGAAGGACACCCCCTTAAATTCGAGTGTGCCGGCGAACACAAAAGGCTTTCCACCACTGCGCGGCGCCTCACGGTGCAGGTCGAGCTGGCGTTTAAACGCGGAGATGTTCTGCGCGTACGGCAAAAGCTCCGAAATGCCCTGCAGAGCGTTTTGTCCGGACTCAAGATAGGTGAATATTTTTTGGATAAGGTAGAGCGTCGCGCCGAAGGAAATGATGCTGAAGCCAGGCGTACGGTACGTCAGCATAAACAGCACCACAACCAGTATCAAACTCATCGGCTGAAAGAAGCTGCTGCTCGCCGAACGCACCAGCGCCTGGCGTATCGAGAGCGTGCGCAAAAGCCCGATGTACCCGTTCCCCTCCTTAATGGCGGCGCCCTCGGCGCCCGCGGCTTTGATGGACTTCGTCCCGATGATATGCTCGCTTAAAAATTGGGAGAACTGCTTCTCGGCGAGCGCCACCCGCTCCGCAATATTCCTTGTACGGCGCAGGAGCGGCCGCACCACAAAAAGTAATACGGCGCCTCCTCCGAGCGTATAGAGAGTCATCATCGGCGATATATTGAGCGCAACGAGCAGATACATCAGAAAGCCACTGAAGGACTGTATGACCTGGCCCACGACGCTGAGAAGACTCCCGGTACACTGGATGTCCCGCACCAGTGTGTTATGCATGGTGCCTATTTTTTGTTTAAGCAGGAACGGCCATGAGGCGCGCATCGTGCGTTGCAGGACATCCTCGCTTTCTTTGCCTAAAAAGTCGGCGCCTATCCAGCCGCGGATATAACCGAACACCACCACCGACAACGCGCGCAGGATGAAGAGCCCGAGTATAAAACCGAGCAGGTAGCGGAAGCTGAAGGGTATATGCAGGAATACAAAGAGTCCCTGTATCGCCTTGGTGATAAAGTCGGTCGCCTCGTTGGTACTGCCGGTAAAAAAAGAGACCAGCGGTATCGCGGCATTGATCCCGATACCCTCGAGTATTGCGCTCAAAAAGCCGAAGAGTACCAAGGCTACGACGTGCCAGCGGTATTTGCGGAAAGCCCGCCACAGCACCAAAAATGTATTGGACTCATTCATACGGCCGCAGTTTACACTGTTATATCATACAACAACGACGGCTTCCCAAAGGATGCAGAAGCAAAAAAACCTGACTAAAAAGTGGTGTACCGGTCGGCCGGAATTTCTGCATCATTTTTTACCTGCGGGCCCCGGAGAGTATCGATAATACCGCCGATGAATTGCTCGAGGCTGTACGGGTTGCGCCCCGCCTCCGCACGGATGTGCGCAAGTAGAGCGGGGTCGAGCGACACGTTGCTGCCGCCCGGCGCCTTGTATCGCGCGAGGAAAGCGGAGTCCTTTAAGAGTTTTTCCGCAATGGTCTGCCCAAGCCAAGCGTTGCCTTGCGGAGCCAAGTGCATTTCGTCATGAAATAATTTCATCCGGTCTGTTCCCGCCTGCGGCACATCCTGCACCGTAAGCAACGGTATCATGCCCGCGCACAGTGCAAGCGCCCGGCTGACGCGCGCCTTGGCTATCGCCTGATAGTGGGCAAAAAGGGGCGTCAGGCGTGAGTGTGCAACATATACGGCACGGTCCTTATCGGTGTCCTGCAAGGAAACAAGGCTCGGGTAATCGATACTGTACAACAGGATGTTTTTTTGCTGCGCGAGCCGCGCCGTCATAATTAAGTTTTCCACCCAAGCCGCTATATACTCCCTGCGCCGGAGCATGTGCCAGCGCCCGGGATTTTGAAAGTTCATCGTGGGGTTGAACACAAATTTTTTTCTCAGAGCCTGCACCGCCAGCAACTTGCTGAGGAACCGCGGACTCGAAAGGAAACGGCTGGGCGCGCAATACAACATGCGTTCCTCCTGCAGGTTGCGCAACCGGCGCGGCGACCAGCGCGCACCGAGCGAGAGGGAGCTGTACTCGAACTCCTCGTTCCATCCCTCGTGTATGAGCACAACATCCGCCTGATATGCGGAAATTTCTTCGCGGAACCGCACGTAGTCTTTATACGAATACCATCCGGGCACGCCGGCATTGATAACCTCGATGTCGTACCCTTGCGCGCGCAATACGCGCTCAAGCTGCGCGGGCCAAGCCTCGGAGTCGTCATTGCTGTCGCAGGCGGTCGTCGAGCCGCCGACGCAAAAAATGCGCATCTTTGCCCCTTTGCGTTGCGGATCAAATTCCTTGCCGCGGAATCCGAGGCTGTTTACGGTATAGTCATTCCGCAGCTCTTTATTTTTTTGCAGCTCCAAGAGCCGCCCGGCATCCGGAGGAAAGATAAACGTATCAAAAAGCAGAAACGGTATCTCGCGGGACCGGGCGCCCTTTGCGAGCCCTGTCCCGTAGCGGTCGTCATCTTGCAGAAAATACGTAAAAATTGCAAAGCGGTAGTGCGACCCGTACGCAAGATACAGCAGCGCGCGCAACAGAAGCTCGCCCATTAAAAACGCGGCGGGCAGTATACAAAGCGCGAGCGGCCCCCACCGCTGCCACCACGCCGCCGTAAGCACGAGGGCGGTTGCAGAGTACCACGCATACACCGGCAGGTACGAGACAAGCAGCCGCTCCGTTATTTTTGCAAACAGGTGCCTCATGTCTTTGATACTATACTAAAGAAAGAACCGCGTCCGCCGCCGCTTTAGGGTCGAAGGGTTTTACGCCGGCACTGAGCGCTTTTTGCGCCAGTATTGCATCAAGCGGCTGCGGCTGCGCCAAGGTCGGGCCTCCGAGCATCATGAGCGGTGTCTCTGTAAGTCCCGTTTTGACTTTCAGCAAATGCTCTACAAAGGGCGTCCAGAGCGTGAGGGCTTGTTTACCCGCGCAGAGCGCGCGGAACAAGAGCACACTAAAACCCGAAGCCGTCAGGTCGGCGCACATGACTACCTCGTCGGTGGATTCCGGCACATCCAGTATTTTTCCCTGCTCGCGTAGTGGCACGATAATCTCTTCGCAGCGCTCGGCCCATGTGCGGCCGTCATCGCTTGCATCGTTGCGCAGATTCGGATTCCATTTTGGTATCAACATGACGGGCGTGGTCGTCTGCCGGATTGACGCCACCAACAGCGGGAGCGTCTCCATTGCCTCCGCGCCCGTGTCCGTATACACGATTAGACGCGCGCCGGTAGTTGCTCGTACTTCGTCGAGTCGGTTTTTGAGAGCATCGCCCGGAGTGACCGCAAACAGACCGGGCAGTCCTACGGTGGCAGTACGCACACCCGGATGCGCCGCGCGGGACATCCGCTCCGCTACTTCATCTATGACCAACAACAGTTCGGGTTCTGCCTGCGAACATACGTGTGCGCCCCAAAAATCCTCTACCTGCACCAGCGGAATGCCGCGCCGTTTTGCCTCGGCCTGCGCAATCAGCTGGAACTCGCTGTCCAAAGACAATCCTGTCACGACCACATCAAACTTTGTTTCAAAAGCCGCAAGAAGCTGCTGCAGCTGCGTGAGTTCCTCAACATTATCCTTGAGCCGATGCTTGGCTTGGCCGCCGCCCTCTGCAAAGAGCATTGTGCGGTGCCCGCGTCTCCGGAGCTCCGCAAAAAGGGGCCCGACCGCGCTCGCGGATGCATTGGTGCGGACAACTCCGAGGATATTAATCGATTGCATATGCGCGCGGTTTTTCCCGCTCAACGTTCGGCTGATCCGCTTTTGAGAGCAGTATATTCCCCAACACCAGATAATCCATGTGCGTATCCATAAAACAACGGTACGCCTCTTCGGGAGTCATGACAATCGGCTCGCCGCGCACATTAAAGCTCGTGTTGACCAGTATGCCGTAACCCGTTTCTTTTTTAAAAGCCTGCAGGAGGTCAAAGAAGCGTCCGTTGGTCGCGCGCGAAACTGTTTGCAGGCGCGCGGAATAATCAAGGTGCGTAATTGCGGGCACATCGGAGCGCGGCGTGTTGAGCCGCTGCGAAAGACTCGTACCGCCGGACCCTTGGGGTTTGCGCCGGCCCAAAACCACGGGCGCCGTAAAGAGCATGTACGGGCTCGCCTGCTTTGTTTCAAAATACTCCCCGGCATCCTCCTGCAGCACGGCGGGGGCAAACGGACGGAAGCCCTCGCGGAATTTTATTTTAAGGTTGAGCTTCTTTTGCATGGTGGAACTGCGCGGGTCGGCGAGTATGCTTCGATTACCAAGCGAGCGGGGACCCCACTCCATTCTCCCCTGAAACCAGCCCACGGCGGCGTCATCGGCCAACCGGCGGGCGACTTCGGTACACAAATCCGCGAAGGAATCGAACCGACGGTGCGCAATACCCTCCCGTTTAAGAAAGAGCAGAATCTCGTCGTCCGAATATGCGGGACCCAAATAAGAACCCTCCATCGCATCGGGAGTACGGATGATGCGTTTACCTCCAAAATACAGGCAGTGCGCCGCCAGCGCGGCACCGAGCGCCCCTCCCGCGTCGCCCGCGGCGGGCTGAATCCATACGTCCCTAAAGATTCCGCTTTCCCGCACGCGCTGATTGCTGACGCAATTAAGCGCGACGCCTCCCGCCATAACCAAATAATCGGCGCCGGTAAGCTCTTTGGCTGTCTTTGCCAAGCGCACAACCGCCTCATCGGTAATCTCCTGTATCGCAAGCGCGAGGTCCATATATTCCTGGCGTAATTCCGCCTCCGGAGACCGCGCGGGAAATCCGAAGAGCCGCTCCCATTTTGCATCGTCAACCGTGCGCAGCCCGGCGGCGAAGGTAAAGTATTCCATCATCAAAAAAAACGATCCGTCTTTTTTAGGCGAAATAAGATTGTGCAAAATGAGCTGTTTATACTTCGCAACCTCGGGACTCCCCTTGCGGCCGTAGGGCGCCAAGCCCATAAGCTTGTACTCGCCGCTGTTTATTTTAAAACCGCAGTAATAGGTGAACGCCGAATACAAAAGCCCGAGCGAGTGCGGAAAATGCATTTCTCGCAGGACGGACAGGGTGTCGCCTTCCCCCACGCCGATAGTCGTCGTCGCCCACTCACCTACACCGTCGATGGTCAGGATTGCCGCCTTTTTAAACGGCGAAGCATAGAACGCGCTCGCGGCGTGCGAAAGGTGATGTTCGGAAAACAGGAGTAGAGGGCGTTTGACGAGCGGGTGCCCCGCAATGTGCTTAAGCTCATGCCATATCGCGGAGCGAGTGGAGAGCTTTTTGCCCGCCCACGCGTGCATGGCGGCGACAAAACTCTCCAGTCCGCGCGGCGCATAACTTACATACGTCATGAGCAAACGCTTAAATTTAAGCCGCGGCTGTTCATAAAATACAACCGCGTCGAGATCCTCAACATCGATGCCCGCTTCGGCAAGACAGTAGGCGACCGCATGCCGGGGGAAGGACGCGTCATGCTTGCGCCGGGTAAAACGCTCCTCGTGCGCGGCCGCAACTATTGTCCCGTCTACGACCAGCGCCGCCGCGGAGTCGTGGTAGTAGGCTGAGATGCCGAGCACGCGCAAGGGTTTTTTTGAAGGCGCGGATTCCGCGAAACGCACGGATTCAAAATCCGCTCTGCCAAATTCATGCTCCCGCACGACAAACGCGCTCGCGGTGTCTGTGCTTCTAAGCCGCAAAACATCCCCGCCTAAAAAGCGGTAAAGAAACCCCGCGGGGGTTACAAAAACGAAGTACAAAAGAGTATATACAACGCTCACGGACCGAGTGTATCACAGCGGGAACAAATAAAAAGGCGCCGCGGTTGCGGCGCCAAAGCTTCAGTTATTGAGTCGGAAGCGTCGTGGGGTCGATGTTGCGCATCGACAGAATCATATTGGCGAAGTCGCGGATAGCTCCGGTGCCGCCCTCACGTTCGGAAACGAAGAGACATAACTGCTTTACAACTTCTTCGGCCTGCGCCGGTGCCGCCGGCAACGCCACCGCCCGTAAAAGCGGAACATCCACCAAGTCGTCGCCCATATAGGACGACTGCTCCGGTGTACAACCCGACTGCGCGAGGAAGTGCTGCGCGGCTTCCACTTTTTTTGGGCCGCCGTATCCCTCATAAAGCGCCACCGGCGCCCATCCGCCTTCCGTCTGTGGCGCCGACGACGGCAAAGCGTTAAACTTTGCCACCGTTTCGCGGATAGCGGCGGCACTGTCGCCCTTTTCGTTGGTGATAAAGGCGACACGGATGCCGACTGCCCGCAGGAGCGATATGCCCTGGCCGTCGTAGTAGGAGCGGTACTTTGCTTTGTACGGCGCTCCCATAAGCACGGTATTGGGGAACATCACGCCGTCGGAATCGAAGAGAGCCGCGCGGATGCCATTGACCAAGGTAACCATACGGGTAGTGATGCGCATGATAAAACCCTCTTTTTTTCTGAGTGCTATATCTGGCATAAACTATATCATAATTAAACTATTTGGTCAATTACCTGCCTGCCCTGCCGAAGGTACTGCTATGATGAACCGATGCGGCCTGCTATAGGGATACTCCAAGGACGCCTCTCGCCGCCGCAAGGAAGCGGAGCGCAATTTTTTCCCCGGGACTGGGCGGCGGAGTTTCCGCTTGCGAAAGAAATGGGATTTTCTTCAATCACCTGGTTCCTCGACCGCACAATTCCCGGCTTCGACCCCATCCGCGACATCTGGCTTACTACCGGAGTGCTCGCCGCAATCGATGGGGCGCGCCGGATACTCCCCATTCAGGCGATAGACTGCAGCCACCTCTATCCGTTCTTCGGCTCCGGAGCCGGGGAGACCGTGCGGGCGTTTGAGCCTCTCCTCCCGCCCCTTGCTCCGCGTCTTTCCGGCGCAATCATATTGCCCATGCTCCTGCATAACGCTCCTCGCACTGATGAGGAGATGCTGCAGACACGCAGGACGCTCGAGCGTCTGCTTGCGGTAGCGGAGCCGCTTGGAGCGCGCTTCGCGCTGGAGACGGAAATGCCCGCGGCAGTGCTTGCCGAATTTGTCGACTCATTTAATTCTCCGCTCCTCGGCGTATGCTACGACCTCGGCAGCGCAACAACCTACGGCCTTGACTCCCCCGCCGAAATTCTTGAACTCGGGAGCCGGATATTCGAAGTCCATATCAAAGACCATAAGCGCGGACAGGTGGTCGGCACGCATCCATCGGTGAAACTTGGAGAGGGTGACACCGATTTTATAGGTTGTTTCAAGGCGCTGAAAACACTACACTACAAGGGAGGCCTTACGATGCAGGCGTGGCGCGGGAGCGAGTATCTTGCCGACGCCGGAGCGCAGCTTTCTTTTATCAACAAAAAATTAGATGACGTCTATGGACACTAAAGCCAATTTATTTTCCCTCGAAGGCAAAGTCGCGATTTTGACCGGCGGCGCCGGCTTGTTGGGCACACAGTATGCGGAGGCTCTGCGCGCGGCGGGCGCCACCGTGGTCATATGGGACAAGGCCGGCCCGGAGCCGGTCGACATTACCGACGAAGCACAGGTGCGCCGCGCGGCGGAGACGGCGGTACAAAAATACGGGCGGGTCGACATCCTCGTCAACAACGCCGCCATGGCGGCGCCTCTCGGAAACGCTGACGCGGATAAGCAGTTCGCCCCGTATGAAGAGTACCCGCTGGAACTGTGGGAGCAGGAGCTGAAGGTCAATCTCACCGGCGCTATGCTCTGCACGAAAGCGGTCGCGCCCGTCATGATGCGCCAGAAATCGGGCTCAATCATCAATGTCGCATCCGAAGTATCGGTTATCGCGCACGACCATCGAATTTATAACGACCCTAAAGAAAGAAAATTCAAGTCAATCGCGTATGTCACGACCAAGGCGGCCCTGCTCGGTTTTACCCGCCAATGGGCGGCTCGGCTCGGCGCCTACGGAGTACGCGTAAACGCCTTTTCGCCGACCGGTGTGCGCACCGACGCACAGCCGGCGGACTTTGCGGAGCGCTATGCGCAAACTATTATGCTCGGCCGCATGGCCCGTCCGGAGGAGTACAACGGCGTCATCGTCTTTCTTGCTTCAGATGCATCCGCGTTCATGACCGGGCACAACCTTATTGCCGACGGCGGCAAGAGTGCCTGGTAATTGACAAACACCAGTATTAATTTTAATGTATTAACAGCCAAATAGTTCTTGGGAGAAGACACATGACCATACAACTGGGCGGTCTGCGGGCCGCACATGAGGAGCGCATTTATTTTGAAGATGCGCGCTTTATCTTGGACGGCGGCGAGGAAGTTGTCGTCGCCCGCAGCGAAATTCCGGGCGTCAACATGGCGGACCTCTTTGCCCGCCACAAGGCACGGTACTACCTGCCGGCGCTGTTTTGCCGGCCGGGGTTGCGCGTGCTGGATTTCCCCTGCGGCACCGGCTACGGCGCGGAAGTGTTTGCCCCGTTCGGGGTCGAGTATCAGGGGCTGGATATCGACCCGGTCACGCTTGAGTACGCGCGCAAGGGGTACGGCAGGCTCGGCGCCGCATACGGAGCGGGCGACCTGTGCCGCCCGCAGCTGCGGGCGGAGTGCTACGATGTCGTGGCGTGCATCGAAGGCCTCGAGCATATCCCGATGGAGAGCCAGTCCGGCCTCATCCGCGAGCTGCGCCGCTCGCTGAAAGAAGACGGGGTGCTGGTGGTTAGCTCGCCGGAGAATCCTACGGGACGGTCGGGAAAAAGCGAGCACAACAAGTACCATGTCGGGGAGCTCACGAAGGCTGACTTTCTCGCGCTCCTCCGAAGCCACTTCCCCGCCGACAAAGTGGAACTCCTGACGCACCGGGCAACGCTAAGCACCGGCAAACGCTCAAACTGCTTCTACGGCATCTGCCACAAGTAGCAG
>ERZ1292632.3763-Hain-H43-01um-R2-3763-length-11372-cov-3_pt1 | contig 11372 bp, 12 predicted proteins | sample MGYA00564407_ERZ1292632 | MGnify/ENA primary metagenome ERZ1292632 (study PRJEB36523, sample SAMEA6512637) | groundwater metagenome | collected 2019-01-08 | study: AquaDiva: Metagenomics assemblies of 32 groundwater samples
CGCGAGGTCATAGGTTCGAACCCTATAAGGCGCACTACCACTTCGCCCCGATGGCCATCGGGGCTTCGCGGTACAAGCATGGGCCTATAGTTCAGTGGTAGAACACGGCATTCGCATTGCCGAGACGGCGGTCCAATTCCGCCTAGGTCCACTCGATAAAAATCGATTTTATTTTATGTCATAATTAGTTGATGTTTGTCGTCTAAATATATGGAAACCTTTGAAAAAACATTCTTGAATTCGTATGACTTGTATTCAAACGAAATATTCAGGTTCGTCATTTTCAAGCTGAGTGATAGGGAAAAGGCCAAGGATATATTGCAAGATGTTTTCATGAGAACCTGGGTTTATATGACCAAAAACGGCAAAATTGATAACATGAGAGCGTTCTTATACAAAGCGGCCGGCAATGCCGTCATAGATGAATATAGGAGACAGGACCGGAGAGACAACAAGCTTGATTCTCTTGAAACTATGGCTGAAGATGGATACGACCCGGGGTTTGATGATACCGATTCTCTGATTGAAAAGTTGGATGGAGAAAAGGCTATGAAGTTGGTTAACGAGTTACCTGAAATTTATGCCGAGGTTTTGTTTCTCAGATTTTCCGAAAACAAAGATATTTCCGAAATAGCCGAAATAACCGGCCGGCCGAATAACACAGTTTCGGTGCAGCTCAATCGGGGAATCAAACAGTTGAAAATAATCATGAATAAATATAAAGATAAATTATAAAAAAATAACATGGAAAGATTATTTGCAAAAATAAAAAAAGAAAACCTTGATGCCGGTGAAAAAGCGAAAATTTTTTCCAATCTGGAAATTTTCGTAAACGAAAATCCGGTACAAAAAATCAAATCGCCATACTACAATCCATGGCTTATTTTCGTAAGGCACAAAACTTTTGCGATAACGGCCGTATCGGCTATCCTTGTAGTGTCCCTGACAAGCGGCACTGTCCTGGCCGCCAAAAATTCATTACCGGGCGAAAAACTTTATTCTATAAAAATGCTGGATGAAAAAATGCAATCTTTCACCGCCATAGGAGCTAAAGCAAAAGCAGAAGTTCATGCCACTCAAGCCATTAATCGTCTGCAAGAAGTTGAACAAATGGTTGTAAAAAAAATACCCATAAACCAAGAAACCAAGCAAGAGATCAAAGATAATTTTGGAGATCAAACCAAAGAAGTAAAAAATCACCTAGATGAACTGAAAAACAGTGGCCGAACCGAAGAAGCAGATAAAATAAAATATGATTTCGAATCATCAATCTCCGAACACAAGAGAGCTATTATTGAATTGAATGATGGTGAAAATAAAAAATCTGAGGATCGGCAAAATGGCAACAAAGGAAAAACTGACTAAGACTGTTCTAATGTGCGAGAGAGAAGATGAGAAAGAAATTGGCCTATATTGCCGCCGACAGCTTCCAGAGATTTGATGAAAGAAGAGCGATGCGTCAGCTCCGGCAGACTGTTGGCTTCCAGTACAAAGAGACCGCGTTTAGGGTGAACAATAAAATCAGAACCGGAATAATGCCTCAAGCCCAAAGCTTGATGTATTGTTTTGGCCGCTTCTTGTATTTGCGCATTTTCATTTTCACCAAAATTACCAATCGGCAGTAGAGTATAAAATTTTTGTCCGCGAAAACCCTCTATCACTCCGCAAGCCGCTTCTTTTCCCTCAATGTATTCTTCCACCATAAGGTCGGGTGAATGCCTGAAAGATTTTTCTAAAGATTCCTTTATCTCTCCGACTTTGTTTGCAAAAGAAATTCCCAGGGAAGAACCCGATTTTATCGGCTTTATAATTATAGGAAAGGGTAGACTTTGGTTTATTTTACTCACCAAATTTTTTTCGTTTTCATTTATCAATATATGATGCGGAGTTTTGAAACCATAACGGTTAAAAATGTCTTTGGACATTATTTTATTCATTCCCAGAGCCGAAGCTATGGAATCAGAACCGGTGTAAGGAATATTGAATTGTTCTAGGAGTTTTTGAACCGTGCCATCTTCACCATAAGCGCCATGCAAAGCGTTGACCACTACATCAACGGTTTTCAAAATATCATAAGGACTTTTTTCTAAACCTCTGGCATGCCACGCGCCATCTTTGGAAATAAAAATATCGAGCGGCTCAAATTCTTCCGGCAAGTTAGCCAAAATAGTGCCTCCGGTTTTGAGAGACACTTCATACTCCGGGCTAGGGCCCCCGCGCAAAACTCCGACTCTGATTTTATGAGAAAATGACATGATTTTATTTTATCATATTTTGATATAGAATAACCACATGGAAATCGCTTTATATAGGAAATACAGGCCGCAGAATTTTGGGGAAGTGAAGGGGCAGGAGCATATTGTGAGTGTTTTGGAAAACGAAGCCAAAATGGGCAAAGTTTCCCATGCTTACTTATTTTCCGGTAGCCGCGGTACCGGCAAAACCTCGGTCGCCCGCATTTTTGCCAAATCCCTCGGAGTAAATCCTGAAGATATTTATGAAATAGACGGCGCTTCAAACCGCGGTATTGATGAAATCAGGGAAATAAGAGACGCCGTGCATACTTACCCATATTCTTCAAAATATAAAATTTACATCGTGGATGAAGTTCATATGCTGACTAAAGAAGCTTGGAACGAATTCCTCAAAACTTAGGAGGAACCGCAGGAGCATGTAATTTTCATCATGGCTACCACCGAAGCTCATAAACTGCCGGATACCGTAGTTTCGCGTTGCGAATGCTTCGCTTTCAAAAAACCCGCACACCAGATTTTGGTGGAGTCCATTTTGAAAGTTGCAAAAGAGGAAAAATACGAAATAGAAAAAAAGTCTGCCGCGCTCATCGCCACGCTCGCTGACGGCTCTTTCCGTGACGCACTTTCCATTTTGCAAAAAGCTATGCATTCTCATAAAGGAGTCTCCTTCGCTAAAGCTTCGGCGGACCAAAGTACCAAACTTTCACATGCCGAAATTGAAAATGTCTTGGGCGCGCCCAAAGAATCTTTGGTTTTGGAAGTATTAGAAAGTATAGCTCTACAAAATACTGAGAAGGGAATCGGGGCAGTAAGAAAAGCCAGCGAGGAAAATGCCGATATGGAAGTTTTCCTGAAAATGATTTTGCGTTCGTTGCGTTTCGTTTTGCTTTTGCGTTTCGCTCCCGATATGAAAAATCTGGTAATAGATGAAACCGGTGAAGAAGAATTTGAAAAATTGTCAGAGCTCTCCAAAACCGCCAAAAACATAAACTCCAAAACTTTGCTCGCATTTCTTGAAGCTCATTCGCGCCAAGCTTATGCCACTATAGCCGAGCTACCCATTGAACTTGCCATTATTGAATCTTGCGGAAACTAAAAATAAAATACCAAAAATGCTATGATTAAATAATTATGGAAGCTTGGCTTATCTCGATATACTTAGCCCACCAATATCTGGTTTACGCAGTCATACTGCTCGTGGGCTTCGTTGAAGGGCCTTATATTTCCATGCTTTGCGGAGCCATTTTGGTTGCCGGTTATTTTAGCTTCTGGCCGATTTATATTGCTCTCATGATGGGAGACCTCTTAGGCGACGTAGTTTGGTATTTCCTCGGCTATCATTTCGGCAAAAAATTCATCGATCGGTTCGGCCAGCGCTTCGGCATAAACGAGCGGCACGTCGAAAGGATTAAAAACATTTTCCAAGTCCGCAAATACATTTTGCTTTTTGCCTCCAAGGTGAGCAACGGCTTGGGCTTCGCCATCCCAGTTTTGTTTTCAGCCGGTATGTCGAGAGTCCCGTTCGGCCAGTTTATGGGCATAAATGCTCTGGGTCAGCTCATATGGACTGGCATATTGATTTCGGTAGGTTTCTTTTTTGGCAATCTTTATTTGAAGATAAACGGTATAATGGGTAAAATATCTATGCTAGCCGCAGTGGCAATCATTATTTTTGCGGTCCTAAGATTATTCAAATATTTTAAAGAAAAAGCTAATTTACAATAATTATGAAACTAAGCATCATTGTTCCGGCTCGCAACGAAGAAAAATATATTGAGAGAACTTTGAATTGTCTTTTGAGTTTGTCGCTGGATAAAGAAATAATCGTCAGTGACGATGCCAGTACCGACAAAACTCTGGAGATATTGGAAAAATACGGCGACAAAATAAAAGTCCTGGCTCACGAAAAAACCAAATCCATCGCGGCCAATCGCAACTTTGGCGCCAAATATGCCAGCGGTGAATTTTTCGTTTTTTTGGATTCCAGCGCCACCATCAAAAATCCGAACGAGTTTTTCAACCAAGCCCTACTGCATTTTGAAAAAGATAAAAAACTGGCCGCGCTGACAGGGAAGTTGAGCGTCGTACCGGAACTTGAAACTTTTGGGGACAAAATAGTGCATTTCTTTTTTAATCTCATCATAATGGTCAAAGATAATTATCTTGATATGGGCGAGGCTTCAGGCAAATTCCAGATGATGAGAAAAGAGGCTTTTGAAAAAGTGGGCGGTTTCAGCGAACATTTGATAACCAGAGAAGACTCCGATATGTTTGATAAATTATCAAAAATCGGCAAGGTGCGTTACTTCGGTTCTCTTGAAGTTTTCCACACCAGCCGCCGGTCGCACAATTTGGGCTGGCTAAAACTTTTGTCAATCTGGATGATAAACACTATTTGGGTCAGCATTTTTGGCAAAGCCAAATCAAAAGAATGGACAATCATCAGATAAATACAAAACATGAAAACTTCTAACGGGGTGAAAATAAGTTTAATCATACCGGCATATAACGAGGAGAACTATATAGGCGAGTGCCTCGCAAGTGTGCAAAAATATGCAAACGATTTGTTTGAAGTTATTGTGGTAGATAATGTCTGCACTGATAGAACCGCGGAAATCGCCGAGAGTTTTCCCTTCGTCCGAGTGGTAAAACAACCAAATAAAGGTTTGCTTTGGGCCAGGCAAAAAGGTTTTGAAGAAGCCAAAGGCGACTTGCTGGCCTATATTGATGCCGACTGCAGGCTTTCTCCAAATTGGCTCCCTGAAGTTTTGAAAGAGTTTGAAAAAAATGAAAAGCTTATATCCTTGAGTGGACCTTACAGATATTATGATTTATCGCCATTTTACAATTTTTTCGCTAATATCAGCTGGTGGCTCTCGGCTCCCATAACATACCGAATAGTAGGTTATATGGTTTTAGGTGGAAATTTCGTTGTTAAAAAAGAAGTAGTGGAAAAGATTGGAGGCTTCAACACGACAGAAGTGGCTTTTTACGGAGAAGATACCGACTTGGCCCGCAGGATCGCGCCATACGGCAAAGTGAAATTCAAAATGAATTTTTTTATCCGCACTTCCGGCCGCCGTCTTTTGCATGAAGGATTGTTCAAAGCTTTTTGGACTTACGGCCTGAATTTCCTGTGGGAAGTAATGTTTAAAAAACCTTTAACCAAAACTTATGCAGATGTCAGGTAATTTTAGCCAGCAAGCGATAACCAAAGCTTGGTTCGTTTCTTTTTTATTCTTTTTCTGGGCGCTTATTGTTGTTTACAAATTTAATATATACCCGCAATCTCCCGCTATTTCTATTTTTTATTTAACTCTGCTCATAAATACTTATTTTTCTGTCAGAGCTTTCGCAACCATTACTCCCCGAGGCAATTGGATCCAAGGTCTTTGTGATTTTCTATTAGGCCTTTGTTTGGCCATTATGCCCCTGGTTTTTAATTCTCCTGTAAATTTCGTTCTTATAAATTTGTTTTTGTTTATAATTGCCAGTCTTAAATATGTTTTCCTGGTTTCGCTTACCGGATTTTCAAAACTGCTTTATAGAAAAATAAGGATAGATATATTGGGAATTTTGCTTTGCGCCTTATGCCTTACTGGAATTTTATTCGGCTTTGCTTATTGGTCGCTCAAATTTTTTGCTTTCATATTCCTCTTGGCCAACGTTTATGTTCTTTTCCACCGACCCCTTTATCTCTTGGAACACCATTTAGAAAAAATCATTGATGATTTTATTAAAAAATAATTAAAAAATCATGAGTATAGAATCATTGAATTTAAGTTCAAAGCAGGAAGAAAAGAGTTCTTTTGATGAACAGTTTGCCAAAAGAGAACAAATAAAAGTAGCCGGAGGAACAGCGGAAGTAGTAGATGTAAGGCCCGAAAAATTAAAAGATGAAATACCGGTATTTTTTGCGCCATCATGGTCATGTGCTACTAATATTTACAAAAATGCTATTGGGACACTTTCCGAGCAAGGTCGTAGGGTGATTTCTCTTGACCACCCACGATTTGGTGGCGACATGAAAGAAATCCTTAGTGAAATTCCAAAAGAAGATTTTGAAGATTATCCTTATGAGGAATTACGCAAGGCATTTAATATTTTGGATGTTTTAGGCGCAAAAAATATTAATCAAACTGATGCTATTACTCATTCCGAAGGAGCAATAAATTTGGTAATCGCCGCAGCACTTTACCCTGAAAAATTCAGAAACATAGTTTTATATGCGCCCGCCGGACTAATTGGTGAAGATACTTTTGGCAGATTAATGAAAGGATTTTCCCAGCAGGACGCAAACAAACTAGACCTTGATACTCTGCCAGTACCGGAAGGATTGTCCGAAGAAGAAGCTGAGCAATACAAAATTTCTCGCAAAGAAGCCCAGAAAAAAGTTGAGGGATTGATATCCGGATTTATTAAATATTTAAAAAATCCCATACGGTCTCTCAATGAAGCTAAAGATATTTCCAAAAGCCAAATACACGACCTGCTTAGATTCTTGCACGAAGAAAAAGGTATAAAAATCGCTGTAATGGCCGGCACCGAAGACCCTGTATTTCCTATGGATAGGATTCAAGAAACAGTCAAAGAAGATATGCTTGACGGCTTTCTTTCTCTCCGCGGAGGACATGGGGAGATAGGAGACAATCCGGAACTATATATGACTGCGGCGGCTGATTTGCTAGTTAAACTCAAAAACAAAGGTGAAAAAGAGCAGGCTGAAATTTCTGCCGAAATATGACATAATAGATCGGTATGGAGCAAATTAAGGCAAAATACAAAATTCATTTTAAAGACAAGGTGTTTATTATGTCTCTGGTTGCTTCTTTTGCCATACTCGCCATAGCGCTTATTGTGAATTTTTATGCCGGTATGTATGCCACCAGAATCGCTAGTAATTCGGTTACCGATATTATACTTTCCAATATCAGAGTTTATGATTTGGACGGTTTGTTCGTATATGGTTCTTTTATATTTTTCTTCTTTTTGGTTCTCATTTGCTTAATAAGACCCCAACAAACGCCATTCGTCGTTAAAAGCGTTTCTCTGTTCATTATCATAAGGGCTATATTTATCACTTTGACCCATATCGGGCCGTTCCCGTCACAACTCGCTATCAGCTCCGATATTTTGAGTAAACTGACATTCGGCGCCGATTTATTTTTCTCAGGTCATACCGGTTTGCCGTTCCTCCTCGCGCTAATTTTTTGGAAAGAAAAATTCCTCCGTTATACTTCATTATTCTTTTCTTTGGGTTTTGCTGTTGTGGTTTTGCTTTCCCATATGCATTACACTATTGATGTGCTTTCGGCTTTTTTCATCACCTTCGGCATCTATCACATAGCCTTGATACTTTTTCGCAAAGATAGATTGATATGGAATTCATAATCAATCTAGTCAAGTAACAATATTCTTTTGGAAACAGTCTTAACTGATGTAGGTCGATAATTATAAGCGCACCAAGAAGCTGAAGAAATTTAATTCAACGGGTGAACGAAATTTAATCAATTATTAGCGCTGATAGAAGATATCGCGCATCTCCAAGTTTGTTCCTAGGAACTCGCTTGGTCAGACAGCCTGTTCTTCACAGCAAAAATGTTCGTCAAACCCCGCAATTAATAGCAATAAATCAAATAATATGTGATTGAGCTAAAAAATGCCCAGAAGAAGCTTCTCCCGAAGCTGCTTTTGGGTGTTTAGGAATTCGTCTCACACGTCCGCCCCGCGAGAAATCAAGGGGGTTTGTTTGTCATTAAAAAATACCAGCCATTAACTACTACCTTATTCGTACGAATAGTACTATAATAAAAAGATGATTGAAGTAGAATTAGAAAAAACACTGAAATCGGTGGCTAATAGAAGGAGGCTTGCTATATTGAATTGCCTGCGAGGCAACAAAGAATTATCTGTCGGCAGTATTGCCAAGCAGATCAAACTTTCTTTTCGTTCCACATCCAAACACTTATCTATTCTTTACACCTCCGGACTTTTGGATAGGGAACAGAGAAGCGTTCTTATGTTTTACAAAATGAGCGACAAAGGCCATAAAATTTTTTCAGCCATAAACTCACTCGAATAATTCATATATACCTTATTCGTACGAAAGGTTCCAAATAAAAAAATAATTTTTACTAATGAGCTTAAATGTGATAATATTTTGGCGTAATCCCACATCGTTTCCAACTATGCGGGATAAATTGGGAGATCGTCTAACGGTAGGACAGGTGCCTTTGAAGCACTCAATGAAGGTCCGACTCCTTCTCTCCCAGCCAACACGAGCTAGCTCGTTTGTCAATAGGTACTCGAGCGCTCAAGTCGCATAGTAATAATTTTTTATGGAAGATAAAAAGAAGAAAAATACGAAAAATATTGCAGGGGTTATTTCAGAAACTGTCATTTCGACTGAAATACAATCAGAGTATATTGATTATCACAACAAGCATATAAAAACTAAAATACCGAAGGAAGATAAAATTAAAATAATTGGTGATTTGTTAAAAAAGAAAACTCCTTTGCGGGATAAGAAAAACACACTTTTTATATTGGCCCACAGCAATGATTTGCGTTCTTTGTACGGAATACAAAAATATCTTAAAAACCCTGATCCAGGACTTCAATCTTGGGCAGTTTTGGCTTGGCAGGAATGTCAGAATAATGTGTTAGGAGAGGGTCTTTCAAAAATACTCGGAGAAACGCAAGATTTAATAATTGGAGGATTAGGGGGTAAAGATCAAAAACTTCGATATTGTTTCGTTGTAAGCACTTTGAAAGAAAAAACATTGGCACAGAATGATAAAAATAAAGTTGAAGAAACTTTAAAAAATATAGACAAAAAATATCACTCAAAATCTGAGAAAATTGAATGGGGAAATGTGTATGTAAAAATAAACAGTCTCATTCCAATTGATGTAGCTTCTGGTGATTATGTTGAAAATCTGATCAAAGAATGCAATGAACCAATACCATTTCTGAGATTCCACTATTTTATTGTGAACACACACAATATTAGGGTAGAAGAAATTGATAAATATTTAAAGGATTTAAAAAATGAAGGGTTATAAATTCTTTTTGTAATATCTATTTCTCTCCTTGAACTGTCTTTCTAGGAAAACTACTTTTTTATCTCTATAATCGAAAACGAATTTAGGATTTGCACTGTGCAAAAGTCTCCCTATATACTGGATCAGTTTTCCTTCAAATGAAAATGGAAAAGCTAAAATCAAAGTTGAAATGTTTTTTATATCCAACCCCTCTCCAAAAAATTGACCAGTGGATAAGATGACGTTGTAATGACCGTCTTTTATCTGTTTTAGTTTTGAGGTTCTTTTGGGAGCAGAATCATCTCCTGAAATAACAATAGTTTCGCATTTACCCTTAAGGCATAGCTCTAAAATTTCTAAGTGTTCTTTTCTTTCACTCAGAACCAGCACTTTATTCCCATCTTTCACCTGCTCCAAAATATCCTCAGTTATTAACTTGTTCCTTGCTGTATCAAAACTTAATATTTTAGCCAAAAGTTGGAATCTGTCTGTTTTCCATTGAAATGAAATTTCTAAACCAGTCTCTTTAATAATAACTTTTGGTTTTTTGAAAACGGTATTATCTGTATTTTCTTCACTGAAACTATCCCCTTCCATTTCTGTAATTATGTCTCCAATATAAACATAAATAAGTTGCTCATCGTTATGTTTACGTTTTGGAGTAGCAGTTAATCCATACAGATATTGGGAATTTAGATTTGCTATAACTTCTCTAAAAGTTTTAGCTGGTATATGGTGACATTCGTCCACAATTATCATCCCGAATTTATTTCCTAGTTCGGCAATATTTTTGTATCTGGCCAAGCTCTGCATTAACGCTACAGTAATCTCTTTTCCAACTTTCTTTCTTGTGCCAGAGAAAGTGCCGATTTTGATTTTTGGAATATTCAAAAATGTCTGGATTCTGTCTACCCATTGGTCGAGCAACTGCTTTCTATGGACAAGAACCAATGACGGCAACTGTCTTCTTGCTATTAGTTCCATACCAATCATTGTTTTGCCGCTTCCAGGCGGAGCAACTATTACTCCCTGCGTTTGTTCGAAAGCTTTATTCACAGCCTCTTCTTGTGATGGAGTTAATTTAATTAAACTCTTAAATTTAACTTCTTCTGTTTTCGGATATTCGTATAGGATTTTGTATTTAATATCGTTTGATTTCAAAAAAGATGTAAACTGATTTAAAAATCCTCTAGGTAGAAAAACATTTTCTCCGGATTCTTCAACTAATTTAAAATATTTCTGGATTTTGTAAACTGATTTCCCGAGTCTTTTTCTAGTCAGATATTCAGTGCTCAAAAAATTCAGTTTTTCTTTTAAAAATGAAATTGTTGCAGAATTTAATTCTGATCTTGGGACAAGAATATTTTTACCTACAAATATAGTCAATTTATCCGAACTGTCTTGTTTGTGGTTAATAGAGATATTTTCGCTGCCGGTTATTTTAGAGAAAATTTTATCTAATTCTTTCACAGAGTGTTTATAAATTTTAGACAGAAAATCCCATTGGTTTGTATAAGGATTTCCAGTGTTTGGGTCAACGAAAGCAGAATTACCTTGCTCCAAATATTTTCCTTGTAGCGGGAAAGCAATCAGATTGTCAAATCCTCCTTTTGTAATCGTGTCTTGGTTTGGAAAGAGACGGTCAAAACTGACTTCTTTTTCAAAAACTGATAATTCTAAAGCTTGTCTGATTAATTCTGTAGCAATGGCTCTGCTTTTATAACAAGGGTAATTATTTTCAAAAAATATCCAAACATGACCACCCTTTCCCGATTTTGACCTTTCAAGATATGCGGTGATACCAACTTTTTTGCACGCATCTAAATATTTCTTGGAATCTTCCAACCAATTTTCTCCGTCAAAATCCGCTGCTATAAAGTATGAAGTATTGTCTTTGAGAATTGGGTACACGCCTAAAAGGGTGCCCCCTAATAAGTGTTTTCTGATAATATCTTTAGTAATCGAAATTAATTTTTTATTCTCAAAATTGTTTATAGTCCCGCCTTTTTGTTTATGAGCTAAAAATTCATTCCAATCAAAAGAATACGCCGGACTATATCCAGATCTGCCACTT
>ERZ1292632.3764-Hain-H43-01um-R2-3764-length-11370-cov-5_pt1 | contig 11370 bp, 7 predicted proteins | sample MGYA00564407_ERZ1292632 | MGnify/ENA primary metagenome ERZ1292632 (study PRJEB36523, sample SAMEA6512637) | groundwater metagenome | collected 2019-01-08 | study: AquaDiva: Metagenomics assemblies of 32 groundwater samples
CACTGATCTTGCCCCCGGAACATATTATTGGAGAGTAAAAGCCAAAGATGCAAAAGATAATTTTGGGCCATGGAGCGGGATTTGGCAATTGACCATCACTGCTACCCCTACCCCCACTCCTACAGCTACTCCTTCGGCTACCCCCACTACCTCTCCCACCGCTACCGGTACTCCTGGCGGTAGTTGTTCTCCCAGTCAAATTGGTCTGTTGAGCTATAGCGGCGACGGCACTTCGGCGACGGTCAAAAACAATAGCGGCGGCCAATGCACCGTGGGGCTTGCTTCCTATAAAGTATTTGATCAGTACCTTCCCGAGTTTCTTTCCACACAAGAGCTTTTTGACACCGATGTACGGACACTTGCCAACCAGCAAGAAGCAACGCTTAACGTCGGGACACCCGGTTGTGCCTATCAGACAGATGTGTTCACCGGTAGCGCTCCCAGTAATGGCAATGGATTCAACGGCAGCAACTTTATCGAAGCGCGCATTATCTTCACCGGCTTATCTCTCTGTGGCGAGACAGCTACAACTCCACAAGTTACCCCCTCACCAACGTCTACCACAAACCCCCTATCGTGCAATCCTCCCCTGCAATTTGTTGACATCAATCAGAATGCCAATCTAGTTGCCGCAGGCGGTACGGGTACGTATAGTTGGTCTGCCCCGAGTGGGGTATTTATCAGCAACACCGGTCCGGCATTCTCGGTGAGGTATACCACGGAAGTGCCAAGTACGAAGCTGGTAACGGTAACGGATGGCGTAGATAGTGCAGAGTGCGTGGTGGCTATCAATCTTGCCGTTACTCCGACCCCTACGCCAACGCCGACACCCACCGCGACGACCACGGCCACCGCGACCCCGACTGCGACTGCAACTTCAACGACGACTCCCACCACAACCCCGACAGTGACGCCAACCCCGACACCTTCTCCAACATCCACATCAACATCCACCCCCGCTCCGCTTCCCGCGCCGATTCTCAATTTGGATAAATTAGTCAGAAATATTAGCACGGGTGGGGCCGAGGCCGACGTTACATCCGCGCAGATAGGCGATACGGTTGAATTCGTCATTCGTCTGACTGCTTCCTACCGAACGGTGTTAAACCTTCGCCTCTTCGACACACTTCCCAATGGGTTGACGCTCATTGGCGGCACCACGACTGTCAACGGAACTGCAGTGGCCGATACGCTTACGACAACCGCGGGACTTTTGCTCGGCGATATCGTTCCGGGACAACCCGCCACCGTTCGGTTCCGCGCGGTGGTCAGCGGCGCCTCCATTGTCGGCGGGACATCATCCCTGGTCAACACCACAACGTTTACCTCAACCAGTGTACCCTCGTTCAACGATACTGCCGTGGTAAATATAACCAATATTACCGGTACTAACTTGTTCACGCTTGTGAAATTGGGGCGCAATGTAACGCAAAATCAGACCAGCGAACAATCTTCAGTGAATGCCAATCGCGGCGATGTTATTGAATTCACCGTCCGTGTGCGTGCCAATGCAACGCCGCTCGTGAATGTCGTGGTACGAGACATCATTCCGACGGGAATGACATATATCCCCGGATCCACAACGCTCGACAGCGTTGTCATCAGCGATGGCATTGAGACAAGCGGTGGGATCATTCTTTCCTCCGTCGCCGCATATCAAGAGCGCGCCATTCGTTTACGGGTACGCGTTGATCAAACAGGCAGCGTCTTTGCAGCCGGCAATAATGTACTTGTCAATACAGTCACCGCCCAGCCGCAGAACAGCATCAGTTTACAGGCGGAGCTTCCCATCACGGTCTTTATCGGAAGCATTATTGGACCGGTAAGTCAGGTACCCACAGGGCCGCTGGAGAGCATCCTGTTGGCCGCATTGATTGCCGCGCTCATCACGGGACTCTATGTGGGATATACGCGCACGGCATTCTTCACGCGGAGAGAAATCGGGACGATTATCGAAAAACAACAGCCGATGAATTTCAGATTTGGCCTGACGGTGGTAGCGCTCTTTGCCCTTCTGACCACATTCATCTATTCGGGTCAGCAGCTTGGCCGCCGAGTATATGTTCAGATCTCGGGCAGCCAGGCAAGTCAGGAACGATTTGGGGAGTTTCTCTGTACACCCCATCCTCTTGATGGCAGTCCAATATGCCGTCAGGTAAGCGCTCCGGTGCTGAATTGCTTGCCAGAGAGCCAGACGGTGCGGGCGGGCACCATTGTACGGGTTGATGCTATCGGCGGTGACGAGCGTTATTCATGGAACGCGCCAAACGCCGTCCCCGATCACGGATTAGGTAAGACGTTGTACGTTATCTTTAGTCCGGCTGATGTTGGCACGCACGGCATCACCGTAACCAGTGGTAGCGATAGTGCTCGTTGTTCAGTTCGAGTGACACGCTGATTCTCCACTTGGCAAAGCTAGCAAGGTAGCTATAATAGCAGTAATGTATCGTTAATCTATGCAGAAGCCGGAGTATCCCTTATCCCGTGTCCTGCACCGGCGAGGGGCTCTGCCCTTCTCCCGTCTTATGGCAGACATACCATTTTCACCAACCCCGCCTCCATCGCCGATACCAACCCCGTCGCCCATTCCTGGTCCGAATCGTGGGGGCAACGTTGTTAAGGTTGTACTTGCGCTTCTGTTGCTGGTGGTCATCGTGTGGTTTGGTCGCGATGCCGTGGTGAGTTTGTTCCGCGGCGAGGCATCCGATGAACAGGTAGATGTTGAAAATATTCCCCCGCAAGTAATCTGTGCGCCTGCCACGCAGACAGTGCGCGTAGGCCAACCAGCGATACTCACGGCATCTGGCGGCGATCCGACGGACTATAAATGGTATGCGCCTCAAGGCGAACCATTTACTCAGCTCGGTGCACAGGCGAGAGTAACGTACGACGCTCCGGGGCAACGATCCGTAGTATTGGTAAGTCGGGTGGTGACTGCTCGGTGCGAAATCACGGTGACGCAATAATGACTCAAGTACCCGCCATCAACCTCGCCCCTCGATTGAGGGGCGAGAAAGGATAAAGATGCAACAAGACCTTAAGGAGCTCTATACAAAAATTGGACTCGTGGTTCTTGTCATTGCAATTATCCAAGGCGTGGTGTTGTTTTCCGGAGTGGGACAGCCCGCAGTCAATATTGGCAACACACAGGCAAATCCAGATTCTGGCACTCCCCCGTTGCGTTGCCAGCCGCCTGTAGTGCTCGGCAGAGCCGGCGAGGTAGTGGCGTTCGCCGCTTCCGGTGGCACAGGTGCCTACCAATGGAGCGCTCCCGGCGGTACTCCCGAAACGGGAAGCGGAACGGTATTCGCGACGCAGTATGCTAGTGATGTTCCGCGGACACAAAAAATAACGGTGAGCTCCGGTACGGGACAGACGTACCAACAATCATCATGTATCGTTACTTTTTAACCCTATGACACCAGATCTTATCCGGACCATTGCACACCATCGATGGCACGCGCTTGCTGCGTTGGTGACGGTGGTTACCTTGCACGGGTGGCTTCTTAACGGACTGCCTTTTTCTGGCCAATGGCTTTTGGGGTCTGTGAGCGCGCCCCTGGTGAATAAGGGATTGTCATTAACATGTGCGCCGCAGTATCAATATACCTCTGTGCAGGGAGATGCGGTGATAGTGGCTGATGGCGGCACGGGCAATTACGCATGGGACGCCATGGATGCGGATGAGCTTCTCGTTGTGGGAAATACCGCACTCGTGCGCTATCGAACATCTAATACGTCAACTCATGTGGTGACGGTCCGCAACGAGGAAAAACTCGCAGAGTGTCTCGTGATTACTCCATGATAAGTGTGGTTACCTAGATACCGCCCAAGGACCCCGCAGTTGCGGGGCTTTTCGTGATATCGGAACCATGATATTGATGAACGGTATGGGATTTCGCATTGTTAATTGGAACGATCTTACAACGCCGATTGCCGCACTGCGCTCTGTGGGTACTCGTACCGCGGCACATTTGCGCCGTCTGGGCATAGCAACTCTTGGCAATCTCCTCTGGCACCTTCCGTGGCGGTATGACCAGTATGAAGAGGAAGAATCCTCCGATATTGCGCCCGGAAAGAAGGTGCACGTCAGCGGTCAAGTGGTGTCCATTGCCAGTCGCCGTATTTTCCCTCGGCGTATGACGGTGACAACGGCTATGATCGCAGGGGCACAAACAGGTATTCGTGCAGTATGGTTTAATCAACCCTATTTGCAGGACGTTCTTGCCGAAGGAACACGGGTGAGTGTTGCGGGCGCGGTGAAACGCGATGCGCGCGGCATCTATCTTGCAAGTCCCACCTACGAACGGCTCGCCAATCGCCCCCCCATTCATACCCAGGGTCTCGTGCCGGTATATCCAGAGACCGCCGGTATCAGTTCAAAATATTTGCGCATGCTTATTTACTCTCTAATGGATGGTCTGCGTATTCCCGACCCTCTTCCTCGAGACATTATTGCCCAAGCCGCTATAATGCCATTGAGCGCGGCATTGCGCGCCGTGCATATGCCACAGGATGCATCGCAAGTTCAAGATGGCAGGAAAAGGCTTGCGTTTGATGAACTTCTTCTTTTTCAACTCAAAGCGCTGATGGAGCGCCGGAGTAACCGTTCCCAACACGCGATTGCCATTCCTCACAATCTTCCTATCGTCAAAGATTTCATTCGTCGCCTACCCTTTCGGCTTACCGGAGATCAAAAGGTTGCGGCATGGGAAATTATGCAGGATCTTGAAAAACAGTATCCCATGAACCGCCTCCTTGAGGGTGATGTGGGAAGCGGTAAAACCGTAGTCGCGCTTCTAGCCGCACTCGGGGTTGCTCATCACGGTCACCAAACGGTCTTTCTCGCACCCACCGAGGTATTGGCACGGCAGCATTTCACCACTCTCTCTAATCTTCTTGCGCCATTCCATATCTCGGTGGGCATTCTCACGGCTTCGCAATCTGCCATCAATACAACAGGGATGTCCCGAAGAAATCTGAAACAGCAATTGAAAACGGGGGCTCTCAAAATGCTGGTAGGCACGCACGCGGTCATTCAGAAGGATGTCTTTTTCTCATCGCTGGCGTTGCTGGTAGTTGATGAACAGCATCGTTTTGGTATTTCTCAGCGGGCGGCGCTCACCCAACGTCACCCTAGGATCCCCCACCTTCTTTCTATGACTGCAACCCCAATTCCGCGCACGCTTGCGCTGACGATCTACGGTGATCTCGATATTTCGTTGTTGAAACAAAAACCCGCAGAGCGCTTGGAAATCATTACCAAGCTCGTTACCTCGCAAGAACGGTCTGCAACCTATCAATTTGTCCGCGATGAGGTCCGTCGGGGGCGGCAGATTTTTGTGCTCTGTCCCCGTATCGAACCATCCGAGACGACCGTAACCTCTATCCGTCAACAGGCGCGGCTTGCATTGCAACAAGAGGTGAAAGCGGTGGAACATGAATATACGCACCTCACGCAAGAAATATTCCCCGATCTGCGCGTGGCGATGCTCCACGGGAGGATGAGCGTGAAAGAAAAAACATCGGCTATGAACCGTTTTAGCAAAGGAGACATCGATATATTGGTGGCCACATCAGTCATTGAAGTGGGTATTGATATACCCAATGCATCCGTCATGCTCATCGAAGGAGCAGAACTCTTTGGCCTTGCGCAACTTCACCAGCTGCGCGGCCGCGTCGGTCGCGCACACCATCAATCGTACTGTTTCCTCATGCTCACCACGCCCACCGACGCGACGAAAGAGCGCCTGAAAGTGGTGGCAGAAACCCCGGACGGGTTCTTGCTTGCAGAAAAAGATATGGCACTTCGGGGGCCCGGCGAATTTTTCGGTGTAAAACAGGCAGGCATACCCGATCTGGCAATGGCCTCGCTGGCAAATATGCCGCTTATACAACAGGCGCGTCAGAGTGCGCGCACGTTACTGCATCGAGATCCTTCGCTCGCTCGCTCCCCTCTCTTACGCGAGCGTCTCGAGCGGGTACGCCGTCTTACCCATTTTGAATAGCAGTCCAGCGCCGCGTCTTAGGGGTGACCCAAAAATTAAGATAGCGTCCGAACATGAGACGTGTTTGTGCGTCCAGCGCGGGAATAGCACCGAAGACAATAAAATTGATCGGGAACAAAAGCCACTGTACTACCATCCACAGGGTCGTAAAACGTCCGTGGCGGATAGAGCGCGGTGGCAAAAGCGCAAGCGAGATAAACACCGATGATGCCAGACCAAGCATCGTCGCATTCATGATGGTTCTGGTCACCTGCGGCAGATTATACGAAAGAATAGATCCGGAAAAATGAATACCTCCGAAAAAGAGAGGGAGCCATCCCAAAAGCACGATAATGAGAGAATTGGTTGCTGACGAGTGAGTAGTTTCGACCATAAACCATCCGATGGAGAGTTTCTTGAACCAAGGTATGCTGTGGTTCTTTAAAAATCCAAAGAGCAAATATGCATTATTCTCTGCGCCATAGAGCCATCGTCTGATCTGACGGTACTGATTTTTAGCCGTCTGCCAAAACGTCGAAGCCACGTTGGCGTCCATAGATACAGGAAAATAGAGCGGAACAGCTTGCCAGTCACCATCGTAGTGAAGCAAACATTGCCAGAAAATCCGCGAATCCTCACTGACCATATTCCCCTGCCAAAATCCCACATCTGCGAGGGCGCGGAAGCTCATGGAATGGGACGAGAATGTGACCAACCGCTCGGGACGAGCTTGTTGAATCATCTGCCAGAATGTTGTTGAGAATGCGAACACACGCGCAAATGCCGGCGCCTCCCAAATGTTATTGATAAAAAGGGGGATCGGCTGAAAGGATGAGCGCAATGCTTTGGGGTTGGTGAGGTAATGCCACGTGAGGCATGTGAAAAAGTCGGGGTGTACTACCGTATCAATATCAAATACCGAAGTGACAATACGCTCATACGGAATCGCCAGAGGATCAACGACACTATTCCGCACCTGGTTACCAGCCCATGCTTCGTTAGATCCTTTGCCAGGGATTTCCCCGGGAAGATTTTCGGGATGCGTGGTGATAAGAAAGTGGAAAAAACGATGACCGAACTCCCGCTCAATGGCGCGAGCGGTTTCCTGTGCCTCTTGGCCAGCTCGCTCCTCGGTTGCCAATACGACCACAAGTTGATCCAGCGGATAGCGCGCCTTCACGAGGCCCTGAAAACTCTCTCGGACAACCGCCAGGGGTTCTTTATACATGGGGAGGATAACAAGGTGATATAGATCCTGCCATGAGGTACCGGCAAGTTCAGGAGTAGCGGGGCGCGCCCGCGCGAGTTCTTCCTGCCAGTTGCGCTTGAGTTCTTTGCGCATACGGACAAAGGCCGCGCGCATATGGAGGGAGAGATAAATGGCCTTAAAAAGCCAGTAAATATCAAATGCGATAACGAAGATAGCGACCCATACCGGTTTCACGAACGAGAGGATGACTACGAGAAAAATAGTTGTCCATGCCAAAAAACCGGGCATGATTTCAAGTGCCCGATACAGTCGGCGATCCCAGATGTTGTCCAAATCGGCGGCACGGCTGATGTGTAAGAGATGCGACGGCATCCCTACTATTGAACCACAGATTTACGACGCGCGCAATATCTCCGGCGACAGTATCCAGCGAAAGAGTTCGTCTTCGAGTGTTCCTATGCCACGCTTGGTGGTGACGTCGATAGTCGCCAATTCCTGCCATAGGCGTGTGAGTGATGTCGAAGTATGATGGCGTGCATTGTGGAGCGCTTTTTTCGCGACAAACGGGTGTACGACAAGCATCTTCGCAAGTCCCTCCGCAGGTATTGCTCCCGCATGTCGTGCGGCAACCAGCATGCGCATCTGATACACCATAGCCCCGAATATGGCTTGGGGGTCAGCACCTGCAGTGAGGTGCTGATAGAGCAACGCCATCGCCCTAGGCCGGTTGTTTTCTGCCAGTGCATCGGTGAGCGCAAAGATACTCTCATCGAGAGAAGCACGAACCAACGCATTGACGGCCTCCGGTCCGATGGTTGTGGTACTAGCGTTGGCGAGCTTGGTAATCTCGTTTATCAATGACCAGCTGTCGCTCCCGATCCGTTCAATAAGCATACGCACCGCCGGCGCGGTAATTGTCCTTTGGCGGTGTGCGCATTCTTGCGCAACCCAACGTTCTAGCGCTGCTCCGCGCAAGGGAGCAAATTCCTGGCGGGTTATCTTTGCGGTGGTCAGGAATTTAAAAAGCGCCGCATGTCTTTTCGCTAACTCCGGACCCGGGGCATATTCTGTAATCATGAGGACGTTGTCTTTACTCTCCATAAGCTTAAAATCATCGATGAGTGCGCAAATATCGTCAGCGGTTTCCTTGTTGGAAAAGCAGTTGGTGGCGACGCAGAGGCGCACTTCGTCAAAAAAAGAGACGTTACGGATGGCATCACGCATCTGGCACACCGGAACATCGGCAAAATTATAGGCAATGAGATTAATGCCGCTTGAATACTTGGCGCGATAGCGCTCTTGCATGGCGGTGGCTTGTTGGCGCACTCGCCACGCATCAGCGCCGAAGTAAAAAATAATCATTGGGTGGAGCCGGTAACAATTTCAATCCAGATAGGGCCCGGAGTGAATGGGATCTCCTTGCCCTTCTTGTCTATAAACAGGAGCTTAGTATCGAGCGATGTGGAGTCCTTGCGCCATGTTCCCTCAACGACGACACCATCCTGAAAAATGCGTGCATTACCACTGCCAGCAGTCTGGATGTTAATGTACTGAATATCGATGGGTTGCGAGGTGGTTTCCATAAGAATCACCACCGACGCGCGAACGTTTTGATTATTGTCACGATCAAGCTCTAGTTGAGTATCGCGTTTGCGCAAATAGCTGTTGGTCGCGCGATCGTAGTGCCATATTACCGCGAATTCTCCGTTGTACGGCACCGCAATGGTATCAACAAGGTTAGCAAGGGTGCGCCCGAGTAGCTTTGTTTTGTGGGGGTATCCAACGAACTGATCGTGGGTGGCATACTTCAGTTTATCCGCGATATCCCAGAGGTTTTTAAACGAAGTGAATCCGTTATGAGGCGGTTTGACGCCCCTTTTACGATAAAACACGGTACCTTCGTAGGTCAGACCGTTGATATTATCAAGAATATGCTGGTTGAGGCGCTCCAGTGCGGTTGCTTCACCGCCCCAATGAGCATAGATGGCTTTCAGGCCAGCCACGAGAGGAAGGAAGTCCTCACGCGCTGATCGTACCGAGCCGATCTCTTTTGGCCGCTGGCACTGAAATACTGCCATCAGGCGCGTAATACCGTCTGGCGTCACCGGCATTTCTATAACCATGTCTGCCTGACTGATACCTGATAGGGGTCGTGCGACAGCATCCGAGGAAAGCATCACTGCAACGGGTCGGGCCGTGGTGTGGGGACACTCCAGTCCCGCCAGTGAACTGACCGATGTCTGGTCCGGGTTGCTGATATCAATAGTGTGATTGATCCATAGGATAAAAGAGATGACGATTGCCACTGCGGCGGTTCCTGCCACTGCTAATGCATTATTAAGTTGCACGCGACGGAGGAGTCGCTGGAAAAATTCCGGTATTGTCATGGGATGGGATGCATATCTGCCCAATTATTCCCTGCTTTGGCGTCGACGACAAGCGGCACCGAAAGACGATACACGGATTCCATAATTTGTGTGAGCTGGGGGACAACGACAGCCACCGCATCGGATGCAATCTCAAATACTAACTCATCATGTACCTGCAAAAGCATGCGTACACGGTCACGCAAGCCCTTGTGTTCAAGAAAATCATAGATGCGCACCATCGCCATTTTAATGAGGTCTGCCTCGGTGCCCTGTACGGGATGATTAATGGCCATACGTTCTGCTTGCGCGCGCAGCTGTGGCATCGTGGAGCGCGCGTCCGGTAGTGGACGGCGGCGGCCAAAGATCGTTTTCACATATCCTTTCTGATACGCCATATTTTTCATGGCTTCCATGTAGTGCGCTATGCCTGAAAATTCCTCAAAGTACCGATCAATAAATTCTTTAGCTTGCGCCCGATCTACCCCGGCCGCACGGGCAAAACCAAGCGATCCCATGCCGTAGATAATGCCGAAATTCAGCACCTTGGCTTGGTTACGCATTTCTTTGGTAACTTTTGCGGGTACAACGCCAAAGACCTGCGCCGCGGTGCGGGTATGGATGTCTTCTCCCCGTTCAAACGCCGCCATCATCTTTTTATCTTCTGCAATATGGGCTACAATACGCAGTTCGAGTTGAGAGTAATCAAGCGATACCAGTTGTGTGCCCTTGGGAGCGATGAATGCGCGCCGGAATTCATGGCCAAGGTCTGTTTTTACCGGAATATTTTGAAGATTGGGGTTCTCCGATGCCAGGCGGCCGGTGGCGGCGCCAACCTGGTTGTAGGTGGTATGGATGCGCATGTCGTGGCCAATGAGATCCGGGAATGGCTCAATGTAGGTCGTAAGAAGTTTTTGAATCTCTCGGTACTCAAAAATGCGGTCAATGATGGGGTGAGCATCTCGTAATTTCTCAAGTTCCGGCGCGGCAGTGGAAAGCGCTCCCCCGCTCGTGCGCCTGACTTTTCCTTGGAGGCCCAATTGCTCAAAGAGCACGCGGCCTAATTGTTGGGGTGAACTGATATTGAACTGCCCGCCCGCAAGGGTATAGATTTTCTTTTCCAGATCTGCGACCTGGTCTTCCGCCTTTTTGCGCAATCGCTGTAATATCTTCGTATCAACGCTAATGCCATCCAATTCCATTTGGGCCAGCACCTTCACCAGTGGCATTTCAATATCCTCGAAAATGCGCATGACCTCAGCTTCCTGCATGTTGCGTGCAAGTTTGTCGCGTAAGGCGTGCAGTGCGTTGGTATCCGGAGGAATATTGTGCTCGTGGAGTAATGCTTCAAAATCATAGGTACGTTCCCCTGGCTTGAGCAGGTATGCACCGACCTTAGTGTCAAAAAGAAGGGGCGGAATTCCTTTTCGATGTACGAGGAGGTCCCTGATATATGGTTTGGCATCGTGGGCGATAAGCGTGCCATCGGCATCGGTAACGGGTTCATGCACCGTGGCAACAGTATCGTTTGCTGGGCGTTCAATCTTGAGTTCGCCCAGACGTTTGATGAGTGAAAAAAACCCAAAGTCCTTGAGCGTGCGATCGAGTTCTCCGGGGTTAAGATGGGTTCGCCAGTCGGCGTTTTCGAGGGTAAAAGGAATATCCAGATTGGTTACAATGGTGCCCAGGCGCTTTGAAAAGAATGCTTGATCTTTGTGGGCGAGAAGCTTTTCTGCAAGTTTTGCAGAAATGCCCTCGGGGAATCTTTTCTTTTTCTCGTGTTGCTCCAGCACAGCGTAGAGATTCT
>ERZ1292632.3765-Hain-H43-01um-R2-3765-length-11367-cov-5_pt1 | contig 11367 bp, 8 predicted proteins | sample MGYA00564407_ERZ1292632 | MGnify/ENA primary metagenome ERZ1292632 (study PRJEB36523, sample SAMEA6512637) | groundwater metagenome | collected 2019-01-08 | study: AquaDiva: Metagenomics assemblies of 32 groundwater samples
TTGTCTGTTTTATTAATTGTTCAAGTTCTCTTCTATGTCGTTCATCAGACTCAAATCCTCTTTGATATTTATCAGCTAGTGTATAATACTTTTGAATAAATACTCTATTTTGAGCATTACTTAGTATAAAACTAATCTGACGATCATCGTAAGATGGAGCTGAGAATTCGAACATAGAGTCGAATTTCAACATGAAAGCAAATTTTAATTCGTTAGCAGTCATTACTTAAGTCTTTGTTCTATAACTAGTTTCTTTTCTTTTATTTCAGGGATGTTACTATTAAAGTAATCATATACTGATTGAATATCTCTACCAAGATATGTTTTATCTAATAATCTATAACCCTCAGTTGTATGTAATATTTCCTCTGCATCAATTGCATTAAGTACAAATATTTTAGTTTCAGCTTGAGGATCTTCCATTACTGAAAGGAAGTTATCAATGTTTACAACTCCACCAACATTTCTGTTTTCATCAATGATTTTGTAAAGTTCTGTTCTTAACCATTCAGCAGTTACATCTTTAGCAGGTTTCTTTCCAAGAAGTCTAAGAACGTTGTACATTTTCTCTTTTGATTTTTTGAGTTTGTACATATGATCCATAGCTTTATCTTTAATCTCTGCTTTTTCAGTGAGAACTTTTTCTTCATATTTTTCATCAATCAGAATAAATTCACACTCAGGGTTGTCTCTTGAATCTTCATTTTTAGCAAACTTTGGATCTACTAAGAAAATTCTATAAAACAATGCATCTGATACATTTTCAAGATCAAGCTTTAATCCTTCTTTCATTACTGATACTGTAAAAGATCCCCAGAATTTAGAGGTGATGTCATACAAGTTTAATGATCCTTCTTTTTGATTTAACAGTCTTTCAAATTCTGCTTGTTCTCCTTCTTTTAAAAAAGGATTAAAGAACGATCTTTTTTTAGAATCATACGGTAACCCGTAAACTCTTCTACAACTTGTGTACATAAACTCCCCATCGTGTCCTTTTCTAAAAAAAGGTCTTGGTCTAACAATAGGTTCTACTTTTACAACTTTCTTTTCTAATACTTCTACTCTCTCTTTCGTTTCCATATAACGTTATTTAAAAAATCTGCGGTGATTAAAGTGTATAATCACCGCAGAAATTAAGTGATTAATAAATATTTGGTATCCACTCACCCATTCTAAGTGGGTTATGAACTTTAATACCACACCAGTCAGCTCTTGTGATTTCGTATCCGTCTACTTTTGAAGCCATAAGTTTTGGAGAAGTTCTAGCTCCACCAGGAGTATATGGGTCACGTAAACCAGGTAAGTATGCAAATACTTCGTCTTGTCCTTTCAGTCTAACTTGTTGGATGTTTGGATTTCCAGAAGAAGTACCAAAGTCCATAATAGTAAGTCTGTAAGATTCAACTAAACCTCCACTTGGATGATATACTTTATTTCTTACGTAGTCATCATACCAAGGAATATGAATAAATTCAAAACTAATTCCATTGATGTCTGCATATTTCACAAACTGGCTTCTTTCGAATCCACCTTTTGAACCTGCAGTAATTCCAGGAATCCTGTTATAGTCAAGTGCTTGAGCACCAGCGTAAGCTTCAATAGCTCTAGAAACCATTTTCAATCCATGTTCTCCAGTTCCAATAACAAAGTGTCTTGAGTCTTCAGGTAGTTTACCTACTGATAAGCTTAATGCGAAGTCTACAAGTTGTTCAATATTAAATGAAGTGTAATTGAAGATATTAGCAGGAGAGATTTGATCTCTAAGACCAGTTCCTGTTTTGATTTCTCCACCAGCATCACCAAGGTTTAAGTACTTACCGTCTTCAGATCTGTTTGATTTTCCAAAGAACAGCATTCTACTTTTTTCTCTACGGAAAGCTTTATCAAATTCCCAGTCAATTTTACCTAACCAAGTTTTGAAAGTTTTAACTTGTCCACCTTCAACTCCATATTGCCAGTTGAAAGATACAGGTTCGTTTTCACCTTTTAAGATCATTTCTCCAGGAACAGTATGCTCCTTACGGATCATCCCAATTCTGTTAGCCATTAAGAATGGACTAGTGAAACTGATATCAGAACCTTTCTTGCTCATGAATTGTTCAGATACAGAATAGTCAATTGACCATCTTGTGTTAGCAGCAATTTCAGCAGCAGGGATGTAAAGTTCTCTGTTTCCTGTTAATAGTTCAACTTCGTATCTCCATGATGAACCTCTTTGATCACCGTCGTTTCTAACGAGTAAGTGATATAAGTCAGGTTTTTCACCAACGATTACGTGTGTTTGGAAGAATATTCTTTCTGGGAAGTACATGTAGAAACTAGTATTGTACTGACCTGGTTTAGAAGCAGCAGTAAAGCTATTTCCAAGTAAGTCAGTTGCTCTTTCCAGAGGAATGTTCTTTGAGTCAGCACCCATCAGCATCCAAGTGTATTCTCTATCATCTGGAAGATATAGAGTTGGATAACTGTTGATTTTACTGATCAAGTCATCCTGAAGATTGACTTTATAGATAGTATCCAACATGTTACTAACCATTATAGGTTTTTCTCCAAACATAGCAGCCAGGTTGTTAGCAGATGTTAACCCTGACCAGTCTTTACCTTCATACTTAATTGTAGGAAAAGCAGCATTTGTTTGTGCCATAGTATTTAATGTTTAGTATTGTTATTTATTTTTTTATTTCTTTTTCATATGCAGCAAAGAATTCGTCAACAGCTGGTGAACTCATTGTTCTTGCAGAATGTTTTCCTTTATCTAATTCTCTTGCTGCAGCTTCAAAGTTGTTGTATGCATCTTTCTTACCTTTTGTTGTGAAGATATCCCAGTTTTTAAAACCATCTGTAACTTCAAATAAGTAAGCAAGTTTGATCTCAAAATTAATTGGATCCTGCATTCTAGCCTTAGCTATTTTATTAAGTGGAGTACCAGAAGTTTCGTCTACTTCTACAACAGTAGTAAGACTTTTATAAATCTTATCTCTCATGATTTGATTTACTTTTAATCCTGTAACCACTTCTTCAGTCTTTTCAAGAGTTGTTTTGAAAGTTTTAAGAGTTTCATTTTGTGCTTTTATTGCATCTTCTCTTTGTTTTTTAGCATCGAGTGCAAACTGCTCTTTATCTTTCTTATCTAACCCTTTTAATTCTTCAAAGAACTCTTTTGATTCATCTCTTAATTCATCAGCATCTTCGAGTTTTTTAATTTCTTTTTCAATCTTGATGTCTGAAAAACTTGTTGTTCTTTTAAAATATGCTCTAGCTACATTCTTCTGGATTTCTCCATTATCTTCAAGAAGTTCTGGTGTAATACTTTCAAGAGTTGTAGATTTCTCATCGAGATCTAAAAGAGTCTTTAAAGGAACACCGTCTTCAAGATTGTCTTGTAACCATTTTAATCTGGGATGTAGAGTATTAGTTTTATAATCCTCTTTCCATTCTTCCAGTTTGCTCATCTCAAGACTTACAAAACCTTCAGCTGTACCATCCCATTTTTCAATATCAGAACTTTGGAAGACCCCTTCTTCTACTAACAACTTAGCATATGGAGCGAGAGGAGAAGATTCTTTAGCTTTTTGAGAAGAGAGGTCTTCCTTATTCTCAGTTTCTTCATTTGTTAAATCTTCCTTATTCTCTAACTCGTCTTTTTCTTCACCTGTTGGTGGATTTTCTTCGTTAAACTCCTTATTTCTTTCTTCAATAAACTCTGCTGCTTCTTCAAACATAGAGATATCTTGTTGAAATAATTCTTCATTTTCTTTTGCCATCTTCTTCTCTCCTTAAAATGTTAATCAAATCTAAACACATTAAATATTAATACCAAATTTTAGTTAATCTATTTTCTCGTATTATAGACATTAGGTGGCTAAACCTACTGTCAGAACTTTTCTAGTCTCCTTATCTAAGCTAGTAACTCTCTCTCTTCCTATTGCTCCACACTCACATCTGACTGTTCTGTATTTACCTGTTTGAGTATAGTAGTGATGGTCGATAGGAGTGAGTTTTGTAGATCCACAATTTTGACATACTGGAATATCAAGTTCCATATAGAGACCTAGATTAGGATGTCCTTTTATCCAAGGTCTAAGTTTAAGATACACTTCTTCAAGTAGTTCTACATCATGTTTGTTATAAAACTCCATATACTTAAGAGAGTCTTCGTCTCCTTGCATACACTTACTCCATAATTTAAAGTCTGTATCAAACTTTGGTTCAAATCCAAAGTATCCAGCTAGAGCATCAAGTTTATTTGATGAAAATCCAAATTGTTTAGCTGATACTTTTTTTGTATCTATAGTTTGGTATGGTGATGTAGGTGGTAATCCATTAAGAATGAATCTTGAATTGATTTTTGGTATATCGAAAAAGTCTCCATTGTGTGCTATTACTATATCTGCTTGATCTAATAACTGCCAAAGATGTTTTACAATTCTACTGTCATCTTCACGAAGTACTTCTTCTCCTGTTAATCTGTTTGAAATTACTTTTGAGTTGAATAACCATTTTGCTGACCAAGTAAGCATGAACCATTCTGATATTGTCTGTTCCAGATAAACATTTTGTTTCCATCTTGACCACACATAAGCTCTAAGGGGAGCTGTTTCAATATCAAGTATTAAGATATTAGGAAGTTTAACTGATCTTCTGGTAAGAGATTTTGCTTCTATAATTACTTCTCTATCAACTTTATACATTTTTGAAAGTTTACCAGATCCCATATTTAAGAGATATTTTTTATCTCTAAATATTTTAGATAATTCTGTCTTATCCATATTTAAGATTTTGTAGTTTTGGGTTTATTTCTCTGAATAGTTTCAGTAGCTTGATTGTGTCTGACTGTTTCATCAAGTTTACCTTTTTCAAGAACGATTTTCATATTGTTAATATTACCATCAAGTTGTTGTTTACGTTCTTGTAGTGCAAGTTTCTGTTGTTCAAGTGCATCATTAGGTTCTTCTATAGTAGTTGGTTGTTGTTCCATTTTCATTAGAGCAACTTGTATAGCAGTTGACGCAGTTGTATCAATTTTATAGTATTCAAGATCTCTGTCTTTTTGTTTATCTTCAAGCATAGCTTGAGATATAGCTTGATCAGATTGGATTTTATTATTAGCAGTTTGTTGTTCACGTTCTATTCTTGTTGCTTCGTCAGCTTCAATGATTTTAGACATTTCACTAATTGAGTCTGATCTAAGTACTTTAACAGGAAGTGAAAGAGATGCACCATTCTGAACAGCAGCTTGAGATAAACCTTTTAGTAACTGTCTGATTTCCATGTCATCACTAGAGTTAGTAATGAATAGATCATATTCTGAACTTGCAAAATCTTCTCCTGAGAATTCAATAACCTGTCTTGAGAGATCGTCATGAATGAAGGCAAGTCTTTTACTCTTTGTATCTCTCCATGATTGTTTGGCAGTGTTAAGCAAAGCTTCTAAAACTCTCTTTTTAGTTTCGTCGTGAATGAAAAACCATCTTTCAGTAATATGAGACGACTGAGTTACAGATCTTTCTACTCCTCCTACAGTTTCTCTATTGTCTATCTGACCCTCTCTTTGATCTGTTACTCCTGAAATTCTACCAAGTTGTTGTTCAATATATTGTAACATTGAAACGAGTTGTTGTATATAACTTCCTGAATCAGCATTGAGTACAGTCTTTCCAGAAGTATTATTTAATCCACCAATCATTTTACCAGTGGCTGCTCCTTCTGTACCTTCATTAAATGAATCTTCTATTGCCCAACCAAGTATCTCAGCATAATACATCCACATTTCTGTAGACCAATCACTAGGTTTACGTGCAGTATCAAGAGGATAAATAGGACCTTTATATTTAGCTATAGCAAGCTCAAGTCTACGCATATAAACATTGTAGAGATATTGATAAGACTCCATAGATTCCATCATAGATCTACCATAATCTGTACCTACATATCCTAAGAAACATTTACTTGGATTATCAAAATGTCTCATCTGTACTTCACGAGGCTGAAGTTTTACGTAATATTTATCAGCAATACAAGTACCTTCCATTGCTTCATTTACCCAGAACCATTTTACAGACTCTCCCATATCTTCTTTAGGGATGTAGAATTCAGATACAAGTCTTTCTTTTTCGTTTCCTGTTTGTGGATCAAAGAATGTAAGTCTTCCTATTTTCTTTCTTCCTAACCATCTAGCTCTTACAACTTTAACATTACCTTCCAAGTCATAAGGTAGTCCGTATCCAATAGGTTCAACTATAGGAGCGAGTTCATTTGTTCCACCTATGTTTGTACTCATAAGCATAAGAGGGAATCCATTCACATGATTCAGTACTCCTGAAGAAGGAGATGTTTCTCCGTTATTAAATCCTGATTCAAGTTCTGATACATCACCAGGTTTTAAATAATCATGAAATTCATCTATTACTTTACCAATAGGATCATAACAAAGTTCTACAATAATATCTGCCTCTTCTATCTTATGAGATTTTCCTCTTCGTATGGGAAATAAGTTTTTAGCATCTACTAATTCTACAATTGGTTCACCACCAGCTACATCTATTCTGTAAATTTCTCTTCCTTTAACTAAGGCATCACGAAAACCTTCTGAGAATTTAGCTTTAAGAGTTTGTTCTTTCCAGAAATATTGAAGTGTTTTTATAGCTGTTACTTCATTCATGTCTTTAAACTCATAAGCATAGTACTTTTGTATTTGTGCTATCTTAGCTTGAATCTCTTCTTCTGAAGAAGATTGTGAATGTATCTCTTGTACTACTAAATTAATTATTTCATCTTTAAGTAGTTGAGTATACCAAGAAGCAGAATCATCATTTTTTGCAATAATGTTCCAATCAAACTTTCTCTTAATTTCTTCACCTTGTAGAAGATCAATCTTTGGTACACAAAGAGGATAGTTCTTAAGAGCTGCAGGAAAAGTAGCATTTTCAATCTTCATGGGATTAAATACTCTTTCTATCTCTTTTTCGTCAATTATACCTTTATCAAGATTTTCCCAAACCTGCATTTTTCTATGTTGGTTATTAAAGTTATCCTGTGATAATGCAAGACTTTCTGCTGCTTTTACACATTTAATAAACCAGTCTCTTGATCTTAGTGTTGTAGATACTTTCTGAGGTGGAAAGTATGTTGGACTATTATTCATATCCTAACGTATTAAAAAACAAATATAATGATAATATTTTAATTAGAGCTACTTTCTCGCAAATTCTTGAGTTGATTATAGACATTTTGACTATGAAAGTCAGAATATGCTCTTCCCCAGAAAGGATCTTTGTTAGTACTCTTAGTTTGAGTCTTAGCTCTTTCAGTAGCTCTTTCTCCAAGTTCTTGTTTAAGAATCATCATAATAAGCAGGGATGATACTCTATCAGCATTTACATCCAATGCAAAAGCAACTAGTTCTTTAAGCAGAGCAACTGAACGTATAGTGGTCATGTTTTTCTTTTCCGGATTTCCATAAGAAGGTTTTTCAAGCCATGATAATGTAAGGTTGATTCCAAGATACTTGATAGCATCTGTCATGTTTACACCAAGAGCTCTGTTTCCTATACCAACAAATTTTACAAGTTCTTGATCTTTAAGTATTTGTGGAGTCTCAAGTAAGAGATGTAAACTATTCTTATTTTTGAAATGTCCATAGAGACCTTTCTTATTATTTTCATAGAGTAATCTTCCTCTGTAAAACAAACATAACTTTCGAGTAGTTTCGTAAAAGTCTTCAGCTAAATAGGTTCTTGCTGAATATTCAGCTACAATTCTATCTGTCCACATATCCATTACATGAACTGATTGTAAAGATCTTTTTACATCAGAGTTTCCATCATCATCAACAGGGTCACAAGATAAGTAGTATCTATTTGGAATCACTATTCCTCCTGCATCTTTCTTTGGTTTCTCAAAGATTTCAACACAAGCATCCATAGTAGATCCTTTCGTAAGAGGGAATTCTGTAATAGGTTTTTTATCAGAAGGATACATACTAACTACCCCCTCAATTAATCTTAGATCAACTTTGTATGAGGCTGATAATAGCAATGTATTTCTTTCCAGTTCAGCAAGACACTCTTTAAGTTCATGGATAGGAAAGAATACACCTTCTGCTCTTAAGAAGATATCACTAGGAACACGTGGATTGTTAATTACTTTAGATAAGTATGCTACACGAGAACCTGAATTTTTAGCATTTTCTATTTCTTCTCTGATTGATTCTCTGGCTTTCTCTACATTGGTGATTTTATTCTCTCCTTCTTTAAACTTATTTCTAGTCTTCTCCGCAGGTAAGAAGTAACCTATCTTTCTACCTGCTCCTCTATCTTCCCATTGATCTGGGAAAGAGAGACAATTATAAGCTTCAGGATGATAGAAGATTTCCTGTGTATAAAGAGCAGCTCCACCAGTTGTAAGTCCTCCAGTTCCAAGTCCATAAATAGTTAACCTCTTTCCTTCTGCAGCAGCTTGAGTAGCTTCTATTGCTCCCCATGATTCAATGATATTATTCATGAAACCAACCTCTTCAAGGAAGACACGATTTGGTCTTGTTCCATTAGCTGCAAGAGGATTGTCCGCAAAAGTACGGTGATTAAGAACAGATCCTTGTGTGTTTGTCCAACTCTTCCCAGCCATAAGAGATCCTGTAAATGAAGTGTAAAGAGGAGATGGATAATATTCTGTTTCTCCAAGAACACTAATAATAGAGCTCTTTCCAGGTAGATTTTCTACTCCAAGTTTAACTTTACTAAGTAGATCATTAGAATATTTTGCATCAATAGCACCTACAACAGTGTCTGAAACGTAGGGAATGTTTTCTCTCTTTCTTCTTATATATTCATCGTAATCTCTGGCTCCATCAAAGAGGAAGTTGTGAGCTATACATGCAGAAGCCCAGTAAGAGTTATGAGTTACTACATAATCTCTAGTAAGATAAGTATGATCTTCACTATCAACATATATACAACTACATTCTTCTTGATAATCTAGTTTTTTGATATCTACTATAGAAACCCAGTTTTTACGTTTCATAGATTGTATTTTATCTTTTTTTCTAGGTAATCTAAATACTGGAAGGTCTGTTCTTAAATAAGCTCTATAAGTAATTGATCTATAACACTCGTGTTCTTTTATAGTATGTAATTGTTCTGATCTATCATCTACTCCTTTTCTACATTGAATTCCAAGACTTCTTGCTACTTCAATAAGATCATCTACTAATCTTTCGTTAGTATTTGTAAATTCAATACTTCCTTTAAAGTTAATACTTCCATCTGTATCTAACATTCCTTGAAGTAAAGAAAGTCTTTGCTCTATTGATCCAAATTTGTAAATCTCTGGAATAAATTTTTCAGAACAAGATTTATTAATTCCTAAAGTTTGTATATTATTATACAATGGATTATACCAACCTTTAGTTTTAATTTCTTTACTTTTATAATTATATACTATAGTATAATTGTTAGTTGTAGATGTATCATGTTTTAACTCATAATGATTTCCTAATATTCGCCTAAATTCTTCCAATATGAATTCATCTGATGAAGCAATTTTAGGAGTACTTTTAGTCATTGAACCATCTCCTAATAAACAACCTAAAATGTAAGGATCTACTATTAATTCTTTTTCTTGATATTCTATAGGTTTACAATTCTCTATTTTAAATCTATATGATTCTCCTCCGTTTTTTGTATGAGTATATATAAGACCAATGTTTAAAAGGTCTTTGGTTTCAATAACTCTTTTATTTTTTCCGTCAAATACTTCCCATTGATGTTCTAACCCACATCTTACAGACCTTCCATCATGTAGAGTTAATTCGTATATGTCTTTTAATCCACAATAAGTTTTTTGTAAAACTTTAACAGGTTTACCATCTTTACCTATTGTAAAATCTCCTATCTGAATCTTACCCATTGTAGTAAATCCTGTTGGTGTAGCTATTAACTCACTGTGTATCAATTCCTTACCACCACCCCTCCCTTCCAGATCCATTACATTTTTAGATTCATTCTTATAAATAGGTTTACCAAGATCTGTAGTATATGGTCTTGCTAGATATTCTCTTACATCAAGATATTTAAATCTATCCAGTTGTTCCTGAGTGATCCATCCATATTTTAGATTCTTCTCTTTCTCTGGACCATACTTTCTATCACATGTATATTCAGTGTCATTAACAAAACCAGAGAATCCCGTAGCTTCAGAGTAGATGTAAGCTTTTTCCCATTCTATGTCACGCAGACTTGGAAGACCCATAGCAGTACTAGTACCTTCATCTGTTTCAAACTTTATATTATGAAAGTTGATATAATAGTAAAGTTCTCCAGGACACCACTTCCCGCCTACCCAATATCCTTCTATACATCTTCTCTTCTGTTCTTTCCACCATTCAAGAGCTTCGTAGCGTTCAGCAATGGGATGGAAGTTTGGTATCTCTTTAAGTAAAAATTCACTGTTATTTATCATCTTCTTTTATTACTAATTTTTTATTTACATCAAGATACCATTTATCACTACAAGTATCTATAGAGATTATATCTTTAGGAGAATAGACATGTCCATAATTGTTTGGATTAGGATCATGAACAACTTTCATATTTTTATCTATAACTACTGCATGTGTAACTCCTGGTCCAAGATTAATACTAGGAACTGTAGCATACCAATATCCATTAATTCCCTCGTCTACTTTAAGAATTTGTTTAGTAAGTTTTATACAAGTTCTTGGATTAAAACAAGATAGTCTATATCCTCTATCTTTATAAAATTTACTCATAATCCAGAACCATTCATCTCCTAGTTCTACAAAGTTAGGTACATCATCTATAAACATCTCAAATAGACTTGCTACTACAGCTTGCATACAAGTTCCGTGATTCTTTTCTATTCTGCTTTGATATACTCTTTTCATATGTCTAATGTTCTTTTGTCTGTTAATTCTTCTTCATCACACCATGCTGATGTTCCATAACCATAAGATACAAGATATTCACATTCATCTGTATCAGGATAATATCTTCTATTTATTATTATTCCTTTAGAAGATTCAGGTGTAACGTGATATATCATTTGATTTTTACCAAATTTAAATCTCTCCTGCATCACTTAGTGATTTTGGTTTACCTGCTTTACCTCTTTTGATTTCATCTTTCTGAAGTTCAGCTTGTATCTTTGTGTATTCCTGATAAAGCTTACTTGTGTTAGCAAGCATCTTATCAAGTTGATCTGCAGATCCTTTTACTGTTACAGTTTTTCCACTTGGAAGTGTATCGTAATAATCAAGTGTGAATTCCTGAGAATGTATAAAGATATCTCTCTTTGCCATAGTTTCATTCCAAGCGTTAAGAGATTTCTCTGCCTGAGTAAGGATTACTT
>ERZ1292632.3767-Hain-H43-01um-R2-3767-length-11365-cov-10_pt1 | contig 11365 bp, 10 predicted proteins | sample MGYA00564407_ERZ1292632 | MGnify/ENA primary metagenome ERZ1292632 (study PRJEB36523, sample SAMEA6512637) | groundwater metagenome | collected 2019-01-08 | study: AquaDiva: Metagenomics assemblies of 32 groundwater samples
CGATCGACGCGGTGCCGGACATCACCAACAATCAGGTCCAGATCAACGTCCGCGCACCTGCACTCTCGCCCGAACTGGTCGAGAAGCAGGTATCGTTCCCGATCGAAACCGCGCTCGCGGGCACGCCCGGCCTCGAATATACGCGCTCGCTGAGCCGCAATGGCTTTGCGCAGGTCACTGCCGTCTTCTCGGATTCGACGGACATTTATTTCGCGCGGCAGCAGGTCGGCGAAAGGCTGCAAGGCGTGCAGGAAAACCTGCCGAGCGGCGTCAATCCAGAAATGGGTCCGATCGCGACGGGGCTGGGCGAAGTGTACATGTACACCGTCCAGCTCGCCCATCGCGACGATGACAAGCACCAGCCCGGGGAACCGGGCCAACAACCCGACGGCAGTTATATCACGCCGGAGGGTGAGCGACTGACGACCGAAGAGGACAAGGCGACCTACCTGCGCACGACGCAGGACTGGATCGTCACGCCGCTTCTGAAGAACACCCCGGGCCTTGCAGGCGTGGACTCAATTGGCGGCTACGCCAAGCAGTTCCTCGTCGTGCCCGATGTGCAGAAGCTGGCCTCGCTCGGTATCACGCTGACCGATCTGGGCAATGCGCTGGAGCGCAATAACACCAGCGTCGGCGGTGGTTTCGTCAATCGCAATGGCGAAGGTCTGGCGGTCCGCTCGGATGCGCTCGTGCGCAATGCCAGCGAACTGGCCAGGACCGTGATCGCGACACGTAACGGCGTGCCGATCACGGTCGAACAAGTCGCGACCGTGAAGACGGGTCAGGCGATCCGCATGGGTTCGGCGTCGGAGAACGGCACGGAGGTCGTCGTCGGCACCGCGATCATGCGGATCGGCGAGAACAGCCGCATCGTATCGACCGCGGTCGCCGAGAAGCTGAAGACGATCAACGCTTCGCTGCCCCCTGACGTCGTGATTCAGCCGGTGCTCAACCGCACCGAACTGGTGAACTCGACGATCAAGACGGTCGCCAAGAACCTGTCGGAAGGCGCGGTGCTGGTCATCGTCGTGCTGTTCCTGCTGCTCGGAAACTTCCGCGCCGCGCTGATCGCAGCTTTGGTGATCCCGATCACGATGATGCTGACCGGCTTCGGGATGCTGCGCGCCGGCGTCTCGGCCAATCTGATGAGCCTCGGCGCCCTGGACTTCGGTCTGATCGTCGACGGCGCCGTCATCATCGTTGAAAACGCGCTGCGAAGGCTTGCCGAGCAACAGCATCATGAAGGCCGATTGCTGAGCGTCAAGGAAAGGCTCGCGACCGTGGCAGCCGCCGCGCGCGAGATGATCCGGCCCTCGGTCTACGGACAGGCGATCATCATCCTCGTCTACGTGCCGCTACTCACGCTGACCGGCGTGGAGGGCAAGACGTTCGTGCCGATGGCGCTCACCGTCATCATCGCGCTCGGCTTCGCCTTCATCCTGTCGCTCACCTTCGTCCCCGCCATGATCGCGATCTGGCTGTCCAAAAAGGTGGAGGAGAAGGACGGCCGCATCATCACATGGCTGAAGAAGCGCTACGAACCCGGTCTCGACCGGGCGATGAAGCGCCCGACCCTGACGATCGGGGCGGGTGTCGGCAGCCTTGTGGTGGCGGCGCTTGCCTTCACCACGCTCGGCTCGGTGTTCCTGCCGCAGCTCGATGAAGGCGATCTGCTCATCCAGTCGCTCCGCATCCCGGCAACGTCGGTCCAGCAGAGTCAGGCGATGCAGGTGCCGATCGAGAGGATGATGTCGAAGCAACCGGAGGTGGCGTTCGTCTATTCAAAGACGGGCACCGCCGAGCTGGCGGCCGACCCGATGCCGCCGAACGCGACCGACATGTTCGTCATCCTGAAGCCGCGGAAGGACTGGCCGAACCCCGACCTTCCCAAGGAGGAGCTGGTAAGTCGGATCGAGGGTAATCTCGCGAAGTTCCCGGGCAATGCCTATGAGATCACCCAGCCCATCCAGATGCGCTTCAACGAGCTGATCGCCGGCGTTCGCGGCGATATCGCGGTGAAGGTATTCGGCGACGACTTCACACAAATGAACCGGACGGCCGAGCAGGTTGCTGCGGTGCTGCGCAAGACGCAGGGCGCAGCGGACGTGAAGGTCGAGCAAACGACGGGCCTGCCCATGCTCGACATTCGCGTCAATCGCGACGCAATGGCGCGTCTGGGCGTCACTGCCCAAGATGTGCAGGACATCGTCACCGCGACAATCGGCGGGCGCACCTCGGGCCAGATCTTCGAGGGCGATCGGCGCTTTCCGGTCGTGATACGGCTCTCTGAAGCGCAACGGGCGGACATCGGCCTTCTCGAACAGGTGCAGGTGCCGTTGGCGGGGGGTGGCTATGTGCCGCTTTCGAGCGTCGCCGACATCAAGGTGGTCGATGGTCCCAACCAGATCAGCCGCGAGAACGGGAAGCGTCGCGTGGTGGTGCAAGCCAATGTGCGCGGTCGCGACGTCGGCAGTGTCGTTGCGGACGCGCAGGCGGCGATCGGTAGCCAGGTTCGGCTGCCCGCTGGTGCCTATCTCGAATGGGGCGGCCAGTTCGAGAACCTGCAATCGGCAAGCGAACGTCTGAAGCTGGTCATTCCGGCCTGCTTCATCCTGATCCTGCTGCTCCTTTACGGAGCTTTGGGATCGGTGCGCGATGCAGCAATCGTGTTCACCGGCGTGCCGTTCGCGCTGGTGGGCGGCGTCCTGCTGCTGTTCCTGCGCGGCATGGACTTCTCGATCTCGGCGGCGGTGGGCTTCATCGCCCTGTCGGGCATCGCGGTCCTCAACGGCCTCGTGATGGTCAGTTCGATCCACGACCTGATCCGGTCTGGCATGAGTCGAGAAGAAGCCGCGCACGTGGGCGCGATGCAGCGTCTGCGCCCCGTCATCATGACCGCGCTGGTTGCCAGCCTTGGTTTCGTGCCGATGGCGTTGGGCGCGGGGGCGGGCGCGGAGGTGCAAAAGCCTTTGGCGACGGTGGTCATCGGCGGCTTGATCTCGGCGACGTTGCTGACGCTGTTCGTGCTGCCGACGCTCTATGCCCGGTTCGGGCAGAAAGTGATCGATAAGCCCGAGCACTACAATGAGGAGCATGAAGGGGACGACCACGGTCAGACCTTTGTGAACAATTTGGCCTGATGGGTGAGCGGGGCGGTCCGCGATCGCCCCGCTCATCTCTTGGAGATGAGGATATGCCTCGCACCATAACCAGCTCAATGCTTCACGGTGGGCCGCTGCGCATCTGGTCGGCGCTGACCGATCCGGATCATCGCCGGGCGTGGAGTCCGCTCGTAATTCTCGATAATCCGTCCCGGCTCGGCGACACGGAATGCACCTTCGCGATCCAGGGCATCACGCGGCCGATCCGAACGCCCGCCCGGGTCGATCAGCTCGACAAGCCGCACGCCTTCGCTTGGTCATGCGGCATCCCTTACCTGTTCACCCTCGAAGAGCGGTATGAGCTGGCAGGGGACGATGGTGGCACTAAGCTAACGCATAGCTGCACGCTGCGCGGGGCGCTTTCTCTGCCGTTCGCAGCGATGATGTTGCGTCGCCTGCGGTCCCTGATGTTCGAGGCTGACGATCGCCTCGCCACCTATCTACGCTGGAGGGTGGGTCAGCCTGCCCGTGGGATCAATCGTCAGCGCGTCCCCTCCCGCTACAGGAGGAAGGCGCGATGATGCCTGGAAAGCGGGTGCTGCCCGCCTTCATCCTCGTTGTCGGGCTGGCGGCTTGCTCGGAAAGCAAACCGCCAACCCCGCCGACGGAGCAGCAAATCCATTCGTCCGACAGCGCCGTGGCGACAGGGGAAATGGGGCGGCATCCGTATCGCTGTTCCGACGGGGAACCGCTGTTCGTCGATTTCAAGGACAATGGCCTGCAGATCGATTTGCGGCCCTCGAACAGCGGGCTGCCTATGACGCTGACGGCGCCGGCCCAGGGCCTGCAATATGTCGGCGAGACGGCCACCGCGACCTTCAAAGGATCGCAGCTCACAGTCGTGGAAGGGGATGGCCGCACCCGGACCTGCGAGCGGGAGGGCACCCGATGAGCCGCCCCGATTTCCAACCCGTCGCACTGCAAGGGGAGAGAAGCGATGTCTGACACGTCGATCTCAAATGTGATGGCCATTCGCGCCGAAGTGCTCGCGCGAAACCGCGCCTTACGCGAGGTCCAGCCAACGGCCCCGCCGGGCGTCACGCCGACCGCTCCGGCCTCAAGCTTCGTCGACACCCTCAACGCCGTGGTCGCCAAGGTCAATGAAACCCAGGAACAAGAGGACGTCGTCACCGAAGCCTATGAACGTGGCGAGACGACCGACATCGCGACCGTCGCGCTCATCCAGAGCCGCGCATCCATAACTTTCGAAGCGACGCTGCAAGTCCGGAACAAGCTGCTGTCTGCTTACCGAGACATCATGAACATGCCGATCGGATGACGATCGCGAAGAGGTTTAGGGCGTAATTTATATGATAGTCGGCTCGCGGCCACGTTTTAGGCAGATCATTATCGAGGTTTGGAAGCCTCTCACGATCCTGTTCGTGTGGGACGTGGCGGTGACGGCATTCCACATGATGACTCCGATAAAGGAGCCGCCTTTGCCGACGGCGCTATTCGGCACTGCCATCGCGCTCTTCATGGGGTTTCGCACCAATGCTGCTTATGCTCGCTGGTGGGAGGCGCGCACTCTATGGGGCGCGCTCATCAATGCGTCGCGCAGCCTAGCCCGGATCACGCGCAGCCTGACCAAGGGGGAACCCGAGGGCAGTGAGATGCGGCACGACATCATTCTGCGGCAGATCGCCTTTGCGCACTCGATGCGCTGCCAGCTTCGCCGACAATCGCCCTATGAAGAGATTGCCCGGGTCGCCGGAACGGACGTCGCCGATATGGCGGTCGCTCGCCTGAACCCTGCCAACGCGCTCTTGGAGGACATATCGGGCATTTACGCCGACGCGCTCGCGGAAGGTCGGATTACCGAGATCCAGCAGGCGACTGTCGAGCGCGTCCTGATCGACATCGCCAATGCGCAGGGCGGCATGGAGCGGATCAAGAACACGCCGCTGCCCAATGGCTTTCGGTTCTTCCCGAATCTCTTCACGCGCGTGTTCTGCGTGCTGCTTCCGATCGCGCTGGTCGAATCCTTGGGCCTCGCCACGCCGATCGGATCGACGTTGATCGGCCTCGTGTTTCTCGCGGTGCTGAGCATCGGCGAGGATCTGACCGATCCGTTCGCCAATAGCGTCCACGACGTGCCCCTCACGGCCATGTGCCGCACGATCGAAATCGACCTTCTCCAGACGGCGGAACTGCCGGCCCCCGAGCCGCTGACGCCTGACCACGGGGTGCTGTGGTAATGGGCGTGCGCGCTTTTCTGCATCTGCCCGGCCTGACGATTGCGCGCGCTGGCGCCGTTTTCGTTACCGGCGTGGTTGTAGGGGCGTGCAATCCAGTCCCCAGCGAACCCGCCGAGCCAGCTCACGATAAGCGGCTGACGCCAAGGCTGATCGCGCAACGCATCATGTATTGCGACGACGGCACCCGCGCCGATGTCGATTTCATCGACGACGGCTTGAAGATGGCCGTCACCTGGCTGCCGAAGGGCAGGACCGAGATCCTGCGCGCACAGCGAACCGGTGACGAGTTTCGCGGCGACCAGTCGCGGGCGATCGTGGCGGGCGGGGCGATCGCCTTCATGCGGCGCGGGAAGATCCACGTCTGTCACCGAACCCCGGAGGAATCATAGGATATGCAGGCATTGCTCTACACGCTTGCGCCTGTGCTGGCCGTCGTAATCGGCGCGATCGTCGCGAGCCGCACCAAGTTGAAACCCAGCCTCGTGGCGGGCCTTCAGCATCTCGCAGCCGGCGTCGTGTTTGCGGCGGCAGCGACCGAAATCCTTCCCCAGGTCAAGCATGAGGCTTCGCCCAGCGCGACGCTGATCGGCGGGGCGGCGGGTGTCGCGACGATGCTGGGGCTCAAGGCATTCGAGGCCCGGTTCAAGGGACCGACGGCGCTGCTCGCCGCGATCGGCATCGACATTCTCGTGGACGGCCTGGTGCTTGGCCTCGCGTTCGTCGCAGGTGAGAAGGCGGGTTTCCTGCTGACGATCGCCCTGACGCTCGAAGTGCTGTTCCTGGGACTGACGCTGACCAACGAGCTGGCGGAAACCTATCGCTCGCGCCTGCGCATCATCGTGATTGTCTCGGCACTGGCGCTGCTGCTGCCGATCGGCGCGCTCGCGGCCGTACCGGTGGCCACGCTTTCGCCGGTGATGGTCGCCGGCTTCCTCAGCTTCGGACTGATGGCGCTCCTCTACCTCGTTACCGAAGAGCTGCTGGTCGAGGCGCACGAGAAGCCCGACACCCCGCTCATTAGCTCGATGTTCTTCGTGGGATTCCTCGCGCTGCTGACGCTCGAGGAGATCATGGGATGATTCCCAGCAACGACAACAATGTCGGGCAAGAGCGTCGCACGCTCTGGGTCGTCCTGCTGCTGAACGCGGCGATCGCGGCGGGTTTCTTCGTCTCGGGCATTTTCGCAGATTCGAGCGCGCTGATCGCCAATGGCGTCGATAACCTGTCCGATACCGCCGTGTATGCGCTGAGCCTCGTGGCGCTCACGCGGGGCCAGGCATGGAAGACGCGTGCTGCAACCGTCTCGGGCGTCATGCTGCTGGTTTTCGCCGGCGGTATCCTGCTCGATGTCGGCAGGCGCTATCTGCAGGGCAGCGAACCGATCGGACCGACAATGATGGTCATGTCGGCGATTGCCGGCGTCGTGAATTTCCTCTGCCTGCGCCTGCTCCAGCGCCTCAAGAAGCCGGACGTCAATCTCCGTGCTGCCACCACCTTCAGCTTCAACGACTTCATTTCCAACGGCGGCATTCTGATCGCCGGCGCGCTGGTGCTGTGGCTTGGCACCAACTGGCCGGACCTGCTGGTCGGCTTCGCCACTGCCGTCATCGCCATCAAGGGCGGTGTCGAAATCCTGCGCGACGCGCGCGCCGAAACCAAGAAAAGCGAAAGGAGGTCGTCATGAACGACAAGCTCGAACTCGATATACCAGTGCTGTTGCCGGACCTTCCCGACGCGGCTGACGCCTGCCTGGACCGTCTCGTATCAACCCTGACGAAGCGCGAAGGTGTCGAGCGGGCGCATGTGATCTGCCTCGACGGCGACACGCCAGCGGCGCTGTGCATCCATTTTGACGCCGCCAAACTGCCGCTGCCGCGTCTGCGCGAGATGGTGCGCGCCGCAGGCGCCGAGATCACCGAACGCTTCGGCCATGCGATCTGGCAGGTGACAGGTATCAGTCACGAACGTCGAGCGCGCACGATCAGCGATGCGCTGCGCACCTTGCCGGGCGTGGTACAGGCAAGCGCGAGCACCAGCGGCTCGGTTCGGGTCGAATATGATCGCCGAGAGACCACCGAAGAGGAGGTGCGGGCCGCGCTTCGCAAGCTGAAGGTCGGTGTGGGCAAACGCGTCGCGGCAGACGAACATGCCGACCATGACCACGGCCCAGGAGGCCACGGCGCGGAAAAAGAGAAGCACGGCCCCGACGATGGTCACGACCATAGCCATGCCGAATTTCTTGGTCCCAATACCGAGCTGATCTTCGCGCTCGCCTGCGGCACGCTGCTGGGGATCGGGTTCGCGATCGAGAAGCTGGTGCCCAGCGCGCCGGGTTGGCTGCCGACCGCTTGCTATATCACGGCCTATTTCTTCGGCGGATTCTTCACGCTGCGCGAGGCGATCGACAACCTTCGGATGAAGAAGTTCGAGATCGACACCTTGATGCTGGTCGCTGCCGCTGGCGCTGCTGCGTTGGGCGCATGGGCCGAAGGCGCGCTGCTGCTGTTCCTGTTCAGCATCGGCCACGCGCTAGAGCATTATGCTATGGGTCGCGCCAAGAAGGCGATCGAGGCGCTGGCGAAGCTTGCGCCCGAAACAGCGACCGTTCGGCGCGACGGGCAGACCATCGAAATCCCGGTCGAACAGATGGTCGTCGGGGACATCGCCATCGTCCGCCCGAACGAGCGCCTGCCTGCGGACGGCTTCGTCATCAAGGGCACCAGCGCGATCAACCAGGCCCCGGTGACGGGCGAAAGCATCCCGGTCGACAAGGTGCCGGTCGCGGACGCGGCGGCAGCGCGCGCCAAGCCCGATGCGGTGGACGCGGAAAGTCGGGTGTTCGCCGGTACGATCAACGGCGGCGGCGCGATCGAGATCGAGGTGACACGCCGTTCCAACGAAAGCGCGCTCGCCAAGGTCGTGAAGATGGTGAGCGAGGCAGAGACGCAGAAGTCGCCGACGCAGCGCTTTACCGATCGGTTCGAGCGGGTGTTCGTGCCTGCCGTCCTGCTCCTGTCGGTGGTCCTGCTGTTCGCATGGGTGGTCGTCGACGAACCGTTTCGCGACAGCTTTTATCGCGCGATGGCGGTGCTGGTAGCGGCAAGCCCGTGCGCGCTCGCCATCGCGACGCCCAGCGCGGTCCTGTCCGGCGTCGCGCGGGCGGCGCGCGGCGGCGTGCTGGTGAAGGGTGGCGCGCCCTTGGAAAATCTCGGCTCGTTGAAGGCGATCGCCTTCGACAAGACCGGCACGCTGACTGAAGGGCGTCCGCGCATCACCGACGTCGTTCCCGTCAATGGCACCGACGAGGGCGAGCTGCTGGCACTGGCCGTCGCTGTCGAGGCGCTGAGCGATCATCCGCTGGCCCAAGCGATCGTCAAGGACGGCCGCGAACGGCTGAACGGGCGCGCCTTGCCCGCTGCCGGCGACCTTAAAAGCCTGACCGGTCGCGGCGTCACCGCGAGCGTGGATGGCGAAACGGTATGGATCGGCAAGGCCGAGATGTTCGGGACGGAAGGCATCCCGGCGCTGGGGCAAGGGGCGCTGGATGCGATCGCGCAACTGCGCGAAAACGGTCGCACGACGATGGTCGTCCGCAAGGGGGATCGCGACCTGGGCGCGATCGGCCTGATGGACACGCCTCGCGAAGCTGCCAAGACCGCTCTGCGCCGGCTGCACGAGATGGGCGTGTCGCGGATGATAATGATCTCCGGCGATCATCAGAAGGTTGCCGAAGCGATCGCCAAGGACGTCGGGATCGACGAGGCATGGGGCGACCTGATGCCCGAAGACAAGGTCGCCGCGATCAGGAAGCTCGCCGGCGAAGACAAGGTAGCGATGGTCGGCGACGGCGTGAACGATGCGCCGGCGATGGCGAGCGCGACGGTCGGCATCGCGATGGGCGCGGCAGGCTCGGACGTGGCGCTGGAGACGGCCGACGTCGCCCTGATGGCCGACGACCTGGCGCACCTGCCGTTCGCGGTCGGTCTTAGTCGGCACACGCGCTGGATCATTCGCCAGAACGTCTTCGTCAGCTTGGGCGTCGTCGCCTTCTTGGTGCCTGCCACCATCCTCGGCCTTGGCATCGGCCCAGCGGTAGCGGTCCACGAGGGATCGACGCTTCTCGTCGTCATCAATGCGCTCAGGCTGCTCGCCTACCGCGATCCAGCGGGGAAGGCGGCATGAGCGCTTATCAGGCAGATGTGCTGATCGTGGGGGGAGGGCCTGCGGGCCTGACCGCCGCGATCTATCTTGCCCGCTATCGTCGGCGGGTCATCGTGGTCGACGCGGGGCATAGTCGCGCGAAATGGATTCCCCGTTCGCACAATCACGCCGGCTTTCCGGAAGGGATCAACGGTGGGGAATTGCTCGGTCGGATGCGCGCGCAGGCAGAGCGATACGGCGCGATCATTCTCGACGGCCGAATTGATGCGGCGACAGGATCACAAGACGCCTTCGAGGCGCAAGGCGGCGACCTGACGATCGCAGCCCGTTCGATCCTGATTGCGACAGGGGTGGAAAATCGCCGACCTGAAATGGACGGCGAAACCCATCGCGATGCGCTCGATCGCGGATTGCTGCGCTACTGCCCGGTGTGCGACGGATACGAAGCGACCGACCAAGCGATCGGCGTCATTGGTGCCGATACGCATGGGGTGGCCGAAGCGCTGTTCCTGCGAACTTATTCCGATCGGATCACGCTGGTCGCGCACAACTCGGTGGACCTAAGCGAAAATGACCGGACGGAACTCGACGCGGCAGGGGTGTCAGTCGCATCGAGCCCGCTTGATCGACTTGATTTTTCCGGCGACCGAGCGCGCTTGCACCTGGTCGACGGAAGCGTGCTGGATGCCGACACGATCTATCCCGCGCTCGGTTCCGACAGCAACAATGCCTTGGCCCGCCAGCTCGACGTGGAGTTGAGTGACGATAGTTGCATCATCGTCGATCCACACCAACGCACCAGTGTCAGCGGTATCTATGCAGCCGGTGATATCGTCATGTCGCTGGACCAGATCAGCGTTGCGATGGGCCATGCCGCCATCGCTGCCACAGCTCTTCACAACGACCTTCGGCGCCGCGACGGTGAGACGGTCAGCCGCAAGGCGTCCTGATGATTGTCCTGTCGAGATCCTGCGACCGATCATTCGGAGATGACCAATGAAATGGCTGATCGCCTTCGACCTCGACGGCACGCTTGCGGAGAGCAAGCGCCCTTTATCGGAGGATATGGCCGCAACCCTCGCCCGATTGCTCGCCGTCACCGACGTGGCGGTAATCTCGGGCGGGGACTGGCCGCAATTCGAAAAGCAGGTTGCTTCACGCCTTCCTGTGGATGCCGCCCTCGACCGCCTTTGGTTGATGCCGACCACGGGCACAAAGCTCTACCGGTTCATCAATGGCGCTTGGCGCGCTGTCTATACCGAGTTGTTCGACGACGCGGAGAGAGGGAGGATCCGCACGGCCTTCGATCGAGCGCTCGCCGATGCCGGCATCGCTGATGAACGCATTTGGGGTGAACGGATCGAGGATCGCGGTAGCCAAATTACCTTTTCAGGGCTTGGCCAGGCAGCGCCGCTGAAGGAAAAGGAAGCGTGGGATCCTGACCGAAAGAAGCGCACCGCGTTGCAGGCGACCTTGCGCGCGGCGCTGCCCGACCTCTCGATCAATCTTGGCGGCACGACATCGATCGACGTGACGAGGGCAGGGGTCGACAAAGGCTATGGCCTGAAGCGTCTGAGTGCCGAAAGCGGCGTGCCGCTCGATGCAATGCTGTTCATCGGCGATGCGATTTTCCCCGGCGGGAATGACTATCCTGCTGCTGAAATCGGCCTCGATACGGTGAAGGTGCGCGACGTAGCCGAGACCACTGCCGTCGTGACCGCCATCATCGCATGTCTGCACCGCTAGGATCGCCGATGTTCGCGACCATCGCCTTCCGGTGAGACATTCGTAAGCGCCGACGGAAGGCGGCCTTGTTGCCGGCACCGGAATAGGAAAGCTCGC
>ERZ1292632.3768-Hain-H43-01um-R2-3768-length-11364-cov-5_pt1 | contig 11364 bp, 12 predicted proteins | sample MGYA00564407_ERZ1292632 | MGnify/ENA primary metagenome ERZ1292632 (study PRJEB36523, sample SAMEA6512637) | groundwater metagenome | collected 2019-01-08 | study: AquaDiva: Metagenomics assemblies of 32 groundwater samples
GATTGATTTGTCGATGGTCCATTATTAACTTTTTGGCGATTTTTATAATATCGCCAAAGATAAAACCCGCCGATGATGATCACCAGAGCTGCTGCCACTATTATGATAATCCAAAAATTCTTTTTCATTTTCTTAAATTATACAACAAAAACCGATCAAGATCGGTTTTTGTTGAGAAAAAATATTTATTTTACTACTTCTTTGATCAGTTTAGAAAAAATTTCAGGTTGGGTTTTGGCCATTTCTGACAAGACTTTTCTATTGAGTTCAATTTTTTGGTCAATAAGCTTCTTAATGAAGTCAGAATAAGTTATGCCGTTTTCACGACAGGCGGCGTTGATGGAGATTATCCATGCAGCGCGAAAGTCACGTTTTTTTCTTCGGCGATCTTTGTAAGCGTTGGTTCCAGCTTTTAATACCGCTTGTTTGGCAAGTTTTACTGAATTTCGGCGACCACTAAGCATGCCTTTTGTTTTGGCAAAAAGTCTTTTATGTCTGGCCTTAGTTGTAACTCCGCGCTTGACTCTTGGCATCTTATCCTTTGGCGATTAATCTTTTTACCCGTTTCTGGTCATTTTTACTGACGCTTTGATAAGTATTTTTTCGGTCGGTTTTATTCGTCAATAAATGATTGCCGGCGGCTGGCAAACGCAAAAGCTTACCGCTTCCGGTAACTTTAAATCTCTTGGTGCTCGCTTTGTGAGTTTTTAATTTTGGCATCTTTTTGCTCTTTTCTGGGAATTAAACTTACCCTTATTTGATTGCCTAATTTCTTCGGTTCGTCTTGTAAATCCATTTCAACTATGTCGGCAAATTTTCTTATCGTTTCTATTGCCCGGTTGGCGAAGATATTCTCCCGGCCGCGCATTCTAAGTGACACTTGGATTTTGTGGCCTTTCTCGGCCAATTCCCGCGCTTTGTTAGCTTTTATCTGTAAATCGTGTTCACCGATTTTGGCTGACAGGCGGATTTCTTTTGACTCAAGATTCTTCGATTTCTGCTTATTTTCTCTGTCTTTTTTTTCTTGCTCGTATTTAAATTTGCCAAAATCCATAATTTTACAAACCGGTGGAACGTTATTGGGCGATATTTCCACCAAATCCAATCCGGCTTCTTTGGCGAATGCGATAGCAGAAAACAAAGACTGGACACCTTGCGATGTTCCGTCTTCCTTGATGAGCATGACTTTCGCTGCTCGAATTCGATCGTTAACGCGAAGATAAATCTTACTTATTCGAACTCCTTACTAAACTTACTTAAGATTAGCAAATATTTGTCTCGCGGTCAAGAGAAAAAAATGTTTTTAAACTATTTGCTAACAGGACTTCTTTTTGTGATTAACCTTATGGTTTTTTGGCTGACACCAAAAGTTGCCGGAGTTTTGGCAAAAATTCGGCCATCAACTAAAATAGGCAGTTGTCTTGGTGAAAAAATTCTTAATCCGTTACTCCTAACCAAAGTAACATCGAGATCTTTCACAATATGAGTTCCACTAATTAAATTCCTAATTTTTCCCCAAAGAGTATCTGATCCCGGATCAACACTTTTCATGATAACATCTAGCTTTTCCGGGTCCTTTTTCTTTAGCTCCGGGAAACGATTAGCGATATAAAGTTCTCGAGCCTTCGCCTGAAGCAAATAATCCTCAAACTCAACCGTAACTGAAGTTGGCTTATCAAACTCTATTTCGCAATAGCTAAAAAAAACGTTTTGCTCGTTTAAGATACCAACTCTTGATTCAGTAATCTTTCTATATCTAAGACTTTCCGCCGCCTCTTCCCAAGTCGCAGCACCAATAATTTTATAGATATTTTCGCTGGCGCCGAGAGGAATAATGCCAAAAGCTTGCTGTTTGTCCAGCATCACAGCAGCGATTTCATCAATCAAATTATCGGAACCAATTGCTACAATTGTTGAGTAACCTTTAAAAATACCCTGTTCGGCCAGATCATGCGCCGGACGGATTTTATCCGGAATAACAAATTCACCGGAAATTCCTAAATCCGAAAGACGATCTTTTATCGCCTCAATTTGCCGGCGATTTTTGCACTGTCTAACATCAAAAATATAATAGTACATCTGACTCTAGGCTAAAATTATTTCTCCTCCGGTTTTTTTTCTTCAACTTTTTTATCATCAACTAACTCTCCGGCCTGATCGGGCATTGTGCTTTTGCCAACGAAAATCGCACCCGGTTTGATAATCAAGGTTTTGACGTTAATATCGCCAACAACTTTGCCGGTGGGATTAATTTCAAGTTTTTCACTGGCATCAACTAAACCTTTCACAGTGCCGGAAACTTCAATTACTTTAGCGATTACTGGTCCTTTAACTACGGCAGTTTCTCCAACAACTACATTTTCATCACTCCTAACCTCCCCTTCAACCGAACCATTAACCTGAATTGACCCCTTATTTTTCAGGTTGCCTTTTAAGTTGACATTAATACCGATAATGGTATCAACATTCTCCATTTTTCTCCTTTCCATTTTGCCCTTATCAATTTAATTATGTTTTTATTTAATATATACTAGCACAATTTTTAATCTCTTTTTTGACCATAACAAAAATTGTTCTGTTTGGCTAGTGCCCCTAGGACTTTACAAAACTTGACAATCTTGCTACAATAGCAAACAGTATTTGGCACAAGATTCCAATTTATGGGCGTGTTGTTTTTGCGAATGCCGGCGCCCGATTGTAAATCTGTAGCAAAAAATAAGAAAAATGGTTAATACATCCCGATAATTAATTAAAAAAAGCGCAAGGGCAGGGAGGGAGTGGTAGGCTGAATGCAAAAATAATACGCCCAGAAATTAATAATATAATTTCATGAATAAAATCAAAATTACCGGTGCCAGAGAGCATAATTTAAAGAATATCTCATTAGAAATTCCTAGAGATAAAATGGTCGTCATAACCGGTCTGTCTGGTTCAGGAAAGTCCTCACTGGCATTCGACACAATTTTTGCCGAGGGCCAGCGTCGATATGTTGAAAGTTTGTCCTCTTACGCCCGACAGTTTTTAGGCGTGATGGAGAAACCCGACGTTGATTATATTGAAGGCCTGTCGCCGGCAATTTCTATTGATCAAAAGTCAGCTTCAAATAATCCCCGCTCAACTGTCGGTACAATCACGGAAATTTATGATTATTTGCGTCTGCTTTTTGCTCGAGCCGGCGTTCCTCATTGCCCAAATTGCAAAAAACCAATCTCTAGCCAATCTCCGACGCAAATCACCGAACAAATTTTGAGTTCGACTAAAGAAACCTTAAGAATAATGGTTCTGGCTCCATTTGTCTCTGATCGTAAAGGCGAACATAAAGATGTGCTTGCGCGAATCAGAAAAACCGGCTTCTCCAGAGTCAGAATTGACGGCGTGGTTATGGATTTAGATGAAGCGGAAAATAAAGATCTCGATAAACAAAAGAAACACTCAATTGATATTGTTGTTGACCGTCTGATTATCGAAAAAGACGACTCTGACAAAAGTAACAGAATGCGTCTTTTCGATTCGGTTGAGAAAGCCCTGGAGATTGCCGGCGGATATTTAAAAATCAACTACGTAGATAAAAAAACCGAGGAGCAATATTCCGAACAATTCGCTTGCCCGGATTGTAATATTTCTCTGCCGGAAATTTCTCCGCGTTCTTTTTCCTTTAATTCTCCCCATGGCGCATGTCCTGGATGCCAGGGTTTGGGAACAATTTTAGAGATTGATCCGAAACTAATTTTACCCAATCCAAGATTGACAATTCTTGAGGGTGCTATTAGGCCCTGGTCAAAAACTGCTTCTAATTCCACCTGGTATATGGCTGGTCTGAAGGCAATGGCGGCAAAAAACAAGATTTCATTGGATAAGCCCGTTGGCACGCTTGATAAAGAACAATTGAGAAAGATTTTGTACGGTTCAGGCGAAGAACGTTACAATATTAGTGGTTATCCGCTGAAATATGAAGGAATAATTTCCAACTTAGAGCGACGTTACAAAGAGACCGACTCAGATTATATCCGCTCTGAGATAGAAAAATACATGATTTACAGAATCTGTACATTATGCGGAGGCAAAAGACTTAGACCTGAAATTTTAGGCGTAACAGTTAGCGATAAAAATATTGTTGATGTTTCGGAAATGACAATTGATCGTTGCCATGATTTTTTTAGTAAATTATCGGAAAAACTCAATGACGAGCAGAAAAAAATTGCCAACCAAATCATCAAAGAAATTAAAGAACGATTGAATTTTCTTTTAAATGTCGGATTGCCCTATCTTTCAATTAACCGAAATGCGGCAACACTTTCGGGCGGAGAGGCTCAAAGAATCCGTTTAGCAACTCAAATCGGTTCCGGGCTTCAGGGAGTTTTATATATTTTGGACGAACCATCAATCGGTCTCCACCAAAAAGACAACGGAAAATTGCTCCTGACCTTAAAAAATCTCCGCGATCTTGGCAACAGTATTATAATTGTCGAACATGACGAGGAAACTATTCGCTCCGCTGACTGGTTAATTGATATCGGTCCCGGGGCGGGTGAGCGGGGCGGTGAAATTGTTTTTCAAGGCACACCGGCAGAAATTGAGAAAGCCAATTCAATCACCGGGCAATATTTGTCAGGAAAAAAGAAAATTGATTATCCAAAAATCCGCCGTTTGGGTAACGGCAATAAACTTTCCATTGTCGGAGCGACAGCAAATAATCTAAAAAATATTAACGTTGATATTCCGCTTAATACTTTTTCCTGCATCACCGGCGTCTCTGGCTCTGGCAAGTCAACATTAGTTAATGATGTTCTATCAAAGTCTTTGGCGCAAAAATTTTATCATGCTAAAGACCGCCCGGGAGAATATAAAGAAATTACCGGGGTTGAGCATATTGATAAAGTCATCACAATTGATCAATCTCCAATTGGTAAAACCCCGCGCTCTAACCCGGCAACTTACAGCGGAATTTTCAATTTCGTCCGCGACCTTTTCGCCACAACAGTCGAGGCAAAATTGCGCGGCTATCGCTCCGGCCGTTTTTCCTTCAATGTTAAAGGCGGCCGTTGCGAACGTTGTCACGGCGGCGGAGTCCTGAAAATCGAAATGCATTTTTTACCCAACGTTTACATCACTTGTCCGGAGTGCAAAGGCGCCAGATATAATACGGAAGCGCTGGAAATTCACTATAAAAACAAAAATATTTCAGGAGTGCTTGACATGACCGTTGATGAGGCACTGACATTTTTTGAAAATATTCCGCTGATAAAAAATAAATTAAAAGTCCTTTCCGATGTCGGCCTTGGGTATATTAAACTCGGCCAGAGCGCAACAACACTTTCCGGCGGCGAGGCCCAGAGAATTAAATTATCCGCCGAGCTTTCGAGAAAATCAACTGGCAAAACTTTATACATTTTAGATGAACCAACAACCGGCCTACATTTCGATGACGTGAAAAAACTGCTTAATGTTTTAACCGCATTGGTAGATAAAGGAAACACTGTGATTGTGATCGAACATAATTTCGATGTAATTAAGACTGCTGATTATATTGTTGATCTTGGACCGGAAGGTGGTGAAGCCGGCGGTGAAATTATTGCATCAGGCGCCCCTGAGGAAGTTGCCAAAAATTCAAAGTCCTATACCGGACAGTATCTAAAAAAGGTGCTAAATAAATAGTTTTTTGTTATAATTGAATCACTGGGAGGAAAATAATGGAAGAAGAAGACAAATTGGTCAAAGCGATAAATCGCCTAGAGAAAACAACTAGGCGAACCAACAACCTTGGTTGGGCGGTGCTGCGGGGAATTTTCTATAGTTTCGGCTGGATTATCGGCATTGGAGTAATTGCAACAATTATTATTTATATCCTGCCCAAAACCGGCGAGGGCAATGTAATCGGGCATTTCATCCGGGCGATGGCAAACGCCCTGCGCCAAAGCCAATAGTTGACTATTATCAAAAAATGTTCAGAAAATTTCTGAACATTTTTTGGTGGAGCTGACGAGAATTGCACTCGTGTCCAAAAGGGAGACGCAGTATTTTCTACAAGCTTATCGGCGACTAGGTTTTCATCAATTAGATAAAGCCACCGCGAAAATCTAATTGCTTATCCTTAGTAAAACTTGACTCTATGCGCTAAGGAGTCAGATAAAGTGCAGTTCGATTTATGACATTCAATCTTTCCATTCGAACAGACAGAAAGTGAACGGTCGTCGCAATTAAGCGGCAACTGGTGAAAGAGTAAAGCCCGCAAAAGCGGTTTTTACTTTTTCGCTAAGTGTTTTTGCACTTAAATTTTGCGCTGTTAAGGTCGCAGCTTACCTGCTTGCAATAAAGAATCTCTTATCCTTCTGTCGAAGCTAATACAGCCCCATCGCCCGGCTTTGCGGGGAATTTCGAAATCCAAATGTCGAATGTCGAAACAAGATCATTATAGTATAAAAAAACAGTGATGTCAATCTCGTAATCTGATGTTATAATTGATATATGGACAAAAAACAAACCGAGCCAGAGCCAACCAAAGCTACGCCGGCGACGGAGGTCAAGCCGAAAAAACGCCATGGTTGTTTAATCGCAGGGATTATTATTGGAGCAATTTTTATATTTATTTTTATTCTTTCTCAACTTTTACCTTTTTGGGGCTTTTGGCGAGGCGGCGGTGATTCTGACATCCCGAATATTCCTGTCGAAACTGCAAAAGACAGCTCTACTGACTCCAGTAAAACTCCAGCCACGACTCCGAAAAAAAGCAGTGGTACGTCATCAGCTACATCAGCTTACTCCAAAGACGATTATCTAAGTTATTTTACCCAACTGGCGACCAGGAATGGCAGTGACACTCTCGGGCGATTTACAAAAAGCCCGGTTTATTTAAAAGTTGAAGGCAGTATTCCGGCTGGTTCGGATGAAATGTTAAATGATGTCATTTCCGATTTTAATAGCCTCTCCAATTCAACCAAGATCGAACGCAATCAGGGCGGCAGCGACATTCAAGTAATTTATGTCCCGAGATCGGAGTTGGATAACTATCGCAATCCCCCAACTGTGCCAAATGATGCTTTTGAAGTTGAAATTCCAAATGCCGATTGTAGTTATAAATATGCCAAAGTATATATTGCCTATGATGTTATGGATGCTGATTATTTAGCACAATCAATTCGCCACGAATTAACCCATGCCATCGGCATGAAAGGCCACATTAGCCCATCAACAGTAAATAGTGCCATGGCCAACAGAATAAAAACTAGTGATTATCCGGCACTCGATCAAGTGCTAATTCAAATGCTCTATAATATGGGGACGCCGCTTTGCGCCGACGAAGCGTCAATTCGCTCGTTTTTCGCCGGCTGGAACCCATAAATTAAATCTGTAATATTTTAATAATACTTTTAATAAACTCCATCCAAAAATATATTGTTTTGGGTTCTACAGCTATTCCAATATTCTGCAGAATATTGGAATAGCCAGTATGTCTTGTTATAATAATACTGTGAGCAAAGAAAGTAAAAAACTTCAGAGAATTTTTAAAGGTGTTGCCAATCACCGACGCATTGATATACTTCGATTAATAAACAGATCACCTGCGATTACTTTGCATCTCATTGCTGAAAAACTCGATTGCAATTTTAAAACCATTTCCGAGCACACTAAAAAACTAGTGATTGCTGGTTTAATTAATAAAAGATATCAAGGCAATTCTGTCATACACACTCTCTCGCCCTATGGCAAAAAAATGGTAAAGGTTCTACAACTATTCTAATATTCTGCAGAATATTAGAATAGATAGTAAATCTTTGAGACAACACTATGAATCGCGATACTTGTAAAAAGCAAATTCTATTACATGCTTGTTGTGCGGTTTGTACGGCTGGGGTTTATTATCAGTTGAAAGATAATTTTAATCTGACGTTTTTTTGGTATAATCCAAATATTTTTCCCAAAGCTGAACATGACCGGCGGCTGACAGAGCTTTTAAATTTTTGTGATAAATTGAATATCAAAATTATTGTCGGTGATTATGACTGGGAAGAAGAACATAGATATTGGCGCAAAATTATAAAAGGATTAGAAAAAGAACCGGAACGTGGCAAACGTTGCAAGATTTGTTACCAAATGCGGCTTGAGGCAACAGCAATAGTCGCGGCACAATCCAATAATCATCACGCCGGCGGATTTGACTGCTTTGGCGCCGAACTATCAATCTCTCCACACAAAGACGCGGAATTGATAAACAAGATAGGTTCCGAAGTTGAGCAAAAGGTCCATTCGACTCGGCAAAGCCTCGCTCAGAATGCTGGGCAGCGAATAAAATATCTGCCCAGCAATTTCAAAAAGAACGGCGGCTTCCAAAAGTCATCCGAAATATCCAAAAAACATAAACTCTACCGCCAGAACTACTGTGGCTGCGAATATAGTAGGCGATAATTAGACCTTAATTTTTCTCCTGGCTTCACGTTCGAGATCACGCTTCTTCATAGTTTCTCTTTTGTCGTGGAGTTTTTTGCCGCGCGATAGGGCAATTTCCAGTTTTGCTCTCCCCTTTTTCAAATAGATCTTTGTTGGAATAATTGTTAAACCTTTTTCTACTGATTTACCGACTAATTTTTCAATTTCCGATTTATGCAACAGTAATTTTCTTGTCCGTTGTCGATCACCAGTTAAAACCTCGATAATTCCCCCGACCCACCAAGCTTCTCCGCCAATTATTTTGATGTGGGATCCGGTCAAATTTACTTTATTGATTCGCACCGCTTTGATTTCTTCACCGGTTAAAACTATCCCCGCTTCTAAACTTTCAACAAAAATATATTCGAATCGGGCCTTACGGTTAATGAGATTTTTTGATTTGCGTTGTTTTTTCATTATCCCCTAACGAAATTACAAATCTCGCAAAAGTACAAAATTACAAATTTCTTTATCTGTACTAAATTTATGTAAATATCTGTGTAGTTTCTACTTTTTAGTCCCGAGAAAAGATCTTTGAGATCGTTGGCCATTCAAGAATGATAACGGAGAGAGATGCCGCCAGCGGAATAGCTAAAATTGCTCCAACAATCCCCATTAATTTAGCACCAATCAATATTGCAACAATTATTACAACTGGAGAAATTCCGACCGCTTTTTGCATTATTTTCGGCACTAAAATATTATTTTCAATAATCTGGACAGCGAGATAGTAGATTACCACAAATAGCGCTTTCCAAGGTGAAATAGTTAATGCAAAAAGTGCAGCGATGGCGCCGGAAATAAATGGACCGACAGTCGGAATGATTTCTAAAAGTCCGGCAATCAAAGCCAAAATAAGCGCATAGGGCACGCCTATAATTGAAAGACCAATGAAGTCGATAATAAAAACAATAATTCCAAGAAAAATTTGCCCCTGAAACCAACTGCCAATTTTATAAGCAATTTTATTAATTACACCAATTCCACTTTCTTTGTGCTTTGGTGAAAAAAGCGATGAGATATATTCCCTAATGTTGGCTTCATCCAAAAGCATGTAAAATGTTAATACAATTATCATTAAAATAGTGAAAATACCGCCGATTATACCAGCAGTGAGAGTAAAAATATTTGATGTTAACAAACCAAGGTTTGCCGACAAATTCTCGAGAGTTTTTCGAATCTCCGGAGTATATTGACGCAGAGAATCAAAATTAGTATCAGCAATGTATTGCGGAATAGAGTTTGCTAATTCAGCAACTTGATTTACAAGCGGCGGAATAATGATGTAGAAAACTGTGGCGAAAATTATCAAGAGTAATATAAATAAAGAAATAATTGATAAAACCCGCCCGATTTTTTTTTGCCAATTTTTTACAACTGGAGAAAAGGTCGCAACTAGAATCAAAACAATAAAAAGTAATGCAATAATGTCTCTAATAAAAAATAATAAATAAAAAACTAAGGCAATTAGAAAAACTTTAATAACTGTCCAAGTCGAAATTTCAATTTTTGTTCGATTCTCCATAAATCCTCCTAATATACTATCTTATATTGGTCGGAGAACCGGGATTTGAACCCGGGACCTCGGCGTCCCGAACGCCGCACGCTACCGGGCTGCGCTATTCTCCGCTGACTTTTGACTTTATCATACGCTATTTTTGTGCTAAAATCCAGAGAGAAATGCCCTCGTAGTTCAACGGATAGAACAAGGGACTCCTAAGCCCTAGATACAGGTCCGACTCCTGTCGAGGGTGCCATTTCTTTCAATACTTTGAACAAAAACCCCCATTTCATTTCATTCAATGTAAACTGGGGATTTTTGTTATATAGAACTTGTGTTTTTGATTTCTTTTTTAAGATCCCGAAACACCCGTCTCGCCTACGGCTTGCCGAGGCGGAAGTTCGGGAAGACTTCGTCACTTTCTGACGTCTTTCTTCAGTGATCTGGCTGGCCGGAAACGCGGCATTTTTGTCGCCGCAATTTTGATTTTTGCTCCGGTTCGCGGATTAACTCCGGCGCGAGCTTTGCGTTTTCCAACATCGAAGGTGCCAAATCCGGTCAAAGTTACCTTCCCGCCCTTTTTGAGCTCTTTAGAAATTAGATCCAACGCAGTATCCAGTCCAACAGTTGCCTCCCTGCGTGAGAGACCGGTTTTTTTCGCAACTGATTCAATCAGTTCGCTTTTATTCATGCTTTCCTTTCGCCTCCTCCTTATTCTCCAAGATTAATATTCTGATTAATTCTTTCAACCCGTAAACAAATTTTCTTTTCTGGGTCTAGCTCAATTATCATCGCAGAGAAATTTACCTCTCCACTTGCTACTTTATGCGATGCCGGCAATTGTGTCAAGAACTTTTCAATAATAATTTCTTTTTCAACTCCAAGAACTGAATCAATCGGCCCAACCATGCCAACATCAGTAATATAACCCGTACCACCGGGAAAAATCGTCTCATCCGAAGTTTGAACATGAGTATGAGTCCCAATAATTGCCGCGGCTTTTCCATCTAGAAATCTGGCAAAAGCGATTTTTTCCGATGTTGCCTCGGCGTGAAAATCAATGACTGTCGGCAAGTTTTCCCCCTGCTCCAAATATTTTTCTGCCATTCTAAACGGATCGTCCAAATCATCAGGCATAAAAACCCGACCTTGAAGATTGATTATCGCTATTTTCTTCTTGCCTTTTTCCAGAATAATCAGTCCTCTTCCGGGAGCTTCCTCCGGATAATTTAACGGTCTAATAACCTTAGTTGTCGAATCATCCAAATGTTCAATGATGTCTTTGTTGTTCCAAATATGATTTCCTGAAGTAAATAAATCAATCCCGGCGTCGATCATTTCCTGATAGGTTTCAAAAGTCATTCCATTCCCGGCAGCCAAATTTTCACCATTAGCAACAACAAAATCAATGCCATACTTTTTTTTCAGTTGCGGCAATA
>ERZ1292632.3769-Hain-H43-01um-R2-3769-length-11364-cov-4_pt1 | contig 11364 bp, 9 predicted proteins | sample MGYA00564407_ERZ1292632 | MGnify/ENA primary metagenome ERZ1292632 (study PRJEB36523, sample SAMEA6512637) | groundwater metagenome | collected 2019-01-08 | study: AquaDiva: Metagenomics assemblies of 32 groundwater samples
GTATTTCATCTCCACTAGCTCGCCTTCGCTCACAACAGGAAGAGGAGCTGAAATATGAAAAAGTTCGTAAGAAGAAGCACATTGAAATTCAGCAGAATGGGTCGCAATAGGCCTAAATTACAGAGGTGGAGAAGAGCAGTCGGAAGACATAGTAAGATACGTAAAAATAGATTTGGTTATACTAAATCTCCTCGCATCGGATTTAAATGTGATAAGAGAGAATCTGGAAAAATTAAAGGTAAGATTCCTTTAATGATTAGCTCTATGTCTGATTTTAATTCCGTGAAGAAAGAGAATATTGTAATAATTGCACGAACCATAGGGGCTAAGAAAAAAATAGAATTTATCAAAAAGGCTCGTGATTTGAATCTACAAATTCTAAATGTGAAGAGTGCTGGAGGCGAAAATGGATTTAAGTAAAAAAAGAGCCCTTGTTGCTAGAACTCTTGAAATAGGAATAGGAAGAGTTATGTTTAATGTAAGTCGTATTGATGAAATAAAAAAAGCCATTACTAAACAAGATGTACGAGATTTAGTAGCGAATAAGTCTATATTTATCAGAGAAATAAAGGGTAGAAAAGTTAATACAGTTAGAAAAAGAAGAAGAGCTGGAAGTATCCGTATGCGTCCTAATTCTCGTAAGAGAGATTATATCATATTGACGAGAAAACTGAGGGCATATATTTCTGAAATAAGAAAGCATGGTTCAATAAATAATGAAGAATTTACTAAGATACGAAAGGGAATAAGAAGTAAGATATTCAAAAATAGGGCACATTTAAAAGAGCATATTCAAGTTATGCATAAGGGAGTTAAATAAAATGCAAGTAAAAAAAATTGATATTTTTAGACTTTCATTTTCTTTTGGAGGAATAAAATGAAAGGAATTCAACGCACCGTTAGAAAAAGAAGACTTGAAGGAAGGACAGACTATAAAGCTAGATTATATCTCCTTAAATCTGGAAAGCCTAGGGTAATATTTAGAAAAACAAATCGATATTTGCTTGCGCAGATTGTTGTCTCAGAAATTGCACAGGATAAAGTTTTAGTCAATGTAAGCACTAAAGATTTAATCCAATATGGTTGGCCTGAAAAATTAAGTGGAAGTTTGAAGAGTCTTCCTGCTGCATACTTAATGGGATATTTGCTTGTTAAAAAGTCTAAAAACATTAAGGAAGGAGTTTTGGATATAGGTCTTTTGACTCATGTTCCTAAATCAAGAATATATGCTTTTGTTAAGGGATTGAAAGATGCAGGTTTTGATATCCCTTGTAACGACGACGTTCTGCCCGGAGAAGATTTAATTAATAAAAAGCAAGAGACGGCAAAACTTATTAATCAATTAAAGGAGAAAATTATTTGACGATGGAACAACCAATTGTGGAAGATAAGGAAGAAGTTGGAATAACTTTAGATATTCCAGTAAGTGAAGAGGCGTTAATCATTGAAGAAATTAAAGAAAAACAAACTCCAGTTCATGTATGGAGTCCTAAAACTCAAATTGGGCGCGAAGTTAAAAGTGGAAAAATCAAGAGTATAGATGAGATTCTTTTGAGCAGAAAAAGAATTTTAGAACCTGAAATTGTAGACAGCTTAATTACTTTAGAAAAGGACCTTATGCTTATTGGACAATCTAAAGGTAAATTTGGCGGAGGTAAGAGGCGAGCTTGGAGACAGACACAGAAAAAGACAATGGAAGGAAATGTTCTTACTTTCTCTTCGATGGCTGTGGTTGGAGATAGAAATGGTCATGTTGGTCTGGGTTTGGGTAAATCTAAAGAAACATTGCCATCAAGGGAAAAAGCAGTAAGACTTGCAAAGCTGAATATAATTATAGTTAATAGAGGATGTGGTCATTTTGACTGTTCTTGTTCCGAACCCCATAGTATTTCTCATGTCGTTGAAGGTAAATGTGGTAGCGTAGTCATAAGATTGATACCTGCACCCCAAGGAACTGGTTTAGTGATTGGAGACGAGTGTAAAAAGATTTTGAGACTCGCGGGAATTAGAGACATATACTCTTATACTAAAGGATACGGACGTTCAACAATAAATTCTGCAACTGCGTGCATGGAAGCGTTGAAGAAAACTGGAGGACTATTATGATTGTAGTAATACGAATTTCCGGAATGGTTGATGTGCCTGAAAAAGTGGCTCATACTTTAGACCATATTAGATTGAGGAGAAAGTTTTCTGCTATTTTAATGCCTGAAACTATTGAAACTACTAAAATATTATTTAGAGTTCGTAGCTTCGTGGCTTTTGGAAAAATAAGCGATGAGATGCTTTCTAAACTTATTTCATTACGTGGAGAGTCTTTAAAAAAAATAAAAATTGATTCAAATGTCATTGTAAGGGGTCTTGAGAAAAAATCTCTTCGAGAGTTAGGTCTGAAACCTTTCTTTAGATTACACCCTCCAAGAAAAGGCATAGAAAGCAAAAAACATTTCGGAGTTGGAAAGGGAGTATTAGGGGATAATAAAGAGCATATTAACTTATTATTGGAGAGGATGTTATGAGTAAATTAAAAACAGCTTGGGCTTGTGAATGCGGTTCTATCGCTTATGGTAAACTGCCTCCGGAAGAATGTATTCGTTGCAGTGCTTCTGATTGCTTTATTGAAGCTGATGAAGAGCGGTTTGAATCTCTTGCTGATGAAAACTTAATAGAAGAAATTCGCGCTAAAGATTGGGGAGAGGACTAATGGCTTTGAGAGTAAAGAGACGCAGAAAATCACGCAGATTCAGAGGAAGTCATACTCACGGTCGCGGTTTTAAAAAGAAAGCTCGTGGAAGCGGTCACCGTGGCGGAGTAGGAATGGCTGGAACTGGAAAGAGAGGAGACCAGAGAAAATCAATGATTTTGAAAAACACATTGCCTGAATATTTTGGTAAACGTCAAACAAGAATGACTTATGGAAATAGACATAAACTGAAAACATTAAATCTTGATAGATTGTCATTCAATAAAGTTAAAGACAATGCAGATTATTCAAATTATAAAGTTGTAGGAAGTTTAACTATGCCTGTAAAATTGCACATTACTGCTGGCGCTGCAAGTGAAAGCGCAATTAAGTCAGTCGAGAAGCATGGTGGCGAGATAACTGTTAAAGATAAATGAGATTATTCTTATTTCTTGAATCACAATAATGTTTATAATAACTATTTGTACAAAATAATCATGGCAGATAAAAAGTTAAGATCTTCTGATGGCTCTTTAGAGGTTGAAATAAATCCGCAAGGAGAAATAATCATATCATCTCCTAGGGCACCTTCAATTCTAGTTTCTTTAGTCGACCATACTAATAATGGAATGGAGAATCCTCCCGAAGCAATTTATAGGATTGGAGCTTTTAATCCCAGATATAATAAGTCTCTGAATGAGGGAGATGTTTTTGAAGCATATGTGGGGGCTAGAGGAGTTTTGTTGGGAGATTCTGGAAGAAAGAGAATTATTGAGGATTATGAAAAATAAAAATCTTAAGCTATATCTTTAATTCAGGATTTTAAAGATATATTTTTATAAGAGCATTAATTACTTGTTTTATGTCGGTTCAACAAGAAGCAAAGAATAAAATACAAGAACTCGTTGAAAGATTCTCTATTGCTAGTAGAAATAAAGATTACATAAATGAACAGAATGAAGAATGGGTAAAATGGAATTATCTAGAACCGTTATTTGAAGCACTTGGTTGGAAACGTTCAGAGATTGTAAAAGAACAACGTGTTTTGAAAGGTAGAGCAGATTATATACTAAAAATAGGAAATGAAGAGGTTTTAGTTATTGAGGCTAAGAAGGTTGGAGTAAATTTAACAGAAGATGAGGGAAGACAAGCAGTTTCTTATGCTTATCACAGAAAAATTAAGTTTGCAATTCTTACTAACTTCAAGGAAATTAAGGTTTATCACGCTTTGAGCAATATAAAGAATATTGATAAAAACCTCTTAAAGTTTGGAGATAATTCTGTTTTTAGATTGGGTTTTGAAGAGTTTATAGACAAATTTGACAAATTACTTCTTATTTCTCGTGAAAGCTTTGAGAAAGGAGAAATTAATAAATTACTCTCTAAAAAAGATGAGAAAATTAACAAACCTATTGACGTGCATATTTTAAACGACTTATTGAAAATAAGAGATTGGCTTTCTAAAGAATTGAAATCAAAGAAGAATTATCTTTCGCAGGAAAAAATAGACGAAGTTGTTCAAATCTTAATTGATAGGCTTATTTTCATTCGTTCTATTGAAGACAGAGGATTAGAGCCAATGAATTATCTAAAAAGTCTGGAAGCAGATGTAAGACAACAAAACGTCAAGCTTCAATTATTTCCTTATTTAGTCGAGGAATTCAAGAAGTTTAATGATAGGTATGATTCAAAATTATTTGAACCATCAATACTTGAAAAAGAAGGCACGTTTTCTGATGAAGTTTTGAGAAAAGTTATTTTGGCTTTGTATTTTGGAGTTGAAGGAAACCAAGAAAGATATTTGTTTGACCAAATTCCAGTTGATTTGTTTGGAAGTATCTATGAGCAATATCTTGGGACAATTTTGGAAGGAACTGAAAAAAGAGTTAAGTTGGATTCTAAAAGCGGGAAGAGAAAGAAAATGGGCATTTATTACACTCCTTCATACATTGTTGATTATATTGTTAAGAATACTGTTGGAGAATATATTAAAGATAAGACTATTGATGAAATTTTAGAAGTTAACATTGTTGACCCTGCGTGCGGTTCTGGTTCTTTTCTAATAAGAGCGTTTCAAGAAGTCTGTAATGTTATCGAAAAGAAGTTGAAGAATGGAGAATTGTCGGAAAGTTACATTTCTTTTAAAGACATTAAGGAAAGATTAAGTTTTTCTCAAAAAACTACAATCCTGAAGAATTGTATTTACGGAGTTGACTTGGATGAAAAAGCTGTAGAACTTGCGCACCTTAACTTAATTCTTGCAACTTTAGACGGAGAGACATCTAGTTTAGTTAATAGAAAGTTGCCTAAGATGAGTAATAATTTAAAGAATGGAAACTCCCTCATCGACGACCCAAAAGTCGCAGGTGACAAAGCATTTAATTGGCCTGCCCAATTCCCCGAACCCTTTCATAAAGGCGGTTTTGATGTTGTGGTTGGTAATCCGCCTTATGTGAATAATAGAGGTTTAGTTAGTAAAGACAAGATATTTTTTGAGAAAAATTATATAACTGCATACCAACAGTATGACTTATATGTTATTTTTTATGAATTATCTCTTAAACTATTAAAGGAAGATGGTAAAATCGGTTTTATCACTCCAAATAAGTTTGCAATAACTAATTATGGGGTTCAATTAAGAAAATTAATGCTTTCATATCAGATAGAAAAAATAGTAGATGTTTCACAACTAAATGTCTTTGGAGATGCGTCTACTTATCCATACGTGCTAATAATAAAAAAATCACAAGGAAGAGAAATGACTGCATTTTATTCTCCAGAAGGTAAATTTGAAGTTCTTAATAAGAAACTATTTGATTTAAAACTTTTAGATTATAATAAACCATTTATATTTAGTTCAGATTTAAATGAAAATAATATTCTTGATAAAATTACAGGAGAGAAAATTATAGAGATATATCGTGCAAAACCAACTAGCAATAACATAAATGAAAAAGCAAAGGCAGAAGTGATTACAAATAAGGAGATAGATAGATTTTAAAATCTATCTATCTCCTTATTTGTAATCACTTCTGCCTTTGCTTTTTCATTTATGTTATTGCTAGTTGGTTTTGCACGATATATCTCTATAATTTTCTCTCCTGTAATTTTATCAAGAATATTATTTTCATTTAAATCTGAACTAAATATAAATGGTTTATTATAATCTAAAAGTTTTAAATCAAATAGTTTCTTATTAAGAACTTCAAATTTACCTTCTGGAGAATAAAATGCAGTCATTTCTCTTCCTTGTGATTTTTTTATTATTAGCACGTATGGATAAGTAGACGCATCTCCAAAGACATTTAGTTGTGAAACATCTACTATTTTTTCTATCTGATATGAAAGCATTAATTTTCTTAATTGAACCCCATAATTAGTTATTGCAAACTTATTTGGAGTGATAAAACCGATTTTACCATCTTCCTTTAATAGTTTAAGAGATAATTCATAAAAAATAACATATAAGTCATACTGTTGGTATGCAGTTATATAATTTTTCTCAAAAAATATCTTGTCTTTACTAACTAAACCTCTATTATTCACATAAGGCGGATTACCAACCACAACATCAAAACCGCCTTTATGAAAGGGTTCGGGGAATTGGGCAGGCCAATTAAATGCTTTGTCACCTGCGACTTTTGGGTCGTCGATGAGGGAGTTTCCATTCTTTAAATTATTACTCATCTTAGGCAACTTTCTATTAACTAAACTAGATGTCTCTCCGTCTAAAGTTGCAAGAATTAAGTTAAGGTGCGCAAGTTCTACAGCTTTTTCATCCAAGTCAACTCCGTAAATACAATTCTTCAGGATTGTAGTTTTTTGAGAAAAACTTAATCTTTCCTTAATGTCTTTAAAAGAAATGTAACTTTCCGACAATTCTCCATTCTTCAACTTCTTTTCGATAACATTACAGACTTCTTGAAACGCTCTTATTAGAAAAGAACCAGAACCGCACGCAGGGTCAACAATGTTAACTTCTAAAATTTCATCAATAGTCTTATCTTTAATATATTCTCCAACAGTATTCTTAACAATATAATCAACAATGTATGAAGGAGTGTAATAAATGCCCATTTTCTTTCTCTTCCCGCTTTTAGAATCCAACTTAACTCTTTTTTCAGTTCCTTCCAAAATTGTCCCAAGATATTGCTCATAGATACTTCCAAACAAATCAACTGGAATTTGGTCAAACAAATATCTTTCTTGGTTTCCTTCAACTCCAAAATACAAAGCCAAAATAACTTTTCTCAAAACTTCATCAGAAAACGTGCCTTCTTTTTCAAGTATTGATGGTTCAAATAATTTTGAATCATACCTATCATTAAACTTCTTGAATTCCTCGACTAAATAAGGAAATAATTGAAGCTTGACGTTTTGTTGTCTTACATCTGCTTCCAGACTTTTTAGATAATTCATTGGCTCTAATCCTCTGTCTTCAATAGAACGAATGAAAATAAGCCTATCAATTAAGATTTGAACAACTTCGTCTATTTTTTCCTGCGAAAGATAATTCTTCTTTGATTTCAATTCTTTAGAAAGCCAATCTCTTATTTTCAATAAGTCGTTTAAAATATGCACGTCAATAGGTTTGTTAATTTTCTCATCTTTTTTAGAGAGTAATTTATTAATTTCTCCTTTCTCAAAGCTTTCACGAGAAATAAGAAGTAATTTGTCAAATTTGTCTATAAACTCTTCAAAACCCAATCTAAAAACAGAATTATCTCCAAACTTTAAGAGGTTTTTATCAATATTCTTTATATTGCTCAAAGCGTGATAAACCTTAATTTCCTTGAAGTTAGTAAGAATTGCAAACTTAATTTTTCTGTGATAAGCATAAGAAACTGCTTGTCTTCCCTCATCTTCTGTTAAATTTACTCCAACCTTCTTAGCCTCAATAACTAAAACCTCTTCATTTCCTATTTTTAGTATATAATCTGCTCTACCTTTCAAAACACGTTGTTCTTTTACAATCTCTGAACGTTTCCAACCAAGTGCTTCAAATAACGGTTCTAGATAATTCCATTTTACCCATTCTTCATTCTGTTCATTTATGTAATCTTTATTTCTACTAGCAATAGAGAATCTTTCAACGAGTTCTTGTATTTTATTCTTTGCTTCTTGTTGAACCGACATAAAACAAGTAATTAATGCTCTTATAAAAATATATCTTTAAAATCCTGAATTAAAGATATAGCTTAAGATTTTTATTTTTCATAATCCTCAATAATTCTCTTTCTTCCAGAATCTCCCAACAAAACTCCTCTAGCCCCCACATATGCTTCAAAAACATCTCCCTCATTCAGAGACTTATTATATCTGGGATTAAAAGCTCCAATCCTATAAATTGCTTCGGGAGGATTCTCCATTCCATTATTAGTATGGTCGACTAAAGAAACTAGAATTGAAGGTGCCCTAGGAGATGATATGATTATTTCTCCTTGCGGATTTATTTCAACCTCTAAAGAGCCATCAGAAGATCTTAACTTTTTATCTGCCATGATTATTTTGTACAAATAGTTATTATAAACATTATTGTGATTCAAGAAATAAGAATAATCTCATTTATCTTTAACAGTTATCTCGCCACCATGCTTCTCGACTGACTTAATTGCGCTTTCACTTGCAGCGCCAGCAGTAATGTGCAATTTTACAGGCATAGTTAAACTTCCTACAACTTTATAATTTGAATAATCTGCATTGTCTTTAACTTTATTGAATGACAATCTATCAAGATTTAATGTTTTCAGTTTATGTCTATTTCCATAAGTCATTCTTGTTTGACGTTTACCAAAATATTCAGGCAATGTGTTTTTCAAAATCATTGATTTTCTCTGGTCTCCTCTCTTTCCAGTTCCAGCCATTCCTACTCCGCCACGGTGACCGCTTCCACGAGCTTTCTTTTTAAAACCGCGACCGTGAGTATGACTTCCTCTGAATCTGCGTGATTTTCTGCGTCTCTTTACTCTCAAAGCCATTAGTCCTCTCCCCAATCTTTAGCGCGAATTTCTTCTATTAAGTTTTCATCAGCAAGAGATTCAAACCGCTCTTCATCAGCTTCAATAAAGCAATCAGAAGCACTGCAACGAATACATTCTTCCGGAGGCAGTTTACCATAAGCGATAGAACCGCATTCACAAGCCCAAGCTGTTTTTAATTTACTCATAACATCCTCTCCAATAATAAGTTAATATGCTCTTTATTATCCCCTAATACTCCCTTTCCAACTCCGAAATGTTTTTTGCTTTCTATGCCTTTTCTTGGAGGGTGTAATCTAAAGAAAGGTTTCAGACCTAACTCTCGAAGAGATTTTTTCTCAAGACCCCTTACAATGACATTTGAATCAATTTTTATTTTTTTTAAAGACTCTCCACGTAATGAAATAAGTTTAGAAAGCATCTCATCGCTTATTTTTCCAAAAGCCACGAAGCTACGAACTCTAAATAATATTTTAGTAGTTTCAATAGTTTCAGGCATTAAAATAGCAGAAAACTTTCTCCTCAATCTAATATGGTCTAAAGTATGAGCCACTTTTTCAGGCACATCAACCATTCCGGAAATTCGTATTACTACAATCATAATAGTCCTCCAGTTTTCTTCAACGCTTCCATGCACGCAGTTGCAGAATTTATTGTTGAACGTCCGTATCCTTTAGTATAAGAGTATATGTCTCTAATTCCCGCGAGTCTCAAAATCTTTTTACACTCGTCTCCAATCACTAAACCAGTTCCTTGGGGTGCAGGTATCAATCTTATGACTACGCTACCACATTTACCTTCAACGACATGAGAAATACTATGGGGTTCGGAACAAGAACAGTCAAAATGACCACATCCTCTATTAACTATAATTATATTCAGCTTTGCAAGTCTTACTGCTTTTTCCCTTGATGGCAATGTTTCTTTAGATTTACCCAAACCCAGACCAACATGACCATTTCTATCTCCAACCACAGCCATCGAAGAGAAAGTAAGAACATTTCCTTCCATTGTCTTTTTCTGTGTCTGTCTCCAAGCTCGCCTCTTACCTCCGCCAAATTTACCTTTAGATTGTCCAATAAGCATAAGGTCCTTTTCTAAAGTAATTAAGCTGTCTACAATTTCAGGTTCTAAAATTCTTTTTCTGCTCAAAAGAATCTCATCTATACTCTTGATTTTTCCACTTTTAACTTCGCGCCCAATTTGAGTTTTAGGACTCCATACATGAACTGGAGTTTGTTTTTCTTTAATTTCTTCAATGATTAACGCCTCTTCACTTACTGGAATATCTAAAGTTATTCCAACTTCTTCCTTATCTTCCACAATTGGTTGTTCCATCGTCAAATAATTTTCTCCTTTAATTGATTAATAAGTTTTGCCGTCTCTTGCTTTTTATTAATTAAATCTTCTCCGGGCAGAACGTCGTCGTTACAAGGGATATCAAAACCTGCATCTTTCAATCCCTTAACAAAAGCATATATTCTTGATTTAGGAACATGAGTCAAAAGACCTATATCCAAAACTCCTTCCTTAATGTTTTTAGACTTTTTAACAAGCAAATATCCCATTAAGTATGCAGCAGGAAGACTCTTCAAACTTCCACTTAATTTTTCAGGCCAACCATATTGGATTAAATCTTTAGTGCTTACATTGACTAAAACTTTATCCTGTGCAATTTCTGAGACAACAATCTGCGCAAGCAAATATCGATTTGTTTTTCTAAATATTACCCTAGGCTTTCCAGATTTAAGGAGATATAATCTAGCTTTATAGTCTGTCCTTCCTTCAAGTCTTCTTTTTCTAACGGTGCGTTGAATTCCTTTCATTTTATTCCTCCAAAAGAAAATGAAAGTCTAAAAATATCAATTTTTTTTACTTGCATTTTATTTAACTCCCTTATGCATAACTTGAATATGCTCTTTTAAATGTGCCCTATTTTTGAATATCTTACTTCTTATTCCCTTTCGTATCTTAGTAAATTCTTCATTATTTATTGAACCATGCTTTCTTATTTCAGAAATATATGCCCTCAGTTTTCTCGTCAATATGATATAATCTCTCTTACGAGAATTAGGACGCATACGGATACTTCCAGCTCTTCTTCTTTTTCTAACTGTATTAACTTTTCTACCCTTTATTTCTCTGATAAATATAGACTTATTCGCTACTAAATCTCGTACATCTTGTTTAGTAATGGCTTTTTTTATTTCATCAATACGACTTACATTAAACATAACTCTTCCTATTCCTATTTCAAGAGTTCTAGCAACAAGGGCTCTTTTTTTACTTAAATCCATTTTCGCCTCCAGCACTCTTCACATTTAGAATTTGTAGATTCAAATCACGAGCCTTTTTGATAAATTCTATTTTTTTCTTAGCCCCTATGGTTCGTGCAATTATTACAATATTCTCTTTCTTCACGGAATTAAAATCAGACATAGAGCTAATCATTAAAGGAATCTTACCTTTAATTTTTCCAGATTCTCTCTTATCACATTTAAATCCGATGCGAGGAGATTTAGTATAACCAAATCTATTTTTACGTATCTTACTATGTCTTCCGACTGCTCTTCTCCACCTCTGTAATTTAGGCCTATTGCGACCCATTCTGCTGAATTTCAATGTGCTTCTTCTTACGAACTTTTTCATATTTCAGCTCCTCTTCCTGTTGTGAGCGAAGGCGAGCTAGTGGAGATGAAATAC
>ERZ1292632.3770-Hain-H43-01um-R2-3770-length-11363-cov-6_pt1 | contig 11363 bp, 17 predicted proteins | sample MGYA00564407_ERZ1292632 | MGnify/ENA primary metagenome ERZ1292632 (study PRJEB36523, sample SAMEA6512637) | groundwater metagenome | collected 2019-01-08 | study: AquaDiva: Metagenomics assemblies of 32 groundwater samples
CTGCTACGGCATGGAGATTGAACCTCGATACTGCGGTGTTGCAATAGAGCGTTGGCAGAATTACACAGGGCGAAAAGCGGTGAAGCTATGACGCAGGGCCGTCACCGCACCGAGTCCCCTACCAGTCCCCGGCGTCTCGCGGCTGCGGAGAAGCAGAGGTCCGCCCTAGAGTTGCGTATGGCGGGGCGCACCTTCGCCGAGATCGCCAAGACGCTCAAGTATGCTAACCACGCTGGAGCTATCGCCGCCGTGAATAGGGCGCTGGAGCGTACCTTACAGCCTGTTAGCGACGAGTTCAGGGCGTTGACATTAGAACGGTTGACAAAGGTGCTCCAGGTGCATTGGCCCGCTATGCTACAGAAGAATGAAGATTCCTCTGTGCTGGTTTTGCGGGCCATCAAGGACATGCGGGAATTACTTGGCCTGGACGCACCGGTGAAGATGGATGTCAAGATTCACGAAATCAAGGTCGAGGTCTATACCGTGGTCGTCCAGGGATTCATTGCACTGTTCAACGAAGCGAATCAACTCCCGGACCCGGAGGCGCGTCGCGCCCTCTTTGCGATTGGCGCCGACCGGCTGGTGGACGCTGGGTTCCCGGAAGAGGCGGGGGAACAATGACAGACGAGACTGATAGCCATGGGCGCCGCATTGATCCCCTCGGCTTCCCATGCGAGTGCATCTGCGGCTGTGACGCAAGGCATTACTATCTGGACGGCCTCTGCCAGTTCTGCCGCGAAGAGGCCGGGTTCAATTCGGCGGCTCATAGTCAAGACCCGGAGTCAGGTTGACATCAGGCGACGCTTCGCATAAACTGCGAGAAATGCGAAGCACAGGCCGACGCAGAGCAGGTAGTTACCAGGTGAACATCCCCACCTGGAAGATAGCGGAACTGGCGAGGCTTTCCACAAGGAGCGTCCAGAACGCGATGAAGCGTGGGGAGCTTGATCACTCAGTGGAGTTGGTCTTTGCGTGGCTGGGAGAAGATGAGGACCATGCCGATGCTGGGCTACACGATGGGCCAGGCGGTGATACTCAGGGGCGATGCGCGGTGCCTGCCCTTGGTGAGTGCCGATTGCGTGATAACGAGTCCGCCTTATCAAGTAGAAGCTCCTGGTTTACCTTCTGGCACTGGCGCAGGTGCAGTATCAGGGCAACATGGCAATCGTTACACCCGTCCGCCAGGGGCCGACGTTGATGTGGTGATAACAAGCCCGCCGTATGAGGGAACGAATGTGCAGCGTTCAGAATCGCTAGGAGATAGTCCATTTGGTGGCCCTCATTCACAAGCAAGGGGCGATGGCTACACCCGTCCCGTAGACGCCATTGTGACAAGCCCTAGCTTCGAGAAACAGGATACCTCAGCACACCCAGGTCAGCTAGAAGGAATGCTCCATACAATGGGGCGAGCCAACCGTAACGGGACAGGGCATGAATCTGGTGGCAACGTGGGTAATGAGCGTGGGGCACAGTATTGGACTTCGATGTCTAAAATATATGCTGAGTGCTGGCGTGTCCTGCGACCGGGGGGCATCATGGCCCTTGTCCTGAAGGGCTTTACCCGTGACGGCAAGTACGTTGACCTGCCTGGTCAGACTGAGGCCATGCTGCTAGGGGCGGGCTGGCAGAAGCACGACCACTGGCGGCGGGAGCTTTGGAGCTTATCCTTCTGGCGCATCTTGCAGAAGCGGCGTGACCCAGCCGCCTTCGACGATAGGCTGAACTACGAAGAGGTACTGGCATTCAGGAAGCCAGAGGGTCAAGGCCGAGGCGTGGACACGGTTATCACGTCGCCACCGTATGAGGGGAGTGTTGAATCTACAATGCCAGGCACAAGTAGAGGTCTCCGTACAAGGTTGTTTGGCGAAGAACGCAAAGACCAACTTAGCCAAGTAGGGCAGATGTTGGGTTACACCCGTCCCGTCTCGGTCATCATCACGTCGCCGCCATACGAGGGAGTAGCTGACAGCACCAAGAATACTAACACCAATGATGCAGCCCGCGGCCATCCCACAAAGCCGATGGCCTACACCCGTCCAGCAAAGGAGCCTGATGCCTAGCGACGGCCAGCCATGATAGCTCGTAACAACCGGCCCATTCCGATCCCTTCGCGTATGATGGGCTTTATGCGACCACCAGACCCCGCTCTGGCCCTGCGGCCATGGCTAGACTCGCCGGTCACGACGGCACTGTACCTGTCGCGGGGCCGGTGGTACAAGACCCCGCACCTGGAGCTTGCGGCCCGCAAGATAGCTGAGATGCGCTCCAAACCCATACGCCTGATCGTGACCATGCCTCCTCGCCACGGTAAATCAGAGCTATGTAGTCACTGGACGCCGGTGTGGTTCCTGGCCAACTTCCCAGACAAGCGTGTCATTCTGTCCAGCTACGAAGCTACCTTTGCAACCACCTGGGGTCGGAAGGTGCGGAATACGATCGAAGCGAACTCCGCGACTCTCGGCATCCGCATGGCCGCCGATAGCTCCGCCGCTGGAGACTGGAACCTGGCCGGACATGCAGGGGGCATGATGACGACAGGCGTAGGTGGGCCAATAACCGGACGCGGCGCCGACCTGCTTCTGATTGATGACCCGGTGAAGAACCAGGACGAAGCTAGGTCCGAGATGTACAGGGAGAAACACTGGCAATGGTGGCTCTCCACGGCACGAACCCGGCTGGAACCTGGGGCCTCGGCGATCCTGATAATGACCAGATGGAATGAAGACGACCTGGCAGGGCGGATGGTTGCGGCTGACCTGGCCCAGGGCGAAGAAGCCGATGGATGGGAGTTGATCAATCTACCCGCCTTGGCAGAACGTGGTGACCCGCTTGGCCGCGCAGAGGGCGAAGCTCTCTGGCCGGGACGGTTCAACGTGGATTACCTGAACAAGACCAAGATTACATCGGGCCCCTACTGGTTTGGCGCTATGTACCAAGGCCATCCTACACCACAGGAAGGTGGTATCATCAAACTATCCTGGATCAGGACCCACAGCGTATTGCCAGTATTCAACTACAAGGTCCAGTTCTGGGACACCGCGTTCAAGAAAGGGCAGGAGAACGATTACTCCGTATGTGTTACGATGGTGTCGCATGAACGGGGCTACTCGGTGATTGATGTACACAGGGAGCGGGTCGAGTTCCCGGAGCTACTCAGAATAACATCAGCACTGGCCGCAAAGCACCAGCCGAACCGCATCGCCATAGAAGACGCGGCGAGCGGCCAGTCTCTTGTCCAGATGATCAAGACGGCCACCAAGCTCCCAATCGTGGCCAGGCAAGTGGAGGGGGACAAGGTTGCGCGAGTCAATTCCATCACGGGATACCTCGAAGCGGGGTTGATGTCTGTTCCAAGTGACCAGCCATGGGTGTATGATTTCCTCAACGAACTTGGGAGTTTCCCCAACGGCACTCACGACGACCAGGTGGACGCCTTTGTGGGTGCGCTGAAGGAGCTGCTGAGCATGGAACAGAACGCAGGGGGAAGCGAGTCCATCGACACCATCGGGCCGCCAACGGCTCCGGCCATGAACAATCTGGGCCTGAACCCAGACGATCCCAAGTACGCCGATAAGGATGAGCAGGAGTAGAAGATGAGACTGCTTGACCTATTCTGCGGTGCAGGCGGAGCGGCTATGGGCTACTCCCGTGCTGGCTTCACAGAGATAGTTGGCGTGGATAATAGGCCGCAGAAGCACTACCCGTTCACATTCATTCAGGCCGACGCCCTGGAGTACGTGGCCGAGCATAGGATGGAGTTCGATGCCATTCATGCCAGCCCGCCGTGCCAGGCGTATAGTGTCCTACGCACCTTCGCCGGAAAACACCCTAAACTGATTGGTGCTGTTCGCGATAGCTTATTGTCTACCGGCTTGCCTTGGGTGATAGAGAATGTCCCTGGAAGCCCAGTCCTGAAGCCAATTACACTGTGCGGTACTATGTTTGGAGAGCTTGGAGTGAAGCGCCATAGATTATTCGAGGCATCCTTTCCTTTGGAGACGCATCTGAAGTGCGACCATTCCGTTATCCGGAATCCTTTGCGTTTCAAGACGCTCCGGCATGGCAAATGGTATATGTCGAGGTTCTGCCCAGTCTACGGTGGCGGAGGCGGCAAAGGGGCTGCCGGTGTGAAGGATTGGGGGCCTGCAATGGGGATTGATTGGATGGCAAATCGCGCTGAACTTTCCCAGGCCATCCCGCCAGCGTACACCGAATTCGTGGGCAAGCAACTTTTGGCAGCAATGAGGTAGAAATGGTCACAACACGCATCGCATCCGCCTTCCTGGGTCTGACTGGAGCTATCCTACAGCCCACCAACCCCGATCCGGTAGCCCAGACCATCCGCGACTGGATTGCGAAACAGGAGCAGGACTTGCGGGCAGGTTATACGCTTTATCAACGGTACTACAAAGGTGAGCAAGACGTTCACCTGACGAACCGGCTCCGCCAGTTTCTCCCGACCGACCTCAAGTTCAGGGATAACTTCTGCGGCCTTGTAGTCGACACCCTGGCTGAACGCCTCACAGTTCAGAGTTTCGCCAGCCCGACCGATGAAGCACTGACCGAATGGGCGCAGGAGATATGGCGGCTGAACCGGATGGACCAGGAGCAGATCGTCGTCCACTCCGAGGCGCTACTGAACGGTGACGCCTATGTACTGGTGGATTATGATGCGGAGGAGCAGCGTCCGCGGCTCACCTACCAGCCCGCCGACACCATCACGCCACGGTATGACTCCGTCACCCGCAAGCTGGCCTATGTAGCGAAGAAATGGCTAGTCCAAGCCAATGGACAGGACGGGCCAGTTACAAGAATGAATCTCTACTACCCAGAGCGCATCGAGAAATATGTCCTATACGGTGCGGTCTGGCGGCCATTCGAGGATGAAGGGGATCTGGCTTGGCCTTTGCCGTGGCTCGACCAGGTAGGAGCCCCTCTCGGCATCACGCTCATTCATTTCCGCAACCAGCCGATGGGGGATGACTTTGGCAGTTCTGAGCTTGCCAATATAGTGCCGATTCAGGACTTGCTCAACAAGGCGCTGGTGGACCTCGTGATGATTCTCGATACCTTGGGCTTCGCCCAAAGATGGGGCATCGGCATTGATGCTCCGGCGTCTACATTCAGGACGGCTCCCGGGTCATTCTGGAATATGAAGAGCAGCGACCCGGCCAGTGCCAAGGTGGGGCAGTTCGAGTCAGCGGCTGTAGACGGCCCGCTAAAAACTATCGAGACCCTAATACAGCACATCTCAGCCATCTCGCGGACACCTCAGCACCTGTTCCAGATGGCGGGCGGCGCGCCCAGCGGCGAGGCGCTGAAAACATCGGAGTCCGGACTGGTGCATAAGGCCAAGCTCCGGCAGGTGGGATTCGGCAATTCCTGGGAAGACGTGATTAGGGCGGCGGCGCGCCTGGAATCGGCGTTCGGCAGCCAGGTATTCATAGACCCATCTGTCGAGGCTCAATGGAAAGACCCGGAGACCCACAATGAAGAGAGCTTTATTGCGGCCCTGGGGATCAAGCGGACTCAACTCGGAGTGCCGGAAGTCCAAATATGGCGAGAGGCCGGATATAGTGCCGAGCAGATAGCACAGATGCTACAGGACAAGCAGGATGAACAGGTGGCGAGTTCTAACATCGGGGCCGCTATTCTCCAGTCTTTCAATTCAGGTGAGCCAGGACAGGTCTAGCCAGGAGGTCGGAGTGGCAACAGCGATTGAACGCCTTGAAGAGATGGAGAGGCAGTTGACTGCGACTCAGAAGGCCCATGTGGAGCTGGAATTGCGAGTCCTACTGCACGAGAGCGTACTGAGCCACCTGGTCGCCACCAGTCGGGTCCCGTCGCCGCCGCAACTGGCTCTGCTCCAAGCTGATGTGGTGAAGCGAATGTCAGAGAAGTACCCCGGCGTCCAGTTTGAGGTGAAGCCGTCAACGCCAGCGCAGATGCTATTCGTGCCGAACGGGACGGGGCCGAAGCTGGTATAGCAAAACTGTTATAAGGAAGTGGACGTGAAAACTAACCCAGGCAGGAAAGAGCGCCGCCGGTTCGCCAAGTCCGTGAACCAGAAGCCGTCCAGCAAGCACATGCGCAAGCCGCACGTCTTCACATGCCAGGTCGTGGCGTTAGCCAGGCCGAAGAAAGTCTAGCATGACCACGCCTAATGAGCCTGCCGTTGTCATCGCAGCTCGCCAGTTCCGGGCGCGGCTTCTGGCCCTCGACAGTGCAGCGTCGCGTGCTCTCATTGACGCCTACATTCCGATCTGGATCGGCATCAAGGGTGATATTGATTCCCTTATTGCGGAATCCGTGGACAGGCAGCTTGGCCCATCCCAGATCGTAAGGCTGGACAGACTCCAGAAGGTTCAAAAGCAGTTGGCTAGCGAGATGGCCAAGTATTCTGCCTTCGCAGGGGGCCGCATCACAACGGCACAGGGGCAGGCCGTTACCCTGGCTCTCCAGGGCACCAGGCATTCCGTGGACTTGGCTCTTCCTCCCGGCATCACCACGCAGCTCCTGGCAAGGGCGGGTATCTCATGGGTGAACCTTCCCACTGAGGCGTTCGCCAACTTTGTTGGGTTCTCCAGCGATGGAGCACCCCTAGCCAACCTGCTAGACCAGCTTGGACCCCAGGTGCGCCAGGGTGTCACGGAATCCATCGGAGAAGGGCTTGCGCGCGGCCTCAGTCCCAGAGACACGGCGGACCTGGTGAGGCAACGGGTCGGCATGGGCCTGACACGCGCCCTGGCCATATCCCGCACCGAAACATTGCGGAGCTACCGGGAAGCGTCCAGGCTCCAGTATTTCGCCAACAGCGGCATCGTGAAGCGATACCGGCGTGTCAGCGCCAAGGACGAACGGGTCTGCCTGGCGTGCCTGGCCCTCGATGATGCGGTGTACGAGCTAGACCAGCCTCTAAATGAGCACGTCGCGGGAAGATGTGCCATAATACCCGAGACGGTCACATACCGCGACCTGGGCATCCCTGTTGACCAAGCGCCCTTCACACGGGAGACGGCTGAAGGATGGTTTGCCAAGCAGCCTGAGCCGACGCAGCTCCAGATGATGGGGCCGGCCCGGTTCGAGGCGTGGAAGGCCGGGGACTTCGAGTGGGCTGACATGGCCAAGGTAGAGGATAATCCAATCTGGGGCAAGCAGGCAGTCACGAAACCTGTAGGAGAGTTGATAGCATGAATGAACTGACGGCGGCTATCCAGGCTTACGTGGAGAAAGAGATCGAGCACCGCGTTTTTTTCCATACTGTTGCTGCTCACTGGGATGGAGATGGTTCAGTCAATGCAGAATGTAAAGCGGCAGAACAAGCCTTGGCAGAACTAGACGCTGCTGTCACCAAAGCCATGATCGCAGGTATACTGTAGGAGGCAATCATGTACGCACAACTAGGCCCATCGATATTGGAGGTCACGCGAATCAGACCCCAGGCGGCCTACACCATGCCGGTGTGGTGGTGCCCGTTCTGCGACTGTTCAAACCAGTTCCTGCAAGACCTGAATACCGGCGGAGCTAGACCCTGCGCTAAATGCGGGGCCAAGGTGCTGCTCTCGAATCCGGAACCCGCGACGCCAGTTGACCGTTACATGGCTGCGGTCAGTGAATCAATGGTGTCCACAATGGAAACTGCTGGTCCACCCGGCGCGCCTGGGGAAGAGATTAGCACCGAGGCGTCGCATTTATCCGAGAATATGCGAACAGAACCTGAGCCGCCCGCTCCCGTTGAAGCTGCGACTGATACTCCAGGAGAACTGGTAGCTGCACCCGATCCGCCAGCCAAGGCTCCCCGGACTCGCGGCATCGGCCCCAGTAGGCGGGGCAAGAGATGAAATGCTACCGGTGTTTCTCCCAAGACCTGCGCGTAGCAGAGGTTACGCCCTATGAGCAAAAGGTGTACCATGAGATAGGCATCCGCATGTTGACCTGTGGGAACTGCGGTCTCGACCAGAACCATCAAGGTGACGATGACCCGGTAACAATCGAACCACCTGGCAAGGAAACACTCCTAAGTGAGGTCCTGGACATGATGCCAATTATTACTATCTGGGCGCTAATGGGGAGTCTGCTTTCGTGAAGGAGTAACAAGATGGGCATGAAGATTGACGCGCAGGATTTCAAAGTCAAGATGACGCCGGAGGCCATCGGTGGCAAGGACGGCAAACGGTCGTTCGTCGGCTCTGCCGAACAAGAGAAGAACCTGATCGTGATCGACGGGACACTGGAACCCAGTCGTCAGGAGGAGGTTCTGCTGCATGAGCTTATCCATATCAGCGACAGTGGGATCCCGGAGTTCATGGTCAAGAACATCTCCGGGCGGCTCTACGGCTTTCTGAAAACCAACGACCTACTGCGGCCAGGTCTGATTGACCGCGTTTCAGACGGAACTCTCAGTAAAGCGGATATGGCAAAGGTCAGCGAGGAATCCAATGAGCTTGCGGAAAAGATGGAGGAGATGGGCGAGATAATTCCTTTCAACGACGCTGTAAGCGAAGGGCCGTGGTACGGCGAGTCAGGAGCATATACGGAGCCCGATGGCCGTATCAACCGGGTAGGAGTCCACTACGCTGCCAGGGACATGGTATCTGGCCGGCTCGCCCATGGAGCCAGACGCAGCGAATCAAGGCGTCTTGTGCAACTGTACCGAGATGTTCTCAAAGAAGAGCCGCCGATCGCGCTGATTCGGCTGGCGCAATAGGAGAAGGACTATGCTCTGCTCCACGCGACCAAACGGTTCAGTTTGCCGCTCTTGCGCAAGGCGGGCTAGGAATCTGGCAGATACGGATCATGTCCCCACGCGAGAGATGCACCGGCTTCTGGAAGAGAACGGTCATTCCAAGGAATGTGTCAAGAACGGCAGGAGGGTACTTGACAAATCCCCACAACAGGTATTAGTCTCTACATAACAGTCCACCACATATAGTTCATGGCTTTGCTGGCCCAAGAACACCGAGTTCTTGGGCTTTCTGTTTTTACCGCCATCGCGCGGGCTTACCGCTAACCTAGCGGGTACAAGTAAGGGAGAAGACTATGGCAACTCAAAAGACAGCGGAGGAACTTGCGGCCCTGGCAGCGAAAGGCGCTCCGGCAACGGAGTCCAAACTGCTGACACAGGAAGAGGTCAACGCAATCGTCGGAAAGGTCCGCCAGGAAGAGCGGGGGAAGTTCTCTGACCATGAAGAGCTGAAAACCAAGGCAGGCAAGTTCGACGAACTGCAAAAGGAAAAACTTACAACCGAAGAACGGCTTCGGGGAGACCTGGCGAAGGAACAGAGGCGAGCGGCGGATGCCGAGGCGAGAGTCGCCAGCGCAACGATTGACAGTCAAATACGGGTTAGGGCAGTGGAGAGCGGATTCATCAACCCGGCTGCGGCGCTCAGGCTGGTCAATCGAGACGGTATCAAGTACACAGAGGATGGTGGGGTGACTGGAGTAGAGGAGGCGCTGGCGGCGCTCAAGGTGAGCGACCCTTACCTGATAGGGGCTGGAAGGCCGGCGGCGCCGAACTTGAATCCAGCGCCAGGCAAGCCAGGACAGGGCCGGGCGCTGACAGAGGACCAAAGGGACGCAGCTAGGCGGATGCACATGACGGACGAGGAATACGCGAAGGGTTTGAAGACGGCCTAATCCTGGATAGAACAGGTAAAGGAGCAAACACGTGGCAGCAAACGGATTTGTATGGCGGTACAACCTGAGCGGGGGAAGGCCCCTCATCCATACCTTCTATTTCAAGGACACGGAGACGTTGACCAAGGGCGACTTCGTGAACATCGAGACTGGCGAGATTGACCTTGCCGTCACGAGCGATGCGGCACTTGCAGGTACTTTCGAGGGGCCTTTCGACCCCAAAGCTGCAACCGTCGGTCTACCGGGCAAGGTTGCGGGCGTCGATAGCACTACTCTGGCTAAGGTCATTGTGAACCCCGACGCGGTCTATGGCTGCTTCGATGAGAACGCACGGCAACCCGGGGCCACCCTGGACATTACGGGGACCACCGGCGCGCAGACAGTAGCCGCCTCTGTCAACACGGAAGTAGTAGTGGTGGAGCGCAAGATGCAGACCACGGACGAGACCAGGGTCATGATCATCGTGGCCAACCATTACCTAGTCAAGGCTCTATAGGAGCAAGGAAGCCCAGAAGCAAGGACCATAAGGAGCTAGACCATGCCACTAACAGCAGGCAACTTTGCGGATCTCTTGGAGCCTGGGCTCAGGCGCATCTTCGACATCGCGGTGAGCAGGCCAGCGCCAGTAAGGACTATGCTGTTCGGCGAGATTCCCAGCACGCAGCGGACTGAGCACTACCAGGGTATGGGCACCACGGGCCTTGTCCCGCCATTCCAGGGCACAGTTCCGTATACCGACTTTGATGCCGGCTACCGGACGGACATCCTGAACTACGAGTTTGCCATGGGTATGACAGTCGAGCGGGCACTGATTGACGATGACCAGTACAACGAGATCAACCGCCGGGCCCAGGCGATGGGCGACAGTTTCTTCATCACCCTGGAGCACGATGCGGCCCAGGTGTTCATCAACGGCTTCACGGACTCAGGGACGAACCGCATGGGGGCCAGCACCAATGGCGCGGATGCTGTCGGGTTGCTCTCGACGGCGCATCCAAACAGCCCCAGAGATACAGGAACAACCCAGGCCAACGAAGGCACCCTGGCGCTCACATTGCCCAACCTGGACACCACGCGGCAGGCGATGAGGAATTTCACCGACGACAAGGGCAACCTGTTGGGCGTCAACCCCGACATCATGCTCATTCCACCTGAGCTGGAGCGCACCGCTACCCAGATCATCTCCGAGCGCGCCCTGTATGAGCCAGGCAGCGCCCAGTTCGATGTGAATATGTTCGCGGGCCGCCTGCGGCCCGTGGTGTGGGACCGGCTGACGGATGCCAATGCCTGGTTCCTGATGGACTCCAGGCTGATGAAGCAGCACCTCATCTGGCAGTGGCGCATCCAGCCTGAGTTCGACCGGGCCACGGACTTTGACGGCATCCAGGTCAAGTACCGCGGCTACATGCGGTACGGCGTCGGGTGGGATGATTGGAGATTCATCTATGGGCAGAATCCTTCATAGCTAATGAGCTGAGGAACTAAATATGCCAACTAATTATCCGGGTGGGGTCAAGTCCTACGGTGTACCGGTAGAGTCGCTGGCCCTGGCGCTGTCGCCCTACGGCGATGTCTGGTACGTGGACGGCACCAACGGCAGCGACACGGCCAACGACGGCAAGAGCCCTGATACCGCCTTCGCTACCCTGGACAAGGCTCGGCCCTCCAGCGCGGCCGGCGACATCGTCATCATTGCCCCCGGGACGTACACGCAGACCGCTGCGGCC
>ERZ1292632.3771-Hain-H43-01um-R2-3771-length-11363-cov-6_pt1 | contig 11363 bp, 20 predicted proteins | sample MGYA00564407_ERZ1292632 | MGnify/ENA primary metagenome ERZ1292632 (study PRJEB36523, sample SAMEA6512637) | groundwater metagenome | collected 2019-01-08 | study: AquaDiva: Metagenomics assemblies of 32 groundwater samples
CTCATTACACCCATAGCCATCCTCATACAGTTGCAAATCCGTCACCATGATGATCTTGTCCACCGCGGTGCGGGTGCGCGTTAGGAGCTCGAACGGTTTCGTCACATACGTAGCACCCCCCTCTGCTTTTTCATTAAACACGAAGTCCAGGATAGAGTTGGTGCTGAAGTCGGTCCGTCTGCATGTAGTGGAGAACTTGTACCCCGCCGACTGCCCCGTGTGCGCCTTCTGTATCAGCGCCGCAATCAAACACGCTATCTGAAAATTTGTACTCTGCGTCACCACACATTGATCCATTGAGCCCGAATCGTCAATCACGATTGCGATACGCTCACCTTCGTCCGTGATGCCGAGGTTGCCGAGGCTGTGGACAAGTGCTGCGTCGAAGGCGGTTTTGATTTCGCCCAAACGGAAATAGTCGATGGTGGCGTCACGCAGTTCCCTATATGCGTCCAGAAACCGAAACGGCAACACCCGCGACCTGCTTACCGCGACCGGGTTCGCAATATACGACTTCCACAACCCGAATACTTCATCCGTAATTCCCCCTTCGAGCGCGTTCCGAATATTCTTCAGCGCCGCCATATAGCCCAACTTTCGGGTCTTGAGTAGGTCCGAGAATGATTCTTGGGTAGACTCGCCCCCGCTGCGTGTGCTTTCCATTGTGCGCGCGATCCCCAACTTATCATCGAGGATTCGCCCGAACAAGTCACCATTATGGGCGCGCTTCGGGCTCGGATGCGTCATCTTCACCACGTCCTTCAATCGCACCCCGCTGTTGCCCGCATACCGAGAGTACTGGAACTCGTCAAACTTGCCCGACTCCAACACGTCGCGGAATGCCCGGCGCATGGAGTTGGGGATCATGAGCGCGCGGGTTTCGTCCTTGGGGTGGCGCTTGTCCCACAGTCCTACTATTTCTCGCATGTCGTCAACTCGAAGTACAACGCGGGATAACGCTTTCCGTACGATGGGATTTGACCCTGCATTTTCCGCCAGTAGCACCGAGGCGAAATGCGACACGCTCCTGAGGTTTCCCTTGGTGCGCGCAAACACCACAGCCCGCGCAAGAAACTCCAGCTCTTCTTTCGCTGCCCGTGCCAGTATTGCTTCTTTCCGTTCCATTGCGGCGGCATCTGATTCATAATACGCGTCTCGCCCCGACATCATCGACGTGAGCAGGATCGACACCACCTCTTGCTTCAGGGTGCGCTCAAACGATATTCCGCCCGCGGCGTTGAGGGTTTGGCCCGGAACTGCCATCCTTGATGTGCGCTTGGAATTGAATCTTGCCATCTGACTTCTCCTTGGAAGTTCCGGTCGAGTTGTGGGCCGGATTATGTTCGTATGCGACCCCGGACAAAACAAAAACGGCAGATGGGGTCGAGCGGGATGTTTCGTCAGTATTGGAATATAGGGTCCAATGATGTAATCCCACGCTGTAATTCTGCCTTTTGTTTCAGTCGTGCTTGAAATTCAAATGTTGATGAAACATAGATGAAGGCAGAAACGTTAAACTACAGAGTCAGCAGGTATTACCCCGCCAGCTTTCAGGAATCGAACCTGGCCAAAATATTTTTTTAGAATATTTTTCAACCGATGTAAACGTTCCCTGTAATGCTATGTTTCAAAATCCATATGGGGTTGTCCCCAACCCCCGCTGTCTCCTTTTGTTTGGGCTGCATGTTCAACGTCCGCTTGCGGATGAAGGCGCTGGTGCGGAACATGCCAGAACTGTTTGGTGCGTGTGTCTGCCTCTGGACGATGGCGCGAATGTTGTAGTCACCTGGATTGATGTAAACATCCGTTGTAGTACCAGAGAGTGTGATCGTCCTGTGAGTGTTTCTTCTGATTTCTGTGTATAATATAAGGGTTGGTCGGGTGTTTGTCAAGAAAATTCTTGTCGATGGTGAATATAATGTCCACGCCCTTATCTTTTCTGCGTGTACACGTTCAGTCCATATTTAACTTCGGGTCTGCCCCCGACCCCGACGTTGCCCTCACTGGAAGCTATGACGCTTGACTTGCCCGATTTGGACGCGTGGCCGGGCTTGCTCAGGTCTATGGTGAGGGTGAGGGTGTTGTTGTTGAGTTTTTCAGTAATGTTGAACATGCGTGGCTCCTTTGACAAATAATTGGGTTAGTATTGTCCTGATACTTATACGTGTGATTCCGCCTCTTCCTGAAAGTTGAAGCATATGTCCACATAATAATGACGTTCACACTCCAGATCACACCCTGCCACGTCGCCATTGGATTCGCAATCCTCACACACATCGCGGTCCTCGTCGCCCCAGAAATCCGGCAACCCGAGCTCCGCCACGAGCGCATCCCCACACCCATACGCGAGTTGATCCACCGCGCTGTTGTATGCTTCCGCTTCGGTGCTGCCGATTCCCGTCACGGTAGTGTCAAATGAAGTAGATGTCGCGTCCGCAGCGGGGAAATACTGCTCCACATCAACGCCGTGGGATTTGATCTGATATTTGTCTCTGCTCTGAATGTCACCTTTTGCTGTCATTGTCGGCTCCAATCTGTTATGATGGTTTCCCATCGAGTTTCGCATCGGATTATGCGTGTTTCGTTGCTGTCTGTAATATACCCTCTTCCTTCTCCTCCTCTGCAATCGTGATTGAGCGCCCGCCCGCCGCCGCCACTTCCATGGCGCGCTTGACGTGCGCGACCCCAGGCAGCGCCGCGAATGCATCTTGGGGCCGAACTTGGACTTGGACTTGGACTTGGACTTGGACTTGGACCTGGACTTGGGGTTGGGTTGTCATTTTTATTTTCCTCCCTTTGATAAGATTTCTGGTCGAAGTCGGGGGCGGATTAGCACTTGTTCTAATAGTTAAGGAATTTGAGCCGCGCCCAGAGTCCGATTCCGGTCACGATGTACCCCAGACTGAGCACAAATATCAGGTCGTGGATAATCATGAGGAGAGTCAGCCCACAATATACAGCGCGTTGTTTCGGGGTGTAATCGGTATTGATTATGATAAATTTCATATTGGTTGTGTCCTCTCTATAGCTGTTTTGAGTATAGGAAGTATATGCTCACGCCCCATTGATTTGAATCGTTCTACAACGATAGCAAGCGCACCGGCGCGGGTGGAATCGCGCATGCTGTCAGCGAACGAACTTGGCGAAACGCCTAATCCTGTTATTTCCTCCGAAACAACCCACCTTTTATTATTGAAACAAGGCGGGGAATTTTTGCCTTTGTTGTATTCGCGTGGACGGTGAACGAAAAAGCTAAACTCTTCATACCCCGGGATCACGACCAGATAGCCCGTGACTGCGATCTTGCCGTCCTTTGTCGAAATGAAATATTGTTTGCTTTCCATAGTTTCCTCTTACGTTGCGAATTTTTTCAGGTTTTCAACCAATCACTATTTGAAGTTCGGGCATACTTTACTCCTTTCATGGTCATACCTCGCTAATAATGCCTTTGGTTTTTATAATCTGTTCTTCTTCTGGTTCGCCTATGAGAAAATGACAACAAGAATACTCATATTTGAAAGCAAGATGAATTGAAAGCGGGGATTCCGCTTCAGCTTGGTCGTATACTTCCTCATCAACCTCTATCTGCAATTTCATCATAGCATCAGAACAGGCTACGCCTGTGAGTTTGCAAATGAGATAATATATTAAATCGCCCGTTGCTTGTTCTTTTTTCTTGAACCAAAGGAAACCGTAACGGATAGTTGTAGATACTGGCTCCGTAAGTTTCCTTTGTACCGTTGCGGTAAAGTAAGCACTTCCCATTGTCTACCCTTTCATGGTGATCTGCATCGTGGTTTTGATTCCCTTGTCCTGTAGTTTTCTTTCTTTTATCCTTTCAAACCAGATATTACTTCTTTAATGATAGAAAGAATGCCAATATCCACACTCTCGGCAGCGTGCTGGGCGCTCGCGGCGCTCTCGGCGGCGCTCTCGGCAGCGTGCTGGGCGCTCGCGGCGCTCTCGGCGGCGCTCGCGGCGGCGTGCTGGGCGCTCGCGGCGCTCCAGTAGCTCTCGGCGGTGTGCCGGGCGCTCTCGGCGGCGTGCCAGGCGCTCGCGGCGCTCCAGTAGCTCTCGGCGGTGTGCCGGGCGCTCTCGGCGGCGTGCCAGGCGCTCTCGGCGGCGTGCCAGGCGCTCGCGGCGTGCCAGGCGCTCGCGGCGCTGTTGGCGCTAATATCAGCGCCCGACAGCCATGCCGTAGCCCATTTTTCATAATTTCCTTCGGAGTAGACTAAAAGCGAAACTTTTATCGCTATTCTCGTGCGTTGTTCGGTTGTTATCACGGGTTTTTCTATAGTACGGATAGTGGTACAGCCTTTCGCGCCGCATTTTAATAGACCGTTCTTTTTGACTCGTCCATGTAAACTGCATTCCCATAACAGCATAGTCTCAGGGTAATTCCCGTGAACAATGTTCATAAATACCGCCATTTCGGGCGATTCATACGCATGTATAAAGGCATCAGAGCAAAGTTCATCGCCATCGCCGACTGCATTATGCCGGACATTACAGCCCCATAGGGTTTCGTTGTTTTCGCCTTTGCGGGTATACCCCTCGTTATCCGTTAGCTTGTAGTAGGTTTTCATAGACTTACCCTTTCATGGTTTAAAATCTTATCAAGCGATTCATGCGAGTTAGGGCATTTCATCAGCCCCTCACTTTTTCAAGCGTTTCTTTCGCAGTATTAACAAAACACAGTGCATCATCGTGATTGTAATTCGTTCCGTCTGACGTTTCGCCCGCTGCGATAAACTCTAATGCTGCCTCCATTTCGGCGGCATGAGTTTCGCGGTCGATAATAATTGTAAATGTATAACTTAAAAGTGGGTTATCTTTACAACCGATACTATCCCGTATAATTTCCGCCGCCCGTACCGCTCCCGCTGTGTGTGTCGTTTCCTGCTCTGTGGTGTTCATATCTCAGCCCCTCGCTTTCTTTATGAGCGTCTCGGCTTCGTCCTGAATCTCTACGACACGATTCGCCAAATCAATAGCCGCAACTTTCTCGATGAAGGCCTCCATCACGGAGGCATGGGTTTCGCGGTCGATAATATCGGCAACTATTTCCACAAACGGAGTAGAACCATCCCAATTACGAATACTGTCAATTTGAGTTGCCGCCCTGAGTGCACCCGCGCTGTGTGTCTGTTCCTGTGTCATGTCAAGCCTCTTTTCATCTGGAGGATAACCTTGATAAATGCCATGAATCTGGTCGTTATTTTCTTGTGTCTGTGTCATTGTGCTCTCCATGTGTAATTGTGATTGTTGTCAATATCGAATACGGAGTTACAGTTTTCTAATGCGCAATCAAGCGCATAGTATTCAGCTACCGATAGACTTTTAAACGGTTTTTTATTTAAAAGCTCCACCATTTCTTGTGCTCTTTGTTCGCGTGTCATACCTCACCCCGTGCTTTCTTGATAGCAGATTTGAGAACGTCCATAGCGTCTGCTTTACGGTCAAGGTTTTCAGATAGCACCTTGTAAGCCCATTCGCAGGCTTCAAGCATATCATCATAACTATTGCAAGTTCGAACGATAAACTCGGCGTTGGCTTGTGCAGTTTCCGCACCCTTTTGCGGTGAATAGCACACCGCTATTGTGTCGCCGGTCTGTTCACTTATTATCATAGATTGAAATTCATTGCCTGATACGTACCAGTCCTTGTGTGTGTGCTGTGTCTGTGCCATGTCAAGCCTCCTGGCGTTCTCGCCCGATAGATGAAAGTGGTTATGCGTTAAGATATTGAAACATCAATAGACAAGCACTTATAACTGTCGTTCATATCATCCGTATACCTGAAAAATTCAACGTCTGTTAGTAGTCCTTCCGCCGCCTTGCTCGTGCCGTTCATTGCATCCTTGCAGGCTTGGCAATAAAAGCCCTCACCGTGACACGTGCAGGCCCCCGGTCTCGGAACGTCAATATGTACCTTGCACCAACCCCATGATGTACCATGGCCGTCCGTGACCCTGACATTCCGAAATCGCTTTGACAGTATGGCTTTTACCTGTTTATTTCTTGCGTTAACGTTCATATTTTGTCCCCCTTGCCGGATGCCCGCCGGCCCGGGGAATTGAAAGGTTATTCGTTCAGGTCGTCAACACGCGCTTGAATTGAGTTTAATACCGATGAGAACACCTCTTCGATTTCTCTGTACTGTGCCTGCGCCAGTGCCGCGAACCCGTCCTTGACATTGCTTTCTTCAAGCACTTCTGTCAGGTAATACACCCGGTGTACGTCACTTGCAAGCCACGCCGTGAGACTGGATGTGTAGGAATCAACCGTGTTATCGACATGCGCATAAACATCGTCTTCTGTCATGCCATCGGCGATGTCGGATAGTGCCGTATCAATCCAATCGTAAACGTAATCGTCGGACGTTTTATCCCCGTGCGCTTCCCGTACCATGTCCATGATCCATTCCGGTGTATCATCGACAGTACAATAGTAATCCTCTCCGTTGTCGCGTGTTTTGCGGATGAAGTATTTATTCGCATCGGCGGCGACGCTTACCAGTGTAGCTTCTGTTGTTTCGGCTTTCATTTCACGCCTTCCGTTTTAAAAGTTTACCTGTTAAATCCGTGCAGCATGATCGTTTCAATAAATTCCTGACCTTCTGTGTCAAGCTCATCGACTGACTCCTCGATAAGCTCCTCATCTTCGATGCTGTAATAGTCGTACATCATAGTCCCCGCCGCTAGGTCCATTCCTATAAATTCGTTTAACACCGTGTTCCTTCCTTTCAGCTTAGATTCAGGTTTGGGTTCCGGTCGAAGTTCGACCCGGATTATGCTGTAATATGGTCGAGATTTTGCACGGATTATATACTTGCCCTTGACCGATATTGAATCGCTTCCGCTATATGGCGGGCTTCCACAGTTTCGGAATGGTCGAGTCCGGCAATCGTGACCGCTACACGGGCTGCCCGATCTCGGTCCGCCGCGTTCATATGGAGCGATGAATAGGCGCGATCCAAGAGTTGCGCCGCGTCGGGTGTGAGGGTAGGACGCGCATCGGTCATGGTTCCGATCCGTCCCAATACCACGTCTGCCCCCTCATTATGGGTCGTGTCGAAGTCGCGAGCGCGGATGTAGCTCGCGTCCACTACGATGTCGGCTCCCATGGCGCGTCTGAGCTTGCCAGTGTTCTGGTATTGCCGGATGCGTGCCGATGAGCAGATGCAGGCGCGTTCGGGGTGGGTCAAGTTGCCGCATGGGCATGGGCTCAAAACAGTGAGTCTCGGTAATAGGGTATGATCCACGACCCCGCTCCTTATTGTGGCGAGCTCCTCAAACGCATATTGGTATTGTGTCGAATACCCGTTGCAGTCCACGATTGTGATCGAGTGCCCGCCCGCCGCCGCCACTTCCATGGCGCGCTTGACGAGGGTAAGTCCGGGTAGACGCGCAAATGCATCTTGGGGTTTGGGTTTCATTGGTTCGCTCCTTTTCTGTTTTCAAATGTTTTCACATATGTAGTTGGTTTTTCCGGTCGAAGTTTGGGCCGGATTAGTGTGCTTGTCCCGACCTCGGATTAGATGGAGCCGGTACATGCAGGGTTGTCCGTATGCCCCACGTCTGAAGTCCGCGCTGAATGCGGGCCGCCATGTTGTAGTTCTGGCATGAGATACGCTTGCCAGTGCGGTCGATAAGACAGTATTTGTTCATATAAATCACCCCACGCCCGCGATATAAAGGTCAATGATACGCTTGGCCTCTTTTATCGTTGCTGCGGTTCTCCGGAGCGCCGGAATTATAATCGGTTGACATTCCGATGTTCGTTTCCGTTGCTTAATATCGTGTCCTCTATAGCGTGTCATGCTTTCCCCCTGTGGCGGAGTCGTAGCCCCGCCCGATAGTGAAATGTTAATTTGAAAGGCTTATCCATTCACGCGAATTTACATCGTCGATAAATTCTTGAATCGTCTGGCTGTAATCATCCGGAGGATTGCTCAAAACGTCGAACGAATCGTCCTCATCCTGTAAACCCGACGCCAGACAAGCACCGGCGAACGACTCATTTAAAGGAAGGGCAAGTTTTTCCGCAAGCTCAATAAGTCTGACAATCGCATCCGCATCGTAGTATTTGGTCGCGTTATAGAACTTCGACGTGTGATGATACTCACAACTTCCAATCCATTTAATGAATTGACGCGCGCACTTCTGTTTGATACCCGTCCGACGCGCCACCGATTTGACGGCACGGCTCAACGGTAGTTTCCCGTTTTCCTCAGCGTCTACCGCGTTGTTTGATTTCCCTGAATTCCAGTCATAGCCTGCCATCATGCCCCCCTTGCCGGATCACCCGCCGGCCCGGGAATAATAGATTTATTTATTCACGATTCGCCGTTTTCCAATAATGTGAATTTGAACCCGAACTCTTTGCTCGTCAAGCTCAAGCGCCGTGTCGATCTGCTCCCGAGTGGGTTACCTCAGGGTGAAGTCAATTATCGTCGTGTAATTCTCAGTAGTTCCAGCACAACCCGTTCGGCAAATTCAGGACTGTGGTTGTTGAGTATGTTCACGACCGTGAGAAAATCGTTTGATTCAGCTTCGGCCCATGCTCGGTCGCGGTACCCTGTTGTGAGTGTTGGGTTGCCCCGTAGCCAGTTCTGGAGCGCGTGCTCCACATCGCTCCACGTGTCTGTGGGATCACCCACAATGCGTGATAGCAGGGTGTGCTCAATGAAGTCTGCACGCTTGCCCGCGTCATCGAACCATGTTGAATAGAAACCAGCCCGGTCACGGAGTGCTATGTGCCCAAACATTATGGATAGGCGCCTATAGAGTGGGTTGGTGAACCGTGAATAGGGGCATCCAAGCTCAAGAAATCGGATGAACCGATCCAGCCACTTCTGTTTGTCCTGAGCGGTGTCCCATTGTGTGGGTGTGAATAAGGTTTGCATGGCGCGGGTCCCTTCCAATGTAAGGATTTGTAGTTTGATTCAATAGTGTTTCAGCTTGTGCTCCATAAATGTTTCAGCTTGTGCTCCATCACGCGGATTTGCGCGCCCACATGGTAACGTAGCCCTCAAGTCCGCCTATCCCCATGCGTTCATAACCGTTAATGACAGCGTAGCCGTCGTCGATGAGTTTGAGTGCTTTATCACAATAAGAACGCGCGTCCTCACGGGTCCTGATATGTGCATCCACATATCCGTCGATGGGTTCGTAGCCCGCGTCCTCAATCACGCTCCGGTCCAGAAACATCCCGTTCAGCCTGCCATCCTCAAAAGATTCCCGGTCGATCCCGTGCTGGATTATGTGCTCTTGGTAGCATCTCAAACAGACGGGTTCATCCTCGACATAGCGTACCTGCACGTGCCAGCCGTTCGTTGGGTCTTGTTCACAGATGTCGCGACCGCATGAATCACAGTAAAAGTAGTTGAAATCCTTGCAGCAAGTTCTGCCCATGAAACCGTCCAGGTGCGCGGCCGAACAGAACCAGTGGTTGGCTGGTTCCTCATCCCATGGGGTGTCGTAGAGATCGCCGAATATTGCTTGTTCTTTCACTGCCAATATATCACATTCCGTGCATCTCACTGTTTCGATATTGATTGGAGGATAATTGAACTCCACCATGCGTACCGTGTCGCCGAACAAACCGCGATAATACGCAAGGTTCTCGACATGTTCTGGGTTTTCCACCACGGCGTGAATCTGCACTGTGTCCCCATAGTAGTCCGGTTCATATTCCAGAACTACAACTTGAAGTGTGTCCTCATGCTCGACTACGCCTTCGTTCAGAATGTTGGTTTCCATTTCGTTTTGTCCTTTTCTGTAGGGTTCTGGTCAAGATTCAACCCGGATTATGGTTCCACAACCAGGTTAGTCTTCACGTCGTATACTGTGTATGGTGCTCTCCCATCCTTGAACCAGTCATGCCCAAAACAGTAGCACTTGTTATCGTCATCCGGTTCCGAAAGCGGGTTTTCCAAGTGGCACGCCCCTGGAGCGCATGGAGAACAGAATTGCGCGAACGTATAATAGGGCGATTTCGTGATGAATATGTCGCCGTAATTATCGGATTCCGCTGTGTATTCGCCGTCGTCTAGGACGTAGCTCACGAGTTCTATGAGGTCGAAATCACGGTCCGGGTCAATACTCTTGTGACACGCCGGGCACCGTTTGGCATCAGCCCCCTTGCGCAACCCCGCCCCGCAATACGGGCACGTGTATACATAGAATGGTTCTGATCTATCTACCCACTCCTGTAGTATGACATTCTGTGAGATCACCCCGTAGCGGATTCCGTTCGCGGCACGATTGGTAGTTCCGCCCCCATAATCAATTCCTTTGTAAGTTGTCATAGTAGTTTATCCTATGAGTTTCTGGTCAAATTCTATCGCGGATTATATATTGCAATGTTAAAACCCATATCCCCAATCCCCGAGCGCTTGAATATGGCACGTGAGATAATCGTTATTGAGCCGCACCAATTCAGTATCGCGTGTGGAACTGATGAAGTCGAAGTATCTATCCCCTACTTCTTCCAACGCGGTCTCTACATCCTTGAAGCTAATGATGACAGAACGCACATTCTCACTTGAAACATCATAATCCGAATCATTCTCCGGGCATAACTCATCCCTATCATAGGGAATGAGCGGGAATAATGTTCGGCCAGTACGTGGGTTTCGGATCGCACCTTGGTCAAATAATGAAATATATGGGTTCGCGTCGGTACGGTCTGTGTACTCGGTCAAATCCAGCCGATTCTTTTCCGTCTCCACAATCTCGTATTCCCCGCGTTCGAGCAAGAATCCGTCATCGGGATTTTTGCCGGGGATGTTGATCACGAATATTTTTTTGCATTCTTCATACTCCGGTTGATTCGTTGCGGCAATCGCGTCGTATACGCGGTCCTTGTCGAGCACAATATCCGTGCCTAACAGTTCATAATCCGCATTTGGTTTGATTTTCATTATGTGACTCCTTCCGGTTTTGTGATATTAAGCGTGATAAAACCCGTCGGTTTCGTCGAATCTTTTCAGGCAGTCGTCGATCTTCTGTATGTCCGCGTTTGCTATTTCCTCATCCGTCAGTACATCGATCACGCTTGACTCATCCATCAGATGTTCAGCCGAAATCGTCGTATAATCACAGAAAAGGAATATTCCATTGATCTCGTACCAGTCCGCACTCAGGTAGTGCTCCACACTTTCCGCGTCCATACATTCGGGGTCGGGAAAACAAATCAGGTTGTCAATTAGGTTTTCCATCGCGGTATTCCTTTCGGTTATAATTGTGATGTTCACGTCGAGGTTTTCACCGGATTATACATCCGGCCGTGATTGCGTCCTCTCCTCCATACTCTAATCTATAGAGCGCGGGGGAGTTTGTCAAGAAAATTCTGTACAAA
>ERZ1292632.3773-Hain-H43-01um-R2-3773-length-11361-cov-4_pt1 | contig 11361 bp, 28 predicted proteins | sample MGYA00564407_ERZ1292632 | MGnify/ENA primary metagenome ERZ1292632 (study PRJEB36523, sample SAMEA6512637) | groundwater metagenome | collected 2019-01-08 | study: AquaDiva: Metagenomics assemblies of 32 groundwater samples
ATCTGCTATCCATGCTGCTGTTTTCAGTTCAAGAAAGTTTCCTACTATTTTAGTAACCTCACCTGTTACATGATAGGTAACGGTACGGATATAGTATTTTCCACCTATCTCAAACGGAACAGGTGCAACGCCTCCGCTTGTTATGGGATTTTCTTTTTTTAATAACACCTCTTGAAGTAAAAGCTCAAGAAGTTCCTCGCGAGAAAGTGCTTTCATACATTTATATAAATTTATAATTACTTAACACTAAAAAATGATAATGCGGTGTAGTAACCTGCCATAGCCCCGACCAGTAGTCCAAGAACAAACAGAACTATTGAATAGGTTATAACGGCTGCTTTGTAGAGATTATTTTCCATGGTTGTCAGTTATTGATAATTGTTTTTCTATTTCTTTTACTCGTTTGTTTCCCCAAAAATCAGCCCCATCGTAGGCTTCACTCTCACTAAGAAAATCTTGATATAAATTACAAAGTTCTTCTAATAGTTCCTTCAAAGTTTTGTTATTTTCCATTTGGTTTTAATAATTTAATATGTAATCCGTACTCAACTCCATAATCAAACTCATTAGCGGTTTGTACAGCATCTTCCAATGTATGTTCAACACCTAAGTTCTCTATAGCCGTGCCAGTATCGGCATCTCTATGAAAGACGTTATATATGGCTTCCTGTTTCTGTTCGATTGAGATATAGGTGTTGTCGCTCATAGTTATTTTAATTCTTTTAATTTGGCTAATATGTCATCAATCGCACGATTGTATCCTTTGGTGTAGTCTTCGCTTATGAGCCATTTAGTTATCTCTGGGCGGTCATCTTCTTTCATATTCTCCACCTTCCGTATGAAGGAGTCCTTTTGAGAGGTGAGGAGGGATTTTTCATTTGAACCAGTAATTTGTTCTGCTGTTGTTTGAGGTTTCCAAACTTTTTCCATATACCATTTATGTATTTTCTGCCATAAAGTAAGGCGTTTTATATCCTCAAATACAGGGTTCCTTTCCTCCATCATAGCTACAGCATACTCCATACCATTATATAAGCCAACGAAATAGGGTTCTGATTTTTCATATCTTCCAACGAGTGTCGCATCACGATTTATCTCGTGCATTTCTTTCAACTTGCCTATTTTATTTCCCCATTCATTTCGTATCTTATCCTTAATATGAGTCACGGCAAACTCTATTTTTTTCCCTTGATATAATTTATCACCCATTAACTCCTCCAACCATTTTTCTATATTTTGTGTTTTCATAGTTTTTTAATAATTTATAATTGCACTCTACTTTTGAGCAAATTGGATTCATATCAAATTCTAAGGGACAAACCATCAACTCTCCGCACTCACTACACTCACTCACACTGGCTTCTTTACTCAACTGAGAGAGGATGTATGTTATTTTTTTCTTTCTATCCTCCATTGTCTTCTCCTCTGTTGATTTCATAGCTCTGGTATTTTTGTATTCTCTGGCTCAAAGTCCAAGGGAATTAAACTTATATTTCCATCACATTCGTATACTTGTTCACTACTTACAACTATGGTTTTTGCTTTATTTTCCCAGTCCGCCGCAATCTCAAAATAGTTTGTAAATTTATCAAGAATGAACTGTGCTTTTGTTTTTTCTAACCCGCTTCCTTCTACTATTACCTGTAGTTGATTGTCCATTTATTTATTTAATAACTTTTAATTTATTTGGCTTCTGATTATATTTTCCTTCGCGTAGAAACGTAGGAATAGAGAGCCACAATACTTCTTTGTGCTTTCTCCCTATTCTAACTACTACCCTGCTGTCGCAATAGCCTTTCTTAATCCAGTTGCGGACAGTATTGGTGTCTTTCTTTAGTTCATATGCTACTTCGTAAACAGATAGCCACGTGTCTTTTTCTTTCATGTGTTCATATAAATTTATAATTTTAGTCGCCCTTACAATTGAGTATTTGTTTTAACGTATGTTCTATTTTTACTAATTCTTTGGCGTATTCAATTGTTTTATTTATGTCTTTGTATGCTCCAGGTATCTCGTCTATAAGTACGTCTGATTTCCTGTATTCTATATTGCCCGTTCTGTTTTACTTCTTCTTGCTATATACTTTTTAACCTTTACTTTCTTGGTGGGCTTCTCAAACATTAGTTTTGTCATTTGTATATTTATCTTTCGTATAACTTGTTCCGCATCGTGGACACCTAAGGTCTACTACTACATATCCGCCTTTTTTTGTTCTTTTTTAAAAAACCAATAACCACTCAAGAAGGCTCTTGTGTCCAAACAAGAAACAAATTGTTTTATTTATTAGTTTTTTCATTCCTTTACTGGTAAACTTTTAATAATAATTGCATCGTCTATTTCTTTATCTGTTGCGTTATCAAGCAAGAACCTAAGTTTTAACAGTCTTCGGTCTGCTTTTCTAAGCTCTTTAGCCTCTAGTAATTCATCTAGTGTATAGTCTACTTCACGTTGTTGTGTCATAGATATTTTCTAAAGTATTTATATGTAACAATATATACGCCGTGTACCAATACAAAAACGTAACTCTTCCCTTTGGAAAAGCAGAAATAATCGCCCTTATTATAATGGAAAAGCAAGAGGGGGGCAAAGTCGTCTAATTCTTTTTCAGACATTCCATATTTGGTTGGGATCATTTTTGTGATCTGTTTAATTTCATTAAATGTAATATATTTCATGTGTGTAATACATTTCTCATGGCTTCTAATAATTGCCCCATACCCTGGGGGGTATTCCCGCCTTCGTTTCTATACAGTATTTTAGTATCTACTTTATGCGTTGGCGTTCCTGTATAGAGCTTCATGGTTTCGGATTTCAACTTAAAGTGTCCCTTTATTTTATCGCCATTCTTTTTCCATATCTTTGGGTCTTCTAAAAAAGTATCATTACTCCCCGCGATGGTAATCTCTAACATCTGACCCTTTTTAATAGCTTCTTTTAGTGTTTGTTCGTAAATACCAATATCTCCCTTTTTCCATTTTCCCATAGGGTCGTCAAAGGTGAAGGGGTTACGGATATGTATTTTATATGTATTCATAGTTTTCTCCGTTTTTTGTTGACTTTTTCTATAAACTTCACCATTGCTTTATATATATTTTTTGCTTTCCATACTTTTATCTTTTGTAGGGTTTCTATAACCAAATCAAATCTTCCCATTGTTTTTATAGTGTTAAATAGTTTTGATAATACTTACAATTTACCTCTTTAACTCCCGTGTTGTAGTAACAAAGCGCCGGGGCCTCGGCCATTCCCTCTTTGAAACGCTTGTCAAACCATGTGTTTACTTTTTCCACAACTTCTTCAAAACTATCAAAACAATTCCATGAGCTTGTATTTTGTCCATAACCGAAACCATTATATTTCCCACTGTTTTTGCATGCGTCATTTTTACCCCATGTACTTTCTAATCCATATACCCTCCAAAGTAGATCACCATGTTTTTTAGCCAAAATAAGGGCTTTTTCGGAGTCTGTATCACTAACAGTAGGGTACCACGGTTTTGATGTTTTTTTTACGTCGTTGCCCTTATTGGGGGCGTTTTTTGGTACCCCAGGATTGGAGACGGTACTTATATATCTCTTTTGAATAACTACCGGTAATTGTAACACAATCGGCGCTTGAAACACAATCTTATACTCATCAAAGAAGTTACTGACTAAGAAGAGGGCAGCATATAACCCCACTAACAGGGCGAGCAACAGGCTTAGTATTGCAGCTGCCACTCGTCTGAGGCCGTAAGATTTAAGATTTTTCATTTTTTTAATTCTTTCATGAACTTGTAATAACACTCCTTGCATCTAATCGCCCAGTACGGCATTGTGGGCTTAATCTTCTTCGCTTGTTCCTCTGGAATTGCCGCCTTACACTCGTTACATTTAACCGTTTCCATTGCACCATTTCCCTTCTACACTATGTGAGTACCAACTTTTACCGTTCTTGCTGAACTTGCTCATCTTGACGTTATGTACGGGGCAGTGTGATCGGTCTAGTGGCGCCGTATCTCCTATGTCTTCTTTTATATCTTTTGCAACTGCCACAATGTCCTTGTCTGTGCCTTTTATCCAGTCTGCGTCCGTGTCTACCTTTTTTATCTCGTCAGCCGTTGCTATTCCGTTTACTATTCCGTATCCCGCAAAGCCTAATGCACGTCCTACGGCACTTGTCTCGGCTACTTCGTAGGGGCTTGCCTTTTCAATTGCTTTTAATGGGTTTGCTGCGCTTATTCCTGTAAACGTTCCCTTTTTGGTCATAACCGTTGCTTTTACTACAACGATTGGTGTGTGTTGTAATACCTCAGTATTTAGTGCTATAAAATCTTCTCCCGACATTTCTACCCGCTCTGCTACTGTTATGTATTCTTTTCCGTGTATATTTACGCTCATGTTATCTTTTTAACTTTTAATTGTTTATTGGTGAACTCTACTCGTGCGGCATTCTGTTTTCTAATGCTCTCTGTTTCGTTTCTCTTTGGGTCGAAGGTATTCATAAAAAAGCTAATTATGTTTTGTATTATTTTACGCATGGGTGTTTTGTAAATTTATAACGGTTTCCGCAAAAGCGACCGAATATATCTCGGTCTAATTCCTTTCTAGGTTTCTTATCAAACAACTCTGCGATTTTACAGATTACCCAGCCCGCAACTATGATTAACGGTAATAGTTCGGTCATAGTATGTGGCTCTCCTTTTTGTTGTCCTCGCTTATTTCCTCAGAAGGTACTGCACCAAACTCTGTGTCTGTTTCAATCTCTACTGGTTCATCTATGTTATTGAGAAGCGCAAAGCACTCAAACATTATCTTTCTATCTTCTTCTGTTTTTAACCCTAAACACAAGAGCCTTTCTTGTATAAGTGTTACTGCTATTAGGTTTCTTATTTTTGTGTTCATATAATCGCCTTTCTACCAGTTTTGTCTATCTCAATGACTGTGACATCGTCTCGGTTTTTGTCTGTGTCACCGTAGGCACATAAGATGGTTGAGCGGTCTAATGTAGAAACGGTCGTCTTACTGTTGACTATTAGTTCGTAGCGGGTTTTTTTCATATTATTTAATTTAATTTATAAAATAAATAACAAAACTGTCCAAACTTTTCCATAAATGGGCGGTGATTAAACTTGTATAGTTTGTCAAGTTCTTTCATTTCTCCCTCTGTCAGTTTTCTAGGAAACCAAAAACCTGCATTATAGTTATCTCCTATTCCTTTTTTAATGATTTTTTTTATTTTTAATAAGTCTTTGTTGTGTGCCATATTATCTAAGTGAAATTTTAACTGACATGTTGCCTCGTAGCATTTCTCGAAAGGCTTGAAAACGGGCGGTGGCTTGAAACACCTCTTTCTGTGCTTCTTCGACCTCTTTATATTCAGGAGAGTTTTTGAGTAGCTCCTGTGCTACTTTCTTTTGTTCAGTCATGTTAGTGTATGATTGAATTTGTAATATAAGTAGTATATCCTCTTACTAATTATTTGTCAAGAGGCATTTTTATCCTGCCACCTTTGGCGGGTTGTCTCAATATCCATATATATTTTCTTTATATATACTTTGTTTATTACCTTTCCGTTTTTAAGTTCTATAAAGTTTTGGTTGCTCCCTAAAATAAACTTCCTTTCCTCGCCGTCTATTATTAACTCGTCCTTGTCGGACATAAAAAGGTTATAAAATGTCTCCGACGGTAAAAGGTGTTTAATTTTTGGGGACTGACGCAAGCCCGTATCTGTTGTCATTTGTTTTGTTTGAACTTTTAATTTTTTCCTGCTGCATAAAGATTATTAGCCTGCCCATTTTGTTTTCAAGCTCGTATGGGGTGGTTATTTGTGGGGCAAACGGCTTTTTTACTATGTCTGGAAGCATTCCCATAAGGTTGGTTATTTTATCTTCACCATACTTATTTATAAGTCGGCTTGTTGCCTCCCTTTGTGTCTTGTTTGCAAAAAGTCTTTCATAAGACGGGTTTACTCCCCTAAAGAGATTTATTATTTTGTTGGTTTCATCTTGTGTAGCAAGATTATATATATTCTTATCATTCTTATCATTCTTATCATTATTGTTTGTGTATCGTCTGCTGTCTTTCTGCTGTCTTTCTGCTGTATCGTCTGTTGTATCGTTTTCTTGATATTCGTCATACTTTAATATGGTTATTGTTGTTGTAATGCTACTTTTCTGTTGTTCTATCTGTTGTATCGTTTTTGACGATAAATAGGACAAGAATCTGCGAACTTTATTTTTAGACCATTTCCACCGTTTTGCCATTGATAACTCGCTCCATGCAATTTGCCCCCTCTTTATAGTGAGTATGTTTCCTCTTATGGATATTTGGTTTTCCTTGTGGTTTGCATTAAGAAATAAATCAACCCACGCTTGTCCTTTGGTAAACGACTCCATTAGCCAAAGCGGATTGTCTTCTATCCTTCTATGAAGCCTAACCCATCCTTTTTCTTTCAAGTCTTTCATATATGGATAGAAGTAATTTATAATCCTCTTTTTCTAAGGCGGTTAATATTTCGGCGATGTCCTCAATATATAGATCAAAATTTCCTACACCAAACATACGAAAATTTGCCTTTATGAGTAGTTCTGCCTTTTTAAGATTTTTTTCCATAAACAGAGATCAGATTTTTAACATTACTTAAAAGATCTTCATATATCTTTATGAGTTGTCTTGCGGTATTTTCGTCGAGAGAGTGCAGGGGGTATTGTTTTTCCATACGAGAATAAGAAAAAGAAATGTGCGAAATTTCGTTGAGTTGTCCTTTTAGCTTGAGTAGTTTTGCTTGAAGTTCAATTTCCATTATTCAATTTTAATTTCTAACACCGTCGTCACCTTAACAGAAAAAATACTACGCTTTTTTTAGAGGTTGTCAAGAAGAAACAGTACGACGGCTTTTACACGCACCGTACCGTTTCTTATCGTCACCTTAACAAGGGATTAAGTATATCAATTTCTAAAAATACGTCAAGTTGACAAAAAAACAGAAAAGAATAGACTTTTTATGATGAAGAAACTGTTAATTTGCCCAAATTGTGAAACCAAAGGAAAAAAAGAGGTACTTGGTGAGGTAACAAATACTGGCGAAGTTTCAGTTCTTCGTTTCCATAGTGCCGAAACAAAGATAAAAAGCGCAAACATGGAAATAATTTGTGGAAAATGTAACGAAGTTGCCTTTTATAGAAAATGAAAAAAACGGAAAATAGACCAATGACAATGGATGAAATAATGGATGAAATAATCAAATGGGAGATAATAATAGTCGGGGTTTCAATGCTATTTCTTAGTATTAAGATACTTTTTAACATTACGTCTATACACTTTATTATCATCCCCGTTCTTTTAGCAACTCTAGGCGCATATATGTTATTTTTTGGTATAAAAGGAAGATGAGAAAAATAACACGCGATGACGTTATGGTCTGTGATTGGACGGAGTGGTATTGTCCAATTAAACACTGTACAAAGATAGTATATAACACCAAACTTGGGGATAGGACAGCAGTAGACGAACATCTCAAAATAGAACACCAACTTATGGAAATATGAAAAAAGTAGCACTTATTACTGGCGCAAGTGGGTTTATAGGACAACATCTATCTAAACGACTTATAAAAGAAGGATTTGGTGTTTATTCTTTTGGTAGAGAAGTATTATATGATCCGACCAAATTATCGGAACAGGTCAAAATAGTAAGTCCTTCGCACATATTCAATCTTGCCGCCTATGGAAACCACAGAATACAGACGGATGACGACGAAACGATAGCGGCAAATTATATGCTTACTTATTTACTACTAAAATACACAAAAAATACACCTTATGAGCTGTTTGTACAATTTGGTTCATCTTCTGAATATGGAGAGAGGGCAAATCCAATGCACGAGGGAGAAAAACTTGTCCCTACAACGCTATATGGCGCAACAAAAGCGGGAGCATCCATTCTTACAAATACGTTTGGAAGGGTATACAAAAAACCCACAGTGGTTGTGCGACCATTTTCTGTATATGGCGAAGGCGAGGCAGATTTTAGGTTCATACCAAAAGTTATTCGGTCACTAATTGAAGACGAAGAAATGAACGTTAATACGGAGGCAAATCACGACTGGATATATATTAACGACTTCATAGACGGAGTTATGACTGTGTGCGAAACAGTAAAGACCGAGGGCTTTCCAGTACACACAGAGATTAACATAGGAACAGGAACGCAGACAAACAATGGGAAGATCATAAAACTTCTTGAAGGTATTAGCGGAAAGAAACTGAAGTATAAAGATACTTATTCAATGAGTATTGGTGACTCACAGAGGTGGGTTGCAGATAATGGATTTTTGAAGTTTCTCAAATGGACGGAAAACATAGGACTCAAAGAAGGATTAAAAAGAACATATAAATACTACAAAAAGATATATGAACGCGAATGATTTTTCAAAAGAACAAAACATAGAATTACTGAATATCTACAAAAATATATTTAGGATGAGTTTTGAAAGAAAACTATCACATATCGGGAGTTGTGTAACCGCTGCGCCTTTAATTTACATGATTTTGGGGAGTAAAAAAAACACAGATCCGTTTATATTATCATCAGGTCATGCAGGACTTGCGCTTTATTGTGTACTTGAAGAACTAAAAAAAGAAAAGGGACTAGCTGAAAAGTTATTTGATAAACATGGAGTACACCCGAGTAGAGATATAGAAAATGATATATGGGCAAGTTCGGGAAGTCTTGGTCATGGAATAGGCATTGGAATAGGTTATGCGCTGTCTAACAGTTCAATAACCCCATATATACTAATTTCGGACGGCGAGTGTAGCGAAGGATCTATATTTGAAGCGTTGCGAGTAGCTAAAGAGGCTGATATATGGATGAATGTTTTTATAAACTATAACGGATTTGGAGCATATAAAAGCATAGACAAGGAACAACTTTCGGATATGTTTTATGCTTATCATTCCAAAACTAAAAAACTTATTGTCGATTTAACCGAGAACGGTATTGAGGATCTTCCACAATGGTTAAAAGGATTAGAAGCACACTACCACGTAATGAACGAGAAAGAATATATGGATATATTACAAGCTCTCAACGGCGAATATGAATTTAACTAATAATATGCGGGCACAGTTTGCCGCACACTTAAAAGAAAAAATGCAGTTAAATAAAAAGATATTTGTATTAACTGCGGATTTAGGCTACGGAATGTTTGACAAAATTAGAGATGAATTACCCGATCAATTTCTTAATGTTGGAGCAGCAGAGCAAACAATGTTAGATGTCGCCGTTGGGATGACCTATGGCGGGATGACACCTGTTTGCTATTCAATAACTCCGTTCTTACTATATAGAGGATTTGAAACAATACGTACCTATATTTGCCACGAACAACTGAACGTTAAACTAATAGGCGGTGGTCGAGATGATGATTATAAGCATGATGGCTTCTCTCACGACGCAACGGACGACCTTAAAATCATGATGAATTTACAAATAAACATTCGAAAGCCCGATACAATTGAAGAAATGAAAAGAGATTTTGATGAAGCACTAATAATAAAAGAGTCTTATTATATTAACTTGCGGAGATGAGAGGGGTGAACGCTTTTGAAAATGGATATGTAGAATTTTGCGTATATTGCAAAAAAAGAAGGACAGGATTTTACCACATCATAGAAAACAACGGAGAAAGGATACAAAAAGCAGTTATAAAATGGGTATGCCAAAACTTCCAAGAAGACTGTCTGTATGCAATAAATATCCAAGAAACCTATGAGGATACTTTATGTAATGAAATACATTATCACGTTCCTATTGACAAAAACTTGACAAAAACGTATCCTGTATTGTAGCGAATAATTAGATCGCCACTCCTACGACACAAGAAGGTATGGAAACATACCTTTTATGGAAAACACAAAAACACCCATAATATTTTTAGCAGAGGTACGAGAGGTAAAAAGCAAGAAGCTCATAACAAACGATATTGAATTTACCTTGAAAGTAAACACGAACGATCCAAGTATTTTAGAACTCGCAAAATTTCCCGCAGATACAATGATAAAAGTTTCAGTAGAAATATCAAATGGCTGATGTTGGAAGGCCTACCGTAATGACAGAAGATACACTCCAAAAATTGAGAGATGGTTTTTTGCGTGGTTACAGCGATGACGAGGCGTGTCTGTTTGCCGATATTGCACCTGCAACACTATATAACTATCAAAAACAAAATCCCGAATTTATAGACCAAAAGGAGCAGTTGAAGAAAAACCAGTTAATCAAAGCAAAAAATGTTGTAGTTGATGCTCTTGATAAAAAAGATAGAGAAATGGCCAAGTGGTATCTTGAAAGAAAATCTAAAAATGAGTTTTCCCAAAGAAATGAAATATCAGGAGAAAACGGACAACCTATATTATTTGAAATCATACGAGGCAATGGATTTATACCAAAAAATACAGTTTCCACAGGTGGAGAAACTACACAGATACCAGAAAATAGTAATGTTGGAGGATCCGACACGGTTCAAGACGTTGGTGTGGCACAGAAGGGCTAGAAAGACCACTACGTCGATAATGGAACTTGTTACGCAGGCAAACATTACTAAGGGTGTATATTGGCACGTTTTCCCTACTTATACAGAGGGAAAAGACGCAATATGGCGTGATCCGCAAATGCTCTTTAACATAGTACCTAAAGAAATGATCGAAAAGAAGAACGACAGCGAGTTAATTGTGTACCTAAAAAGCGGATCACTATATCAGATAAAAGGAGCAGACAACCCCGATAGTTTAAGGGGTGCTGGCCCAAAGGGAATTGTACTAGACGAGTTTGACACCATGAAAGTAGAAGCATGGCAAATACTAGAACCAATAGTCAGAGCCAATGACGGATGGGCATGGTTTGTCGGTACACCAAAAGGAAAAAAACAACTATTTGAAATGTATCAAAGAGGACAGGGGGATAATAAAGAGTGGAAATCGTGGCGACTGAGAGCAAGTGAGTCGGGAATTATAGCCGCCGATCAACTAGAAGAGTCCCGCAAAACGTCGCTTCAATCTACATGGAACCAAGAATATGAGTGTGAATTTTTAGAAGGTGAGGGATCTGTTTTTAGAGGGGTGCGGGAAATTATGACAGCCGAGCCCAAGCCGCCAGTAGCTGGCCATTATTATGTTATGGGTGTAGATCTTGCAAAAGTACAGGACTATACGGTAATAACGGTCTACGACAGATCTACTAACGAGCAAGTCTATCAAAAAAGAATACAGACCATTGAATGGCCGTTTCAAAAGAAATGGATAAAAGACATTTGTAATCATTACAACAAAGCATTAGTTAATTTAGACGCTACAGGACTAGGTGATCCAATTGCAGACGATC
>ERZ1292632.3774-Hain-H43-01um-R2-3774-length-11359-cov-4_pt1 | contig 11359 bp, 12 predicted proteins | sample MGYA00564407_ERZ1292632 | MGnify/ENA primary metagenome ERZ1292632 (study PRJEB36523, sample SAMEA6512637) | groundwater metagenome | collected 2019-01-08 | study: AquaDiva: Metagenomics assemblies of 32 groundwater samples
TCCACGTGTAGGTGAAGCTATGCACCATTTTGGCTTGCTATAGCTGAGCTGTGTTGTCATTGCCTTGTCTCCTTTCTTATCTCTATTCTTAGAATACCATATGGTATAAGATAATGTCAATAGGTTTTGGGACTATTTTTACCAGTAGCTACTTAAATCGTATAATGTTTGGCAAAAGCGAACTAGACCTTGTTATTGTAAAGTTAGGGGGGGGGTAGAATTGTATTGACCGACCCTCTCAATGCCCCTAGAATTCAATCGTAGTGCGTCTAGTTTTAAATGCAATGCGTGGATATGTTATAATTAGATAGTGGTTACAGAACTTTAAGCATTCTACTTGACAGTTTTAAGTGTGGCTATTAAAATAAGAGTGTAGCCGCCAGGCTACTCGTCTCCTTTGAATGCGAGCCCGGGTGCTCATCTCCCCAGGCTCGCATAGTTTTAAGAATAAGCTCCACATTTTATATCGGATAGTCCACCTGTTGCCGGGTTCCAAGAGGCGGCTCAATGGTCTACTCTGTTGCCCAATCTGATGGCTGGTGCCGTTCCTAATGACCTATTGGGCTAACTCTAGTAAAGAGACAAGCAGAACAGCATACATATACATACATACATACATATCTTTCCTCCAGTAGGCCTACAGGTTAAACCTGCCTTAGCTTTAAGTGGTTAGCTCTCAGTCCTTGGGTGGGAATGGTTTGCTTTGGGTGGTTTAATAACCTTCTATGTCTAAAGGGTTTAACTTTAACTCAGGAAGCAACATACAAACATACAAACATACAAACATATGTATCGCAAACGCATTGTTCGCACTATAGCCTTTATGTAAGTGGTTAAAGAGTTAATTTATATCTATGGAAGGACAAAAATGTCCGATAAGGGTTAGATAGCTAGGGGTTTAAGAGAGGGTTCACGGGGGGTTCACAGATGCGAAGCTCCAAATGCAGGTAAAGCTAAGAATATACAAGGTTTAACCCTTTCCCAAAGATTTGAGTTTAAAAAACAAGGGTATTATGTGTGGTATAATTATTACAGGTTGTCAGACAAGGTAAGGTGAGTGTAAAAAAAAGAGGATAAAAAGGGAGCTAGGCATGGGTCAGGTTGTCAGACAAGGTAAAAGAGGGGGGAATTAGCTTGTGTGGGGGGAGAAAAGGTGGTAAAATAAGGTAAGACAAATTGTCAGACAAGGAGAGAAATGGAAGAAATAACAATAAGGCAATTAAAAAGGGTATTAAGGGTAGAGGATATAGTGCAAGCGTTACCGTGTAAATTAACGGCAGACAGTCAGACAATCTGTGTGATGTTAAAGGTAGAGCAGTATAACAAGCTAGTAGCGGGGTATAAGGAGACTATTCACAAATCTAAAGTTTTCCAGGGTAAAAGGTTAATAAAGGTGCCTGAGCTTGATGCTGAATATAATACCTGATGTCTAAAGTAAGATGGTATATTGGCAAGATAAACACAGGGTGCTCTATAATAAAGATTGTCGTTCTATGATTGAATTACCTGATGAGAGCATTCAGGTGGTAGTAACCTCACCGCCATATTGGGGGCTTCGCAAGTATTCTGGCAATCAGGACTTGATATGGGGAGATAATAACTGTCAGCATGAGTGGGCTGCTGAGATTGTAGAACATGATAACCTACGTTTTCGTGGTGAGCATAGTATAGTCGGTAATGAAAAGAATCCTGATATTCACCGTGGTAAGAAAACTGCAGCGGGCATCTGTTCTCTCTGTGGTGCGTGGAAAGGGCAACTAGGGCTTGAGCCAACGCCAGAATTATATCTTGACCACCTTGTAGGGATATGCCGTGAGATAAGGAGAGTTATGTGTAAGGATGCGTGTTTTTTCCTTAATATCGGGGATAGCTATGCCAGTAACCCTGGCAATAAGAATAAAGTAGGTGGCTTTCAAGCTAATCCAACTAGAGAGCGAAGTGAGGCTGAAAGTGCTATGTCGCATTTGAAGAGGTCAGCGGTTATTAAATCCAAAGACCTCTGCCTTATTCCCTTTAGGTTAGCCATATCTCTCCAAGAAGATGGCTGGTGGGTAAGGTCGGTAATTATATGGTCAAAGAATAATCCTATGCCGGAGAGTGCTACCGATAGGCCGACTGAGAGCCATGAGTATATCCTTATGCTGACTAAGAGTGCTAGATATTACTGGGATGCTGAGGCGGTGAGAGAACCATATCAGCTATCCTCTATTGAGAGAGTTAAGTATCCCGTCAATGCGTTTGGCACTACTGAGTGGGGCGTGCCATTATCAAAAACTAATATATCTACCTATGCGAATGTAGAAATAAATCCTGCTGGTCGCAATATCCGTTCTGTCTGGACATTCCCCACTCAAGGATACCCTGAAGCCCACTTTGCTACCTATCCTGAGAAGCTAGTAGAGATATGCGTTAAGGCAGCCACGCCAGAGATAGGTTGTTGTAGTAAGTGCGGGAAGCCATGGACGAGGATAGTAGAAAAGGTTGAACCATATACCCAAAATGGATTATCGGGTAGAAGTGGACAGCCTCATTCAAATAGTCAACAAACAAAGGGAGAGGGATGGTATCATTTACCCTCCACAAGGGGAGAAACTCTTGGCTGGCAGCCTGCCTGTAAATGTAAAGATGCCGATAAAGTCCCCAGTATAGTTCTTGACCCCTTTGCTGGTAGTGGGACTACTCTAAAAGTAGCTGCTGAATTAGGTAGGCGGTCTATTGGTTATGAGCTTTCGGAAGAATATTGCCGATTAGCAGTTGAAAGAAATAAACAGGCAGTTTTGTTATAGAATTGAAAGAGGTTTATTCAGAGGTAACCTTTTGAAAAAGTTGACATAGGTGATATAATAAAAGAAAGGGAAGTTCAATGCGAATAGCTGATATAAAGAAAATTGAGCCGAAGCGAGAACATGGTGATATAGCTAATTTAAAGCAAAGTATTGAATCTATTGGTCTTATCAATCCACTAACTGTAGACCAGGATGGTAATCTTTTAGCGGGCCGACGGCGTTATCAAGCTATTATGGAACTTGGCTGGCAGGAAGTTGATGTTACTGTTTTACCTGTTGATGGCGATGAGGCAAAGGCGTTTTTGATAAGCATACATGAAAACCTTTGCCGAAAGCCAATGACTGACCCAGAGATGGCAACAACTTTTAAAGATTATGATGAAATTAAGCGAAGGCAATATGGCAATGCCGAAAGGTATAGTCACCCTAAAGCGACTTCGGATTCCGAAGTCGCTTGGACTTTACAGAAAAGCTGCGATGATTGGGGGATAGCGCTTGCTACTGGGCATACAGCAATTAAAATAGCCACTGATATTGAGGAATACCCTGAGTTAGCTAAAGAGAAAAGTGGGCAAGCGGTTATGAAAAAATACAAAAAGAAAAAGGAGCAAGAGGAATTACTAAAAGTCCAAGCAGAGCCTCAGGGAGAGAATTATCAATTACATTGTGGGGATTTCAGAGATTTATCCCTTACTCCTAATTCAATAGACTGCGTTATTACTGACCCTCCCTACGGAAAAGAGTCCCTACCTCTTTATGATGCTCTTGTTGCTCTAGCCTCTCGATTACTAAAACCGGGGGGGTCGCTTTTAGTTATATCGGGGCTGATGTTCTTGCCAACTCTATTAGATAAATTGAGTAAAGGCTTAACCTACCAGTGGACACTAGCCTTTAAGATGGGAACAGGAACAGCCAGGGTATATCCCAGAAAAGTATGTCAAGTATGGAAGCCTATTCTCTGGTTCGTCAAGGGTAACTATAGCGGGGAATGGATAACAGATTTTATCTCTTCCCAAAAGGTTGAAAAAACCCTGAATGACTATCAACAACCTGAAGCGGTGTTGGCTAAATTGGTAAGCAATTTCAGCCAGCCCAATGATGTTATACTTGACCCGATGATGGGAACTGGCACAACCGGGCTATCGGCTGTCTCTCTAGGTCGGCGGTTTATCGGTTGTGAGATAGACCCAGAAGTGTTTCAGATAGCCAAAGGGAGGTTAAATGGCCGAACTCAAAACATTTCCTAAAAATAAACCCTTGTTTGGTGAGCATGAGTTGTTTCCTAGAAATCCTTTCCGTGATTGGATTAGGGAATATATCCCCGCACCGAAAGACGGTTATGTGGCTGAAGATTTAGACCTAATTTTCCTTCGGTTTGGTGAGATTATTGAGCGGGATAAAAATGCTGATGGGCAATTTATTTTATGTGAATGGAAGTTTAGAGCTAAGGAATTGCCTTATTCACAAAAAAGGGTTTTTGGCTTAATAGATAGATTGTTGCGGTTGGCTGACCCTACTGGTGAGTTTTATCAAGGCTTTTATTATATCCGTTGGGATGGTGATAGTGATACCCTTTGTCTCAATGGGTTGAATATAACACAACAGCAATTTCAAATGTTTTTAATGGGTGGATTTCCTGTTCCTCCCCTCTCGTTTGAGAATTAAAGATAGAGCGGTGATAGAGTTAAAATATGAACTGGATAGAGAAATATAAAGCAGATAAGGGGAAGTTACCGCCAGTGCCGGGGTGGTTAAAGCCAGGCATAGAGACAGAGGAGAGTATCGATAAGGTTAAAATAATAACGCCTAGTGGTCAGTTCTGGAATAATTTAAGTGAAAAGAGGCAGCAAGAATGGAGAGAGACCTGTGAGTTTGTGGGGCAGGATAGTGAAGAGTTACTGGAGAATATGCGGGTGATGATACCCAAGGCGCCGACAATAAGGAGGTAGGATAATGGATACCTCAGAAACTTTTATCAATATGTATGAGAAGGCGATAGAAAGTAAACCTTCGGCTTTCAAGAATTTTGACCGATATTTTGGTTTATTAGACAACTGGTGTGCGAACTACAAAGATAACCAACCAGGGGCTGAATATTATCGCCGATTTACTTCAATGGAACAGTTATGGTTAGCCTTTGTAATGGGGGCGAAGTATAATAAGATATGGTCTGGACGCAACAATAAGGAGATAGGATATGCCTGTTAAAATCAGGAAACTAAAAGGTGGTAAGGTTAGGGTATCAACTCCTGGGGGAGTAAAAAGTAAGGTGACTACTTTAACTAAGGCAAAGAGGCAGGCGAATCTTTTGCGTGGAGTTGAGAGGGGCTGGAAGCCCACGGGAAAACCTGCGAGAAAAAAGAAATAAATTTAATAGTCAAAAAGGGGGTGGGCGCTTAGGCGCCCTTTTTGGTTATGGGATACCAAAACATATCATTAGAACGCCGCATGAAGGTGATTGAATGGCTGGAGACCGAACCGGCGGAACGCATGAATGAGCCCGACTTTCGCCGTTCTCTACATCTATCGCCTAGTTCCTTTAGGTTAATAAAGGCACAATGGCACATAGATAATGAGTTGGCTAAGGTCGATCTATTAGTGGTTAAGAGAAAAAAAGAGGTGCGTCGGAACGCTAGAGGCCGAGGTGGAGGTAAGGATTATCACCAGACCGAGGTTCTTCTTGGGGAACCCCTAAGTTATGATTCTATTGCCTTTCTCAAAACTAGAACCAGGGAAGCAGATGAGGCATTGATATTAGCCGTCAATGCCGGGAATCCCACAGCACAAAAGATTTATAGGCAGGTTATAGGCCAACTTGTCGAGAAAGCGGAGACTACTCATATATTTGAGGTAAGTGCTGATGAACACATTAGAATTGCAAGAGAAGCAGACAAAAGAATATCTGAACTTTCGGGAGCAGCAGACGGAACTCAGGGCTTGCAGCCGAAGTCCAGTCTACTTCCTGAAAAAATACGGCCGGGTTCGGGACCAGATTAAAGGGATTATTCCCTGGGAACCCTGGCCTCATTTAGTTCAATTACTTGGCTGGTTGCATGAGTATCGTTTTATTATTATCTTAAAAGCCAAGCAAATCGGAGTAACCTGGACATTAAGTGGGGATAATCTCCATTTAGCTCAATTTTTGGAAGGAGCTAATATTCTCGCACTTTCTAAGGGAGAAGAGGAAGCCCATGAAAGTCTGGATTATTCCCGTTTCATTCATAGCCAGTTACCTGATTTTCTTAGAGTTCCTATTGAGAAAAACCAGGAAGGTCTATTAACCTTTCCTTCTATGCATTCTAAAATCAGGGCATTGTCTTCAACTAAGGACGCTGGTGTTGGCTTTGGCGGGGCGACTAGAGTTGTTCTGGATGAGTTTGAATACCATGAATATGACCGACAGAATTATTCTGAACTTTTACCCTCTATTCTTAGAGGCGGGCAGATGATTATCATGTCAACCGCCGATTCCCTTAAAGATGATTCTTTATTTAAGGAGCTTTATACCGCAGCAAAAAATGGGGATAATAACTTTTATCCCGTCGTCTTCCCCTACGATGTAGTTCCTGATAGAAATGAGCAATGGCGGGAAAGAGAATTTCAGGCTTCAGGGCTTAAACCTTATGCCTTTGATTGCCGTTTTCCTAGAAATGAAGAGGACGCTTTAAGAGTCCAAAGGGATATCCAGTATTTTAATCAAGAAGCATTAGATGAGCTGAGAGGCAACTGCCTTACTCCCATTAGACATGAACTGTCAGATAAATATAAGACAGCTAAAATCTATAAAGATAGAGTTTTGGGGCATAAATATATTTTATTTACAGACCCTTCCGATGGGCGAGAAGACCCCCATGCTATAATAGTCCTAGATAATATAAGTTACGAAGAGGTAGCTGAATCTCACGGCAAAATACGGGCTGAGAATGTAGCTGAAGTTCATGATGCTCTGGTCCGATATTATAACAATGCCTTTAATTCCAATGAAGTGAACGCTAAAGCGGGAGGGACGGTTGATACTAAATTACAAGATATGGACACTCCCAATCGCTGCCATCGTATTCTGGCCAGTGGTAAACTAGATGAGAAGCAGTTCGGCTGGTATTCGACTGAACCATTAAGAAAAAGGGCTTGGGAAGGACTGGATGAAGCTATTACTCATAGGTCAATCAGACCTTATAACTCAGAAATAATAGATGAATGGGAGAAGATTATACAGCCTGAAGGTGATATACCCCATGCCCGTAGAGGTGCTCATGATGACTATACCACGGCTTGGGCTGGTGCGTTGAATATAGGGAACTATAAGAAGTTTGGTTCTACTACCATAACTATCCGTAGCTTCCCGGTGAGGATTTAGAATATGAGAACTGAAGCCGAAATCAAGGAACTTAAAAGTTATCTTACCACCGATTTTTATTCTAGGAGGGTGGCCCAACAGAAACTTGATGAGAGTTATTACATTGATAATTTTCCTACTCCGTTGATACGAAGCATTGATTACCTTGTCCGAACTGGGCGGGCGAGACGGATGGTGGATAAACCCATAGAACATATCATCTCCCAGAAACCTCAGTTTTTTAGAGATAACTATAAAAAGGGTTCGGCTGATGCCGATGCGAGAGTTGCTGCCGAAGGGAATAGGTGGATAAAAAACCTAGTTTCCCAAAACCCTAATCCCTTCTGGGAGTTTGCCCGCAATCTTATGCTCCGAGGAGAGGCGTGGTATTATGTGGTGCATAATGACGAGCTACCAGTATCTTGGCAGAAGACCCAGCCTGAAGCCATGCCCGTAAGATTTTTTGTGCCTGACCCATTGGTTGTTTTTGCTGACCCTAGTATAACTGAGGAGAACGGTGTCCCTGGGGCAGTTATTATTTCCTATGAACGAAGTGTAGCATCACTACAACAGCAATACCCCCAATGGTTCTCTAGTTTGCCAGCCACAAGAAAAGTCCCTTTCTTTATGTTCATTGATAAGGATATGCGCTACATTGAGGCGGAAAATAAAACTGTCGTATCGGATGAGAACATCTATGGTTTTGTGTCTCTGGTTCATAGCTACTCAGGTTTTGGGCGAGAGACTTATGAAGGAGACCCGGCTACTCTGGCTTTTGGTAGATTAACACCCTATCATAGTTTGCTTCAGAATGAGTGCCATATAGAGAGCGATATTGCCTATGTTATAGATAATTTCTCTTATAATACTATGGATATTATTACTCATGATGGAGCTGTCCTAAACCCAGAAATGGTAGCGAACTATAATGCTCGTGGCCCACGTATAAATCAACTTGATATACCAACAGGTTCCACGATTGATAGGAAAACTGGATTACCACCAGCCCAAGAGATATTTTTACATCGGGCCCAGATAAAGAAAGAGTTGGATTTTGAAGACCCACCAATTCCTGCTGGTTCAACGGGAAGGCATGAGGATATAATTTATTCTGGTTGGCGTAAAAGATTTGAGCCAGTAGCTGATAGATGTGCTCAAGCCTTTGCCACTGCCCTTGGCATTGGGTTAAGAATCTGTGAGACAATACCTGATTGGATGCCACCCAATCTAAAGAAAAAGGATATTGCCGGAAGATATGATTGCCGTATTGAATTAAAGGCTGAAGACCCGATAGAGAATGACCGCCGCAGCCTATTAGGCCGGAGTTTATATGGAACTGACCCCAGCAATAGACAAATAGACCTCCAGACTAACCACATCAAATATCAGGGAATGACACAAGAGGAGTCGGACAATGTGATTGCCCGTATGCTAGTGGATGGGGTTACAATCCAAAGTCCTATTATGGCTCAGATATTAGGCATGAGATTTGTTAAGGAATTAGGGTTAGAAGAATATGCGGCAGCTCTGGCTCAACAGGGCAAGATGCAACAAGACATACAAAAGGCAGGAATTGGGTCACAGGGTGGTGAGCCAAGAACATTAAACATTAAAACACCTCAAGGTGCTGAGATGGCTGATTTGGCGCTAATGCAAAGAGGGGAACGGCGTAGTCCAATAGAATGAAGGAAAGTATTCAAGAAAGAGCCTATGGGCTGCTTAAAGCAAGAATGGATAATGCTCTTAATCTAATGAAAGAGGATTTTAAGGATGTCTCCCCATTCGGTAAAAAACCTGTTTCGTTGGATGAGCAGTTATATCAATATGAGCAGGTCAAGAAATCACCGCAGGAACTAATGCGGATGATTGATGAGCAGGGTGAGGAGAAGACTAATATATGGTTGGGTGAAATGGTTAAAATGAGGAGGAACAAAAATGCCTAATGGAAAAAGATGGTTAGAACCTGGAGGTGGAGCAGGGAAAAAGCCATTATGGCAAATACCAGAGGCTAAACCTGTTCAATGGTTTGCGCCTAATGAATTTCAGTGGTTGCGCAATTTGTTTACTCGTCCAATACCTACTCCTACAACTACTCCAGCGCCAACTGTTGATGCAAGGACAGGAGTTATGACGCCAGTTATACCTGGTCAACTTTGGCAAGGAATTGATGGTCAATACTATGATGAAAAACTTAATGTTGTTCCTTATGCTAGAGTAACTCAACTCTGGGATACTTATCAGACTCAAAAGCAAGCGATGGAGCAACCTGAACGGATGAATGCTGCCCAATTGGAACAGGCACGCCTGGGATGGGAAGAGGCACGCCTTGCCCGTGAGGAGTTTGAGTGGGGTAAAACAAAGACAGCACAACAGCAAGCATTAGCCGAGGCTCAACTAAAAGCAGGGCAAGTAGGAACTGAAGAGCAAGAAAGACTCCAGATGCAGTCGGCACTTCTCGGATTACTGGGTGATATAGTAAGACACCCTAGAAACTGGATACAGGCTCATCTGGCTAATCAGATAATCACTCAACTTCAATTTCTTATGAGAAAACGAGAAGGTGGGGGTGAAACCTATACTATAGCTAGAAGTCCAGAAGAGGCAGCAGCTAAGGGTGCTACGACTTGGGTTCCTTGGGAAGAGGCTCATGCTGAAGAGGTTAGACAATTAGAAGCTCATAGAGCTAATCTCATCTACCCAGCACCAACTGAGCAAAGTGTTATAGGCGCAGTCGTAGCTCAAGAAAAAGGATTTGCCACTGGATTGGGTGGTGGTGGTGAAGGTCCACCTGAACTAGAAGGATTACCACCAACCCCAGAATGGCTTACCAAATATGCTCCCACACTTAAAGCAGGTCAAAAATTAAGAGCAGTTCCGGTTACTACCCCATCTGGGCAGCAATGGTCAGGAATGCCTTATACCGAGCAACAGCAATTAGCTGGTTATCTTGATTGGGCTGCGGGTGAAGGTGCCTTTCGGGACCTACAAGAACAGATGGCTAAGATGATACCTCGGCTACCCACTCTTGGAAGTCGCTGGAGTCCAGCCCGGCAAAGGATATAAAAATGCCTCTATGGATACCCAAAGTTTCAACTTTGGAAGACCAGATTGCTGAAGAAGAGGAACGACTGGAATTAGCTCGGACTGCACCGTTTGAGGCAGCTCCCTGGGAAGTTCCTTTTGAACCTTTCGTCCAAAAACCGACTATTCCCGAAGTCTGGCAACCCCCTGAACCTTTAGCCCCATCTTGGCAACAATTTGCTCCAACAATTACTCGGACTCCAACATGGCAACCAAGTCTTGCCCCATCTCCACCAGCCGAAGTTACTCCTACTCTTCCAGTCCCAATAAAACCTTACGAATTGCCTAAAGTCTGGGCTGAGCAAGCGATGGGTGTTGTTGGTAAAGGTATATCAAAGGTTCCTATTCTACCTAAAGTCCTCGAGTTTGCTGCTCCAGTTTTTGAGTTTATCCAAGAGAAACTAGAAAAGCCTTTTGCTGCGATTATTACCGCACCGTGGTCTCCCTCTTTACCTTGGAAGGTTGGAGAAAGTTGGCTGAAACATGAGAAGCGTGAATACGAAACTTGGGAAGCTCCAACTTATATTAAGGGAACGGCTGAGTTTGCTATGCCTTTGTGGTGGTTGCCCTACTTTGGTTGGGCCGCAAAGGGAGCGAAAGCATTAGGAGTTGGGCAGAAAATAGCCAAAGCAATAGTAGCAGAAGGAAGAGCTGCCAAGATAATTATACCATCTAGTGAAGTATTGGATAGAACTTTTGTGCAGGATTTTGGTAGAACAGTAGCACAATGGGCAAATAAACCTGTCTTGAATAAAGTAGTTAAAGCGCTTGGTGGTGAAGCAGCCTTTGTCAGTGGTATAGCTGATGACCCTTTGAATATAGCTAGGCGTGCCTATGTCAAGCATGAAATAATAAGAAGTATGGCTGACGATATTGAGTCAATTCTTTTGCCAGATATACAAAGATTTGGCAACCCTCAGAAGATACTTGGTGTAACTAAGGAAGGAATGGTTACTGGTATCAAACCTAAACCTTATCTCAGGAATATTCCTATGGGTTTATCAGATGTGATTGAGAGTCCTGGTAGATATATCTTGAACACAGAGCAAGATGCATTGATTAAAACTATTCGTTCAACTATTAGAGAAGCTCGTAGATTAGTAATGGAAGAAGGCGTTAAAGTGCCAAAGGCTGAGATATTTCACCGTCTTGTTAA
>ERZ1292632.3775-Hain-H43-01um-R2-3775-length-11357-cov-7_pt1 | contig 11357 bp, 11 predicted proteins | sample MGYA00564407_ERZ1292632 | MGnify/ENA primary metagenome ERZ1292632 (study PRJEB36523, sample SAMEA6512637) | groundwater metagenome | collected 2019-01-08 | study: AquaDiva: Metagenomics assemblies of 32 groundwater samples
TGAAGGAAGTTCCCACCGCTAGATTAGTTGAAGAAGCGTTGGTGGAGAAAAGATTGGTGGTGGTGGCGGACGTACCAGTGGCATTGGTGAAGGTAAATTTCTGTAAAGTGGTGGAACCACTGGTATAAATTGACCCCAAAACTTCAAGAAGCGTGCCGGAAGTAGTAGTGGCATTTCCACCTAAAACCAGAGCCATACTGTTCCCTCCACTAGGAAATAGAGTCATATTATTTGTCGAAGTGGCAAATTTACTACTACCTTCTCCACCAGCGACACTTCCACAACCAAATTGTCCTGTAGACCACTGAACAAATTGAGAACCATTACAAGTAGTCAAACCAAAGCCATTGATAAAGGCTCCAAATAAATTAGTGGTAGAAGCGGTAGTAGAAAATAAATTAGTAGTAGTAGCATTTGTAGAAGTAGAATTAAGAAAAGTGATATTTTGGAAAGTGGATGAAGCATTCACTAGAAGATTAACGAAGGTGGCAGAACCAGAGGATAAGACCGCTGAAAAAAGATTTGTGGATGATGCGGTAGTGCTAAAGAAATTTGTTGAAGTGGCATTAGTGGTAGTAGCATTAGTACCGGTCAAATTAGCAATAGTGGAAGAGGCGCTTACTACTGCTCCTGCCACTTGTGCAAATGCAACAGATGAAATTTGTTGGCGAGGAGCGAGAGTCTCGAAATCCACATTATCATCAGAAACTTCAACTTTTAGAAATACGTTAGTGCTTGTCGAAAAATCATAATTTAGAGTATCTGGATAACTATTTGCCGTATCACCAATATTTACATTAAATACTCCCGCTCTAACTGTAGTTCCAAAAGATGTAGGATCGGATGCTGGCCAAAGCTTGGTGCCACCACTTGCTGCGTTCCAGAGAGAAAATTTAAAATAGTAAGTAGTGCCACTCCCACCAAGAAGACTTCCTGCGGCGTTAGTAAGTCGACCCTGATAACTAAGTATAGATGGTGGACCTGCTGATAAAGCATGATTTAACGGTAAACCTAAACTGCTGAGTATAATAGACCCAACTAAACATATAGATAACCAGAAAGTTGAAAACTTTTGACTTTTCAAATTTGTTTATTAACATCAATTATATCAAATGAAATCTCCTAAATCCTTTATAAAATAAGGATAAAATAGGAAAGCCTTTATATCAAAATTGATCCATAAATTATTCAACTTTTAGTGATGTTTTTGTCTTGATTATTGTGAGAAATCTATAAGTTTTAGACTAATTTCAACTCTCTAAAAGATGCACAAACATTACTAAACTAATATAAACCAGTTTATTAAAATCATAAAAAACGTATATTACTACGTCATAAACAATAATTAATAAAATTAAGAGATAATCTCAATTATTTTCCTTGAAATTTACCTTTACACTTCTCTATATGTCTTAAACTAACTCTTTTGGGTCTTTACACTTATCCACAAGTCTTCTTTGCTAACAAACTCTCAGGGCAATATGTTCCCAGCTAGATTTTAATTCACTAAGATACTTTTCTTTAGAGAAAAGCTTAGATTCAAGAGTGTGTTTTAAGTTTATTTTCAAATTTTCGCGCTTATGATTGTTTTCAATTAAATCTATTATTCCATTGGCAAATGGAGTTACATTGCCGAGTGGATAAATATAAGCGTTTTTACCGTGTTCAAGTTCTGTCGCAATACCCACTGGAGTGGTAACTACCGGTAAACCGGACAAACCCGCTTCCACAAGTGAAAGACCGTAACCTTCGAAAAGTGATGTCTGAATAAAAACATCGGCAGTCTTGTAATAAGATGCCAAATTTTCCTGCCAACCAACAAAGGTGACATTATTTTCGACCCCTAACTGCTTGGCCAGATTCTTGAGATTCATTTCTTCGGGACCAGAACCAACTATGACTAAACCTGTGTCTGGAAATCGATCGCGGACATTCATCAATATTTTGAGAGTGGCACTTAGATTCTTTTCTGGTGCCAGACGCGAAACAGTTAGCATTATGAAGCGCCAACCGAAGCGCGTGTGCAGATCAAGGACTGCGTGAGCATCTTCGATCTTTTTTCTATCAACATAAATAGGTAAGACCCTAATACTAGCAGAAGTAAAATTTGAGATTTTAGATTTGAGATTCTCTGTGACTACTCGCACTCCATCAGCATGGCGCAATACTTTTTTCAAGAAAAATTTACGCACCATATTTTGAAATCCAGAAAAGTACGGCGAGAAAATATCGGCATGAAGTTGGAGTTCAAGCGGAATTCCCCACTTCTTTTTTACTTGCATACCAGCCCAGCCACACTCAAAAGGGTCTTGGGTGGTGATCACTGATTTACCCCTGACAAATTTCTTGTCAGACATGATTTTCTTGCCAAGTTTGGCTGCATCAATTGGGCGAAGGAAATTTAGAGCAGAGTTCGTTGGATAAACCCAGACATTTGATAATAATTGCTTATTCTTCAACCCATGTTTAGAATCTGACAAAAGAACAATATGCAACTCCTTGACTAGAGCCCCGTACTCCTTTATGCGCTCCGAGACAGCACTCCCACTTTCAAGAAGCTTTCTATCCGAGCTAATCATTAGAATTTTTAAAGATTTTTCCATATCTCGATAAATTCCTGCGCTAAATCTTGCCAAGAATGCACGGGACTAATTCCCTTCAATTCTTCTATAAAGCTGTTGTAAGATTCGTCCTCAAGCATTGTTTCTATAGACCTCTCCCACGCCTGAACATCTTTAGGATCTACAAATATTCCACCTTGCGGATATATCTCTCTAAGCCCAGTTTCTTTCGTCATTATAAATGGTTTATTAAAAGAAATACCCTCAATAATGAAATTCGGACATATATCAGTAAAAGTAGCGGACACTACCGCATAAGATCCCTTGATTATCTCAAGTACCTCGTTATGTGGTTTGCCCGTGACAATATCGAGTCTGAAATCTGGATATTTTTCACTTATTTTATCTGCCAACTTTTGAAGGAATAAAATGTTTTTCTCTGGAATAATTCTGCCAACCCACAGAAAATTCTTCTGTCCGACATGTCTAGCAATATGTTTTTCTGGGATAAAATTTCTTACTATCCTTGTCCTTTTATCTTGTAGCACATAAAATCTGGACCAGATATTTCTCTGCCATTCGGTGTTGAAAACCAGCATGTCCGCCTTTGTGATTAGAAATCCCAGAAACCGCATGATCAGTTTCTCTTTTGTATTTAATTTGGGTAAGCGATCATAAAATTCACCCAGAGTAACGGGCGATCCAGTTCTGTTCACATAAGTGGACCAGAGATAGTCTCCTCCTATACGTACAATGATCTTTTTCCTCAAGACCAGTCCCAGAATCACGGTAGGTACCCCCGTACTATAAGTATCTAGAGATAGAGCAACATTGGACCAAAGCATTTTAGGCAAAACCTTTATTAGAAAATAGAAATGCCTGATCCAGGGAGGCAAAGTTTTTTCTATATTGCCATAAGAAACTATCTCAACTGAATACCCTAACAATTCAAAGGCCTCCTTAAGTCGAGGCGCGTATTGAAACGGGCCTCCGATATCATCTGGAGATAGGCCGGTAGTGATTAGAATCTTCATTTTTTTGTTCTTTCCTCAAACCACTTTACAGTTTCTTTAAACCCGTCGGCAAAATTCATTCTTGGTTCATAACCAAACCATTCTTTAGCTTTACTTATATCAGCGTGAGTATGGACCACATCTCCCATCCTGGTAGGTCTTTGTTCAAGTTCGAGCTTTTTGCCGGCATATTTTTCGACGAGTTCTTTTATTTCATTGAGGGTTATCCTCTCGCCGTAGGCAATATTAAACACTTCCCCTTTAAATGGCTTAGGAGCTTGCATGGCTAAAATATTGGCACTAACCACATTATCCACGTAACAGAAATCCCGAGATTGGGTACCGTCTCCTTCTATGAAAGCTCTCTTTTTCTGCGGAAAATAAAGCGCTTCCAGCCAGGCAGAAACCACGGTGGAATAAGGGGACTCTCCATGTTGACCGGGGCCAAAGACATTGAAATATCTTAGACAAACGGTATCAAGTCCGAAGAGTTCACTGAATAATTTACAGAAAATCTCGTCACATAACTTTTGTGCCGCGTAAGGAGACTTTGGGTTCGGAATATTTTCATTTTCTTTGGTGGGTAAAATTTTCGCTCCTCCATAAACGGAAGACGAGGATGAGAATATGAAGCGTTTGACACCATAATTTTGGGCTAGAGTAAGAAGATTAACGGTACCAGTAACATTTGTATCCGTGGTTTCAGTTGGATATTTCACTGAATACGAGACCCTCGGTATAGCCGCAAAATGAAAGACATAATGCGGTTTATGAGTGGAGAAGATTTTTGCAACAAGCGCCTTATCCGTAATCGAGCCCTCGTAAAAAGTAACATTGTCTATGAGAGCATCTCGCCTACCGGTAGAGAAATCGTCTATGCCAATAATTTCCGCTTCCGGAAATTGCACCCTGAATTGCTTGGCAAAATTAGTGCCGATGAAGCCGGTTATACCTGTTACTAATATTTTCATAATGTGTCGAATACTTTACTCTTCATCTCATTTGCAATCAAATTCCAATCATATTTTTTAATAACCATTTCTTTTGCATTTTTTACAATTTCAGATCGAAGAACAGGATCATTAACGTATTCCATAACCTTATCTGCAATACTTTTTGGATTATTCACTTCACAAAAAAGTCCAGTTTCTCTATCTTTCAAAAAATCCGGAATTCCACCGACTGGCGTGGCAATGACTGGCAACTCAGTCGCCATCGCCTCTATAAAGGAAGTACCCATTCCTTCTGAAATTGAAGGTCTTATAAAAATATCAGAATTTTGTAAATACACAGGGATTTCCTGCGGAGAAATAAGACCGAGAAATTTAACCCTGTTTCCCAATTTCAAATTTCTAACTTTCAATTTTAACACTCGTTCCAACATACCTGAACCAAGAATTTCGAGCGATATATTTTCAGGCAAGAATTTCAGGGCATCAATAATATCTCCCACCGCATTTTTCTTCTCTAATCTTGATGTCGTAATCAAAACGATCTCCTTTCTGTCAGAAGCTAAGCTTTTGACATTTTTAAACTTGTTAAAATCTACACCATTCGGTATTACTTCTATCGTTCCTTTATAACCCATGCATACTGCCCAGTTTGCAAGAAATGTGGATATAGTTTGCACCTTACTTGCATGACGAAAACCATATTTAAGTAATGGTAAAAATATTCTTATTCTTAGCCTTTTAAAAACATATTCAAACGGATCGCCGTCCTGAAGAGTTAGAATATATGGAGTGTTGTTACCAAGAAGCCGAGTCAAAGTGATGGGAAAAAGCATGTTGGTCATGACGGCCCAAAATAAATCATAATGCCGTGTTTTGTTTAATTCCGAAGCCAAAAAGGCGGCACGGGGAACAAAAAGAATTTTGCTAAAATACCCTAAACCGCCATTTATACGATATATCGTACAATTCCCCACTCTTTCTTTTTTTTGATGAGCTTTTGAAAAACGCAGAGTTATGAGATCAAATTCAATATCAGAGATACGGTCGGTAATTTCTTTGATGGCAAGCTCAGCTCCACCCACCATAGGATAATAAGCGAGAGAAAATATAAGAATACGTTTAGACATCGAGGATTTTTTTGAGCTCTTCGGGAGTGGGGCCAGTCTGTTTGGCTGGAGAAGCGGACTGAATCGGTCGCGAACCTGCCTTGCCGACAGGCAGGTTTCCCTCTCGTTCGTCCTGCCCGCCCGGGCCCGGCAGGCGGGGAGCAGACGATTCAGTCCGCTTCGTATCCCCCACCACCGCCTTGAGCGCGTCCCGCAAAGCGGAAACCCGTTGAATATCAGGTTTACGCTGGTTATCTTTCTCTTCGCTAAGTTTTTTAAGAGAGATCGGCTGCAGAGCCGGTTTAGATTCTATTTTAGGTGAAAAATTATTTGTAATTGGTCTTGTTGGCTTCTGTCCTCTGATATCAATAGCTTTTGGTTCAGGTTTAGGAATAAAAGGTTTGGGTTGTTGAACAAATTTGGGTAATACAGATTTAGGCGCTACAGGTTTGGATGAAACGACCCTACCTTCTTCATGCCAATCTACGATAAGTTTTTCAACTTCGTTTCTTGGTCTGGCAAAAACCTTGCGAGAATTATTGGTTATTTCTTGAACATAAGACGATCTCGGTGGCTGAATCGGTGGCAAAGTGGTAGCGGAAAACGGCTGCGATGATACCGAATCAATCATCAATTTGAGATAAATCTGACGAAGTCCAAGATTCACTAAATCTTCGGCTTCAAATGTGGGTGCAAATTCCTTCTCCAAAACATCAGCATCGTAAGCTCCTACCCGAAAAACGATCATGGTGCCTACGTTACCAAAGACAGCATCACGAACCTCTTCGTCCATTTGTTCTATATATTGATGAGCCATGGTTAAATTAAGTTTGTACTTGCGAGCTTCAGAAAGAATGTCGGCAAATGATCTATCGGCAAATGACTGAAATTCATCCACAAAAAGATAGAACTGTGGCAGTTGAGCAAGACGAGAGGCGTTCTCATCCGAGCGTGACATAGCAGCAAGATACAACTTGGTAATAAACATTGAACCGAGAAGACGCGCATTACCCTCTCCTACTCTACCCTTGGACAAGTTCACTATCATGATTTTCTTATCATCCATAATCTGACGAAGATTAAAACTGGATTTTGGTTGGCCAATAATATTTCTGATTAATGGATTTCCGGCAAATTGACCGATTTTGTTTTGAATGGCCGGTGTAGCTTCTTGAGTATATTTATCAGTATATTTTGCATACTCATCAATCCAGAAACTCTTGACTGAAACGTCAGTAACATTCGCCACTACCTTGTTTCGAAACTCCTTATCCGTATACATGCGGTTCACTGCGAGCAAAGTTGCCCCCGGATATTCAAGTAAGGCAAGGAGTGTATTTTGCAGGATGTAGGCCATGCGCGCCGACCAGGCATCTTCCCAAATCTTCTCAAAAACGGACATGAGACCATTAACCACTAAATGTCTCTTGTCCGCTCCGACATCTTCCATAATATTAAAGGCAACCGGATATTCCATATCAAAAGGAGCAAAATAGAGCACGTCTTTGATGCGTTCTTCCGGCACATATTCTAGAAGTTTCTCCGCTGTGCCGCCGTGAGGGTCAATAAAAGTAAGACCATGACCATTCTGAATATCTTGTATGGCCATATTTTCAAGGAGAGTAGACTTGCCCATACCAGTCTTACCAATAACATATATATGTTTGGAACGATCGGCATTTTTAATACCAAAAGGTTTGCGTTCGTGACGCGCATCTGTCTCAGCAAAATATGTTACCTTTTCATCATTAGAATCTGACATTTGTTAATTATTGTACAACAAAAAACAAAAAGGCCGAAGCGCACGGGCCGTCAGATAGACGACGTGCGCTTCGGCCCCAACTTATAGATGATTACGAGTGTTCGCGTTTTTGCAACTCGGCGCTAATATGCACCGCTTGATCCCTAGAAACCTCGAGGGCCAAGCTGAGGGCTTTGGCCAAGAGTTCTCTGGCCCAAGTGCGAAGACGTGAATCCTTCTCACTAAGGTCATAGAAAAAGAAACCGATGGCCTTCATTACTCGCACTAGTTGCCGGTCTTGGTCGAGGCTAACACGATCCTTCTCGATCTCAGGTATGAGTTTATACGCGTCATCATAAAGATGTCGTGCCTTGATTTCATTTTCTCCCCTAAATTCCAAATCACCAAGGGTAATGAGAACCAGAGCTCGAGTATGAGGACGCATTTCTGATGATTCAGATGGTGCGGAATAAGCGAGTGCCTGTTCGAGTATTTTTTTAGCCCGCTTAACATCTCGCGTCCAACCTCGAGACAAGATTCTCGTCACTACATCCATCTGATCGAAACTTTTCAGACCACGGACGACTGCGATTCTAGCTCTAACCAGAGCTCGCCACATATGCCACAATGCAAGCGGCCAAAATAGACCATTCGCGTACCGCTTCACTAGCGAATAGTGAGTGCTAGCTAGAGACACCTCGGCCGCGGTTGGATCCGAAAAAATAGTGTTTCGAAATGACCTGCGAGCTGCAAACATTATTTTTTTGGCAGACCCACGCTGCCAGATCTGATCACCAAACGAAGAATCCATAAACAACCTCCTTAGGAAATTTAGATCATCAATCTGACAAAATTGTATCACTATTATATAAAATCGTCAAATAAACTTTATGTAATTATTTTATTGCAAAGAAATTTATTCTGATAACAGGGCGTCTTTTGTATATCTGTTATCGGCGCTCCAAAGCATCCACGAAGTTAATCCAACATCATAAGTTGCTTGAATTTGGGCGCGAACTTTATCGGGTCCGTATGTAGCACCGAGATTAAAGTCCTGGAGCCAAGGACGCAGTTTAGAAACAGGAGTAGTCGTGCCATTTGGATCAATGGAGAAGAAACCGTTGGAAATATTCCAAGCGCGTTCGCGCTCCAGTCCTTTGGTCATAGCAATTTTTACCACCTCATACGGATGTTCGGCGGGATTAGCAAAACCATTCCAGGTAGATGGATAATGCGAAGGATAAACCATTGGAGAGACGTAATCGAAATAGGGCAAGGCGAATTCAAGTACCTGACCAATATTCATATCATGCTCCACGGTGGTGGTCATACCAAAAAGATCAACAGAAAGTACGGGTACTTGTCCTGAGCCTGTCGAAGGATGTTTCAAATTATCATGTAAATATTCAAAAAAAAATTTGAGCGTTTCCGCTTTTGTTTGCAACAGACCGACTGCGCTCGTCGAAGTGGCCCGGATATATGAAGCAGATTGCATATTACCGTCAGACGGATAACGGACATAATCATAATTAATTTCATCAAAACCGAGTTCGTAAGTTTTTTCTGAGAGTACGACAATATAATCCCAATATGACCTCGCTCCAACATCTATAAAAGATAGCCCTTTGTAATCTGTCCAGATCTTCCCGTCATTTTTATTTTTAACCGCCAGTTCCGGAAAAAGTTTAGTGTAAAATGGATCTTGAAAAACAGAGATGCGACCAATGACATATATTCCGGCTTCATGAAGTTGTTGCACGAATTCATACATATCGGGAACTACACATCCTTTCTGAATGGAAACGTTTGTTTGTTCTTCGATATCTTGATAAAGAAAAGGGAAAGAAACCACTCCGGTATAATCTTTGATATCTATTACTACCGCATTGAGTTCGGTTATTTCAATTAATTTCTTCAGATTCTCGCGCCAAGATGGGGTGCTAGCCACACAGGCCGTCATATAAATAGCCCTCAGAGGCTCAGGGGTCATCAAGTGACTAACCAACATAGTTTTGTGAACAGATGCCACTTGAGATTGCTCTCGTATAGTTATTGGAGCGGTATAAGTAGACCTTAAAAATGACGGCGGCAACACAAATGAAACCAGAACGACAAAGCTTATTACGGCGATTGTTGTAAACATTTTCTTAAGCCAAAACATGATTTAAGAAATTTCTTCCTGAACTGCTTGTTGTTTTAAAGCTTCTCTTTGTACCTCCATTTCAACCTCTCGACGCTTATGAATTTGGCGTTTTTGAGCTTTGGCTTTGAGAGAAAGGCGTTTGTCTATAGTTACCCACACCAGAAGCAATACGATTGAAAGCCCGGCCATAACTTGAAAAATTGACTCCCAAAGATGAGGAAAGCCAAGAAAAGGAAAGAGGGCTATGAGCGCACCTAGAACAACGATGATTTTATTTTTCGGCATTTATTGTTTGTCGTCGGTGATATTATACACGCCTCCAAGAATTTCGACATCTTTACCACTCGAGAGTAAAAGATCAATATTCTTCTTTATATTGGAGTTAAGCAGGCTGATGCCGTTTGAATCATGAGGAAAAGATTTTTCGTAAAGTCTCTTAAAAGTTTCAAAATCCTTGATCAGACAGTTTCCCCCGGCACCACGACCACTTTTATGCACTGGGTCGAGATGATAGTTGAGTTTAGTCGCAACCATAGGGTCGGAAGCCAATGCTCCTCTGATCACGCTCCAATCAGCCCCAAGCTTTACTGCCAAATCATATACCAGATTAATAAAAATGAGTTTAATATAACCTAAATTATTATGTGTATATTTGATAATCTCAGCTTCCTTAGCAAGGCACACCTTTTCATACGGAGATTTGGACAATAGACCTAATACAATTTTAGCCTTGTTTTGAAATACTTCATCTTGAATCGGCACACCAATAATGTTTAGACTCGGATTTTTCGCATCATAGACAGCAGTACTTTCGGTTAAAAATTCTGGCGAACAGAGAACGAATATCTTCGGATTATCTTTCTGGATAGACTCTGTAGTTCCCGGTACGATCGTGGATTTTATGACTGCAATCTTATTTTCCCCAACCAGCGATACGGCCTCTCTAACAATAGAATCATCAAATCCAGCGGAAGTGGTCGGGGTAGGGACCGCGATAAAAACTACGTCACAACTTTTTATCGCATCTTTATTGTTGATATACGGCTTTTCTTTGGAGTAGCGAACAACTTGAAATCCTCTTGACTCAATATCATCGGCATAATTTTTACCAACATAACCTTGCCCTATAAATCCAATTTTAATATTTTTCATAGGTGCGCGCACTAGGGGTCGAACCTAGGACCTTTCGAGTATCAGTCGAATGCTCTACCAACTGAGCTATGCGCGCAGATGCTAAATGCAGAAAAACTATACCAGAGACACGTCTCTTAAACAAATAAAAAAGCGATTAGGAACGGTCACTAAGACCATACCTAATCGCTTATCTCCTAGATATAATCTAAGAGATCAGAAACTTTAACACGAGCCTCCACGGCTCGTGCCAGAACGCGATGTATGGTATGTCTTCGCCCATGGCGATTAACACCATGGACCACGCCCCTATTAACGCATACATCATTCCTAGAAAGGTGACCACCCCAAGGGCCGCGTTTTTAACATCTTTTTTTTCTCTCACAATTATCTCCTCTCTGTTGTTTGTTCTGCTCATAATTCTATCACACTATTACCCAAAAAGTCAAGATACGCCAAAAACCCCGCCATATTGGCGGGGTTTTTGATATCGTTCTCTATTTTGTTCCGTTCGCCAATTCGATTTATCGAATTGAGCGTCCTGCGTAGCTTTAGCGAAGTAGGATACTCGCTACCACTTTAGAGACCGTGGTTTTGTCCATCTCGATATTGCATCAAGATATCAACACTATAAGCTGTCCCTATTCGAGACAACGATTTCAAATTGAATTACTCCACGAGCAGCTTCCGCTACCCGTGCCTTGTTACG
>ERZ1292632.3778-Hain-H43-01um-R2-3778-length-11353-cov-31_pt1 | contig 11353 bp, 24 predicted proteins | sample MGYA00564407_ERZ1292632 | MGnify/ENA primary metagenome ERZ1292632 (study PRJEB36523, sample SAMEA6512637) | groundwater metagenome | collected 2019-01-08 | study: AquaDiva: Metagenomics assemblies of 32 groundwater samples
CTTGTTTAAGATATTGTTGGTAGAAAAAGGTATAATGCAACATTTGCCATGAGCGGTGGAGTCTACGTATTTCGGCCATTCTATATCTGGAGTCCAACTTGAGTCTGAGTTTATAATCCACCACGACTGGACTTTGTCCATCCCAGCAGCCCAAGTCAATACGACTGTCCCCGGAGTTAGGTAATGTAAATTCCACATGCCTTTTCTCCCAGCTTGAGGGGATTGGATCATAAGCTATACTATTAGTGATTGCCTTTGTGAGCCTAGCAGGGAGAGCATTAATAATACTCAAATCGCCACCCTCTAGCTGTTTAACTTCCTCTTCTAAAGAGGTCAAGCCAGTAGACAAGGCATCTCCATCCCCAGTATTATGGGCAGCCATTCCTACCGCAAATGCTTTCCCAAGTGCGGCCCCAACCTCTCTTGGTCCAATTACTTTACCTCTCCATCCCTCTTGACGGAGGGCTCTATACATGGGACAAAAAATGTATGTCTCTGTTTGTGTAGGAGAATAAATCAAAGGGACCTGCCGTCAAAGTCTCTACTAAGATATTGTAATACAGCTTTAGCATCCTCTATTGTGTTGCTTCCGACCTTAAATCTGTTGCAGGGATAACAAAGAAGACCTCTAACTTTTTTAGTCTCATGGTCATGGTCAACTTGTAGTCTCCCTACTTTGGGCTGACGCTCGCACAACGCACACTTTCCACCTTGTGAGTATGACATTGTTAAGAACTGTAAATAAGTTAAACCATATTTGGTTTTTAACCACCAGTGGGTTCTCGACTTTTGGGCTTTATATTCTTTTTGATAGCAAGCGTTGCATAACCCTTTAGCTTCGTACTTCCTTTCAGGGTGACAGGTTGGCACTCTTGGTTTTGGTCCCGGCTTTGCCATCATTATTTACATATATATATAACCGGATGAGGCTAAAAATAGCTGACAAAAAATGCCCCCTCTCGGCTATATACTAGTGACAACAATTTAGTCTGTGCCAAGTTGGCATATCTTACATAGGGGCCATTTTCCATTCATACATAAACAGCAAACACTTCCAAAAGTTAAGCAGAAGTGGCCGCAACTATTTGGTCCTGGGGCAGAATCCCCACCAGTAATAGTCGCACCTAACTCATGTACTTCAACTTTAAAGTTATGCCTTATCATAACTTAGCACAAAGCCTACACTTAAAAGAACCAATCTCACAAATACAACAAACTTTCCTGAATGTTTGGCAGAAATGCCCGCATGAATTTGGTCCCGTTCCAGTTACATTACCCTCGTTGTAGAAAAGTACGGTGGCGCTGTTCCCACCATTTTCAACTTCAACTTTAAGAGGATAATCTTGACTCATTTTAGTTCTTTACACAGAGAACACATAGTAGGTGAGTTAATGCACTCACAACACTTAGCCCGAGCTACATTACAAAAATGGCCACATGAGTTAGGTCCAACGCCCTGTGCTGGACCAAAGTTCACCGTAAAACTGTTTGAATTGGAGCAAATATTAAATTTATGTCTCAATTAATAACTCCTTCACACTCACAATGCCCATTTTTGGGTAATTTTTCTATTGTTACAAATTCCATATGTCCACACTTATACACCCAAACATGGGGGTTCCTCGGAACACACGCCGATGAACTTTGTATTGACATTGCTAGATTTCCAAATTCAACTTCTTCACTAGATAAGTGCCAATGAATCAACTAGTAACCCTCCATGAATACTCAGAATTACCAGTTAAAGAACCTGACTGGTTAATTCCTAACCTAATACCGAGAGAAGGATTGATATTATTAATAGGACCACCAAAAGCAGGTAAATCATTCTTAGCTCTCCAGTTAGCCAGGGATGCCGCACAAGCTAAGCCAGTTTTAGGCCATGAGATAGATAAACCGATTACTAGTTTATACTTACAATTAGACGCAAGACCTAGAGTATGGCGCATTGTCACACGCTCACTAAAAGAAAGCGGTGAGGATTTAAGCGGCCCAGTTTTCTTTGTCCACCCTGATAATTGGCGGAGATATAATGTCTTATTAGAAAGTGACCGTAACACTTTAAGTAATTATGTAGACCAATCAAAAGCTGAATTAGTAATACTTGATGTGCTAAGGGAAGTCCATGCAGTAGATGAGAATGATTCCACCACAATGAAATTAGTAGGGGATGGTTTACTTCAAACCTTCCCAAAGTGTTCATTACTTGTGATTCATCACTCACGTAAGATTCCCCCTGATGTACCTGACCCTGACCCTATGACTTATGGAAGGGGCTCTAGCTATATAGTAGGGAAAGCTGATGCTGTTTGGTTCCTTTATCGTAGTAAGCTCCGCATCATACCCCGTTTCGATGAAGACACGACTATAGAAGCCGTGAGAGAAGAGTCTGGTTTTTGGGCATTCCCTAAGTTGGAAGAGTTTAAAAGAGTTAAAGAGCAAGTTTCTTCCCTCTGTAAAGAATTCCCTGAACTTAGTCATAACCAGATTTCATTCATCGCTAGGGAGAAGTTTGGTATTCATAGGAAGATGTATTATCAAAATTTACCTAGTCTTTGTGAGCACACTGCGTAATATCATGATTATTCTTTCTATCGCCGTGCCCTGTAAGATGCCCACACTTCCAAAGGTGAACATGCACCTCACTAGACTCAATGCAAACTGAATTTTTTCTTTTCGTAAGTTTAATCATTTATTTGTGAACACATTCCGAGCAATTAAAGAATTCATTATCACCTTGGACAGTATTAAACATATGTCCACATTTTGCTAGATGAATATGCTGCTCAGGGTTATCAATCATAATACAAGTCCAATTTTCCCTAAAGTCCAGGGTGTCTATTTTAATCATTCCTTTGGTTCACACTTTGGACACAGAAAACCATACTGCCCATGGCCCTGATCAGTATTAAACATATGACCACACCTTGTTAAATGAATATGCTTGTTACTGTAATTATCAATTATAATGCAAATCCAATTATGACCAGTAGCATTCTCTATTTTAATCATGTTTTACTATAGAGCTTACACACTTTACACTTATATTCGGGAAATGTAGCCTCACACAAACAGCACTTAACCCACTGAGAATGACAATAATGCCCACAAGTCAACAAGGCCCCTGTGGGGGAAGGAATGATATTACACCAAAAACCTCTTTCACCAACCTTCCCAATCCTAATCATCCTTGTTTCCTAAATCTGTATCTATAAGAGATAGGAAAATTGGAAACAGCCGTAACCACTTGGATTCATTAAGAGAAAGAGCCATTTGATAGCCAAAATGCCCGGAGACAAGCATATATCGCATACTTACAGTACACTTAGTAGTGGTGAAATCAAGTACAAGCACCATTTTTCCCTTTAGAATCGCTTGTATCTCTATTTTCTCATTTTTTAAGGGTCTTTTGGAAACAGTCTTGGCAATTAGAACACCATTCCTTTGGTGTATCTGATGTATGTAGGCACATATGACCACAGTACCAAATGGCAACATGCGTCCTTTCTGGTAAGCTAGGCCCAAAGAAAACTGCGCTCCCTATTTCTCCTCGCTCTATGACTATCATACCTTCTTACACAGAGGGCAAAGACTGCTACGATGTTTACAAATACAACAAGCATCTCCAGTTAGTCCGAAACAAATGTGTGTACATTCATACAGCCAAACTGTTAGACCTAAGTTAGGAAGTAAGCCAAAGTAGCTCCCATGTGCTTCAGGGTTCATCGGTATAATTTCTATCATCTAGGCTTCCAAGGCTTTAATGCTGGGTGCTCTCTTAATAAGGCCAATGATTTAGCCAGTCCCAATTTGAGCTTGAGGGGAGTTAAAACTAAGTCTTTAGCTACCTTACCTAGCCTTTCCTCCAGAACATAAACTTTCCATATAGCACTTTGCATTGTATTGGTCAAAGTAGCAAGAGCAATATTCAAGGCTTGCCTGAGATCATATATAGAGGGTTTATACACTCTAGGTGGGAGATCATTTATTAATTTAATACCTCTTTCTTTCCGTCTAAACTCTGATTTAATCTTCCCACTGATACTCTTAGCAAAGAAGGCTTGAACATGCTTAACAGACTTAAAGGTATCAGCCTTAAATAAGCATGAAGCAACCACACTTGCAAGTATATCCTCAGCTTCGTAACCAAAGAAGCGGTCAAGCTTTGGCTGATAAATTCGCCTGAGTGGAATAATAATATCAATTAGTTCTTCCTTCGTCATAATTATAGTCTCCACAATTAATATTCATTTTACATAACACTCAATACATAGATTATGTGCTGATTGTGCTCCAGTCTCTCTATCATAAATATGTCCACACGGAGAGAGATGAACATGGGGTCCTTTATAACTTGGTGAACTGCCTATGCAAAAGTAAGTGATAGAACCTTTAGTAGACTGATCTATTTTCTCTTCAATTTTCATTTTCTAATACTACACTTATCACATTGATATTTAGACGTATCATCATGTGTATTTTTAATGGCCCCACAGTAGGCGCATAAATGTAAGTGTAAAGATGGTTTATTTAATCTATTGGATAAGATGCAAGTCCAAGGTGAGCCGATTGGTTGTTCTATAGTAATCATTTAGCAGAACACTCACAATCAAAGTTTTTAGGGCTACTGAATGTATTTTTAATCCTTCCACATAGAGCACAAAGGTGCAAGTGGAGAGTCCCTTTAATTATAATACAAGTCCAAGGTGCTTTTACTAGGTCCAAAGAGTTCACTATATTAATCATTTATTTTTCTTTACAATCTTCATATGAACACTCCTCATAGAGTGCAGAAATCTCCCCCTCAACGGGAGAAGCCATGTGCCCACAGGGAAACAAATGATGATGAATTTTATTATCCACATCATAAAGACATAAATATGTTTCGTCTATATTTATTATCTTAATCAACCTGAACCCTCACTCCATGCGGATGTGGAGCAGTACCACTAACACACCATACTTCAACAGCATCGTGTGGTGGAGCAAATCCATCCCCGCTGCAAGCATCAGTTAGCCATACAGTAGGGATACCACTTATTCTACCCTCTAAACCAGCTTTCTTAATATAAGTTCCCCCACCTTTTTCAGCTATAGCCTCAGCCAACTTTTCTATCTCTTTGACTGGTATAATATCACTTAAAGTAGTATCAAACACAATAACGTCTGAATCTCTCAATTCAGGTGTGCCAGCAAGCGCCCCGAAGAATTGTGCAGCTAACTCTTGGTCAATTGACCCTGAAGCATCGAAAAGCACTCTACAAACTGGAGTATAACCTCTTGACAAACCAGGCAACATATCAGGCAAAGCTCGGTGCTCTCTTCTCCAACTACGCCTTCTATCAGTCGATCTAGTTGTCTTTAATAAATATTCAATAACCTTACGTATCCAAGGTGGAGGAGGAGGAATTTCTGGAATAGGTCTACCGCTCCCATTCTCAGTACCACCTAAATGTCCCCCTAGAGCCTCTAGGAATTCCGGGTGTTTAGCAAGTAACATGGCCCCCACTACAGCCATTTTAGCCTGACTAGCAGCAGTTCCATCATGTGATGAATGCTCTAAAGAACCACATACTATTAATAATGGTGGTGGAGTATCAAGTAGTTCATAAGCAGCTTCAGGTGGGCATGGTGGGACTGTACCACCATTTTTGCACGGTAATTTAGCGAATGTTACATCAGTCTCTAATATTTTATTTATACCTTGATGAGAGAGTGAAGCATCACATACTAAATTAAAATTATACTTATTTCTATCCCCACAGCGAGGTAAATGCCCCAACATAAAGTGACCTACTTCATGTTTTAAGTCATCAACACGCTGCTCTTCATCTGCTGCTACATAACACTCTCCTAATAACAAGACTAACTTACCATTCATTAATGCAGTCCCAAGCCTAGCCCCAGGTAACTTGGCATTAATTACTTCATCACAGAAACTAAGAAATGTTGCTACTGCTGGGGGGACTACTTTGGGTAATAAGGAATGACCACTCATTTCTTGCCTTTCTCAGCCTTAAGAGCCGCAACAACAGCCGCCTTCAAAGCAGCCTGCCCCTCTTCAACCTTTTCACTCCTTTTAACTGCTAACAATGCTTCAGGACAGTTTAAGAAGAGAGTAAATGCTCTATCAAACTCCCCAGTAGGATCATTATTAGCCACATTAGCTAATACTGTCAAAACCTCAACTTGCTCCTTATACTCCAAAGAGCCCAAGACTGAGATAATATGCTCATTCAATTCACTGGCCTTAACATTCTCTGCCCATAACTTACCATGCATAGGAATAGTCTCACTCAATCTAGACATAACTACTGTAGCTCCTTTTTCACTAAATAGACCACGAACTACTGCCCATTTAATGCCAGCATCACTCCAAAAAGTGGGTTCTTTCATCCACTTTACTAACTTATGCAAAGAACCTGGAGTGTCTGGCCTAGCTGGAAATGCTACCGAGGGTGGTGGACACAGATCATGAGCGAAGTGCTTAACCATTGCTAAGTCTGGCCTCTCAACTACGCTCATGTCCTCTTGAGGGAATGCAATGAACAAACAACGTGCTACGAATGCCTCAAGTAAAGTAGAACGCTCATTCATGCTAAGAATGATAGGTACACTTAACGGAATAACAGTCTCTCTTAATCTCCGCTCATCAGGATTAAGCAAGGTAAGCAAACAAGAGAGAGTATCATCCCTTGCTTTATCTCCCTCATCAATGTAAAGCGCCCATTTTGCCTTTGGATTATTCAAAATACGCGGTGGAATGGCGCTAGGCTGAGTAAAAGAGAGTATATCATCTTTTCTCATAGGCCAACCGCCAATATCTTCGGGTAAATCATTCTGAGGATTTAACATAATTATTTCATAGTTATGCTCCTTCAAATATTCACGAATAAAATGGGTCTTCCCTTGTTGAGTAGGGCCAATGAGAGTGATAACTCCCTTATGGGGATCAAGAATAGCTTGATCCAAAATCCAAGTTAGCCTCTCTTTTGGAGGCATCTTAGATTCACTGTCCTTTTCCGCTCGCTTTTTACTGTCGTCCGAATTATTCTTCGCCACCTTTTAACCCTCCTTTTTAGTTGTTAGCACTCATCATTAGGAACACGCTCAAAAGCATAGATGTGGTAATTGACAAACACACGCCCATCAGTGCGCACAAAAGTGCCATGATCTTGCATCTGCTTTGTCTCACCGAGGAATATGAATCTATCTCTCGACTTGAATGGTACATGGGAAAAGTCTCCTTCAGGCTCGCCCAAATATCTTACAAACTCAAATGGTTTAATTCGTGACTTCATTTTTAGCCCTCCTTTTTAGCACTCCATTAAGGCAGGAATGTCACCATAAATATGACAGCAAGAACAAAGATACAAAAATTTCTTACCTCTACGATATAATTGTATGTCATAAGTACCTTGACATTTTCCAGGTTTATGAACCATTCCCAGCCATTCTTCGGCGGCATATGAACCAAAATCAGTTGCACTACCTTTCTTAGGACATTCACATTTCATTTTTTGGAGAAATGGTAGGGATGGCAGGATTTGAACCTGCAAGCCCTTGCGGGCGGAAGATTTTAAGTCTTCGGCGGTTGCCATTTCGCCACATCCCCTTTTATTTAGTGTTTAACAATCCACATACTATACAGTCAGGCGCATGATTAAGTGGGGCACAATTGATGCAACCTCTGGCTCGCAAAGCTTCTTCACTAGAACAGATATGACCACATTCCCTTAAAGCAATGTATCTATAATTATCTACTTCCAATTTCAATTGAAGTAAATGATCCTTTAACTCAATATTTATTATGACGTCCCCTCCCCTTATTCTGACCACCCCTTTTCTTAGGTAAATCAGGTAAAGGTGGTGGGAGACTACCTAGAATGAAATGATGCCCATTCGAGCAACTAATGACAGCATGACTACCAGTATTATGAACAGTACGTAGCGGGCCTAAACAGGGAGTGTTTACTGTACACATTTTTTACCCTCCAACAAGGCCACTAATCCCGTACTAGCGCACCCTATACATACAGACTGCCCATTGATAACTTGAGCAGCACTGTTTTTACACTTTGGAGTAGCTTGACACTTAGGAGTAGGTTGGAGGTCATATGCTATAGGCTCCCATTTAAGGGAGATTTTTTTCATTTTTGTTTTGGTTCTTCAGATACTGTAGAACACTCTGTACATTTGAATCGCTCTGTCATCAGAAACTCCAGACGCAGATGTCCTGTCACCCGCTCACAACGCTTGCAAAACTTTTTCATTTTTCACCCCCATTGCAATTACTGTAGAGATGAGGTTCTCGGTACTTCACCAAGTTTCCTAACACGTAACTACCACCACAAATAGCTCCATTGTAAAAATGGCGCTCTACATGCCACTCTTTTTCCCTCTCAGGAGCAGAATCCTCTAAACTTCGAATAAAGTAACCGACTTTTTCACAGATGGGGCAAATAGTCTCTTTGGAATGTAATGATACTTGTCTTGGCATCACTCTTCTCTACTCAGTAAGGAAAGCAACGCCCCAATGGTGAGTAATATAAGGCCCCACCAAAGGATCAAGTCAATTAAAAGCCTATCTATATCCATTCTCTTTTACTTATCCTAGTTAAATGCCGCTTCAACTTTATGATACATGAGGCATTGCCAAACTGCGAGAGATTGAACGGTAAGCTCCGAGCAAACTTGACAATACTCCGCATTAGGAGAGAGGTAAGGCTGAAGCTCCCTTTTTACTAACTCAGGAAGCCTTCCATAAGGGCAGGGAAACCAAGTGTGTTTCATGGCTTTGATACCCCGGTATCCGTGGTCTGACCACCATACCAGTAAGATGGCATGTTAAATGCAAACAAAAAGAGCCTAGTGCCTAAAAGACACTAGACTCAATTTGCCCGAATTTGGAGTAGGTCCTAACCTTAGGACGCTCTAGTTGTTTTCCAAATCGAATCGTGAACCGATGATCTTCAGCGTCTGCTCGTCAGTGATCACTTCCCCGACTGAGAGTGCATGTTCGTGCATCTCACCCGTCTTGAGATAGTTGACCACTAACTCTCTGAGATTCGTGCCATGCCATTCTTCTGTATCCCCATTGAACAGGAACTCATTGGCCTGAATAGCACGGATGGTGCGTCTGAACGCCCGCACCAATAGATCGCCCATCGCTGGCGTCATGCGCTCTGTCTTACAGAGCTCCACGAGCTCCCTCAGCGAACACGTCTGCCACGCATCCCGCCATGACTTGTATCCATCGGGCACGGCACGCTGCTTGACTGCCGCCCGCGCCACAGTGAAATAACGCTGAAGAGTAGAAGGCTTCCGTGACATGTGCTCCTCAACCTTGCGCCGACCGTAACCGGCTGTCACGAATTTCGACGCTAGATCAAGTGCCTCAACACGTGCTCCCTCATGCCCAGGAGCGAATGCCTCTGCCCGCTCGATAGCGCCCTGAAGGTCAGAGGCCATGCGAGCGACAGGCAACGCATCCGCTTGACGCACTTCCGACTTGAACGTGCCGATAGCGGCGCGAAACCTAACCTTTGCCATTGGTGCCCCTTTTGCACCCGTAGGCTAAGGCCCACTCCTATTCGGTTGTCAAAGAGCTATTACTACTACTCGAATGTCACTAACTTACACTCTGCACATTCCGTCCACAGCTTGTCTGGACTCTCGGACTCCCAGTCCGTCTCGTGCAACGTCTCTTTTTTACACTGTTTGCAATAGAATTTCGAAGTGTCGCTAACTCCGGCCATTGGGTGGCTCCTTCATTCTCTAACCCATTTCCAAGCAACAGCGGCCCCATTCTCATCCTGCCGAGTAACAACAGGATGACAGATAGCAGTATGCTGGACTAGCTCAGTAGTAACCCACCACTCTTGCACCTTACCACACTCAGGATTGATAGGACGGTTAGAATTGATCATGCTATCACCTTAACCACGCACCCCTTCTCCACCCGCACCCGCGCATACCAGCTATGCGCCTTAGGGTAGTGTGGCCCCTCAATTACATCTTCCCCGTCTTGCTTGGTGGGAAACATACCAGAGGGATTGTAAGGCATTGGGCGAGCTCCCTCTAGAATGGCCTGTTTGAGTGCTTTCTTGCTTGGGTAGTCAGGATCAACGTATGCCATTATTCCCCTCCGCTTGTAGGATACCTTGGTATCTGCCTTCACTGTGGAGAAATCCATACCCAGTACAGGTTGCACAGACCATACCAAGGCAAAAGTGACAAAAAATGTCAGTAAGTGACAAAACTGTAACACCTAACCCATTGAAAAGCTTGAACAGTGACAATCTTGGTCAGTGTATCCAAAATGAGACAGTGACAGGCATTGTGACACGGCTGGACAATTCGTCAAAGCCATTATTGGCACACTCGATGCTAATGCATAAACTATGCCAAATGCATAAAACATGCCAATAAATAGTTTAAACACTATATTTCCTATCGGAATACGGGTATTTACAGTGTGTATGGCACGATTCTTGCATATAAAATGTCAAATTGGCACAGACTATGCCATAATGGCATGGGAGTGAGCTGGAAGGGGATCATGCCCAAGCTCATGGCACGCATCTTGCATACTGGTCTACTGGTTGGACCACTGGACCAAGCACTCAACATGCAATGAGTAAGGCCAAGGCCCCCCCACCAGGCCAGCTATAGCCATAGGGGCCAGAGAGATGAGACTAGTTCATATTATGAGCATGCTTTCCTTAATGAAAGTGGATGTCACTACTTTAAGAAAAATTCCAAAATTTTCCTCTTAGGGGAAGTTTAGCTTCCCTTTCTGCTATTAAAAGCGGGTTTCCTAGTTAACTAGGCAATTACTCTCCTAATCAACTAGGAGATTAAATAGTCTATTATATGAACTGTTCATATGAACTGTTATATAGGGTGAAAGTAATCACAAGGTAAGATAATGAGTAAACCACTATATATAGTGCACAGACAAGTGGTAACATACTGTGCGTAGTATGTTATATGTATTATATAACAGGAGACACTATATATGGTAGCTAGTAAGTAGCAAGTACACAAGCTGTGGTAGGGTGTATTGGAAGTACCTTGTATCATTGACTTCTAAAAAAGACAATTTCAATACGAATATTCTCCAATTATATTAAGCACTTAACTGTTTCAGGGTTTTAGAAACAGCTTACTTTTTTATACTAGTTAACTATCTAATATATATAGTATAATAGATTGTTTCTCTATTTCCTATTCTCTATATAAGGAGAGTAAAAGAGAAGAGCTAAAGAAAGTGAACAAAAAAGAGGTACTCCTGGTTATATACCATATGGAGGACTTGCAGGCTAATGACCACTACTACTAGTAGCAATCT